>Ga0209342_10005574_pt1 | contig 12865 bp, 18 predicted proteins | sample RifCSP16_2_FD_184023 | JGI IMG/M metagenome (GOLD analysis project Ga0209342, IMG submission 184023) | Soil microbial communities from Rifle, Colorado - Rifle CSP2_sed 16_2 (SPAdes) (version 2) | ecosystem: Environmental > Terrestrial > Deep subsurface > Rock core/Sediment | place: Rifle... | reverse complement strand
CCGGCCGACCGCGATCGTGATCGGCGAGCGCATGGGTACGACGTTCGATGTCGATCCATATGGTCTGTTCACGACCGCGCAGGTGCGGTTGCGGATGCTCCGCCGCGTCGCAGTCCTCATCTGGATCCCAGCGTACTTCACCAAGCTCACGGCGGTCATAGTCTGATGGCTGATGACCTGGACAAGGCGGCCCGTGCATACGGGGTGTGCTACGGCCCCGTCGTACGGATCCGCTTCCTGCCGGAGGTGCGGGTCCCGGCCGGCTATCGGGCTGGCGCGCTCTACGAGGTGGACAGCGCACTCGCCGCGCATTTCTGCGATTCTGCGAGGATCGCCGTGCGTGAGGATCGACCGTCACTGACGGAAGATCGCGCGCTGCACGGGGCGCCGAACGATCGCAGCATGCGCGGCCGAGAACGGGCCGGTCGCGGACTCTCCACGGCGGACCTCGAAGGTCGAAAGGACAACTCATGATGGACCTCATTTCCTACTGCTCGGTCAAGCACTCGATCTTCCCTCGCTCGTCCTCCGCGACCGTGACCGGGGTTTCGATCGACACAGCGGGATTTAACGAATGCCTCGTAGTGCTCTCCTCTGGGACAACGGCGGCCACAGGCACCCTGGACGTGACGATCGAGGGCAGCAAGGACGACACGGCCTGGGCGGCGATTGCCGGCGCGGCGTTCGTGCAGGTCACGCCCTCGAATGACGAGGCGGTATACGTCGCCAAGCTCAACCTCGGGACGAACGACGCGAACCGCTACCTCCGGGCGGTCGGCACGGCGGCGACGGCGGCGAGCGTCTACGGGGTCTCATTCATTCTCGGCGGCAAGCGCGAGCCCTGGGGCGGCGATGCCGCAGGCGCGGCGTTTCAGCTCGGACTCTTGTAGAGGAGGCGCAATGGACATCCTCGGGCAGTGCTCGGTGAGGAACACGATCCTCCCGCAGGCGGCTGCGGTAGGCACCATTAACGGCACGGGCGTTGACGCGCTCGGTTACGAACAGGCACTCATCATCCTGCACCTCGGGACGTTCGTCGCCACGGGGACACTCGCCGCGAAGGTCCAGGATTCGGCGGACAACGTGACGTACGGGGATCTGCCCGGCGCGTTCTTCTCGACGGCGACGGACGCTTCGGACGATCGTGTGCTGATGGGCCGCGTGATACTCGGGACTCCGAACGCGAAGCGATACCTCCGCGCCGTGGGTGTCACGGGGACGGCGACGACGCCGTACAGCGTCTCGGTCGTGCTCGTGGTCAAGCGCGAGACGCACAGCGGCGATGCGGGCAATGCGTCGTTCAACCTCGGCCGCGGGTGACATGGCGCTTACGACCCTCGCGGCCGTCAAGGCCGCACTCGATCTGACGACGACGGGAGACGATGCGCGCGTGACTGCATTGATTCCGCAGGTGCAGCGGCTCATGGAGGACGAGATCGGCTACCTGTACGATTCCGTCACGGGTCGGACGGAATACCCGCTGACGCGGGAATCGTCGTCGGTCACGCTCGACGTGCAGCCGCTCACCCTGCTGACCAGCGTCCACGTCTCGACCGACACGCCGCGCGTGTACGACACGACCACCGCGCTGTCGCTTACGTCCGATGTGCTGTGGGATGCGCGTCTGCGGCTGCTCGTGCGGATCGATGGCGGGGGATTCCCCGCGGGACCGCAGGTCGCGCGCGTCATCTATTCCGCCGGCGCCGCGGCGTGGCCCGCACACCTCGAACGCGCCGGGATCATGGTCATTGCCGCGATGCTCCAGAAGGCGAAGACCAAGAGTTATCACGTCAGCGGCGTCAATCTCGGCGAGGGCTCGATCACACTCCTCACCCGCGCGGACGTCCCCGACGAAGCGCGCCGGATCATGGAGCTCGAGCGGCGAGCCTATGTATGAACCTGCGGTTCCTGATTCTCGCCGGGGCTGGTACGGACGAACGGCTGAGACGCGCCGCAGCCGGTCTGCGCACAGAGATCGAACGCGCGCTCGGCCGCGGTGGAGCGATTCTCGAGCGGGAGGTCAAGCGGCAGCTCTCGCTCGGCCCGCGGGACGTGACGAAGCGTGGGCGGCGGCTCGAGCGTTTCCGCTTCAGCACGAATCCCACGGAGCATCTCCGCGTGCGCACCGACCGTCTGCGGGGGTCCGTCGCCTCGCGCTTCGAGGGTGGGATCAGGCCGTACGCGGCGATCCGCACCGGACCTCAGAGGGTTCCGTACGCGCGGATCCACGAGTTCGGTGGGCACACGGGGCGCGGTGCGGGCTTCGAGATGCGCCCAAGGCCGTATCTCGCGCCGGCAATACGCGAGACAAGCGGTCGGCTCGCGGAGGTCCTCTCCGCCGCCTACCGGCCTCTCCTGGAGGCCTGATGTGCCCAACCTCCTCATGGATCCAGGATTCGAGTTCGACTCCGCCGCGTGGACGATCGGGCCAGTCCACGCCGGGGAGGAGCCGTACGGCGAGCGTGTCCAGACCCCTAGCCCGGTCCACTCCGGAGCCTGGAGTGTCAAGCTCCGGCGCGGGCTGCACGATGGCGGTGGTGGCATCTTCATCGACATCGGCGGCCGCATCCTCCAGGGCTCGCTCCCGCTCGTCGTCGGGCGCGCCTACGCGGTCTCCCTGTGGGTCTACGGTAATTTTCGGGGGCCCACCAAACTGGAGGTCCTCCTCGACCGCGGGGACGGTGCGCTCGGCTTCGCCGGATGGCGGCTCACGACTCCTCCGGCGGGCTGGAGCCTCTGGGCTGCTGGCGCGTTCACCGCGATCGGCACAGTCGGGCGGCTCCAGTGGTCGGTCGTCGGCTCGACCGGGCAGTACGGTACCTGGTACGTGGACGATGCCGCGGCGGGCAAGCCCGAGGATCTCATGATCGAGCAGATTCGCGCGGGACTGCTCGCGAAGCTCCAGGGGATTTCCGTCGCCAATGGCTACCTGACGGATCCCGCGGTCGTCACCTCGGCGCTGCTCCGCATGGATCAGATCGAGGCATTTCCCGCACTCATCCTCCGCCATGCAGGGTTCAGGTCGGACGATCGGACGAGCCCGTTCCTCAAGCTAAACCGCGACGCCTACTGGGTAGTCATCTGCCGGACGAAGGAGGAGGACCCAACGCCCGATTCGATCGAGAATCTGATCCGCGATGTGACGAACGCGGTCGAGACCGATCAGACGCTTGGGGGCCTCGACTTCGTTCAGAGCGGGGAGGGACGTGCGGTAGCGGTCGTCGAGGGAGACCCCGTGGACCTGCCGGCCGATATCGAGCGGGGCCGCACGGAGTACGGACTGCTGGTGAAAACCTCGTATTTGGCACCGCAGGGGACCCTATGAGCGATGTAGTGAAGATCCGCCGGATCTCGCCGTCAACCGTCCGCGCGTACTACACGGTGGGCGGAGCGGCGATGCTCGGTGTCATCGGCGAGCGCGGGATCGTGGACGTGGATCGTGAGATTGCCGAACTCTGGCTCGCACGGGAACCCGGCGAATGGGAACTCGTGCCGGCCGGAGAAGAGGAGGCAACGCCATGAAGAAGTGGATTGTCGGGCTGATACTCAAATCGCTCCTGAACCGCAGGACCGGCGAGTTCTGGATGTTGACGATCAACGCGATCACGCAGCTCCTTCTTCGCGTGCTCCCCGCGGAGATCGGTGCGGAGCGGGTCGCGGAGATCGCGCGGACAGTGGCAGACCTGCTGCTCACCCTGATCCCCGTGGGCCTCGGACGGATCGTCTCGAAGACCGCGAAGGGTGTCGAGGGCTTCGACGTGACTCCGCGGCCAGGAGGCTAGGGACGTGGAGTTCCTGGCCGCCATCGCGCTCCTCCCACTCATCCTCATCGCGTGGGTTCTCCTCGGCTGCGGCGCACTCTCGGCGTGGGTGGCCTCCACGCGAGGTCGTGGACCTATGGCCTGGTACATCCTCGGCATCATTCTCGGACCGCTCGCACTCATCGCCGTCGGTCTCTCCGGAGACCGAGACAGGAGCTAGCAGATGACTCGACTCTACGGATCCAACTCGCATGTCGGCGTGGGCGTAGAGAGCATATGGGGCACGCCCGTCGCGCGCACAAAGTTCCAGGAGCTCTATGGCGAGACCGGTGGGCTCAATCCTGGCCGCGTGCCGATCGAGACGTGGCGTGCGCGTACCCCCGTCGGATTCATCGATGTCGGGAAGAAGGCCGTGGCCAGCGTGACGTTCCCCATCACCTACGACAAGCTGCACATCTGGCTGCGTAACGCGATGTGGGATTTGACGTCGTCAGTCGTCGCGCCGGACTACACCCACACCTACAAGATCGGCACGTCGAAGCCCTCGCCGCTCACCGTCGAGCACGGGAACTCCGCAGCCGCGTTCGCTGCGCTCGCGCGGATCGACGAGGGGTGTTTCGTGCGTCGCATGACGATGGAGTTCATGTCCGACTCGATCTCGAAGATCACGTTCGAGTACGTCGGGCAGACCGCGGCATTCGGCGCGGTCACGGCTGCGACGGTCGCGGCGACGAACTTGTTCGTCAAGCCCGGGACATTCACGGTGACAGTCGATGCGGAGACCGGCGAAGCACTCTGTCTGGACAACGCGAGCGTCACGCTCGAGACTGGCCTAGACGAGGGTCGAATGTGCCTGAAGGGCGATACCTTTATTCGCGAGCCCGACCTCACCGGGAAGACGAATGTGAGCGGCTCCTTCGCCCGCGATTGGGATTCCACGTGGACGGGCTTGCAAACGAAGCTCGGAAGCGGCGGGACGTTCATACTGGTCATCAAGAGTACGGGGCCGACGCTCGGCGGCAGCAACTACTCGTGGGAGGTTAAGATCCCGAAGGCCGTCATCATCGGCGATCCGGTGAATCACAGTGGTCCTGGCCTGGCGACGGAGACGATCAACTGGCAGGCGCAGGATGACGCGGCGGACAGCGCGATGAAGATCACGGTCGTGAGCAGCGAGGCCACGCCGTGACCAACCCGCGGGTGTTCGAGCTCGGGACCTCCGCCGGTGCCGTGCTGTTTCGGCTCCCGGGTCGAATCGAAATGGTGGAGCTCTGGGACGGCCTGCCGATTCTGCCGGAGACGACGGAAGAGAGCGTGACCGTGGTGGACGCGCGGCCGGCACGGGAGAAGGTCGAGGAGGCGCGGAAGGCATTGACCTTCGCCGACCGGCTGCTCTCGACCTGCGCGAAGAAACCGCGGATCAGCCTTCTACCGTGCATCTCCACGGCGGAGCTGCTCGACGTGGCGGATCTCTCGGACGAAGAGCGATTCGCGCTCATGCGGGAGATCCTTGCCCGCAACGGTTTCTCGCTCGAGGAGGCGGAGCGGGTCGCCCCTTTAGAGGTCGGCGAGCAGTCTTAGAGACGCTCGACGTGCTCGCACGCCGCTACGGCCGGATGCCATCGGAGATCCTGGGCGAGCAGCCGGATACGCCCGCGGCGCTGACCGTGGACTTCCTGGCCGTCAACGCTGGGCTTGCCGCCGAAGCGCGCGCGGCTGCCGAAATGCGATCCAAGAGGCGATAGCGGCGGATGGCCGAACGCGACATCAGTATCATCCTCCGCGCACGGGATGAGGCGAGCCGGGTCGTCCAGGGCTTCGCCTCGCAGCTAACCTCGCTCAAGGGCGTTGTCGCCGGCCTGGGACTGGCCTTCGGCGCTCAGCAGCTCGTCCAGGCGTTCGTCTCGGGCATCAAGTCTTCCATTGCCGCGGCGCTGGAGGCGGAGGAGGCGCAGGCCAGGCTCCGCGCGGCCATCGAGCGCACGGGAGCGAGCTGGGATCTGCTCGGTCCGGCGATCCAACATCAACTGACACGCCTGCAAGAGACGACCCGCTTCTCCGATGAGGAGGCGTCCGCGGCGCTCCAGCGTCTGACGACGATCACCGGCAGCTATGGTCGCGCAATGCAGGCGCTCGGGCCGACGCTCGATCTGGCGGCCGCGATGCACATGGACGTTGAATCCGCCGCGCGGGTGCTCGCCGTTGCGCTCGAAGGCAATACCGCGATGCTCTCCAGGTACGGCATCGTGCTGGACGACACCACGAAGGAAGCTCTGAAAACCGCCGATGCGCAGGAGCGGCTCAACATCATCCTCGCCGCGTTCACCGAGAAGGTGGGCGGCGCAGCCGTACGCGATGTCGAATCCGTGAGCGGCGCGTACAAGCTCCTCACGAACCAGGTGAGCGAGCTTCAGGAGACGCTCGGCGGTCTGATCCTCAGCGGCACGGAGGCCGGAGGAATGATCGGCCGGATGGGCCAGGCGCTCGGGGACCTCAATCTTGTTCTCGGTGCGAGCCGCGAGGAGCTTGACGTCTGGATCGAAGTCATCCGCGGCCTGGCGGTCACGCCGCAGATGCAGCTCGTGCTCAAGTTCTTCGACATGCTCGCGGCCGGTCTTCATGACGCGGCGGAGGAGATCCGGGAGCGGCAAGGTTGGGAGGATTTCGGCCGCGGGATGCTCGCTACCGCAGAGGGCGCGGCGTCCGCGGCGACGCGGATCGAGGAACTGACGGCGCGGGCGAAGGAGCTGGGCGTCGAGCTCCAGTCCACAGCCGAGGCGAAGCTGCTGGACAAGATGAGGCTCGTCCGCGACCTGGCGGCCGCTGGCGAGCAGCCGGTTGGCGGTCTGACGGCCGCGCTCGCGGCGTTGCAGGACCAGCTGCGGAAGGTTCGGGGGGAGGCCGAGCCGATCGACTGGGCGGCGATACTCGGCGATGTCGAGCGGCAGGCCAAGTCCTTCGAGGGCCGCCCGGTGACGATCCACGCGCGGATCGCGCTCGAGTCCGAGCTCCCGGAGATGGCGGAGGCCATCAGCGCGGCGTTCGGGGGGCCGACTGCCGCGGCGATCGAGGGCGCGCTTGCGACCGAGCAGTGGGCGATCTGGATGGGCGCCGCGGCTAGCGAGGCCAAGGTGTTGACCGAGGCGCGCACGGCGCTCGACGCGGCGCTTGCTGACGGGAACCTCACGGTCGAGGAGGCTGCGGCGCTCACGCGCGACCTGGCGGCCGCTGGCCTCGAGTGGGATGAGGTGATGGCGAGTCAGCCGCAGGCTGTACAAGACCAGATCCGCGCGGTGCTCGAAATGAATGACGCATACGCGCAGGCGATCACGCAGCTCGAACGCTACGCGGCGGTGCAGCAGGCAGTATCGAGCGTCGCCGCAGCCGCATCCGCCGCCGGCATCAACGCGGCCGGCAAGTCTGCCAAAGCGCATTTTGCGATCGAGACGGCGATGGCCGTGCTCCAAGCGTTGATCGAGAAGGCGCGGGGCGCCTCCGCACTCGCCGTCCCCGGCCGCCAAGCGGAGGCCGCCCTCCACTTCCTCGCGGCGGCACTCTGGGCGGTCGCGGCCGCGCAGAAGTTCGTCGCCTTCGCGAGGGCGCAGGCCGGCGGGATCGTCGCCGGCACGGGCATCGGCGATCGTCAGCCGTTCCTCCTCGAGGCGGGCGAGGCGATCCTTCCGCGGCAGACCGCACAACTGATCTTCGGGGGTCGTGCGGCACTCGTTCCCGCGGAGAGCGCGAACGCGGCGGCGGGTGAGCGGGAGGTCATGGTCTCCGCGGACCGAACGGTCAGCATCGCCAATACGTTCCAGCTCGGCGGAGGCGCCCTCGCCGCGCCGGACATCGAGGCGCTGTTAGGCGACCTCAACAGGCTCGTCGAGCAGCGTGGGTTCCGCTTGACCGCCTCGCGGCTCGTCGCGGAGGGTCCGTAGGTGGGGAATGCTGGGATCATCTACGATCGCGGGACGACGATTGATTTCGGCACCGCCGGCGTCGTCAGCGCGCTGCCCGGTACGATGGTCGAGGGCGAGCGGCTGTTCTGGGGCACCGGGCAATCCGTCATCTCGTATCAGGGGCGGACGCTGCGGATCCAGAAGGGCCCGTTCTACAACGATCAGCCGCTCTACCGCGCGCTCTCGACCTTCTGGGGATCGTGGGGGTCGAAGGGTCTGCCGTTCGCGTTCGCCGCGGACCTCGCGAAGGTCGGCGATACGAGCCTGTGGACGGATGCGCGGGTGGGCAATCTCGTGACGAACGGCGGGCTTGAGAACTGGACCGGCACGGACCCTGACGGAGTGACCATCACGCTCTCCGGCGCGACGACGATCACGCGCGAGACACGCTACGAGGACGTGCGGACCGGGCTCTACTCGCTGCGCTATGACCGCGCGGCGGCCGCGCAGTCGATCGCGCGGTTCGAGACTCAGCGGAGCATCGATCTGGGCTGGCCGTTTGTCGTCCGCTTCCGGTATCGCACGCGCACGACCGGGAGCCGCCTCGAGTACGCGGTGCAGCAGGTGGACGACGGGTTCTACGCGCAGGACACGAACGGAAGCAGTTGGGCCGCGCCCGCCGTCTACTTCAATGCGGGCAACACGACTACGCTCGACTGGCACCTACACAGCCAGGGGTTCGCCTCCGGCGTCGCGAACGAGTCGGTCCTACGCATCTACATCCGCAACGGTGCGACCGGCGGGACCGCGTACTGGCTCGACGATGTCGAGTTCACGCAGAGCGCGCCGAACTACATCTACGTCCGCGAATCCATTGGATTCACCACTGGCGATGCCGTCCGACTGATTGCGCGGACGGGCCATCGGGAGGAGTTGACGACCGTGAGCGGATTCGTGGTACAGGGCGATGCGGCCGTGCGGATGACGCTCGGGGCGAACACGATCGGTCGGTGGGACGCGCGCGACATCCTGCGGTCGCAGGACTACTTCCCGCACATGGTCGCGGACCAAGAGGATCCGGCGATCACCGAGGACACGGGGTCTCTGTTTCGCTTCGACCTCAAATGCCGTGAGGCGCTGACGGGGCGGGTGTAACGTGCCCTATCAGCCGACCGCGAAATGGGCGGGCCTGGTCAGTGAGGCGCGCGTCATCGAGCCCGTGCTCGTGCTGGTCGCTGACGGCGCCCCCGCGATCTGGAGCACGCATCCGGTCGCGTGGCGTAACTACACGCTAGCCGCGTCGAACCTCAACTTCACGACCACGGCTGGTTACATTCAGCAGACGATGACGAGCCGCTTGCGTGCCGCGGCGGCGGATCGCGTGTTCACCGCGAGCGTTTGGGCGCTGGCGACCGACGTGAGCCTGATCCGGCTCGAACTCGACGATCTGACGGTAGCGCCGGCGACCGCGACTCATCGAGTGTCGTACGGACACTGGCGGCGGTATTCCGTCACGTTCACCGCCCCGGCCGGCTCGCCCTCGACCAGCCTCAAGTTCAGGATCGCCAACGCCGACAGCATCGGCGGCAACCTCATGGTGCAGTGGGCGCAGGTCGAGGAGTGGCCGGGTGTGACCGCGTACGAGGATGTGGCGACGACGACCCCCGGGCGGAAGAATATCCTGTTGCACTCCGACACCTTCACCGGCGCGTCGTGGGTGGTATCCTCATGCACGCCCACAGCGGCGGCCGCGGATGGGCCAAAGGCACAATGGGATTCGAACCTGCTGCCTGGGGTCGCCGGCGCGCTCCGCGTCCGCCGCATGTCGAGTCTCACGAGCTATCCGCTGGACGGCCGCTACGCGGTCGGCGCGCTCGACGCCGAACTCCAGGACGTCGGCGGATGGGTCACGCGGTGGGTGGCGACGGAGCGCGCGGGTGCAGGCCGCACCTACATGGCGCCCGTCAGGCTCTATCTCGGGACACCCGAGCTGCGCGAGGACGAGTACCAGCCGATCTGGGACGGCTTCATCACGGACGTGAACCTCGATGACGGCATCCGCTACACGGTAGAGGGCGTCAGCCGCGCAATCAGCTGGGAACGCGCGATCATGACGAACTGCGGGGAGGTGACTGGCAGCGTCACCGTGCCCGACGTTATCACAGCCTACGATGTCTTCCTCGGCAACTCCGATCTCTCAACTGTGGACGGGGCGTACAACTCTTGGAAGCTGAAGTTCACGAGTGGGCGGAATGAAGGGCAGGAGCGGACGGTCAGCTCCTACACGGGCTCGACGCGGCAATTCATTCTCGCGACGGGCGTGACGAACCCGATAGATCCTGGCGACGGATTCCGCGTCCACAACATCGTCACGATCCGCGGCAATCCCATCAACATCTGGGTTCGGTGCCTACTCGGAGATTTCGCGGTCGCCGGCCAGGTGCAGACCGACTTCCCACTGACAAGCGTCTCGGGTGCGACGCCCACCGGCCTCACGCACGGGTACATAGATCTCGATGTCGCGCAGATCCAGTCCGAGCGCGACAAGTGGACCTCCGGGTATACATTCGTCTTGCCCTGGGTCGCACCGGAGAACGCGAAGGATACGTTCGAGCACGAGATTTTCCAGGTGATCCGCTGCTACCCCGTGTTGCGGCCAGATGGCCGCTACCGGATCAAGATGATGTTACCGATCACGCCGGAGGCCGTGCCCGTAGAGATCCGAGACGAGTACGTCGCATCGCTCCCCCAGTGGGAGCGCGTGACCGAGCGCGCGATCACCAGGATCCGCGTGTTCGGCGACTTCAACACCGCGACGAAGCAGTATCAGCTGCTGGCCGATCGCACGCCATTCGACCCGCGGTTCCTCTCCGCGGTCCTCCCGCGCACTCGCACGCTCGACATCCGGGCCCGCGGGCTGACGACGGCGACCGGCGGGGTGGCGATAGCGGAGGCGACGGCCGATCGCATACTCGCGCGGTTCGGCACGGGCGGCTACGAGGAGATCGAGGTCAGGGCCGGCCCGCGGCTCGCACTGCTCGAGCCGGGCGATCGCGTGAGCGTCACGCTCGCCCGCGCGCCGAATCTCGCGGCCGGCACGATGGGGAAAATCAGCGAGCCATTCGAGGTGACGCACGTCGATCTCTCTGGCGAGCTCGCCGTGCGGCTGGCGCTCACGAGTTTCGCTCCCGTCGGCCGTGGAGCGTTCATCGGGCCCGACACGATGGCCACTGACTACTCCGCGGCCAGCGCGGCGGACAAGGAATACGCCTACGTCTCGCCGACGAGCGGCGCGATGAGCGATGGCGGTCTGCCCTACGTGGTGATCTGATGGCAGGGATCTGGACGGATCTCACGCAGCGCCAGTACGGCTCGGGCCGCCGGATAGATACGACTCTCTGGACTGCGCTCGCCGACAACGATGAGGCGGCGTCGGAGCACGTGTTCGAGATCCGGAAGCCAGCGGAAGGACTCACGAGCTCGATCTATCCGACGTTCACGACCATCTGGCAGATCGAGGCGCGGATGCCTTCGTTCGCCGCGGCGCTGCGCTGGACGTTCGAGGCATTCCGCGAATCCGCCGGGGGGACCGGCACTCTTCGCCTGCGACTCGCGAGCGTCGTGGTCGGACCGGAGATTACCGTGACCGAGCCGAGTCCGACATACGTGGATAAGACCGTCGCGATCGTGAGCGGTATCACGGCATACAGAGGCACGATCCAACTAATCGAGCTCCAATTGGCCGTCAATGCCGGGACGACGAGCATCAACACGCGCTGCATTAACATGCTCTCCGCGCGCTGGAGCTTCGATTGACGGCATGGGTTGACTTCGCCGCCGGAGAGAACGCGCTGGAGAAGCGGCGGAACACGACGCTCATGCTGAAGTATAAGCAGAGGGACGAGTCGGCGGTCGAAGCCGTCACTACCGTCCTGCTCTCCGCTGGCTCCACGACGAGCCCGACGTTCGTTGACCTCTACACCAGGCGGATCTGGGTCTCGACTGGTGCGCGGTTCCTGCGGTTCGACACCTATGCGACTCAGGTCGGCGGAACGAGTGGGAGTCTGCGAGTCATGCTCGGCACACTCGTTGGCGCGACGTTCGCGGTTGCTGCGGGCGCGGAGATCAAGATCCAGGCGACTGTCGCGAACGTGATAACGCTCGCCGGCACCTCGCAGCCGCTCGTAGTGCAGGCGCATCGCGGGGATGGCACGTCGATCTCGGTCTATACATTCCGCGGATTCGTCGGCGAAGGTACACTCGCCGGCTGCCGATGGACGACTACCTGATGGCTCCCTGGCTCGATTTCGGCGCTTCCGAGCTGATCGTCGGAGCCCCGATCACGGAGGAGTTGCTCATCAAGTTCTTTTCCCGTGACCGTGGTGTGGTCGAGGGGCCCGCCGGCGGCTATTGGGATTCGGCGATCGCGGCCGGCACGGGGAACATACAGTTCTTGCGGCTCTTCGTTGCGCGCGGGGCCTCGGAGATCCACGTCGAATGCGAGGCGCTGTGGAGCGGGACGGGGAACATGACGCCACAGGCGCGGCTCTACGCGACGGATGGCGTGACGACGAGCTTCGGCGCGTACATCGCCATTGACACGTCGCCGTATCGGCGCGTTCAATTTCCGCCGATAAAAATAGCAACGAGCCTGCGGAACAAGATGGTTCGGCTCCACTATCAACCCGCCGATCTGCCGACCACGCAGTATTCGATCCGCAACCTTGAAACCTCGCCGACGGTCGGATACGGTGTGAGGTTCGGATGAGATTCAGACGCCACGCGGCCCCGGTCCTCGTCACCTTCACCCTCCTATCCACGCGACAGGCGGCTGTCCGTGCGCAGCCCACGAACGTGGTGCTGACCTACGATTCCGCCCCCACGGGATCGTGCGCGCTCGCGTCATTACCACGTCTCCTCAAGTCAGGCCCAGACCGGGGCCGTGTCTACTGCTGCCCGGCCGGTACATGGTCGGAATGTACGATCGGTCTCGTGGTGGATCCGGCGGCGTGCACGGCAAACCTCTATGTCACGGATCTCAACGCATCAGGTGCGTTGACCTGCTCGGCGATCACGGATGCCGCCGTGCCGGACGCGATCACGGCTAGCAACTATCTCTTGAAGTCTGGCGACATCATGTCCGGCGACCTCATATGGACCACGGACAGCGCGCGCGGGATCGGCACGCCGACGACCTCGACAGGCACC
>Ga0209342_10005573_pt1 | contig 12868 bp, 14 predicted proteins | sample RifCSP16_2_FD_184023 | JGI IMG/M metagenome (GOLD analysis project Ga0209342, IMG submission 184023) | Soil microbial communities from Rifle, Colorado - Rifle CSP2_sed 16_2 (SPAdes) (version 2) | ecosystem: Environmental > Terrestrial > Deep subsurface > Rock core/Sediment | place: Rifle... | reverse complement strand
CAGCGTCTTATCCGATATGCATGGGGTTGTGCAAGCATGACCACCTGCCGTTCGGGGTAGCTGTAGATCACGTGGAAATTGTTTGTAATGTCACGACCGAGAACAGAAACATCGCTACTTGCTATATCGGTGAAGACGCTGAACTGACCTTGGACCGTGACCCGATTTCCGTCGTCACGAACGAATGCAAGGCGGGTTTCGATGACCTTACTGTCAACGTTTCCGCCGACTCCGGCAAGCTCAAGGTTTTGGGAGGAAGCTAAAGGAGAAAGCAGGGAAAGTAAACTTGCGTCGAAAACGGTGCGGTCGGCGCCACAGTCGAGAAGCATTGTAATGTTTTGCCACGCACCGGATGGAGAAAACACGGCGGCATCGATCACCGGCCGCAGCGCGCTGCCCTGGAAGCGGTGCCAGCGGCCGTCAACACGCATAAATCCGTGGTCGATTCTCGCGCGGGATATACTGCACGAAAGGTTCATCGCCCGGATGTTTTTGGTTCGCCAGCCGCCGCGCTTCGAGGGCGTCATCCGCAACGAACACCTCGCCTTCGCTCACGGCAATGTATTTGCCGGGGAACTGAGCGAACCAAGTCGCTCCGTGTTCGGTGAGCCATTCGCCGTTTGCGCGATAGCGCGCCGCCCGCTCAATGAATTCCTGCTCGGCGGGCTCCACGGTTATATCCAGCCTGTCATGCATGGTGAAAAGCTAACACTTTTCTCGCTGATAGCCAATGCAAGATCGGGCTAGTTTCGCCAACCAGGCTCGGCATGCCCAAATGCGAGAGCAATCAGTCCGTAGGATGAGTTGAACCCATCGGCGGAGTTTGTCCTGAGCAGAGTCGAAGGGCTCAGGATAAACTCAGCAATAGCCAGGCGGCGCGATATTACGCACACACGCAATTCTCATGGGTTTCGTCGGCGGAACCTGTCCTGAGTTTAAGTGATAGGAATTTGCTTTTTTGCGCTTCGCCGCTGACCTGTCTGCCGTCGCACAGGCAGGGAACTCAAAATTGCTCGCCGCAACGCTTCGCCCACCCGCTTTCAAGGCCCTAAAAAGCACATCAGAAAGCGCCGGCTGGCCCCCTATCGTCGATTTTGAGGAGCTACCAACTGGCGGGTCGGGTTTTAACCTGAGGTTTCAGCCGCGCAGCGTCGACGACTTCGCCACCGTGGGCGTGGCACGGGTGGGTTGACCCTCCTTCTTTCTAACGCTATTAAAAAGCCTATGAAGCAAACGATCCGTGTCGCCATCAACGGCCGGCTTTACGAGGAAGACGTCGAGCCGCGCCTATTGCTGTCACATTTTCTGCGGGAGAACATCGGCCTGACCGGCACGCACGTCGGCTGCGTGATCGGCGAGTGCGGCGCCTGCTCCGTGCTGCTCGACAGCAGGGTCGTGAAATCCTGTCTGCACTTCGCCGTGCAAGCCGATGGGCGCGAGGTCACGACCGTGGAAGGCCTGGCCAAGAACGGCGAACTCAATCCGGTTCAAGAGGCCTTCGTCAAAAATTACGCTTTTCAATGCGGCTACTGCACGCCGGGCATGGTGATGACGAGCTACGCTCTGCTGCAGCGCAATCCGAATCCTTCCGAAGAAGAAATCCGCAAGGCGCTGGCGGGCAATCTCTGCATGTGCACCGGCTACGTGCAGATCGTCGAAGCCGTGAAAGAAGCCGCGCGAGGTTCCAAGAATGGCTAAGTTCATCGGCAGTCGCACTCGCAGCAAGGAAGGGCCGCGCCACGTCACGGGGCGCGGACTTTACACGGACGATTTTCGGCTGCCGGGCATGCTCCAGGCGATGATTTTACGCAGCCCCCACGCGCACGCAACGATTCTCTCGGTCGATCCGTCGGAGGCGCTCAAGAATCCCAACGTCTTTGCGGTCATCACGCCGGACGACGTCAAAATGCTCACCAAGCCGTTCAAACCGGGCCGTTACGCCGCCGGTCTAAAGAGACCGATTGACGAATACGCCGGCGCGGTTGGAAAAGTCCGCTACGTCGGCGAACCCATCGGCGCGGTGGCAGCCCGCGACCGCGGCGCGGCCGAGGACGCCTTGGAACTGATTCAGGTCGACTACGATCCGATCCGCCCCGTGGTCGACGTGCGCGAAGCGATCAAACCTTCATCGGCCACGCTTTTCGATGAGCTGGGGACGAACCTCGCTTGGCAGGGCTCGCTCCAGTACGGCGACATTGACGCCGCTTTCAAATCCGCCGACCGGGTCGTCAAAGAAAATTTAAAAATTCACCGTTACAGCTCTACGCCCCTGGAACCCTTCGCCGTCATCGCCTCCTATGACGCCGGGAGCAAGAGGCTCACGGTCTGGGTCACGGCGCAGGTTCCCGAGGTGATTTACGATGGCCTGCGCGAGGCGTTGGGGCTGCAAGACGTCCGCGTGATCATTCCCGATGTCGGCGGCGGCTTTGGCCAGAAGATCCATCTAATTCGGAAATACGTGGTGCTGGTTTCGCTGCTCGCGATGAAAGCCGGCCGGCCGGTCAAGTGGATCGAGGACCGCAGCGAACATATGATGGCGGGCGGCCACGCTTGCGCCCAGGAGTTCGAGGCCGAAGCGGCGGTGAAAAACGACGGCACCGTCTTGGGGCTGCGCTTCAAAGAATACGACGATGTCGGCGGCTCCATCAGTACGCTGACGATTCACTTCACCAACAAGCTTAACAACCTGTCGAACACCTACCGGACACCGGCCATTCACATGGAAGGCTTTGCGGTAGTAACGAACAAATGCCCGGTTATTCCCAACCGCGGCATCGGCAAGCCGGGCATGTGCTATATATGGGAGCGCATGATGGATCGGGTCGCGCAGGCATTGAACTTGAGTCCCATCGAAGTGCGACGAAAAAATCTTATCCAACCCAGTGAAATGCCCTATCAAACGATCAGCGGCAACATCTACGACAGCGGCGATTACCCTGGTTTACTTTCAACGCTGTTGGAGAAGATCGAATATGACAAGCTTCGTGAGGAACAGAAGAAAGCCCGTGAGCAAGGCCGCCTCATGGGCATCGGCATCGTCATCGGTGTGGAACCGGGCGGGCGCAACGCGGCCCGCGACATGGCGATTTTCCCCGAAATGAAAGAGCCGCCGGGCTCCGGCGGCATTAACGGCGCGACCATCAAGCTCGAGAAAAACGGCACGCTTAGCTTGCACCTTGGGTCGCCGAATTGCGGACAGGCTCATGAAACGACCACGGCGCAGGTCGCCGCCGACATCTTGGGCACCGCGCCCGATCAGATCAGCACCAGCATCCCCTTCGATAGCGATCTCTCACCGTGGGGCGTCGCCGCGGCGAACAGCGGTAACAATTTTCATCTTTACGACATCGGGGCGATCCACGGCGCCGCCACGCGGCTTAGAGAAAAGATTCTCAAGCTTTCGGCGCATGTTCTGAATGTGGATGCCAAGGAACTGACCATCGACAACGGCGTCGTCCAGATTCCCGGCTCGGCGACCAAGAAAGTGACCTTCGCCGAGCTCGGACGCATCGCCTACAACAACCAGCACTTGATTCCCGACGACATGGAAGCCGGCTTGCAGGCGACTTTTTACTACACCTTTCCCCATGCCAAGCCGAATATCGTTCCCGGCGCCGACCGCCTGGTGCGCGCGCAGTTTACTTTTTCCGCCGGCGCCCATGCGGCGGTCGTGGAAGTCGACAAAGCCACCGGGAAAGTTGAGGTGCTGCGCTATCTGATCGTCGGCGACAACGGCACCGTGATCAATCCCGACGTCGTGAACGGCCAAGTCTACGGCTCCGCCGCCCACGGCATCGCCGTCGCCCTCGGCGAAGGTTTTATTTACAGCCCGGAAGGCCAGCCGCTGACCATTACCTATCTCGACTACGGCAAATGCTCGACGGCGGAAACGCCGAAGGTGGAAGTGATTCATCGACCGTCGCCGTCGCCCTTTACCACGCTCGGGCAGAAAGCCGCTGGAGAGGGCGCCGCGATTCCCTCGCCCGCGGCCATTGCCAGCGCGGTGGAAGACGCGTTGACTCCCCTGGGAGTGAAGGTCAATGATCTGCCGCTCACCCCGGAAGCGGTCTGGCGCCTGGTAAACCATAATCCGGAAAAAGAGCGGAGGACATTTTAGTCATGATCCCCGGTTCCTTTGAATATTACGCGCCGCGTTCTTTGACTGACGCGGTTAATTATCTGAGCGCGCACAAAGACGATGTGAAAATTCTGTCCGGCGGCCAAAGCTTACTGCCGCTGATGAAGATGCGCCTGTCAAAACCAGGCTATGTCGTCGACATCGGCCGCATTCCTGGTTTGGATACAATCACCGAAGAAGGAGACAATCTAATCATCGGCGCGCTGGTTACCCACGAGCAAATCGAATCTTCGGATCTGCTGAAAGCGAAATGTCCGTTGTTACCCCAGACAGCAACCACCATCGCCGACGTGCAGGTGCGCAACCGCGGTACCATCGGCGGCAGCATTGCCCACGCCGACCCGGCCGGCGACATGCCAGCTGCTATCTTGGCGCTGGACGCCGAGATCAAAGTCGCCGGCCCGAACGGCGAACGGTGGATCAAGTGCCACGATTTTTTTCTTGGGCTCCTGATGAGCGTCCTTGAGCCTGATGAAATCGTGACCGCGATCAGAGTTCCGGTCACGGGCAACGACAAGACCGCCTACTTAAAGGCCGCGCCAAGATCGTCGGGCTTTGCCGTCGTCGGCGTCGCCGTGCGCATTGCGGTGGACGGCATGGGGAACTGTAGCCGCGCCGCCATCGGGATTACCGGTGTGACAGACAAAGCTTACCGCGCCGACCGCGTCGAGCAGATGCTGACGGGAAAGAAGCTTGATGCGAAGCTGATCGAGAACGCGGCCACGGAGGCAACGCGCAACATCGAGGTCGTCGAAGACATCAACGGTTCGTCGGAATACCGCAAGCACCTGACCGAAGTGTACGTGGCGCGGGCGATTCAAGCCGCGCTGCAGAGCTAAGGGATTTAACCGCAAGTAAGGACAAAGTTCACAAAGAGAAGACGGTGCGCGAGCGCACCCTACGAAACCGTGGGAGGTGGACGGCTCACGCTTCGCCCCTCCCCTTCACATCACTTTTCGCCTCAAATAGGCGCTTACATAATCCACAATCGTGACGAGAATGTAGATGGCAAGAATGAGCGTGAGCAGTTGTTGCTCGAAGAAAAGACTGATGGCGATGTGAATTCTTTGGCCTAGACCGCCCGCGCCCACCAGTCCCAATACCGCCGCGACCCGGATATTCACCTCCCAGCGATAGAGCGTGTAGGAGATGAATTGCGGCAACACCTGCGGCACGATACCGTAAAGGAGAATCTGCAGGCGATTGGCGCCGGTAGCTTGAAGGGATTCGATCGGCTGAGTATCGACATCCTCCAATACTTCACCGAAAAGTTTTCCCAAAACGCCCGCGGTATGAACCCCAAGCGCTAGGACTCCCGGAAAGGGACCCAACCCAACGAGAAAGACGAATATCAAAGCCCAGACCATCTCGGGAATGGTCCGAAGGACGTTCAGCACGCTTTTTGCCGCTACATAGGGAACCATGCGGGACGCCCGCTTCCACCCCTGTTTGGGCTCCATTTCGTAGAGCAAGCCGGAAAAGATAAGATTTTTAGCTGCGAAGAAAACAATCGAGAGCGCGATCATGACGGCCATCAAGGTGCCCATAAAGGAGATCGCAAAGGTCTCGACGGTGCCCTTAAGCGCTTCTCGAATGACCGCAGCGGAAAAATCGGGCGGGAATAGTTTTTGGACATAGATGCCAATCTGTTCAAAACTGTCGCGACTGAATAGTTGCGGCAGACTGATCTCGGCTCCCCGGTAGCTCCACACGAAGAACGCTACGATGGCGCCAAGAATGAAAAGGTTGGTCGTCATCGAGTTTCCGCGCGCTCGCCCGCTGGGCAACGGGATCGTGTCGCAAGTCTTCAGTTGCCGCGCTTGACTCATAACATGGCCCGGACCTTGGCGCTGAGATAATCCACCGCCGCGACCATTAGGAATAAGATGATCAGAATCGTCAGCACCTCGTTGAAGTTGAACATACGCATGGAAATCTCGATCTGCTGCCCCAGACCGCCAGCACCGACCAGACCTAAGATAGCCGACGCCCGCACGGCGCATTCCCAGCGATAGAGCGTGTAGGAAACGAAATTGGGCAAGGCTTGGGGAAACCAACCGTAGAAAAAGATTTGCAGCTTGTTCGCCCCGAGAGACTGCAAGGCTTCCAACGGCCGGTAGTTCACTCCCTCGAAAATTTCCGAGTACACTTTGCCAAGCATCCCCCCATAAGCGAGCCCGATAGCCAATACGCCGGGAAATGGACCGAGCCCCACCGCCCGCACAAACATGAACGCCCAAACGAATTCGGGGATGGAACGAAATAAGCTCAACAAGCCGCGGGCAATAAAGTAGACTGCATAGCGCAAACCTCGACGCAGCGGCGCTCCTTGCAATTCGGCTTCGTTGAGTATCCCTGCCACCGCCATCGTGTTCGTTCCCAGCAGCCCCAGCGGAAAACCGATCATCACCGCGATGATCGTCCCTAATATTGAGATCTGAATCGTTTCCAACGCAGGGCGGAACAACAGCGACAAAAAGGCCGGTGACAAATCCGGCGGGAACATCCCCGTCAAGAATTTGCCCAACGCCCGTTGGCCCCTGGGCTCGAAGAAAACTTTGGGATCGATCCCTGCTCTTTGCCAGCTATCGAAGAAGGCCAGCAGAAACAGGCCCGCGAAGAGATAGGGAAATAAGGACTTAGGAGATTGACGGATACGCGATGGAGCTAGCAGGTTCACTCGTTGCCTCAGTGTTGGAATCCTCTCGGCCGGACCCAGCGTACAATTCCTCCAGCATGGCATCTGAAATTTTCTCCGGGGAGAGGTCGAACGCGATGGTCCCATTTCTGATACCGATCACGCGAGAGAAATAAGCCAAGGCCAGGTCGACGCTATGAAGGCTCACCACGAGTGTTTTGCCGGTATCCCGGCTGATATCGATTAGCAGCCTGACAATGGTTGAAGCCAGAGTCGGATCGACGGAAGAAACCGGCTCATCCGCGAGGACCACCTCGGGATCTTGGACCAACACGCGGGCGATGGCGACCCGCTGCTGCTGCCCGCCCGAAAGCTCGTCGGTTCGATCAAAGAGCTTTTCCGGAATCCCGACTTGGTCCAACGCTTTGTGCGCCAACTCCCCATCGTGCGGTTTCGCCAACGATGCCAACGATCTGAGCGTCGACCATCGCCCCAGCTGTCCCGCCAAAACGTTATGAATCACTTTGAGGCGCGGAATGAGATTGTGTTGCTGATAGACCGTGCCGATTCTGCGCCGCGCCTGCCGGAGCTGTTTGCCATGCAGCGTCTCAACGTCCTCGCCATCGATCCAAATTTTTCCCGACGTAGGCCTCAAGGTGCAATTGAGCAAACGGAAGAGGGTCGTTTTGCCCGCACCGCTCGGCCCGATCAGGGCGACGCGTTCGCCCTGCCGGATGTTCAAATCGACGCCGTCGAGGGCTACTTGGCGTCGGCCGAAAACCTTGCGGACCTGCTCAAGATGGTACTGGCGTTTCAAGGAGCTCATCAATTTAGTTTGAGCAGCCCCGCTGCGATGGCGGCCTCTTCGATCCCTTTCCAATCGGCGTCCTTCGCGGCGATATAGCCCTTGGTGCGGTGCAGATCGAGAAGTTTCTTGTGCTCCGGATTGTTGTAGTCAAGCTTTAAGAAAGCCTTTGAGAGCTTGCCGACGATATCCTTATTGAGGCCGCCCCTGACCGTCCATACATAGTCCACGTAGGGCGGGGTCGTATAAAAAATAAAGACCTTGTCGGTGTCTACTTTCTTCGTCTGAACCAGCTTATCCCAAACCAAAAAATTCAGAGCGCCAGCGTCTACCTGCCCAGCCTCAACCCAGGCGGCGGTGGCGTCATGGGCGCCGCTGAAGCTGAACTTGGAAAAATCTTTCTCCGGGTTGATCCCCGCCTTGAGGAGGTAATAGCGCGGCATGAGATGGCCCGAAGTCGAACTGACGCTGCCGAAAGCGAAGGTTTTGCCTTTAAGGTCTTTGAGATCCTTGATCGCGGTTTCTTTGCGCGTAATGAAGTGGCTCTTAAACTCGGCGTCTTCCTTGCGCATGATGATCCGCCTAGCGCCCTTGGCTTGTTTCGCCGCTTGCACCGAAGTCAGTCCGCCATACCACACCATCTCCAGCCGGTTCGCCGCAAGTCCCTCCACAGTCGCCGCGTAATCAACGACTGAAGTAAACCTGACCGGGATACCGACCGCTTTGGTGAGATATTCCGCAAAAGGCCTATAGATCCGCAGCATCTCCTGCGGATTTTCATCCGGAATCGCAGACAGTCTTAACTCTTTCGTCGCTTGCGCGAGAACGTCTCCGGCATAAAGAATTAAGAGTAAATAGACTGACGAGAGCCCCGCTTTTCTCACGACATGCCCCTTGAGAATAATTTTGAGCGTCACCCGCTAATCTAAATATCAAAAATCTCTATAAGTCAAATCGTTTTTTCCTATAGGTTCCGTAATACTCACACGAAGCGCGGGGTGAAAACAAATGAATCTTACTTTGCGCTCTTGGCGTTTTAGCGCGATAAAAACATGACGGTTCAAGACGTTCAACCCGTTCAAATCGTTCCAGACGTTTGAACGGAGCGCAGCGGTTGAACAGCTTGAACGTTTTGAACTCTAGACCTGAAGGCGCAAAGGACACCAAGATAAACGCTCAGATAGTGATTTGCGGTGAATAATCCGGGTTAAGCGAAGGGATCGGCTACGACTGCTGCAAGAATGCTCGGAAGGCTTGCGCAATGGGGTGTAAGGAACGGTGTTTATGAAAAACCTCGTAGAAGTCTCGTGTCATGGTCAACCCGCGTATCGGAACTTCGACGATGCTGCCCTCTGCTAACTCGTGCCGGATAGAAGTCCGCGACAAGATAGAGATCCCGTATCCCGCTAGAAGCGCTTCTTTTACCGCTTCCGTGCTGCCGAGCTCCATGGCAACGTTCAAAAGCTTATCGGGCGATTTCCGTCTTTTGGCGAGCATCTGCCGGAACGACTCCAAGGTGCCGGAACCGCGCTCGCGCGAGATGAATTTTTCCGCGCGCAGGTCGGAGAGTTGGACGAACTTCCGTTTACCCCACGGATGCCCCTTGGGCACCGCGAGAACCATTTCGTCTTTCCAAATTTTCTGAAACGTAAGCCTGCTGTCGTTACCTTTGAAACCGATAAACCCCAATTCGACTTTCCCGTCCAAAACATCTTGGACGATGCCCGCCGAGTCGCCGATCCGAAGTATCGGCCTTACCCCCGGGTACTTCTTGTTGAAGGCCCCGAGCTTTTGCGGCAGCAGATATTCACCAGGCATATTGCTGCCACCCACCCAAAGCTCTCCCGTGAGCGTGCCGTGGAATTGCTCCACCGCCGCCACGGTTTCTCGTTTAAACGCCAGCAGATTCTTCGCCCGGTCCACGAGCATCTCCCCCAATGGCGTCAAGCTCACTTTCCCTGGGATGCGGTTAAGAAGTTTACCCCCGGCGATTTTCTCCAATTCCTGAACATGCGCGCTCACCGTGGGTTGGCGTAGCGACAAAAGTTCCGCGGCCTGCGAGAAGCTTTTAAGTTCAGCGACCCAGTAGAAAATTTCGAGTTTATGTAGATCTAAATCCGCTTTGAGCTTGGCCATCAAAAGTGGGGAGGACTTATGACCTGGACCCGAGAACCGGCGCGCCGGAAAATGAAGCTCCACGGGCTTACGCCCGTGGTATCTCTAATCTCTTCGGCGGAATCCGCCGAAGCACTCACCCGCCTTCGCTCTTCGAGCTACGGAGGGTCCGTCCGACGCATTCATCCCCGGGCTTACGCCCAGGGTCTTCTGCGTAGGCGGATAAACGGCGCGGGGGAGCGGTGTGGTCTCACCGCTCCCTTTCCTCGCGCCGTCAACGCACTACTTCTTTAAGAATTCCAAAACTTCCGCCGGATGCGCGGCCGCATCGGCCACCGGAATCCAGTGCTTCTTGATCGTGCCGTCCGGTCCGATCAGCGCCGTCGACCGGATCGGCCCTTCGACGGTTTCGCCCTGGGCGTTTTTCCTTGGCCCCCAGGCGCCGTAGGTTTTCATGACCGCGACCTGCGGGTCGGACAACAGCGCATAGGGCAAGTTGAACTTGGCGATGAACTGATTGTGCGAATCGATGCTGTCTCGGCTGACTCCGAGCACGATTGCGTTGGCCTGAGTTACCGTTTGAATAGCGTCGCGGAACCCGCACGCTTCCTTGGTTCAGCCAGGCGTATCGTCCTTCGGATAAAACCAAAGCACTACGTTTTTGCCGGCGTAGTCCGCCAACGAATGCTTCTTGCCATCGCTGCCGTCCAACGCAAACGCCGGAGCCTTTTGTCCTTCAAGACCTGCCATTGTGATACCTCCTTCTTAAGTGTTTCCAGTGTCTATCACACTCATCAACTATCTATCAATCCTGTCGAAACATCGCGCTCGCCGACAAACCGGCTTTCCTGATTCACGTTGTCAATCCCGCCCGTTGACGGTATATTTCGAGTAGGATGGCAAAACAATCACTCCTGACTGATTTTCACCGCTCGAATGGGGCGGTTCTCACTGAACGGGACGGCTGGCTCTTGCCCGTCCATTTCGGCAATGTTGCCGCGGAATATCAGTCGGTGCGCAGCGCCGTCGGCTTGTTCGATCTTGCCCACCGCGGCCTGCTTCAATTCACCGGTCCCGACCGTAACTCCTTTCTCCAAGGGATGTTGTCGAACGATCTGCGGCCGCTAAAAACATTCGACGGCCAGTACGCGACTCTTTTAAACCAGCAGGGCAAAGTGCTCGCCGACCTGCGCGTGCTCTGCGCGCTGAACTCGCTTTATCTGGATTCCTGGGAAAATCTAAAAGACCGGATCATCGAGCATCTCAACCGTTACCTGGTAGCCGATGAGGTCGAGATCGCCGATCGCTCCGGCGAGTACGCGACCCTTTCGCTCCAGGGTCCCAATGCTGAAACCCTCCTGCGAAACGTCACTGGACCCGCCGAGTTGCCGATGCAGTTGGCGCACCACGGCATGATTAACCTCGAAGGCGCCGCGGTTTGCGTCGTCCGCGCGAGTCATGCCGGCGAGCTCGGATTCGATCTCATCATTCCCAATGCGGCGCTCGAATCCATCGCCCGGCGCTTGACCGACTCCGGCAAACAGCTCGGCGCCCTGTGGGTCGGCGAGGCGGCGCAGAACACCCTTCGAATCGAGGCCGGAATCCCCCGCTACGGTATCGACTTCGACGAAAATAAATTACTCCTGGAAGTCGGGCTGGAAAATGCAGTGAGCTTCAACAAGGGTTGTTATCTCGGCCAGGAAGTCGTCGAGCGCATTCGCTCGCGCGGGCATGTCAACCGAAAGCTTTGCGGCTTGTCGCTCGACGGCCAAACGCCGGCCGAATCCGGCGACATGATTCAGGTTGACGGCAAGGAGATCGGCCACGTCACCAGCTCGACGGTCTCGCCCCGGCTGAAGCGTCCCATCGCTTTGGGATACTTGCAGAAGGATTTCTGGAACCCGGGTACTACGGTTACGATCAACCGCGCCGGCGCGCAGATTCGTGCCGTCGTGACAGCTCTGCCCTTCGCCGGCTCCTATTGAATCCCGTTTTCAAGTCCGTATAGTGTAGCCCCACGGCCTTACGGCCGTGGCACTTTTCCACACGCTTCGTCAGGCGGAACCCTCCGAAGCGCACCCTCCTTGCCTACTCCGCCGAAGCAGCTGCTTCGGCTGCGAAGGCCGGGCGCCAAGGCTACGGAGGGTACCCACCTCGCATTCATCCACGGATTTACGCCCGTGGCTTTCTGCGAAGGAGGGTAAGCGGAACTTTTGCGACGAGTAGAAAGGAACCGAGGAATGGCCAATTTCGTAAAAGTTTGCAAAACCACCGATGTCAAAGCGGGCTGCGGCAGAAGCATTGAGATCCACGGCAAAGCGCTGGCTCTGTTCAACGTCGACGGCGGCTTCTACGCCATCAATGATGTCTGCGGACACCGCGGCGGTCCCTTGGGCGAAGGAGAGCTGGACGGCAAGACGGTCATCTGCCCCTGGCACGGCTGGCGCTACAACGTGACCACCGGCGAAAACGAAGTGGTGCCCGATCTGCCGACGCAAAAATACCGAGTGAAGATCGACGGAGAGGATATATTGGTCGATCTCTAATTGGTCCCGAATTACTCTTGAGGCCTACCCTTTCAAGTATAGTTTAATGTAATCTTGCAGCGCCTCCTTGGTGCTGTCGAAGGCGAGGTCGTCCCAGGGGATCTCGGACGGCGGGAAGGCTCCCGCTTCCAAAGATTCATCTCCTGCCGAAAGCGTGCCGCCGATCACCTCCGCGGTGTAGACTACGATCACGTTGGCGGAACGCGGGTAGGAATACACGTTCAACAACGGGCCGAGTTTGACCTCCAGGCAGGATTCTTCCAGGGTTTCGCGCACGGCGGCTTCATGCACGGGCTCCCCGCGGTCCACATAACCTCCGGGAAAGACCCATTTGCCTAACGCTGGCTCCACGCTGCGCTTGAGCAAAACGATGCCGCCATCAAGCGTGAACACCGTTCCGGCCACGACCTTGGGGTCCTGATAAAAGATGAAAGAGCAGCTCTGACAGACCAGCCGTTTCGGCTCGTTGCTCTTTACCACCCGATGATCGAGATCGCCGCCGCAGCGCGGACAGAAGCGATACTCGAAATGTCCGTGGGCGTGATGGGCCAAATAATGATCAGACGCCATAGATTACTTTCTAACCCAGATCGCATTGAAACGAAAGAAGATTGCTGTAAGCTAAA
>Ga0209342_10005569_pt1 | contig 12876 bp, 13 predicted proteins | sample RifCSP16_2_FD_184023 | JGI IMG/M metagenome (GOLD analysis project Ga0209342, IMG submission 184023) | Soil microbial communities from Rifle, Colorado - Rifle CSP2_sed 16_2 (SPAdes) (version 2) | ecosystem: Environmental > Terrestrial > Deep subsurface > Rock core/Sediment | place: Rifle... | reverse complement strand
TCGCTCGGATGCGCCGAGCTTCTCACGTATCGGTTCCCCCTACCCCACAATTCATGGCGGGCGGCCCGGATCCGGCGATACCATCCCAAGCGCTTCCTCCGAGTGATCACGGTCTTGGCCTTTTAAGGTGGAGCGAAATCGAGGCCGTCGCCAGGCTTCCAGTGACCAGGCTGCCGCCGAAGATGAAGAATTCTACAACGTGATCTGCGTACTGGATGAGCGAACCCAGGCCGAACCAGAGTGCACACACGCCAGCGTAAACCACAAGCACGTTGAGCGCTCGTGTGCTCTGCATCGCCGCGGCAACCAGCGACCAGATCCAGCCGCCGATGATCAGGGTGAACACGATGATCCATAGGATTACGAAACCCTCCCCCAGTTCGGAGAAGTCCTCGACCAGGATGTATCGTGTGTCCGTGAAGGATCGGATGAGAAGGCTCAGTAGCGCCAGATATGAAAGGAAGAGAACGCCGCTCAGCGAGCGAAACCAACCCATGGGCCACCTCCTTATCTTCAGCATCCCCATCGTGGGCGGCAGCGGCGCGTCGGGGATGGTGCTGGGGGACGCTCGCCCCAGGGCGAGTCCTTATCTGCGAGTGACCGACATACCACTCAAAAGGGGTTTCGGTGTCCAGGCAGGAAACGGCGTCTTCGGCGTTCTCCTTGGCCTCTTGTAACGGATCGTCGCCTTCCTTATTAGAACGCGAGTCCGCCGGCCACGGACACACAGAACGGCCCATTACGGCCGAGCCGCGTCGGGTCAGGGTCTCCTCCGGCAGCGGGTAGTCAATGTTCCTTGACAATTAGACAAGTTTCCTTTACACTGTCGCGGCGGTGTTGTAATGAAAGGAGAGACTTCGGTGAACGGAAATGGACGGAAAGAGAACGTCATGCGGAACACGGCGGTTGGCCTCGTCACGGGGATGATGCTGGGGGGCTCGTCGACCTCTACACCGGGGATCTCGGGATCGCCACGATCCTGGGTATGGTCCTGGGCTCTCTCCTCGGTAACTATGGCCTTGAACGGGTCCATTGGATGGAATACCCTCGCGGGGTCCTCACCTGGGTAATCCTGGCGACGATTCTGTTCATCGGCGTGTTGTTCGGCACCGTGTACTTGATCGATCACAGCCCCCCAGACTATAGGATGACGGTTCTGGCTTTTGCGCCCGTCCTTCCGGGGCTGCTGCTCCTATCGTCCATGGCCCACGCGCTGGCCAGGCTGGATGAATTGCAGAGAAGGATCCAGGTCGAGGTATCGCCATTGGGTTCGGTATTTCAGCCTTGGTCGCCCTGACTTTTGGCCTGCAGGGATTGGCGGGCTCAGCCGAACCCAGTTGGCTACTGATGCTGGTCGTGATGGCATTCTCCTGGCTCCTGGGCAAGATCTGGACGAGGTGGAAATACCGATGAAGAATCGGTTGAGGGTGTTCAGAGCCGAAAGGGGACTTTCTCAAGCGGCGCTCGCCCAACTGGCTGAAGTCTCCCGCCAAACCATCAACGCCGTCGAAACTGAGAAGTACGATCCGAGCCTGCCGCTGGCGTTCAGGCTCGCCGAGATCTTCGAATGCACGATCGAGCAGGTCTTCACACCCGACAGCCTTGGAAAAAGATAACTGGCTCAATTGAGCCGCTAATGTGGAGGCCTCTGTCCGTGCGTGAAGTGGAAGGGAGTTGTGCGGCCCGTTGGCCGCGCGAGGTCGGTCACCCGACCCCGAAGCCTATTCTTCCCTATCCCTCTCTATGATGACAATGGGAATCTGCCTCGCGGTCCGCTCCTGGTACACCTCATACGATGGGTCCCTTCGCGTGATCTCCGTCCAGAGGGGGCTCCTCTCATCGCCTTGTACGTCGTGGGCTGTAACGCGGAGCCCCCTGCCCTTCTAAGGGATAAACGCCTGTGGATCCGCCTTGAGGTTCATGTACCATGCGGGGTGCCTCGGCTCGCCGACGTAAGACGCCACGACGATGGGCCTTTCCCGTCCTACGAACGATTCGAGCGCCACGTCGCGCATGGCACAGGACTTCCGCCCTTTTGTCCTCAAGAAGATCACCCGCCTCCCGAAGGTGCACGATCCAATCCGGCCTCCGCTGGGGGCAATGAGCCAACCGTGAGATCGCCAGAGGAGCCTTGTGACGGGATTGAGGCGGAGGGCGCGACCTGGCACTATAACCTGTCGAACACCGCCTGGACCATCACGACGCGGCCCTCGGCGTTATTGCGGCGGCCGGCGGCGTTGATCTGCTCAAGCTTGTCCCCCATCACCAGGGTCTGAATTCGCACGCTCGGGAGCGGTTCATTCTCCGGCGCCTTCACTGCCTGTGTGTCCTCCCAAGCACGTACGCGAAACCCCGCGGCTTCGATCACCTTCCGCATCTCTTCCGGCTTCCTCAGGAAGCTGGCAGACGGATCGCTGGCCCACATCACAGGGAAGATCAGCGGCTGCACATGTCCTGCCATCGGCTCCTGCGTCACCAGCCGACCCCCAGGTCGGAGGACACGGTGGAAGCCTTCAAATAGCATCTCTTTGCTGGCGATGTTCATGCTGCTGTTCTGGGTCCACACCACATCGAACGCCCCTGAGTCGAATGGCAACTCCAGCCCATCGGCCACGAGATAGGTAACGCTTGTTGCAGAACCGACCAGGCCGGTAAGCATCTTGGCCGCCTGGATGTACGACTCAGTCACATCGCTCAGGGTCACGTTGCAGCCGAACTCGGCAGCCAACGTCCGCGCTGGCCCACCCAACCCTCCGCCCACATCAAGCACCCTCATGTCCGGCCCTAGCTCACCCAGGCGCGCCAGGCGCCGGGTCATGGCCATCCCGCCGCCGTGGAACTGATCCATCGGCGCCAGGTCGTCGACCGTAAGAGCATCGAGGTCCTTGCCAGAGGCGTTGAGCGCGTCGAGGATCGCCGCGCCTAGACCGCTACGGGCCCAGTACTCTCGCAGCGTGCGGGGATCCTCCGCATCACCCAAGTGTGCTCATCCTTGCCGGTTGGTCCCGAGCGATCGGCAAGGCCGGGACAACCATAGGCTCGAGGAAGATCGGAACGACCCGGGATGGATAAGACGACCTATCGCAGATCAGGATGGCCGGCCCCACCCAGTCTCCTCGACAGCCATGAAGATATCGGTAGCGGAGATCATACCGACGATCATGCCTCGCTGGTCCAAGACCGGAAGATGATGGACGCCCGCCTCCTTCATGGTCACCGAACACTCCTTGAGGGACCATTCGGGCTGCGCCGTCGCAAGGGGCGTGGTCATGATTTCTCGAACTGGCGTCGTCGAAGGGTCACGATCGACGGCTACGATCTTGTCCCGGACGTCTGTCGTGGTGATGATGCCGAAGGTGTTCCCTTCCAGGCTGACGACGAGACTGCGGATGTTCCTCCGGCGCATGAGCGTAGCTGCGTGTGCGACAGTCGCTTCCGGGTCGATGAAGATCGCCGGGCTGCTCATCAAGTCTTTCACCTTGGATGCCATGGCTCCTCCATCTGGCGAATGCGGGCGAGCCTACTCTCGTACCGGGCATTGACCGAATCGATGCGGCCTCACGGCGATCGGCCTCGCCGGAGGCATCATTGTTCACCCTGATCCCGTTCAGGTGCCCGAAGCCCAGAAGAGACGACATGTCCATCGCGGGAAGAATGGATCGACCGGTAAGTTTGCTGGGGCCTTCATCTGGTGCTGCACCTCAACGGCTGTATGACAGTCCGCCCACTCGGGGGTGCGATCCCACGCATCAGCTCCTGCGTGGGGTCTCTTGAACGAAGGGTGTGCCTATCCTTGGCAATTATACCGTCGGCGATATTTGAGAGCGGGAGCGCCGGGCGCGCGGCAGCCTGCACAGCGCCGAGGTGTCTTGCGGCCGTTTCACGGCCAATGGAAGCGGACGGGATCCGTGTAGCCGTGCTTCTCGACCGTGTATATCCGGCCCCCGGATTCACCGCTGCAGGTCGTCTCGTCGGTGAAGGTGTAGTGCGTGTCGTCGGTGTGGGCATAGGTATCAAAGAGGAACCCGTTCTGGCACAGGCTGACTTCGAGGAAATACCCCCGATCATCGTCCTCAGTCATCCAGACTGCGTCCCAGATGACCGTCACCTGGTTCCCATCGCGTGTCGCCTGGATGTTTGTCGGCGGACCGTACAGCGTGGAATGAGGAAGGGTCGTGCGAGTCACGACCACACTGAAGATATCGCCGTCCACCTGGACCACAGACGCGCTTACCCAACATGCGTAGTGCAGCTTGTCGAAGCGCACCCAGAGCCAGGTTCCGTTGGAGTTACGGTTCCACACCAGCCCGTGATCGTCGGCGTAGAGGTCCGCCGCGTGCAGGAAGGCTGTCGCCGGCCCGTAGCGGCAGTGGGCCTGCTGCAATACGGTCGCATCCGGGAAATCGAACGTCGGTGTTGGCGTAATCGTGGGTGTCGGCGTGATCGTTGGCGTCAGCGTGATCGTCGCCGTCAATGTGATCGTGGGGGTCAGGGTCAGGGTGGCTGTCGATGTCGACGTCGGGGTCAGCGTGGCGGTGGGGGTCGCCGTAGGCGTCGGTGTGTCCGTCGCAAATAACGCGATCGGCACGGCCCCGCAGCTCGTCATCGCCAGGGCTGCCGACGCCAACAGGGCTGAGATCGCCCACCCGTGTCGCTCACTGATCCTGACCACGCGTCTCTCCCTCCCGCCCTCCCCCCAGGCGTTCTATCGGCCCCCATTCTACGGCAGCCCGGTCTGTATGGACACCCGTCCTTAAGGCACACTCGCTTGAACATCACTTTCTTCCTGAGACCAGTCGAACTTGATCCGGCCCAGCCGGTGGTGTAGCATGGGTGATGCTTTCCGGGCTCGGAGCACGCCTCTCGTGGTCCGTACTCAAAGGATACTCACTGAGGTGCAGGCTGGAGGGAGTGAACATGACAGATGAACCTCGCAAAAGGAGTCTGATCGCATTGCTGGAACGCGGGCGTCAAGAGGAACATGCGGCCTGGGACCGATTCACCTCGGCAGAGAAGGCCGCCAAGGGCACGTCGGAGGATTGGTCGCTGAAGGACCTCGCCGCCCATGTCTCTGCGTGGAAGGATCGCGATGCATCTCGCCTGGACTCAGCCAGTCAGGGTCAGGTCCCGTTGGAGCCGACGGATTTCGACACGGCCAACGCCGAGATCTTCAAGGCCCATTGGAACAGGTCGTGGGCTGAAGTGATGGATCTCGAGGCGCTTGCCTTTGAGCACCTCGTCACCTCAGTCGAGGCCCTCAGCGAAGCTGAACTACTCGATGCAGGATCATACGAATGGACGCAGGGGCGTACGCTTGCCTGGATCGCAGCCTTCACCGGGTACTACCATCCTCAGGATCATATCAGCGATCACCTGGCCAAACGCGGGGAACTCGATGCGGCCGAAGCGATGCAGATTCGAATCGTCGAGGCCATGGGCTCCTTCGACAGCTCGCCCCGGAGCCATGGTACGAACCTCTACAATCTGGCCTGCTTTTATGCCCTGAATGGCATGCCCGAGCTGGCGCTGGAGAACCTCTCGAGGGCTTTCACCCTCCGACCTGAACTTGTAGATTGGTCTAAACGAGATTCAGACCTCGATAGCCTGCGCGGGCTACCTGCCTATCAGGTGTTGAGCCAAGCTCCGCCCTCCAACTCTGGCTGAGCGCAGCCTGGCACTGGCTCACCCACTCCAGTGTCTGACATTCATTGGAAACCCCATCCATCGGGCGCGCGTTTTCACCAAGACGGCCATGGTATGATCGCCTCCCGCGCGCTCAGCCCGGTCCGTCCCCACACTGCGGATCTCGCAACGACGCGAGGTCGGGACCCAGCTGCCGACGGCCAGGAGGCAGGGCAGCCGACCCACGGGCGACCATGAGATGCTGAGTCGTATGCGCACGACTTATCACGAGTTTCCCTCGAAGTTCTGGATCCTGGTCGGCGCGTCCTTCATCGACGGCGTCGGCAGCACCATGATCTTTCCATTCTTCGCGCTGTACATCACACAAAAGTTCAACGTGGGGATGACCCAGGCCGGCGTCTTGCTGGGGATCTTCTCAATCGCCGGGTTCTTCGGGAACATCTTGGGCGGCGCGCTCACCGATCGCATCGGTCGGCGGGCGATCCTGCTCTTCGGCCTGGTCTTCAGCGCCGTCAGCAGCATTTCGATGGGGCTGGTGAACGTCTTCGTCGTGTTCTTCCCGCTGGTGGTCGTGGTCGGGCTGCTCTCGGATGTCGCCTGGCCAGCCCAGAGCGCCATGATCGCCGACATGTTGCCGGAGGAACAGCGCGCTGAAGGCTTCGGCATCCAACGCGTGGCCCGAAACGTTTCCTGGATGGTGGGGCCCACCGTCGCCGGGCTTCTGGCCGCACAATCGTACTTGCTGCTCTTCATCCTGGATGCCATCTCGAGCATCATCACCGCCGGGATCATCTACCGCTTGATTCCCGAAACCATGCCCGAGCGCAGCCCGGAGGCGAAGGGGGAGAGCCTCGCCCAAACCTTCCGGGGCTACTTGAAGGGATTGGCGGACGGGAGCTTCGTGGCCTTTCTGATCATTTCCGTGATCATGAACCTGGTCTATATCCAGCTCTACAGCACCTTCTCCGTGTACCTGCGCGATGTCCACGGGATCCCCACACAGGGATATGGGTTTTTGATGACCATGAACGCGACGCTGGTCGTTCTGGCGCAATTCTCGATCACCCGCTGGACCAAGCGCAATCCGGCGATGATCATGCTGGCGCTGGGGAGCGCATTCTACTTGGTCGGCTTCAGCTCGTTTGGGTTTGTGTCTGCCTATGCGCTGTTCGCCATCGGTATGCTCCTGGTCACGGTCGGGGAGATGATCGTCATTCCGGTCGCGCAGGCGCTGGTGGCGCGGCTTGCCCCGCCGGATATGCGCGGGCGCTACATGGCGACCTTCGCCGTCGCCTGGACGGTCCCGGCGGCGATCGGCCCATGGGCGGCGGGCGTGATCCTGGACAACTTTAACCCTGACTTGGTCTGGTACCTCTCCGGAATTCTCTCTACCCTGGCCGTCACCGGGTTCCTGCTCCTGCACGCACGCTTGCGTGAGCGCTTGGCCAGCCAGCATGTCTTTGAAGCCGAGGCGGTCGGTGCGAACTGAACGACCGCAGGCTGCCCGCGGCGAGCGGTTCGTCGTGGCGAGAGTGAGGTGGAATCAGTGGCCGTGAGGACGCTTCAAATCAATCGGGCGCCGGTGCTGACGCTATGGGCGTGCATCGTCGCCGAAGGAGTCGGGTTCGATCATCCTGCCGCGCTGACATTGGGCAAGGCGGTGGCCGGATTGAACGCTCAATCCAAAGGACGCAGGCTGGGGATCTACCGCAGCCCCGAATCGCTCGAAGGGGCCGAAGCGGGGAAGAAGGTCGGACTGGGAGAAGAGTTCTGGGTTGAAATCTGCGGCCGGGCCGTCCCGGCCAAGAACACTGACAGCGGCGTGCGGGCCGTCGTCAAGGATAAGCCGATCGACCCGGCGTCTGTTGAGAAGTATCTCGCCGGCAAGTTTGGTGACGCGTTGAATGACGTGCGTGCGGCGATGATTGCGCTGGCCGCAAGCTACACCCCCGAGGAACTCGCGGTAAAGTCGTTTGGCCTCTACGAGCGCTTTCGCCCGACGATCTCGAGCGGAAAAAGCGGGTGGGGACAGAAGGGCGAGCTCGACCTCGAACTGGTGCGATCGCTGGCCAAGACGAAGAACTGAGACTTATCCGGCCGGTGATCCCTCTTCTGAAGTCTCTTCCCCCCGTACACTGCCTGCCTGATTGACTCCACCCGCGCAGAACAGAGGAAGCCCTGCCTGTCGCTCGTGTCCTTGATTCACCCCCCCGCTCCGTGTGCAGCGGCAGCATTGTATCGGAGCCCGCTCGCGCTTCATCCTCCTGACCTCTGACTCCTAGGGCGCTCACGAGGCCGAACAGGCCTCGGGCCCTCTCCAAGCGTCGTCCGAATTCCTCCCAGCGGAGGATCGCCTCCCCGAAGGTCTGTTGTGCAACCTCATCGCAGCCTTCCGCCGCGGGGTCATCCCCTCCCTTCAGTTTCTAAGCTGGGCTCAGGTCGGCGGGGCTCGCCAGGCCTTCCGCTACCGCCGGGACATCCCTGCAGATAGCGGCTCGAGCATCCCCTTGAGTACCCTTGACGCCCGGCAGAATGGTATTAGGATTGATACCGACCGGTCGGTCTGTTACGGAGGGAGTATGAGCCCGAGGACAACAGGCCCCGAGACGGCCTCCCGCATCCTTGCCGCTGCCGCCGACTGCTTCGCCCAGCGGGGCTATGAAGCCACGGGGGTGGCGGAGATTTGCTCCAAGGCGGGCGTTAGCAAAGGGGCCTTCTACCACCACTTTCCTACCAAGCAATTCGCGTTCCTGGCGCTGCTCGATCAGTGGCTTGCGATCCTCGACCTTCAGCTTACGGCCACCCGGGAAAGTTCGCTGACCGTCCCCGAGGCGCTCGAACGTATCGCCGGGTTGTCGCGGATTGTCTTCGAATCGGCCAGTGGTCAGCTTCCGATGTTCCTTGAGTTCTGGAAACAGTCGATTCACGACCCCCAGGTCTGGCAGGCGACCATCGCCCCATACAAGCGATACAGGGAGTTTTTCCAGCTGCTGCTTGAGGAAGGGGTTGTCGACGGATCATTCCGCGAGGTGGACACTCGGATCGGAGGATTACTCGTGGTGGCGCTGGCCGTAGGGGTGCTGCTGCAGGGTTTGATGGACCCTGACGGCGCGGATTGGGGGGAGATCCTTCAACAAGGGATGAGGATCATGATGCGGGGAATGCAAGGAGACAGTTGAAATGAGGCTTCCGCTCACTGGTGCGTTCGGGAACGGCGGCGGTATTCACGATCCGATCCGTCCTGCTCGCCCATACCCCGCCCGCAACGAACGCGGGGCGCCACAGGGAGCCCGCGATATCACGGATCACGCATACGGCGTGGGAGACGCAGCGGACGCCCTATGCCGACGCCGGCTCCAGCTTCTCACTGCCGATGGACCGCGCACTCAAGAGGGGCATTCGAGAAACCGCCGCCCTCAATCGCGGGCTAGCTCCACCACCCATCAATCCCCTTGCCGTAAGCAGACTGTAATGTGTCCGCCATCCCCTCCGCCGATATCCTATGGTAGCATGGCCTGTCCCCTCTCCAGGGGACTTTCGATCGAGCCTGTCGCTTATCGGGAGACACCGAGAGTTTGTGCCCCGCTCGAACAGATCAATATGTGAACAAGGTCAACCTTGAATCGTCAGAAGCAACTCCAGAATCTTGAGGCTAAGCCCGTGGCTGACCCGCGGATCGAGGTCCGCGCGCTGCACAAGGCGTATCACACCTCGGCCGGGGATTTCCCGGCTCTGCGTGGCGTCGACATGCAGGTCTGGCCCGGCGAATTCGTTTCCGTCCATGGCAAATCCGGGGCCGGCAAGTCGACGCTTGTCAACATGATCACCGGGATCGACCGCCCCACCTCCGGGGAGGTCTTCATCGATGGCGTGTCGATCCCCTCCATGCCGGATGATCGGTTGGCCCGCTGGCGGGGCAAGAACATGGGAGTCGTCTTCCAGTTTTTCCAGCTGCTCCCCTCCCTGACCTTGATAGAGAACATCACCCTGGCTATGGATTTCAGCGGCATGTACCCGATCAAGGAACGCCAGGATCGAGCTCTCGCCCTGCTCGAGCAGGTCGGCCTGGCGGACCATGCCCGGAAGGTGCCCTCAAAGATGTCCGGCGGACAGCAGCAACGGGTTGCCATCGCTCGCGCCCTGGCCAATGACCCGCGCTTGCTCGTCGCAGACGAGCCGACCGGAAACCTGGACTCGCAGACGGCGGCAGGCATCTTAGATTTGTTCGAGGATCTCGTAGAGAGAGGCCGCTCGCTGCTCGTTGTGTCTCACGACAGGGAACTCTCTCAGCGCGCCGGTCGGGTGATCGAAATCGAAGACGGGAGAATCGTCGCTGCGGGAAACGGGCGATGATCCTTCGACTTCGGATTTCGCCACGCATCTCAGCCATGAGTCGCGTCCAGAACCGACGGTGCCCGGCATGGGCAAGCCCGGTCGAAGGATCGCCCTCTCCTCACCCCTTTTCCTTGGGCATCGTCATGCGGAGAGCACGCCCGGGTAGGGCGTGCGCAGTCGAAAGACTTCCGTTGCACGTGAGAACCTGAAAGGTCTGGCGCCATACCTATCCCAACGCGTTGGATAAAGATCATCAAGGACACCTGGAGCAACAAGACGCGCTCGCTCCTGGTCGTGTTGTCAATCGCCGTCGGGGTAGCTGCCATCGGCATGATCAATCACGCCGGGATCATCGTCCGTCGCGATCTGTTCGGCTCCTATGCAGCCGGAAAACCGGCCAGTCTGCATATTACCGTCACCCCGTTCAAGGAGGGGCTGGCAAGCGCGGCTGCGGCCATGCCCGACGTCGAGGCCGCTCAGGCCAGACGCGTCGCCGGTGCCTCGCTCTTGACGGCTTCTGGGGAATGGGTCGATCTTAATTTGAATGCCTTCCCGGACATGACCTCGATCGCCGTGGATCAGGTCCGGGTTCAATCGGGTCGGCCAGCACTCAAGACCCGAGACATCGTGCTAGAGCGACAGTCAGCTGAAGCCCTCGGCCTGCACCTCGGCGACGTTATCCAGATCAGGACTGACGGAGACCGGACCTTCGACCTCAACGTAGTCGGCATCGGGCACGATCTGTACGCGTTGCCCTATGCGCTTCTCGGCCAGGCCGATGGCTACGTCACGCTCGATACCCTCGTTTGGATGGGCCTGCCTCGTTCGTTTAATCGTCTCGACGTCGTGGTGCAGGAGGACAGATACGACCGAGGCCACGTCGTCGAGGTCGGGGACCGCATCCGGGATCTTGTGATTAATCCTTCCGGTTACCGCGTGCTGCGCTCCCAGATCCCCGGCATCGGTGCCGATCCGGGGAAACACTGGGCCCAGGATCAGATCAACGGCTTCTTGCTGATTCTGCAGATCATGGGCATCATGGCCATCCTTCTCAGCAGTGGCCTCGTCGTCAATACGGTCTCCGCCATTCTCGTCCAGCAGATCCGACAGATCGGGATCATGCGTTCGATCGGGGCGGATCGACGCCAGTTGGTCAGCATGTACCTGTTCAATGTCTTCGTTTTTTGCCTCCTGGGACTGGGGATCGCCATTCCACTCGGCACCCTGGGAGGGTGGTGGCTGGCGGAGTTTGCCGCCGGCTTCGTCAATTTCGACATCTCGAGTCTGGGCATCCCTGTGCAGGTGCTGCTTCTCGAAATCGCCATTGGCCTGGTGATGCCGCTGGGCGCTGCGCTCTACCCGATCCTGCGTGGCACACGCATGTCCATCTACGACGCCGTCTATCAGAACGGACTGGGGGCTGAAGTGAGTCAGGGGCGCCTCGACCGATGGCTGATGCGTCTTCGGGGCAAAGGGGCTCTTGTGATCCTGGCCCTGCGCAACACCTTCCGCAACAAGACGCGTCTGGCATTCACTCTGATCACCCTCACATTGGCTGGGGCGATGTTCATCGCCGTCTTCAGCACGCGCGCTTCCTTGAATGAACATCTCGACGAGACCGCTCGCTATGTCAACTTCGACGTCGCCCTCCCCCTGGGTCCGGGCTCCGATTTCCACACTATCTTACGCGAGGCCCGGCGCAATCCGGGGCTGAGTGTCGTCGACGCGTGGGCATTGGGGTTGGGTGTGTTCGTTCGCGGCGACGGAAGCGAGAGCGAGCAGATCGACGTGATCGGGCTGGAATACGACTCAGCGACGATCAACCCGTGGATACTCGAGGGACGCTGGCTTGGCACGGGGGACTCTCGAAGCGTTGTTGTCAACAACGATCTGCTGGAGAGTGAGCCCGGGTTGAGGCTGGGTGACGCCATTCGGATCAAGGCCGGCGACCGAACGCTCAGCTATCACATCGTGGGGGTCACCTCCAACCACCTTTCCGGGCCGCGGATCTATATGGATATCCGAGCATTCGGGAATCTGATGAACCGGCCAAACCAGGTGGACATGCTGCGAGTTCGGGTCGAAGCGGACCAGATCAGCAGCCGCGCCGTACAGGAGTCATTCGCCAGCCAGATCGAGACCCGCTTCGAGAATGCCGGGCTGAAACAGGGTGACGCAATCACCAACCAGGCGATCTTCGGCGATTTCACCGACGTTTTCGATTTGATCCTGACGGTGCTGGTCGTCATGGCGGTTCTCTTGGCGGTCGTCGGCGGTCTCGGCCTGACGGGCAGTCTGGGGATTAACGTTCTCGAGCGAACTCGCGAGATTGGCGTGCTGCGCGCCGTCGGGGCCTCGAACATCGCCGTAAGCAAGGTCGTGCTGATCGAAGGGATGTGTGTCGGCCTTCTCAGCTGGCTCCTTGGAGCGCTACTCTCCGAGCCTGTCGGCCGGGGTCTGTCGGCGGCCGTAATCCAGGCGGTGATGCAATCCAACTTGGGTTTTCGGTATTCCTTCCCGGGGCTCTTCTTGTGGCTGGTTGTGGTTGGCCTCATCGGCGTCGGCGCCAGCCTTGCCCCCGCCCGCCGGGCCGCGCGCCTCACCGTGCGAGAGGTCCTGGATTATGAGTGAGGGGTTGCAGGGCCTGCTGCGCTATTTTCGGATCCCCGATCGAGGGAATGGGAACGGGGCCGGCGGGGGCAGTCCAGTGGCGAAGGACGGCTTCATTCGGTTCGAGCGCGTAAGCAAGTCGTACGAGACGGGGGCCGGTTCATTCAACGCGCTGCGGGAGGTTGATCTCACCATCGAGCGCGGCGAGCTGGTTTCCATCGTCGGAAAATCCGGGAGCGGAAAGACCACGATGATCAATATGCTTACTGGGATCGACATGGAAACCAG
>Ga0209342_10005568_pt1 | contig 12876 bp, 10 predicted proteins | sample RifCSP16_2_FD_184023 | JGI IMG/M metagenome (GOLD analysis project Ga0209342, IMG submission 184023) | Soil microbial communities from Rifle, Colorado - Rifle CSP2_sed 16_2 (SPAdes) (version 2) | ecosystem: Environmental > Terrestrial > Deep subsurface > Rock core/Sediment | place: Rifle... | reverse complement strand
GTGCGCGACCGCGGCACGGCCGCGCGGCTTACGCTGGATACACCCGAGGCGCGCGTGCTGCTCCTCGACGCCGGCCGCTACCGTGTCGACGCGAATCCTCGCGCCGGCACCGCTACGGTGACCGCCTTCCAGGGCAACGCGCAGATCACCGTGGGCGGCGCGACCGTGTCGGTTTCGTCCGGTAAGCGCGCCGAGATCGGGCGCCGCGGCGAGCTCGAGATCGTCGGCGCGTTCGCCGACGGCTTCGACGACTGGGCGCTCGCCCGCGACCGGGGCGACGACGTCGCGCGCAGCCCGCGCTACGTCTCGCCCGAGATGACCGGCGCCGAGTCGCTCGACGAGCACGGCGACTGGCGCGACAGCGCCGAGTACGGGCCGGTGTGGTACCCGCGCGCGGTCCCGGTCGGCTGGGCGCCCTACCGCTGGGGCCGCTGGGCCTGGATCGCGCCGTGGGGCTGGACCTGGGTCGACAACGCGCCGTGGGGCTTTGCGCCGTTCCACTACGGGCGCTGGGCGCTCATCGGCGGCGTGTGGGCGTGGGCGCCGGGCGTGTGGGTGGCTCGCCCGGTGTTCGCGCCCGCGCTCGTCGGCTGGGTCGGCTCCCCCGGCTGGAGCGTCACGGTGTCGATCGGCGCGGTGCCGGCGGTGGGCTGGTTCCCGCTCGCGCCGCGAGAGGTTTTCATCCCGGCGTTTCCCTGCAGCACGGTATTCGTGCGCAACGTGAACATCACTCACGTGGCGAACGTCGTCCACGCGCCGCGGCACTTCGCGCACCGCCACGTGGATCGCGCGGTCACCGTCGTTCCGGCCGCGACGGTCACCCATGGCCGACCCGTGGACCGGTCGCTCGTGCGCGTCCGGCACGACGAGCTCGCCGCCGGGGCGTCGAACGCGCCGCCGGAGACGGTCGCGCGGCCGCCCCAGCGGGCGGCGGAGGCGCGGCGAGCACGCGACGACGATCGCGGGCCGAGGCGGCCGCAGGAACTCGCCCGACCGGCGCCGAATCAGCCTGCGCCGGCAACAGGTCCCGCGACGCCCCCGGGCGACCGGCGACCGATCGCCGATCGATCGCCGCGAGAGGAGCGCGATCGCCGCGGCGAGCCGCCGCAAGGCCGGATGGAACCACGCGGGATCGACCGACCCGTCGCGCGCGCCGCGCCGATAGCGCAGCCATCCCCCAATGTCGGATCCCCTCCGCGCGCGGCGGTCGACCGGTCCGTCGAGCGCGCAGCGCCAACCGCGCAGCCAGCGCCCAACGTCGCAGGCCTGCCGACGCCGCGCGCGCCCGAGCGCGCCGTGGAGCGCCGGCCGCCGGTCGCTGTTCGCCCCGATGCATCGCCACGTGCGGACCGCGCTCCCGCCAATGACCAAAGCCGCGCCGGTGAACCGCCTCGCAGGCTCGAACGCCGGCCGGAGCCCATCCGCGTCGAACGGCCGGTCGAGCCCGCGCGCATGCACGCTCCAGCGCCCCAGGTTGTAACGCGGGTGCCCGCGCCGGAGTTGCGCCGCGAGGCGCCGCCGCAGGCATCGGCGGCCACGGTCCGCGCCGCCCCGGCGAGTCCGCACGTGATGCTGCCGCAGCGTTCGTTCCCGGAGCCGGCAGAGTCACGCGGCGACCGCGGCCGCGGCGATGCGCGCGAGTCGCGCGGCGGTGAGTGGCGCGGCGGTGAGTCGCGCGGCGGCGAGCGGCGCAGCGGTGAGTCGCGCGGCGGCGAGCGGCGCAGCGGCGAGCGCCGCTGAGCCGTTACGCTCATAGCGTGACGGACGCGTCGGCCTCACCGACGCAAGAAGTCCATCCTTTCGCTCGTTCCCGGCCTCCGAGACGGAGGCGCGTCCCGGTGCGGCCGTCCTTGGTCACCGGGCTAGAATCATTCACCATCAGGGTCCGCGAGACCCCGGGTGAAGGCCGGACACGGCTTGGAGGCGCCCGCACGGAAGGGCCGCCTCTGCCAAGAACGCTAAGAGAGGATCACCATCCGTCGGCTGCTCGGAGAGCTCGGGTTGCTCGGTGGCCTTGCCGCGCTCTATTTCGCGGCGGGCAAGTTCGGGCTGATGCTCGCCTTCTTCCATCCCAGCGCGAGCCCGGTGTGGCCACCGACTGGGCTCGCGCTGGCGGCGGTGCTCCTGCTCGGGTACCGCGTCTGGCCGGCGGTGCTGGTCGGGGCGTACCTCGTGAACGTCACCACGGCCGGCTCCGTCGCGACATCGATCGGGATCGCGACCGGCAACACCCTCGAAGCCGTGGTCGGCGCTTATCTCGTCAACCGGTTCGCCAGCGGCCGCGATGCATTCGATCGGCCGGAAGACGTGTTCAAGTGGGCGCTCCTCGCCGCGATGATCAGCACGCTCGTGAGCGCCACTTTCGGGGTCACCACCCTTTGTCTCGGTGGCGTGGCGAGCTGGGCGAGCTACGGTCCCATCTGGCTGACCTGGTGGCTGGGGAACGCGGCGGGCGCCCTGATCGTGGCGCCCCTCGTGCTCCTCTGGGCTCGGAACCCGCGCCTGCGGTGGAACCGCAAGCAGTTCTGGGAAGCCGCGCTGCTGCTGCTGGCCGTATGCGTGATCGGCCTGATCGTGTTCGGCGAGGTGGCCCCTTTCCAGGACAGGAATCCGCCGTTGACATTCCTCTGCATCCCGCCCGTCGTCTGGGCCGCCTATCGATTCGGCCAGCGCGAGGCGGTGACCGCTTCCTTCCTCCTCTCGGCGTTTGCCGTCTCGGCTACGCTCCGCGGGGTCGGTGCTTTTGCCGGCGACTCGCCCAACGAGTCGCTGCTCCTGCTCCAGGCGTTCATGGGTGTCATCACCGTGATGGCGATGACGCTCGCGGCCTCGGTCTCGGAGCGCAAGCGCTTCGAGATGCAGCTCACGCACCTGGCGGACCACGATTCACTCACCGATCTGCTCAGCCGGCGACGCTTTGAAGCGGAGCTGTGGCAGCACCTCGCCGAAGCGAAACGCTACGGCACGCGTGGATCGCTCCTGTACCTCGATCTCGATGAGTTCAAGCTGATCAACGACCGTCTGGGCCACGAGACCGGCGACAAGCTCCTCGTCGCGCTCGCCGCCCTGCTTCGCGGACGGCTGCGGACGAGCGACCTGCTCGCGCGGGTGGGTGGCGACGAGTTCGCCATCGCCCTGCCGCACACCGGCGGCGATCAGGCCCAGGCCCTGGCCGAGCAACTGATCGAAGCGATCGGATCGCATCCTTTCCAGGCGGCCGGCCGGCCGGTGACCATCACGGTCAGCATCGGCATCGCGCTGTTCCCCGAGGACGGCGTCACGGTCGACGAACTGCTCGCTCACGCGGACGCGGCGATGTACCGGGCCAAGCGGGCAGGCGGTAACCGTTTCCACGCCTACGCCCCCGATGCGGACCGCCTGGACCGGTCGGAGATGCAGCCCGGCGCAGCAGGAAGCGTCCGCGAAGCTCTCGAATAGGGTCGGGTCACGGGCGAACGGCGGCGCGAGCCGCCCACGCCGGGCCCAGGTCATTTACGATCATGCGCGGTCCCATGAGACGCGCCGCCATGCCGATCAAATCGCTCATCCGCACGATCCCGCATTACCCCAAGCCGGGCGTGATGTTCCGCGACATCACGACGCTGCTCAAGGATCCGGCCGGCTTCAAGCTCACGATCGATCGGCTCGCGGCACACTACCGCGGGAAGCCGCTCGACAAGGTCGCGGGCATCGAAGCGCGCGGGTTCATCATCGCCGCCCCGCTCGCCTTCGCGCTCGGTGTCGGCTTCGTCCCGTTGCGCAAGCGCGGCCGGCTCCCCGGGCCCACCGTCGGCCACGACTACGAGCTCGAGTACGGCACCGACCGCATCGAGATGCACGTCGATGCGATCGCGCCTGGCGAACGGATTCTCGTCGCCGACGATCTGATCGCCACCGGCGGCACCGCCGAGGCCGCGATCCGGCTTGTCGGAGGCGCCGGCGGGAGCGTCGCCGGATGCTGCTTCGTCATCGAGCTTCCGGAACTCGGCGGCCGCAAGCGCCTCGAGTCGCTCGGCCACCCGGTCTACGCGCTGTGCGCGTTCGAAGGGCACTGAGTCTCCTCGTCGCCCGGTCGGAAGGTCAATAGTTCGCCTTGATCTCGAGCTCGTTGCCGCTGCGCTTCATGATCAGCATGGTGCGGATGAACTCGCAGACCTTGACCCGGTTCTGGTTCAGGCCGATGGTCTTCACCGAGACCAGGCCGGCGCCCGGGCGGCTCTTCGATTCCCGCTTGTCGAGCACTTCGGACTCCGCATAAAGGGTGTCCCCCGCGAACAGGGGGTGCGTCAGCTTGATGTCGGTCCAGCCCAGGTTCGCGATCGCCTTCTGGCTCACGTCGGTCACGCTCATGCCCACCATCAGCGCGACGGTCAGCGGGCTGCACACGACGCAGCGGCCGAACTCGCTATGCTTGGCGTACTCCTCGTCGAAGTGCAGCGGATGGGTATTCATCGTCAGCAGCGTGAACGAGATGTTGTCGTACTGCGTGATGGTGCGGCCGGGGCGATGCTGATAGACGTCGCCGACATGGAAATCCTCGAAGTAGCGCCCGAAGGTTTCCCGGTAGGTGCGCTCGCCGACCTGCTTGACCTCGCCTGACATGAAGGGCTCCTCCGCATCGGAACGATCAACCGTTGATTGTACGGACAGGATTCCCCGCGGATCCGCCCCGGCGGGACTGGCCGCGTAGAATCCGGCCCTTTCGGGATCCGCGGTCCTGGCGCTCTATTTCGTCATCGCGCTGACGATGCTCACGCACCTCGCCTTCGTCGGCGGGCGCGTGACCGTGGCGCTCGCCGCGCTCAACGTCGGCGCCTCGGCGTTCACCGTCGGCGTGCTCGCGTCGCTGTTCGCCGTCGTGCCGATGTTCCTGGCCGTGACCATGGGTCGTCTCGTCGACCGCATCGGCGTCCGCGGCCCGATGATCGTCGGGGCGGCGGGCATGGCGGCGGGCTGGGCGCTCGCCTTCTTCCTGCCGCAGCTCGCGATCCTGTTCGTCGCGAGCACCGTCGTCGGCACCGCGTTCATGCTCTTCCACATCGCCGCGAATCACGCGGCGGGCACGATGAGCCCCCCGGCCGAGCGCGTGCGCAACTTCAGCCTCGTCGGGCTCGGCTTCTCGACCTCGGGGTTCCTCGGCCCGATGATCGCCGGCTTCGCGATCGACGGCCTCGGCCACTGGAACGCGTTCCTGCTGCTGGCTGCGTTCCCCGCCGCGGCCCTCGCGGCGCTGGCGGTGGCGCGCCTGCCGCTGCCGGGACGGCGACCACGCAGCGCCGCGCCCGCCGGCCGCAACGTGTTCGAGCTGCTGGCCGAGCCGGGGTTGCGCAAGGTCCTGATCGTCAGTGCGATCTCCAACATGACCTGGGACCTGTTCGTGTTCCTCATACCGATCTACGGCACGACCATCGGCCTCACCGCCTCGACGATCGGCCTGGTGCTCGGGACCTTCGGCGCCGCGATCTTCGTCGTGCGGGTCGCGCTGCCCTTCCTCGCCCGGCGGTTCCGCGAGTGGGATCTCCTCGCTTGCGCGCTCCTGATCGCGTGCACCGTCTTCGTCGCGCTCCCGCTCGTGGCGAGCGTGCCGCTGCTGATGGCGCTCGCGTTCGTGTTCGGCACCGGGCTCGGAATGTCGCAGCCCGTCGTGATGATGCTGCTCTACGGCGCGGCCCCGGAAGGACGGGCGGGCGAGGCGCTGGGGCTGCGCACGACGCTGCTCAACTTCAGCCAGACGGTCATCCCCCTCGCGTCCGGGGCGCTGGGGGCGGCGTTCGGGATGGCGCCGGTGTTCTGGACGATGGCGGCCGCCCTCGCGGCGGGCGCGGCGTACGCGCGGCGGCGCTGACCGGGCGCGCGCGGGCGTGGGCGCCCGCGGCTACTCGCAGGTGAACTCGACCACCGTCGCCTCGGCATCGCTGGTGCGGTGGCCGAGCCCGATGCGGCCGTGCGCCCGCAGCATCACCTCCTCGCGCCGCAGGCACACTTCCGGCTCGTCCGCGATCGCGACGAAAGTGCCGTTCGAGCTGTGGTCGGCGAGCACGAACTTGTCGCGGCGCTTCTCGATCCTGGCGTGCTGGCGGGAGGTCTTGCGGTCGCCGATGACGATGTCGCAGCTCGCGTCGCGGCCGATCGTCACCCCGCCGCCGCCCGAGCCGTCGAACCAGAGCTCGCGCTCGCCGAAGCCGAGCTTGAGCCGCGGCACGCGATCGTCGGCGAACCGCGTGCCGAGCGTCGTGAGCTCCTCCGAGTCCTGCCACACGAACTCGTAGATCTCGACCGGCTCGCGCTTGCCCTTGACCGCCACGCGGTCGAGCAGGCGGACCTTCTCCTGCACCGGGCCCGACAGCCCGCTGACGGCCTCGCTCGTCGTGATGATCTGCCCGACCTTCGCGAGCCCGGCGACGCGCGCCGCGACGTTCACGCAATCGCCGTAGAGGTCGCCCGCGCTCTCCATGACCGCGCCGTAGTGGCAGCCGACGTGGATGCCGAGCGCCGGACCGCCGAGCCCGGTCTGCTCGAGCACCCTGATCTGCATCGCGCGCGCCGCCTGGAGGGCGGCTTCCGCCTCCGTGAACGCGCACATCAGCCCGTCGCCGGTGGTCTTGATCACGCGGCCGCGGAGCTCGTCCGCGGCCCGCTGCAGCAGGCGCAGGCAGCTCTCCACGCGGGCGAGGGCCTGGGCGTCGCCGAGCTCCTCGTAGAGCCGGGTGCTCCCGCTGATGTCGACGAACAGCACCGCGCAGAGCTGGGAGGCGGGCATGCGTGCACCGGGGCGTTTTGACCGACGTCGAGTATAAGTCACCATCCGGGAGGATGATTGACGCACCCCTCGGGAGGCGCCTAGTATCAATGGGTTGAGCTTCGCGTGGCCGTGCGCCGTCACCGGCGCGGCCGCGGGTTCGTCGGGAGGGAGTGTTTGCGGGCCGTGACCGTCAGAGGCCTCGCCGCCGCTGCATGCGCGGTGGTTTCGCTCGCCGCGTCCGCGGCGGAGCCGCCGGCGATCGTGACGCTCCTCGAAAGCGGCGGCGGCGCGCTCCTGCGCGGCACCTCCCGCTACGTGCTCCTGGAGGGCGTGCGCCTGCAGGCGGGCGACATCATCGAGATCGGGGACAAGGGGTTCGTGGAGATCGAGTTCGCCGACGGCTTCATCCTCAGCCTCGGTCCGAAGGCGCGCTTCTACGTCGGCGCCCTCGCGCCGCGCGGCCCGAAGGGCATCGGCGTCTCCGACCTCTATCTGATGGAAGGCTGGAGCAAGTTTGCGAGCGCCAAGTCATCGGCCCCGTTCCGGTACACGACGCTGCTATTCGGTCTGGGGACCGCCGACGCGACCGCGGTGATGCAGATCGCAGGTGGCGAAGGCAGCATGTTCGTCGAGACGGGCGACGTGCGGGTGGCCGAGGGCTTCGCCAAGGCGACGCGGGAAAGTCCCACCCGGCTCCGCGGCGGGCAGTTCTACGTGCGCCGGGCGGACCAGCGCGCCTCGATCCAGCCGCGGCCCGCGGCGGCCTTCGTCACCGCGATGCCGAGGCCCTACATGGACAACCTGCCGTCGCGGGTGGCGCGATACAAGGACCGCGACGTCAGCCCGAAGCCGGCGGGCGAGCTCGCGTACGGCGACGTCGAGATGTGGCTGAAGGCCCCGCCCGAGATCCGGCGGCCGGTCATGCAGCGCTTCATCCGGAAGGCGGACGACCCCGCGTTCCGCCAGGCGCTCATCGCGAACCTGCGGTTCCACTTCGAGTGGGACCCGATCCTGTTCCCGGAGAAGTACAAGCCCAAGGAGCCGCCGCCCGAGGCGCCGCAGCAACCCGGCGGGCAGAGGGGCGCCACGCAGTGAGGCAAGGAGAGCCGCAATGAAGCTGATTCTGAAGTTCAACCTCGTGTTCATCGCCATCTTCCTGATCGGGCTCGGCGCGGCCGGCTACGTGTCGAATCAGCTCCTGCAGGGCAACGCGCGCGAGGAGATCCTGCAGAACGCGCGGCTGGTGATGGAGACCGCGCTCGCGACGCGCGCCTACACCGCGGGCCAGGTGGGGCCGCTGCTCGCTACCCAGATGAAATACACCTTCCTGCCGCAGTCGATACCCGCCTACTCCGCGGCCGAGGTGCTGGCGGGCCTGCGCAAGAAGTTCCCCGAGTACACCTACAAAGAGGCCACGCTGAATCCGACCAACCCGCGCAACCGAGCGGTCGACTGGGAAACCGACATCGTCAACCAGTTCCGCGCCGTCCCCGACCGCGGCGAGATCATCGGCGAGCGCGACACACCGACCGGCCGCTCGCTATACCTCGCGCGCCCGTTCCAGATCAAGGACCCGGGCTGTCTGCCGTGCCACAGCACGGTCGACGCCGCGCCGAAGACGATGGTCGACCGCTACGGGCCGGCGAACGGCTTCGGCTGGCAGCTGAACGAGGTCATCGGGGCGCAGGTCGTCTCGGTGCCCACCGACGTCCCGATCCAGCGCGCGACCGCGGCGTACCGGACGTTTATGATCTCGCTCACCGCGGTGTTCGTGCTGATCGGGCTCGCGCTCAACCTGATGCTGTTCGCGATGGTGATCCGGCCGGTGTCGAAGCTCTCGAAGCTCGCCGACCAGGTGAGCATGGGCAACATGGACGTGCCCGACTTCCGCGTGGCGTCCAAGGACGAGATCGGCGTGCTCGCCGACTCCTTCAACCGCATGAAGAAGAGCCTCGTCCAGGCGATGAAGATGCTCGAGGAGTGACGGCAACAGTGATCGAGGTTCACGCACCCGACTCCCCTCCCCGCCCTCCCTCTGCGCGGGGGAGGGTTGTCCGACGCCGAGCGGCCGGATGTCGACGCTAGAGAAGCTCGGCAAGTACGCCGTCACCGAGGTGCTCGGCAAGGGCGCCATGGGCGTCGTCTACAAGGCGTTCGACCCGAACATCCGCCGCACGGTCGCGATCAAGACCATCCGCAAGGAATTGATCGACGACGACCGTGCGCACACGATGCTCGCGCGCTTCAAGAACGAGGCGCAGGCCGCCGGCCGGCTCTCGCACCCCGGCATCGTCGGGGTCTTCGAGTACGGCGAGGAAGGCGACCTCGCCTACATCGCGATGGAGTACGTGGAAGGCAATAGCTTGCGCGAGTACTTCAACCGCAACACGCGCTTCGAAGACCGGGACGTGGTGTCGATCATGGCGCAGCTGCTCGACGCGCTCGCCTACGCCCACGAGCAGGGGGTGTACCACCGCGACATCAAGCCGGCGAACATCATCATCATGACCAGCGGCAAGCTGAAGATCGCCGACTTCGGCATCGCCCGCATCGACTCGTCGAACCTGACGCAGATCGGCGCCATCATGGGCACGCCGGGCTACATGGCCCCGGAGCAGTACGCCGGGGCCAACGTCGACTGGCGCGCCGATCTCTTCTCCTCCGGGGTCGTGCTCTACCAGCTGCTCACGGGCGTGAAGCCGTTCACCGGCTCGACCGAGTCGATCGCCTACAAGGTGTGCTACGAGCACCCCTCGCCGCCGTCGCAGCTCGACCCCGAGCGCGTGCCCTCGCGCTACGACGAGGTGGTCGCGAAGGCGATGGCGAAGAAGCCCGAAGAGCGGTTCCAGACCGCCCACAAGTTCCGCGCCGCGGTGCTCGACGCGTACGCCGCGCCGGTGAGCCCGACGGTGTCGGAGGAGACCATCATCACCGAGATCGTCCCGACCACCGTGCGAATCGAGCCCACGAGTCCCTCTCAGCCTCACTCCGACGCGACGCCGACGCCCGCGCGCACCACCGAGCCGCCGACGGGCTGGGACGGAAACCTCCTGAAGACGATCGAGGGCCACTTCGCGCGCCACGTCGGCCCGGTGGCGAGAGTCATGGTGAGGCGCGCGGCGGGCCGCACGCTCGACATCGACGAGCTCTACTCGCTGCTCGCCGAGAACCTGAGCGCGGTCGCGGAACGGAAGAGCTTCCTCGCGACGCGCGCCGAGCTCCAGGGAACGCTGCCGAAGAAGCCCGCGGCGGGCACGCGCACCTCCTACGAGCCGGGCTCGACGCATGCCTCGCGCATCTCGGCGCCGCTCACGCCGGAGGCGATCGACGCCGCGCAGCACCGCCTCGCCGCGTACGTCGGCCCGATCGCAAAGGTGATCGTGAAGAAGGCCGCGACGCAGGCCAAGACCTCGCGGCAGTTCTACATGCTGCTCGCCGACCATCTCGGCACGGCGACCGAGCGCCAGAAATTCCTCGACGACGTCGGCGTCGTCTGAGCGGCACGGAAAAAAACCCGGCCGGCGCCGCGCGTTGCGCGGGGCCGGCCGCGTTGGGAGTCGCGCCTACTTCTTCAGGTGCTTGTTGACGAGCTTCGTCATCTCGAACATCGAGACCTGACGCTTGCCGCCGAAGACCTCGCGCAGCTTCTCGTCGGCATTGATCATCCGCCTGTTGATCGCGTCCTGCAGCTTGTTGCGCTTGATGTAGCCCCAGATTCTCTTCGTGATCTCGGTGCGCGCCTGCGCGATCGGCCCCACGACCGCGGCGAGCGCGGCGCTCGGGGTCATCGGCATCATGAACGCCGCGCTCGGCTTGCGCTTCGCGCCCGACTTCTTCCGCGCCGCCGGCCTGCGGCTCATCTTCTTCGCCGGTTTCCTCGCAGCTTTCCTCGACTTCTTCTTCGTCGCCATCTTCAAACCTCCACTAGCGTGTCGTCTTCGTCTTCGTCGAAAGGATCTCGACCGTCTGGCATTGCCGCCACTTGCGAGCGGCTCGGCGACGAGAGGATGCCCCAAGCGCGGGCCAACGCGCAAGAGGTTTTTTGCCTCGGCCGCGACCCGATCGCACCCCGGGGTCCGCTCGTGTAAGCTCGTTTCGAACGCCGGCGCCGACGCCCGTCGCACGGCCCGCGCCCCTCTCCAACCGGACCGGAGGAATGACGATGGGATGCGTCTCCCGCTTCACCCCCGCCGCGCGAGTCCTCGCTCTCGCGGCGGCGCTGGTCGCATCGGGCGCCGCGGCCGCGCAGGGCCCGGCGCAGCAGCCGGCCGGATCGCCGCCGCTCGCGAAGGCGACGTTCGCCGGCGGCTGCTTCTGGTGCATGGAGCCGCCGTACGACAAGCTTCCGGGGGTCGTTTCCACGATCTCCGGCTACATGGGCGGAACCAAACGGAATCCGACCTACGAGGAGGTCTCCATGGGGCGGACCGGCCACACCGAGGTCGTCCAGGTCGCCTATGACCCGGCGAAGGTGAGCTACGAGAAGCTGCTCGAAGCGTTCTGGCGCAACATCGATCCGACCGTCAAGGACCGTCAGTTCTGCGACTTCGGGTCGCAGTACCGGACCGCGGTTTTCTACCACACCGAGGAGCAGCGCCGGCTCGCCGAGGCCTCGAAGGCCGTGCTGGAAAAGTCGAAGCCGTTCAAGGAGCCGATCGTGACCCCGATCTCGGCCGCCGGGGACTTCTGGCCCGCCGAGGATTATCACCAGGATTACTACAAGAAAAATCCGGTGCGCTACAAGTACTACCGGACCGGGTGCGGCCGCGATGCGCGCCTGATGCAGCTCTGGGGTAAAGCCGGTGACTGAGGGTTTGATCCGCGCCCGTCACGCGGCCGCCATGCGCGTCTCCGGGGTCGCATCCCCACAAAAGCGTGGGGCCCCTGCTCCGCCCTCCGATGCGCGCCGCGACGCGCGCCTGCTCCAGCTCTGGGGCAAACCGGGCGACTGAGTTTGATCGCAACACCCGGATGGCGGGGCGGTCCGCGCCCGCCTAGACTGCGCGCCATCATCACTCGCAGGATCCATTCCCCATGAATTCCCTCGATCTGCAAGGCCCCGGCGAGCGGTGGCGCGCGCTGGCCCGGCGCGACGCCGCCGCCGACGGACGCTTCGTGTACGCAGTGAAGACCACGGGCGTCTTCTGCCGCCCGAGCTGCCCCTCGCGTCGCCCGCTCGCGCGCAACGTCGTCTACTTCGACACGCCGGGCGCTGCCGAGCGCGCGGGCTTCCGCCCCTGCCGGCGTTGTCATCCCGAGCGCGAACTGTCGCCGCGCGACGACACCCTGGCGCGCGTGCGCGCGAGCTGCCGCGCGATCGAGACCGCCGAGGCGCCGCCGCGCCTGACGGCGCTCGCGGCGGCCGCGGGCCTGAGCCGGTTCCACTTCCAGCGGCTCTTCAAGCGTGAAGTCGGCGTGACGCCGCGGGAGTACTACGTCGCCCATCGCCGCGAGCGCTTCCAGCGCGCGCTCGCGGCCGGCGAATCCGTCGACGCCGCGGTCTACGGTGCGGGATTCGGCTCCGCGAGCCGCGTCTACGAGCGCGCCGACGCCCTGCTCGGCATGTCTCCGGCGGTGTACGCCCGAGGTGCCGCCGGCGAGCAGATCCGCTGCGGGTTCGCGCGCTCCGCGCTCGGCTGGATCGCGGTCGCGGCGACCGACCGCGGGGTGTGCGCCATCGAGCTCGGTTCGGGCCGTGCCGCGCTCGCCGAGCGGCTCGCGGAACGCTTCCCGCGCGCCGCGATCGATGCCGCCGACAGCTCGCTCGGCACTTATCTCGCAGCCATCGTGGCGTTCATCGAGCGGCCAGCGCAGGCGCTGCGGCTGCCGCTCGACATCCGCGGGACCGCCTTCCAGCAGCGGGTGTGGCGTGCGCTCCAGTCGGTGCCTCCGGGCGAGACCACGAGTTACGGCGCGCTCGCGCGGTCGGTCGGCCGGCCAGCAGCGGCTCGCGCCGTCGCGCGCGCCTGCGCGACCAACCCGGTCGCGCTCGCGATTCCGTGCCATCGCGCGATCGCGGCGGACGGCTCCTCGGGCGGCTATCGCTGGGGCGTGCAGCGCAAGCGCGCGCTCCTCGAGCGCGAGCGCGCCGCCGTCGCGCGCGAGCGGGGCGAGAGCCCGCCGAGGAGCCGTCC
>Ga0209342_10005565_pt1 | contig 12883 bp, 12 predicted proteins | sample RifCSP16_2_FD_184023 | JGI IMG/M metagenome (GOLD analysis project Ga0209342, IMG submission 184023) | Soil microbial communities from Rifle, Colorado - Rifle CSP2_sed 16_2 (SPAdes) (version 2) | ecosystem: Environmental > Terrestrial > Deep subsurface > Rock core/Sediment | place: Rifle... | reverse complement strand
GGTACGCAGCCGTGGGAGCGTGTTTCGACCAGCGAGGCCCTGCTGACCACATCTGCAAAATCCGAGCGCGCGGGAGAAAGGCGACAAGCTCCCCCTGATGTGGTAGTGCTCTCACACCTGCGCTGGGACTTCGTCTACCAACGACCACAGCATCTTTTGACCCGTGCCGCGCGAGAAAGGCGAGTCTTCTTCGTTGAACGTTGCTGTCGGAACCAGCAGATCAACAAGAAATTGACCATCCTCGGTTGGGGTTTTTTGGGGTCATCGATGAAAGGTTCGATGGCGAATTGCTTGAATCTGTCGCCGGAGCCCGTCCGGAGTGGCAGTTTATTCTGGTTGGCCCAGTGGTGAAGATTGATCCAGCGAAGCTGCCTCACGGAAAAAACATCCACTACTTAGGCGCTAAAAAATACGAGGAATTGCCCTCGTATCTTGCGGGCTGGGACGTGGCTCTGTTGCTTTTCGCGCGGAATGAAGCGACGAGATACATCAGTCCTACCAAAACTCCGGAATATCTGGCCGCAGGAAAACCGGTGATTTCAACTTCGATTCGGTAGTTCGCCCTTACGGAGAGCAGCGCCTGGTACGAATAGCCGATCAGCCGCAGGAGTTTATCCGTGCTGTGGAAGACGTTCTGTCGCAGGAAGCCAGCAAACGGGCTGAATGGTTGCAGAGGGCTGATCGTTTTCTGTCTCACATGTCGTGGGATGAAACCTGGTCACGGATTTCAAAGGCTGTAATATTCAGACCATAGAGCGTATTGATAGTGTCGAGGTTTATCGGCCATTGCCAAAGTCCATCACCACCGCCTCTCTGCGTTTGGCGCTTACCATCTTCGCGTAAACGGTCAGCGAAGTTTTTTCCTTGGTGGCTTTGAATGTTCGACGCACCGCCTGCGAACAGGCAAGCGACTCGATGAGATAGCCTTTACCAGGCACGATCAGTTTGCCCGGGAAGACTACCTGCGTCTGCATGAGCAGGGCATGCGCGTTTGCCGGCTGCCCAGGAGAAAAAGGAGGTAAAGGAACAGTTAGTAAGAGTCGCAAGTAGCCGGATTGACGGGAATTTAGATAAGGACGCCACCCGGTGAATCTGGAGAGATACTCGAATACCTCACGCGAGTTGGTATGAAAAATGTGCGGACCACTGGAATAGAGGATGAAGAGCGTCCCAGCTGGCTAAGTTATGTTTGCGGCGAGGTCCAGGCCGCTATACGAGCAGAAGCCCAGGTGGAAGGAATATGCCTATACCCGGTGGTTAATCATCCCGGCTGGGACGACGATCGCCATTGTCACAATGGACTGTGGGATTATCCAAACGAAGCAGGGGAGCGGGAGATCTACAAACCTCTAGCCGCAGAGCTGCAACGACAGCGACAAAACTTCAACCGGTTATTGCCCGGCAGACCAAATAGCTGATTGAATCTGTGCCGAGGAACGGCATGATCGATTTGGTGGCGCTGAAACGCGCGTTCTCGGAAACTTACGAAGCACGTCCACGGCTTTTTGCCGCGCCCGGCCGCGTCAACTTAATCGGAGAGCACACTGACTACAACGAAGGTTTCGTACTACCCATCGCAGTCGATCGGGTTACCGTTGTCGCCGCCTCCAGAAGACGCGACAGGCATGTCCGCGTCCGGTCGCTTGATCTTGAAAAAGAGGGTTCATTTGACCTTGATTCCAAACAACCGAATATCCAAACGACATGGATCTCATATGTGGAGGGTGTGGCCCGGGTGTTGCTGGAGCAGGGTGTTAGAGTTCCTGGCGCAGATTTGGCAATCTCTTCGGACGTGCCCATAGGAGCAGGATTATCTTCCTCCGCAGCGCTCGAAGTTGCATCCGGCCTGGCTTTTCTGAAACTCGCCGAAACCGAAATCGACCTCGTAAAGTTGGCGTTGGCTGCGCAAAAGGCTGAGCACGTCTATACCGGCCCCAAGGTCGGCATCATGGATCAACTCACCGCCATCTTTGGGAGGGAGAATCAAGCCCTGCTCATTGATTGTCGTTCGTTGGCCCGCACGCACATTGAAGTCAATCTGGCACGCACATCGATCGTAGTTTGCAATACAAATATCAAACACAAGCTGGCAAGTTCGGCATATAACCAAAGACGCGCGGAATGCGAGCGCGGCGTAGACATTCTGGGCCAGCGGCTTCCGGGAATCAAAGCCCTGCGCGATGTCAGACTGGTTGATTTCCGAGAGTTTGAAAAGTTATTACCCGATCCGGTTCGCCGTCGTTGCCGCCACGTAATTACCGAAAACGCGCGCACGCTCCAGGCCGCGGAGTTCTTGCGCGAAGGTAAGACTGCGGAATTTGGAGAACTGATGTACGAGTCACATCGGTCTTTGCGTGATGATTATGAAGTTTCCTGCCGCGAACTTGATGTCATGGTCGACCTTGCCCTAGAGCATGAGGGGGTTGCCGGCGCGCGTATGACTGGTGGAGGCTTTGGAGGTTGCACAGTAAATCTGGTCCGAGAAGATGTGGTTCCTGATTTTCAGGAGTTTGTGGCTCGCGCGTACCAATCAGCAACAGGCATCCCAGCCAGCATAGAAGTAGTAAAAGCAGCAGATGGAGCCCGCGAGCTTTCGTTGCTCGAGGGTCATTAACGCCATGTCTCGCCAACAAAAGAATTTCCTTTGAACAATGAAAACCAAAAAATCTGAGATTCCCAGGCCCGAGTATCCAAGACCACAATTCGCGCGTGATCGATGGCTGAATCTGAATGGCCAATGGGAGTTTGCCTTTGACGATGAAGACCGGCTTTTGCTACACGCAACTCACTGACATTGAACAGGAGATAAACGGGCTCCTGACCTACGATCGCCGGCCAAAACTGGCTGCCGAATTAATTGCCGGGATAAACCGGGAAATGTTTAGAGCGGTAGCCGAAACGAAGCGCAGGTGAGGGTCCATTAGGACACGCCAGAGGAGCACGCGCCTTTCCAATGCTTTGTCAGTTTGCTGGCTGTGAGTTTCGGGTTTCATGATTAAGCCTAAACCACGAGCCAGCCAAGCTCGGAAGTACTAAGAACAGACCGCAATGTTTCCGCCCTCTGTAGTATACTGCCCCCGCTGGAGACTAGGCGTAAGCGTGAGATTTCGCTCTATTGTGCATGAATCTGTATTGCAAGAACCAAGAGTTCTTTTTTTTGGTCAAGCCTTTTTAATCGTAACGTTGACCAACCAAATCAAGTGGCTCAGGCTTTCTACCCCGGAGGGGTGCAATGTCTATAGCCCGGAGTCGACCCAATTCCCTTTGGCGCTGTTCGAAGGAGCGGTAATCAATTTGACAGGCACAGCCAGAAGTTTCCGCTCCTTCGAACGGCGCACGGACTTCTCCCGCGGTGCGAGCCTATAAACATTGCACTCCTACGGAGTAAAGATTCAAGTGGCCGAAGTGGTTATTTCGGGTTTCCTATTAAGTATCTAATTCGTCGATGTTGTGGCTTAAGCTGAGCTCTGTAATCTGTACTAAATCGGCCGATTGAAAACTACGGACATGCGCGTTTTGGGAATAGATCCGGGAAGCGAAACCACCGGATGGGGTCTGGTCGAAGGTAACGGCCGCCGCTACGCGATGGTCGAATATGGCTGCCTAAAGAGTTCACCCAGCCAAAAATTTTCAACTCGTCTGCTGCAGATCTGGAAGGGCATCGAAGAGGTGATAGCCCGTCACGAGCCTCAAGTTTGTGCCCTGGAGGACGGGTTTCTTGCCACGAATGTCAAGGTGACTTTGAAGCTGGGCCAGGTGCGCGGAGTGGCCATGCTGGCAGCGGCGCGAGCCGCTTTGGAAATCCATGAATACTCACCACGACTTGTGAAGCAAACGGTTGTTGGTTATGGCAACGCCGAAAAGCACCAGGTGCAGGAGATGGTGCGCGTGCTGCTCTCACTCGAACATGTCCCGGAACCCCAGGATGCTGCGGACGCACTCGCCGTGGCTATCTGTCATCTTCATCACGCAGATCTCGCGCACCGCCTCCTCGCAGCCGATGCACGCGTGAAACTCACAACCCCCGCAACTCGTCGCCGCGCGTTGCGTTGATCACCGCGCGAGACTTCTGAGTTTTCCTTCTTTTGACAACTTCACCTGGCAAAGGAGAACAAGCCCATGAACCGATCCTCACTATTCATCACTCTAATGAGTCCTATTTTACTTTGCGCCGCCTTGCCCGGCTTTGCAGACGGGCGGAATCGAATTGGCCCCATTCGTAGAAGCACGGCAATCGTTGTCGATGAAAGACTATCCGCACTGAGGGCCGCTCCGGCGCTTTCTGCTGAATTGTTCCACCGTGTAGCGCGTGGACGGATGCTTGTAGTTCGGGCGGAGAGAAACGGCGTTGATGGCATCGTATTCTACAAAGTGAATGTGACAAGGCGTACCTCCGGCTGGATTCAGCGCGAAGCTGTGATTCGCCCTCGACAACCCGGGGAAGACAGAAGGTTGTTTCGGCTCATTGGGGCATCGAAGGATTTTGATCTTATTATCCGCGCCAGAATCTTTCTGCAGGTTTTTCCGCATTCGCCATTGAGGCCACAAGTCCTGCTCCTTTACGCAGCAGCGGCAGAAGGGGCATCGGAAAAGTTGTCGAGGGATGTCTCGAGACGGTTGGATAGAGCGGAGATGGAAGCAGGCGGTGCGCCCGAGTTTTCCTACTTTCTAAATTACACAGGACTCGATCGTTATAACCGGCAAGGAGTCAGATTCGCCTTTGACCTAAAGAGCAAGGAGTTTCGATATGATGGAAAGGCTTACAGGGAAATTATGCGCAGGTACCCAGGAAGCCCGGAAGCAGTTGAAGCCCGCAAGCGACTTGTGGCGCCGAGTTTCTAGACCCACCCTGGTCAGGCTTGGGGCAACTTTAACCCAAAATGCGGCGAGTGCCCTCGCATTGTTTAATTTTCGTCATCTATACTGCGCAGGGATATGGGCTGAAGCATTCGCGGGCTAGAAGGCTCGATCGCTAATAGGACCCTGTCCAGACTCCATTGGGCAAAGGACTCAAGGTCAGACATCGATAACTTGCTGGTCACTAAAGCTATCTTTTCGTGCGGGTTGGTGTGATTGGCGGATCGATTACTCAGCTGGCGAGCGATCCACGAAATCACACGAAAAATCACGAAAAGAAAACGCTTCTTTCCCGCGCCACCTGTTAATAAGATCTCCTGACGAGCGTCTACACTGTGGAAATCCGAGTTCAGGAGATTACTTTGCAGACCGCAGCCATTAGAACTTTGAAACCACTTCCCGAGCCACAAGGCGAGCTGGAAAAGCTCTTTCGGGCACATCATGAACGCGTTTTCCGGACGGCGCACCGCGTTACCGGGAGCGTCGAAGATGCGGAGGACGTGCTGCAAACAGTCTTTCTCCGTCTGGTAAAAGGGCAGGAACACTCCCTTCTCGCAGAGCATCCGGAAGCATATCTCTCCCGTGCAGCAATCAACGCCTCACTCGACCTACTCCGCAGTCGCGCCAGATCGAAATCTGTCCCTCTGGATGACTTCCATTCCGCGCAACTGGTGAGCACATACAAGAATCCGGAAGCGCAACATGCCGATCGTGAATTGCGAATGTTGATTCGCCAGGCTGTTGCGCGTCTCGGTACCACGGCGGCTGAAATGTTTGTACTGCGCTACTACGAGGGATTTGAAAACCGTGAAATAGCCAGAATTCTCGGAACCTCGCAAATGGTTGTCGGCGTGGTCCTGCACCGGGCTCGGACGAAACTACGAAAAGAGATAGGGCACTATTTGGAGAAACATCATGAAAAGCAATAACGAATCTGAAGCCATCCTGCAACAGACCATCGAGGGCATTCGCAACGAGACTGTGGAGCCCGCGGTGGTCAATCGAGCGGCAGACCGTGTTTGGGCGCGCGTCTCCGCTCAAGCTGCCGCGGAACGAGTCGAGACAGCCGCTGCGGAGCGCATCGAGAGTTGTGCTGATTTTCAGTCGCTCATACCAGCGTACCTGAACGGATCACTGTCAGAAGCTCGTTCACTGTTGTTAGTTGATCACACACATGAATGCATCCCGTGCCGCAAAGCCATGACTAAGGCACGGCAGCATGAAAGGCCGGCAGTGAAGGTCGCGGTGAAGCGGCCTCGTTACAGTATTCAACCCGTGGTATTGCGTTGGGGAATTGCCGCGGCCGTAGTAATTGGGGTTGGCCTGCTCGCGTTTCCGTTTATTCAGCGATATGCACCATTCGGCGGTCAACTGGAAGCAACGGTGCAGGCGGCAGAGGGCCAGGTCTATCAGATTGCCGACACCAGTAGCAGATCCTTGACTGCCGGCAATAAGCTGGAGCGAGGCGAGCACATTCGCACGGCAAAGGATGGCCATGCTCTCATTCGGCTCGGTGATGGCTCAACCATTGAGATGAAAGAACGCTCAGAGTTGTTTCTGACAAAAAATGGGCAAGGCACAACGATTCACTTGAACCGGGGAGCAATCGTTGTCGAAGCCACAAAGCAGGGCAAGGAGCAGTTGTTCGTTGATACAGGTGATTCGCTGGTTTCAGTGACAGGTACAGTTTTCTCAGTTAACAGCGGCACCAAAGGTTCTCGTGTGTCGGTGATTGAGGGTGAAGTGCACCTCGACCATGCCGCCCGGGAACGTGTGCTGCGTGCAGGAGAACAGGCATCAACAAGCGCTGCCATCGAAGCCGTATCCATCAGGGACGAGGTTGCCTGGAGCCGCAACGCCGCTCGTTACGCCACAGCGCTGGCCAACCTATCAGCACTCGGTAAAGAACTGAACAACGTCTCTCGCCCCGGCGTCCGCAATTCGACTCATCTGCTGGACATGATGCCGGAAGACACAATTGTCTATGCGGCACTGCCAAATTTGACAGCAACAATCGCCGAGTCGCACCGGATAATGCAGGAGCGTATCAAGCAGAACGCGGCGCTCCGCGACTGGTGGGAGAAGGAGCGGGCAACGAGCAAAGGTCCGAACATGGACCAGGTGATCGACACAATTCGGCAGTTTGGAGACTATCTGGGGGAAGAGATAGCAGAGTCGGTTTCCATGGATGAAAAAGGCGAGCCAGGGTCCCCGTTAGTGCTTGCTGAACTCAAGAGCGCCGGCGGTTTCCGTCAGTTTCTTGAAGAGCAGATTACAAAGTACGCAGCTGGCTCCACGGGTCGGCCACAGATCAACTTCATTGAGAATCCATTGACGGCAACGGCAGTGGCAGCAGAACCAGGGAAGAAGAATGAGGCCTTATACGTTTGGATTCAGAACGACCTTTTTGCTGCAAGTCCTAATCTGACCAAACTCCAGGGTGTGGCAGGGCTGACGCAGACGGGCAGCGCGAGTGGTTTCACCTCTTCTCCTTTTCGCGAGCGGATTGCCCAGGTGTATCGAGACGGTGCAGGCCTGGTCGTAGCCGCAAATCTCGAACGCATAATCGAGCGCATCAGGGCCGAGCGATCCAAGGTCGCCGGGGCTGAACAACGCGAAGAAGCTCTGCGGAAGCTAGGCGTCTTTAGTGTGAAATACTTTGTTCTGGACCAACAGGAAGATCAGGGTAAGACCCACACGCGCGCTGCACTCTCCTTTAATGATGCTCAACGCGGCATTCCTTCTTGGCTGGCAGCGCCTGGACCAATGGGCTCGCTCGACTACATTTCACCGGATGCGAATTTGGTAGCCGGATTTGTAGTTAGAGATCCTGCAAAACTGGTGGATGACCTTTTGGGGGTCATTGAAACAGTATCGCCTAATCTGCGAACAAACCTTGATAAGCTACAGAGTGAGCACGGGCTCGACATACGCAAGGATTTTGCGGTGCCACTTGGTGGTGAGTTCGCGTTCGCCATCGATGGGCCCATCCTGCCCACGCCGTCCTGGAAGATGGTTTTTGAAGTGAACGAGCCGTGGCATCTGCAACAAACACTGGAGCGAACAGTCGCCGAGATTAACAAGGAAGCGGCTAAATTCGGGAGGGCCGGGCTGGCCTTGGACCAGGTCCAGATCGTGAGCGGCTCGGCGCGGTTGCGCCGCGACTCGGAGAGGAAGAGGGGGCCCCGACTTTGGGCAACGGTGCGGCGGTGGAGGAGATAGGCTTTGAGCAGCTCGCCACTGGCCGCGGAGTAGGGTACAATCCGCTCGCGTCGTCCCTTGGTGGTCTCTGCTCGGATTCTGAGAGTGCGGTGGGCGGGGTCAAGGTCTTCGGAGCGCAAGGAGCAGAGCTCTTCCCGGCGCAACCCGGCGTCGTAGGCGAGCCCGATCATGCACCGATTGCGGATCGGCTCGGACCTGGCGGCCTGGAGGAAAGCCTGCCACTGCTCATCGCTCGGGATCCACGGGAGTTTCTGAAAGCGTGGCAGGAGCCCCGGCTCGCGCCTAGCGCCAAAGGCCTTTCCGGGGGTGTAGCGGCCGCGGCCGACGGGATTGGCTTCTCTCAGGCATTCCTCAATCAGATGGTCGAAGAACAGGCGGACGGCGGTTAGTCTCTGTTGGAGGGTCGCGTTAGAGAGGCCGACACCGGAGTCGAGGCGCAGGACTCTCCCACCCTGAGGGCTCGGGCGCTGCCGCAGGTCGCCGACGTAGCGGGCGATCTCGTCGCGACTTGCCTGCTGAGCATCGATGGCATTGCGGCTGCAGTAGGCGAGGAAATCATTGATCGCCCTGGCATAGGCGTCGATCGTGTTCGGGGCCAGTCCCAGTAATACCTGCGTCTCGATCCATCGCTTCGCATTGGAGTCTTGAACAACAGCAGGATAGCGCTCCCACTGAACACTGGTGTCATTAAGCAACGGCGCTGCTCCTTTCCACCTGGGCAACGTCAACCATGCCCTGGCTACCATAGAAGCAGCTTAGCACACATGGAGATTCCACGTAACTTATCTTATATCGCGAGATTAGATTGGGAGTATAACCAGGCAGGCAAGGTCACTCAATGGTCTGTCACTTTCGGAGATAAGTGGCGGTGATTCTTCAGGATTATTTTGCGTAGCCAGGCGCGATCAAGCTGTTCGCAGATGCCGGTCATCGCAGTGCTTGGTATCGTGTTGGCGTTGGCGAGCGGCTTAGAGAGCATACCGTAACGACCGTCCGCACCTTTGGTGAAGTGAATCTCCGGCAATAAGGCAGCCAGGCAGCCCTCCAGATAGGTCTGGTGAGGGGTTAGGCTTCAAGACACTTCCCAGAAGGGACATTCTGTGTAGTATAATAGCCCTACGACCCCTTGCTAGGCCGCCCCAACACCGGCCTAACAGGGCAGGTTCACTTCACGAAAGGCGAAGGGGCCAAGACGATATGCAAATCAGGCCAGTCAACGACAGCACCGACACCGTGATCGACCTGCGCCCGGGCGAGTTTCCGGACAGCCTTGCCATATGGACCCGACGCTACCTCGCCCCCGCCGTGCCCGTCGGCGAGGCCGCCGCGCGCCCGGACAGATGCTCGAAAGGTGGTGCCCTGACACCCTCTTCTGGGCGAGAGACATTTCCTACTGATTCCCTTGCTCATCCTCCCCCGGTTCGTGTCTATGGTAATGACCGAGCTGGTGCATGCGGTTGTGGAGATCCCTGTGGGCGGACGTGAGCGCCAGTCGCATGCGCTTGTACGTCGCTTCGTCGGCTCGGGTTCCCACCGTGTCGATGTAGGCAAGGGCCCCTTCAATTTGCTCGAGAATGGTCAGGGCATCGGCCGCCGCCATGAAAGGGGAGCCGTTGACTTCGACCATGACGGGAGACGAATGGGCGGTGATGATTTCTGGCTTGTCCGGGTAGTGCCCGCGGACTAAGAGGGCAAGCCAGGAACTCTTCTCGAGCTTGACCGCCCACCGTCCGGTGTCTTCGTCCGGCCGAACTCCCCTGCTTTCCCGAATTTCCCCGTTTACGATCAACTCGACGCGACTCATCGGGATCGTCGCACTGGCGATGTGCCAGGTCACATCCACGGTTCCCCCCGTAGCGGAAATTTTGAACCGTGATCCGGGGGGCTTCCCTTCGACGTTGAACTCGAGAAGCGGCCCGTAGGTGACAAACGTGTTGGCGTTCCGAACGGCCGCTTTCCAGTTCTCGTACGTGAACGCCCGATCCGGGCCGATTGCCGCATAAGTGCGCACCGTGCCCACGGCGGTGTCGGCGCTCATCTTGTCCGTCCCGCCGACGGCGGCCACGAGGTACCCGCAATTGAGATACCGATACCAGTCGTGGAGCGAGTACGGGTTGATGCCGGAGTAGAGATAGCCCCAAGAGGTCATCTCGACCCCGTCCGCATTGCCGGTGACGATCGTGGCGGCGTTTTCGCAGCGTGGATTGGGATAATGCGGGAGAATGACAACCCCCCCTTGCTCTTTGCACCGAATGGCCCACTCGGTCAGGAGGGTCTCCACGGGGTCTCCCAGGGCTGACTCGCCAGGACCGCCGACGCAGAGGGGCGTGATGATGTCTCCGCTGTACCCCAAAAGCGATATGTGGCCCAGCACGTGCTGGCGGTTCTCTGTCCCCACGCGAACGAGATGTTCCCCGTCCCCCCCGGCCTCTCGGGAACCGAAGACGGTTCTTCCGTCGAAATCCCCCACGTTGGTCATCAATTCCCCCCACTGGCTGGCCAGCAGATTCACCACATTCACCCCCTCGCCGGACCCTTCCAAGAGGGCTGAGGCCGGGGAGAGAAAATGGACGTGCGTGTCGGCGGTCACCCAACCCCTTGCGCGCCAAGGCAAGACCCTTTCGAGTTCGATCACGACTTCGTCCGTCGTGGGCGTGATCTCGACAACCTTTCGAACCGGGCGGAATTCAAACCCCTTCGACGCCTCGACGTAGACTCTGCCTTGGGGGAGCTTCATCTTGGTTTCGCCGGGGATGTAGGTGCAATGGTGGACTTCCGCCGAGGGATTCGCGATTCCTTTGAAGACTCGGTGGGAGAAATCGACGGTATAGTCCTGGAACCACCAGACATTGGGGATGCGTTGCCGGTCTACGGGTGCGAGATACTCGCCGAATTCCCCGTGCACGTGAAGTTTGACAGGGATCGGTCTGCCCGTGCCCTTGTCCACCGCCCGAACCGTTACCGTGCGGTCCGACGACGGCACGACCTCCAAGACACTCGATGTCGTCTCTTTCTCCAACTCAGCAACAGGGACGGTCTTCCCGTCGGACAGATGGAATCGAGCCTCCGGGTGAGCTGTGAACTCGACGAGGATCTCGTCGGACGAGATGTCGGGGACTCGGTTGTTGTACGTCTCTTGCCAAGTGTCTTGGGGATAGATCGGCCTGGCCTGGGCCGAGATCACTTGCCCCAGGTCGAGCTGGATCTGTTTGAGAAGGCCTGTCCCGTCCAATGAGGGGTCGAACTTCTCGCCCCCGGGCAACCGCAGCAGCGCCTTGCGCCGAGCCTGCCAGCGGAGCGGGAAGGAAGAGACGTAACCGGCCGAGATCCCAAACAAGAGAACCGGTCCGGTCACGGGCTCGAGGCGCAGACCCAGGACCTCCTTTTCCGGGCGGGGGTTTTCCCAGGCCCAGATCCAACTGAGCCAGGGCCTGAAGTTGTCGGCTGACGTAGCCAACGTCTGATTGAACCCCCACTGGTCATTGCGGACCGGTGCGTCGCTTCCTCCAGCCAGAGGCCTCGGTTTGGTCTGGCCAACGGCTTCGAAACATGTGTCGCCCCACTGGCAGTGAAACGAGCCAATCTGGCGCCGCCTTTTTACCGCAACGCGTTCCTTTACTCCATCTGCGTAAAGGACCACGTAATCGCAGACGTGCTCCCCCAACTGCTGGAAGGGCGTCGTGCCAAAGCCATGGGAAGGGAGATCGGCGGAGCGAACATCGGTCGTGTGCATCAAGACCATCCACGGCGCCGTCACGGGCCCGATCTTCACGGAGACGGGGTCGGTCGTAACCAGAACCGGATCTCCTACCTCGAACGGAATCCCCCAGCAAACGCAGGAACCGCGAGGGGCGTGGCGCAAAGCTCTGATCATGGTCTTCGAGATACTTGCCTGCTCCAACGCTGAAAACGAGATGTTGCCTTTCAGTGGTAGGGGAGAGAAAAGGGTTGAACGAGGACCATCAATCGCGGAAACCATGGTGATTCCTCCTTGCTTCGGTAAGCCGCGTCACGACCGACAATCGCTGCGATGACCGGCATTTTCGAACTCGGCGCGGATTCGTCCGACAATCCAAGAGCCACGACGCTGACCACCAAACCACGACAGCACCGTGCGGACCGTTTCGGGGCCGGGATCCTCTCCACGCCGAAGTTGCTCGGCAATTGCTTGGAGTCGTTCCCTGGGCTTTGTCAACCAGTCACTCATCTCTAGGCCAGGGCTCTTTCATGTTATCAATCGCTCATTATGGCGCAAGCTCGGTATGTTGTCATTCTGAGCGTAGCGCAGCGGAGCGAAGAACCTCTCCGCCGAAGCGGACGCCCCGAGGAGATCCTTCGCTGCGCTCAGGATGACAAGCGAGCGGCATCAGCCAATGTGCTATCTCGGTAACATGAAAGAGCCCTGCATCTCTAGGCTGGCCAACGAGCCGTTCAGCGGCGCTCGCCAGCGAGCGTCCGCTGTGACGGTTGGTTGGGCCGGGAGCGGCTGCGATCAATCCTGCCATGAATGGCCACCTGGTGGACGGGCGTTTCCGCCGGCAATACCTTCCTTTCGGGCTCGCAGGTCGTAGTACAAGATGATCATGCCCACCGGCAGGAAGGCCCCGACAAGCGTTTCCCCCACGGCAGTTAGTGGGTACAGTATCAGCCGGCCAGGCAAGACTTGTCGGCCAGGTTTCTAGGGCTTCCCGCCTAAGACCTCCCTCAGCGTCCAGGGGCTCTCGATGCAGAAGACCCGAAACGCTACCTCACCAAATCCCCCGCAAGCGACCCCGGTATCCGCGCATTTGACCGTGTTGGGGAA
>Ga0209342_10005563_pt1 | contig 12884 bp, 9 predicted proteins | sample RifCSP16_2_FD_184023 | JGI IMG/M metagenome (GOLD analysis project Ga0209342, IMG submission 184023) | Soil microbial communities from Rifle, Colorado - Rifle CSP2_sed 16_2 (SPAdes) (version 2) | ecosystem: Environmental > Terrestrial > Deep subsurface > Rock core/Sediment | place: Rifle... | reverse complement strand
ATCCCCCACGACTCGATTATAAACCACGGTTAAGTTTCCTCTTGATTTCTTAATGGCCATTCAGTTATCGTCGAGCCCGGGAGGTGAACGATGAGGAGGGTGCGCTACTCGGTGGCGGTCAGTCTGGACGGGTACATCGCGGGGCCGCAGGGCGAGGCGGACTGGATCGTCATGGATCCGGAGATCGACTTCGCTGCGATCTTCGGCAGCTTCGACACCCTGCTTCTGGGACGCCGGAGCTTCGAGGCCATGGCGGGAGCCGGGGGCGGTGGGGCTGGGATGTTCTCGGGGATGAAGGTGTTCGTCCTCTCGCGCACCCTCAAGCAGCGTGATTACCCGAAGGTGACCATCGTGTCCGGGCGCGTCAAGGAGACGCTGACCGCGTTGCGCAAGCAACCCGGCAAGGACATCTGGCTGTTCGGCGGTGGCGATCTGTTCCGAAGTCTGCTGGAGCTGAATCTGGTGGACGCGGTCGAGGTGGCGGTGATTCCAGTGCTGCTCGGCGGCGGGATTCCTCTGCTGCCCGCCCCGGCGCAGCGGACGAAGCTCGAGCTGATTCGTCAGAAGGTGTACGCCAAGACCGGGACCGTCTCTTTGGAGTACGCGGTCAGGCCGAGCCGCCGCCGCCGGCCTTGACCGCGCGGGTCTTCCGGTCGGGTTACCGCCTAGCGCTGCTTGGGTCGCCAGGGCTCCAGCACGACGCAGCCCGAGACCTGGACGAAGACGTAGGACGTCAGCGGTGATGGAGCCGTGGCGGCAGCGGACGCGGCGCGAAGACAGTGGTCACATCCAGCCTCTGCGGCGAAACCAAAGGTAGATGCCAAGGCAGACCGCGGCCATCGCGACCAGCACCACCGGATAGCCGAGTCGCCAGCGCAGCTCGGGCATGACGTCGAAGTTCATGCCATAGACGCCAACGATGAAGGTGAGAGGCAGGAAGAAGGCCGCGAAGATGGTGAGCACCTTGGTGATCTGGTTAGTCTCGTGGTCGGCGGCCGCCAGGGTCAGGCTCAGCAGGCTGGTGGCGTCCTCCAGGATCTCGTCGGTGGCGAAGTAGAGGCTCTCCGCGTTCTCGCGCAGGTCGTTGAGGCGAGGCGAGGGCGGCATGTGCTCCGCACCGCCTGCCGTCAGCTTCTTCACGGTCTCCAGGATGTGGCGGCTGGTGGAGCGGATGGCGTTGATCCGCCTCTTCAGACGGAAGACCTCGTGGACCAACGGGATTCGGTTGCCGGGTCGCTCCTGGCGCTCCTCGATCGAGGCAATCCGGGCCTCGGCGTCATCCAGAGGCTTCCAGAAGGTGTCGATCACGCCGTTGGCGATGGCGAGCACGTGTCTCTCGCAGAGCGGCTCCGACGCCGACGCGCCCCGCGAGGCTTCGCGCTTCAGGTCCTCCATGAAGCGCTGCTCGGCCCGGTGGACGGTGATGAGGAACCGGTCGTTGAAGAAGATGGCGACCTTGCGGGTGAGCCCGTGGACGGTGTCGATGTCGGGCCCCGCCTGGTCGTCGTACGCCCGCAGGATCACGAAGGTGATGGCCCCGATCCTCTCGTACTTGGGCAGGTGCTCCGGCTCCAGGCAGTCCTGCACGGCGAGGGGATGGATCCCGTACTCCGCGGCCAGGGCCTCGAGCTCTTCCGGGCTCGGGCTGACGACGTCGATCCACTTGAACTCCGGACGCTCCAGGACGACATGTTTCATGGAAGCACGACTAGTCTATCGCCGGGTGCCCCGGCGCTGGCAACCAACCCGATCGGTCGCGCGGGCGACCCGAGCGTTTGCGGCTGGCAAGGGACTGCGCCGGCACAATGTACAAAGCGCCTGCGCGGGAGGCTTCGGTTTGGGCCTGGTCTTTAGCCCAGCTCACGCAGCCTGGGTCAAGACGCGGCACCGAGGGGCAGCGCTCGGCCTGTCCGCGCCGGGCGTAGGCGCCAGGGTATCGACCGCCGCGTGGCCCGCCCGACTCCTGGTTGTTCCGGCCCCCCGGGCCGGGATACCGTTGCCGTGGCACAGGAACTGCTCCTCTCTCCAAGTGAGCGCCGACCTCACGCCGACCTGCCGGGCCATGCGCACAGCGCTCCCGCGGGCTGGCTGATGATCCAAGGGCGCCTAGAGGAAGGAAAGACCCATGGACACCAACGTGCTGCTCGTGATCGTCGTGCTGGTCCTTCTCTTCGGCGGCGGCGGCTACTACTGGAGGAGGGGACGGTAGGGAGCCTGCCCTCGACGGGCGGCTGCTCGGTCGCCGCGGCCGGGTTCCCCGGCTCTTGCTCCTGCCGTCCGGCCCCGCATCGTCAGGCGGGAGAAGGCTCCGTTGCTCCCGAGGTCCCTCCAGGTCCAGGATCACAGGCCGCCGGCGGAGAACGTATCGCAGGCCTCCAGGCTGCCCGAGGACATCCCGCGCTTGAACCAATCGACCCGTTCGCGGGAGGAGCCGTGGATCCAGGTCTCGGGGTTCACGCGCCCGGTCGACATCTTCTGAATGCGATCGTCTCCGACCGCCGACGCGGCGCCCAGGCCCTCCTCGACGTCGCCGGCCTCCAGGAGCTGGCGCTGCTCGGTGGACTTCGCCCAGATGCCCGCCAGGCAGTCGGCCTGAAGCTCCATCCGCACCGACAGCGCGGCCCGGCGGCTCGGCTGAGCCTCCTGCTGGCTCCGAAGCCGCGCCTCGATGCCGAGCTGCCCCTGGACGTGATGGCCGATCTCGTGCGCCAGCACGTACGCCTGGGCGAAGTCGCCCGGAGCGCCAAAGCGGCGCTTCAGGTCGTCGAAGAAGCCGAGGTCGACGTAGACCTTCTGGTCCTCCGGGCAGTAGAAGGGGCCGGTCGCCGAGTCCGCTCGGCCGCAGCCCGAGCGCGTCGCCTCGCGGAAGAGCACCAGCTTGGCGTTGGAATACGACTGGCCCGAAGCCTGGAACTGCTTCCGCCAGGTTGCCTGCACGTCGTCCAGCACGAACGACACGAAGGCGGCGAGCCTCTCCTCATTCGGATCCACCGTGCCGGGCTCGACCGGGCGCCCGGCTGTGCCGGTCGGCGCCCCCCCGGTGTCGAGGAGCGTGAAGAAGTTCTGCTTGAAGACCAAGCTCAGGACAGCCAGCACGATGAACCCGCCACAGCCGAGCTTGAGCCCGCCGCCCGAGAAGCGTCCGCCCCCGCCACCCGGCTCGCTCCGGCGGTCCTCGACGTCGTCGCTGGGTCCGCCCGGTGTCCATCTCATCAGCCTCTCTCCTTCTCGCCGCACCCGTGGCCTGGCCGGATGGGTGTGACCCACTCCCGCCAGCGGCCTCTACCCCGAAGGTGGTTCCGCGAAGCAAGTGAGTAGACCCCGCCGAGTCCCTAACGACGGGGCTCGATGGCGGTCAGGACGACCGTGCCGCCGCCACGTTCTTCGAACTCGAAGCGCACGCGGTCTCCCTCGCGGAAGTCGTCGAGCAGCCGGCGGTCTTCCACACGGTAGGTGGTCTCGCGCCGGTCCGCCCCGATCGACACGCTTCGGCCACGAGGGTCGATGCGCGCAATCACGCCCGAGAGCGAGGCGGACACGATGCGGGTGACCACCTGGTCGGAGCCGCGGCCCTCCACGCTGAGGATGACGAGGTCGCCCAAGCGCACCCCCAGAGCCAGGTTTCGGTCCTCCAGCCGGAACGTCTGGCGCCGTCCGGCCACGTCGGCCTCCAACCGATCGCGACTCACCGCTTCGACGCGGACCTTCACCTGGGTCGCTCGGGCCGGGGGTGGGGTCTGGTGCTGGGCCTGGGGCTTGGGAGCGGCGGTGCCGGCGGGAACGTAGTGGACGGTGATCTTGTCCAGCGTGCCGGTGCCGTACACGAAGCGCACTCCCATGCCCACCCTGAGGTCGTTGACGGTGGGGTCCGGAAAGAGCTTGCGGTCGCCCGAGTCGCGGAAGACGACCTCGGTGCGCGGCGTTACCCGCACCTGCACCTCCGGAAGACCCTCACGCTGCACGGTGAGGTTCGGCCCCTCTACGCCGGTGATCGACCCCACCACCTCCTCGCCGCGCTCTTGGGCGCTGGCGTGTACGGCAATGACGCTGCACACTGCGATCAGCCACAGACACTTCGGGAAAGCCATAGCTGCTCTCATCGACGCTCCTCCCCTGACTTGCACAGGCCGGCACTTGACCTGACACGAGCCAGGGTGCAAGAGGCATGCCCGCGGCCAACCGCAAGCACACCCGCAGAGGCCGAGATGGAACCTACGGTCCCTCGAAGCCGTCCTTGAAGATGAGGTCGACGTCCACTGGCGTATTCACGGTCGAGGAGTTGTTGGCGGTCAGGGGATCGTGGATGCTGGAGCTGACGGTGGCCGTGTTCGACAGCGGGCCGCTGGTCCCGTAGATGACAACTCCGGTGGCCGAGTAGGTGGCGGTGCCTCCGGAGAGCAGATTCACGGCGGTGTCGCTGATGTTGCCGCTGCCGGCCGCCGTGCAGGACGAGCCGGCGGAAGCGGAGCAGGTCCAGGCGACGCTGCCCAGGCCGGCGGGGAAGCTGTCGGACACGCTGGCGCCGGTGACTGCGTCGGGACCGTCGTTGGTCACCGTCAGGGTGTAGGAGAGAGGTCGGCCCCAGAGGGCGGTGACGCCACCGTCGGCCACGGTGATCGTTAGGTCCGCATAGGGCACGCCGTTCACGGTGGTCTGCGCCGAGGCGATGTTGTTGGCTGGGCTGGGATCGCTCTCGGGGGCGCTCGCGGTCACGCTGCTGTTCAGGGTGGCGCCGGCCGGGCCCACTGTCACCTGGACGGAGATGTCCGGAGCGCTGGCGCCCGCGGCCAGACCACCGCGGCTGCAGTTCACCGTGGTCGTCATGCTGCAAGACCATCCGCTGCCGATCGCGCTCGAGAAGGTGACGCCGGAGGGTAAGGTGTGCACCACGCTCAGGCCGCTGCCGTCGCTGGGTCCCGCGTTCGCAACGGTGATGGTGTAGGTCAAGGTGCTGAGACCGGTCACCGGATCGGGAGCATCGGTCAGAGTCACCGAGGTGTCGGCCTGGGGCGTGAGGGTGTCGCTATCGGTCGCGCTGTTGTTGGCCGGCGTGGGGTCGTTGATCCCAGAAGGCACCGAGACGGTGGCCGTGTTGACCAGGGTTCCGGTGGCCGAGGCCGAGACGTTGCAGGTGGCGGTGTAGGTCACCGAGCCGCCTGCAGGCAGGCTCACGCTGTCGGCGATGTTGGCGCTGCCGGACGCGGTGCAGGTGGCTCCGGGTCCCGCGACGCAGGTCCAGCTCACCGACGCGCAAGCCGCGGGGAAGACGTCCGAGACCGCCGCCCCTGTCACCGGGATGGTGCCGCCGTTAGAGACCACGATCGCGTAGGCGGCGCTCTGGCCCGGCACCGCCGAGGCGGTCCCGTCGGTCTTGGTGATCGAAAGATCGGCATCCGTCTCCACCATGAAGGGACCGGCCGTGGAGAGCGGCGACCAGTTGCCGGCGTTATCCACCGCGCACACGTGCGCATACCAGGTCCCGTCCGCCAGCGGAGCGCTGCTGGCCGAGAGTGTGCCCTCCTCCACGTCCTTGACCAGGTCGCAGGCGGGGCTGGCGTTGGCATCGAAGAGGATGCTGTAGCCGTCGATGCCCGAGGCTACACCACCCGAGAGCGGGTCTAGGGAGGCGGACCACGAGATGTCGATGGTGGTGTCGCTCGTGGGCACGCCTGTCGCATGGCTGCTGCTGGTGAGGCCGACCGGTGCCCCCGGGTCGGTTCGGTCGATCCAGTAGGGACCGCTGTGCAGGGCGGCCGAGCAGTTGCCGGCCTGATCGCAGGTGCGCAGGTGGAAGTAGTGGCTGGTGCCGTCCGTGAGAAGCGCGCTGGCGATGGAGTGGGGATCGCTTCCCTGGGCCACCTCCACCGTAGTGTCGGGGACGGTGGCGCCCGCGGCGTCGAACAGCAGGGAGTAGCCGGCAAGACCCGAACCGCCCGGGTCGTCGGCGGCACCCGACCACTGCATGCCGATCGAACCGAGGTTGCTCCAGGTCGAGAGGGGGTGCGTGGTACTGGTTAGGCTCGGGGGGTTGCTGGGGGCCGCCGTGTCGTTCCAGTACTTGACGGTGAGGAAGTCGTAGGCCGTCGTGGGAAAGAAGGCGTAGCCGGTCACGTAGACGGCGGGCCCCTGGGCGACGATCGAGTAAGCCACGTCGTTGCCACCGGCTCCGTCGTAGCCGGCGCTCCACAGTGCGGTGCCGTCCGCCGAGGCGTACTTGATCGTCCGGTAGTCGTTGCTGACGCCGCTCGACGAAGACCCGGTGACCAAGGCGTTGCCGGAGCCGTCGAGCGCGATCCCGTACGCCTGATCTGCGTTGTTCGCCGGTCCGTTGTACCCGACGTTCCAGACCACGCTGCCGTCGGCCGCGGCGTACTTGATCGTCCGGTAGTCGTCGTTCGCGCCGTTGCCCGAGTACCCGGTCACGTAGGCGTTGCCGGAGCCATCGACCGCCACCGCCAGCGCCAGGTCTTGGTTGCTGCCGTCGTAGCCCACGCTCCACATGACGCTGCCGTCCGCCGTGGCGTACTTGATGGTCCGGAAGTCCCAGTTGCTGCCGTTGTCGGAGATCCCCGTCACGTAGGCGTTGCCGGAGCTGTCCAGAGTGAGGGCGTGGGCGTGGTCGTAGCCGTTGGCCGGACCGTTGTAGGCCACGCTCCACAGCACGCCGCCTGCGGCCGAGTACTTGATCGTTCGGTAGTCGTTGTTGGCCCCGTTGAAGGAATAGCCGGTGACGTAGGCGTTGTCCGAGCCGTCCACCACGACCGAGAACGGCAGGTCATCTCCGTTGCCCGCTCCGTTGAGCGTTGCGTCCCACAGGACGCTGCCGTCGGCGGCAGCGAGACTGACGGTCCGGTAGTCCCAGTTGGCGCCGTTGTGGGAGACGCCGGTCAGGATGGCATTCCCGGAGCTGTCCAGTGCCAGGGCATGGGCGTGATCGTTGCCGTCGGCGGGGCCGTTATAGCCCACGCTCCACAGCACGCTGCCATCGGCCGCAGCGTACTTGATGGTGCGGAAGTCGTTGTTGGCCCCGTTGAAGGAATAGCCGGTGACGTAGGCGTTGCCGGAGGCGTCCAGCGCAAGGGCCAAGGCGAGGTCGTTGGCGTTGCCGGCCCCGTTGTAGGCGACGCTCCACAGCACGCTGCCGCTGGCCGAGTACTTGATCGTCCGGTAGTCCCAGTTGATCCCGTTGAAGAAGTCCCCGGTGACGTAGAGGTTGCCGCCGGCGTCGACCGCCGAGCTGCGCTTGGCGAGCAGCAGATTCCCCGAGCCTGGCAAGTCGTCGGCACCGTTCGCCCCCGCATCGGAGGCCGAGAACAGCACGGCGCCGTCGGCGGCGGCGTACTTGATGGTCCGCATGTCGCCGTTGGAGCCGTTCCAGGAGGTGCCGGTGACGTACACGTTCCCACTGCCGTCGACGCCCATCGCGTAGGAGTTGTCGGTGCCGTTGCCTGAGCCCGCGTACCCCGCGCTCCAGAGCACGGTCCCGTCCCCCGACGCGTGCTTGACCGTGCGGTAGTCCCAGTTCGTGCCGTTGTAGGACCAACCCGTCACGATCGCGTTGTCCGATCCGTCCAGCGCAATCGCCCAGGCACCGTCATCGGTGGTGTATGGGGGGCTGTTGTATCCCACGCTCCAGATCAAGCCACCCGCCGCGCTGTACTTGGTGGTCCGGAAGTCGAAGTTCGCCCCGCTGACGGAGCCGCCGGTCACGTAGGCGTTGCCCGAGCCGTCCACCGCCACCGCCCATGCCGTGTCCTGGCCGGTGTAGGCCACGCTCCAGAGCTCGCCACCGGCCGACGCGTACTTGATGGTGCGCTGGTCGAACAAGTTGGCACCGTTCCACGACTCGCCGGTCACGTAGGCGTTGCCCGAGCCGTCGAGCGCGATGTCGAGAGCGTGGTCGTCGCCGTTGCCCGCTCCGTTGAAGGCCGCGCTCCACAGCTCGTTACCGTCCGCCGCTGCGTACTTGATGGTCCGGAAATCGTTGTTGCTGCCGTTAGACGAGCGGCCGGTCACGTAGGCGTTGCCGAAGGCGTCCAGGGCCAGAGCCCAGACGTAGTCGTGGCCATTGCCTGGGCCGTTGAAGGTCTTGTTCCAAAGCTCGCTGCCGTCCGCTGCCGCGTACTTGATGGTCCGGTAGTCGTCGTTCGTTCCGTTCGACGAGAAGCCCGCCACGTAGGCGTTCCCCGAGGCGTCCAGGGCGACCGCGTGGGCGTGGTCGTTGCCGTTGCCGGGACCGGCGTAGGCCACGTTCCACAGCTCGGTGCCGTCCGCGGCCGCATACTTGATGGTCCGGAAGTCGTTGTTGGTGCCGTTCCAGGAGAGGCCCGTTACCACGACGTTGCCGGAGGCATCGAGCGCGATGGCCACCGCGGCGTCGTCGCCGTTGCCGGTTCCGTTGAAGAGCATGCTCCACAGCACGGCACCGCTCGGGGAGTACTTGATGGTGCGGAAGTCCAAGCTGGTGCCGTTCTGCACCTGGCCGGCCACGTGGGTGTTGCCGGCCCCGTCCACGGCCAGGCTGTGTTTGCCGACCGACGCATTGCAGGCGCCTGGACAGGCTTCGCTGTCGATGAGGCCGCCGTTGTAGCGCGCGGTCCAGGCCACACTCTGCGCAGCGGCCTGCTCCACCACGCCAAGGCCGCCCAGCAGCAGCCCCACCGCTAGCATCGATTCGCGTCTCACCATCTTCGCCCCCCCCAGCACCCGAGCCGCGCGGGCCCGGAACCTCTTGTAGTATGGGGAGCGGTGAGGCCGACGTCATACCCCGTTTGAGGTATGGCTGGCGGCGCGCGGTCGAGGCCTACCGCAGGTGCGCGGGGCCCGAGAGCAGCAGGTGAACCAGCTCCGCCTGGCGCCGGGTGCCGGTCTTCAAGAACACGCTGCGGAGTTGGGTCCGCACCGTGTGTAGGCTGAGCGCCAGCGTCTCGGCGGCTTGCTTCAGATCCTGTCCCTGGGCCAGCAGCGACGCCAAACGCGACTCGGCCGCGGTCAGATCGTGCAGGCCGGCCAGGCACTCGGGAGACAGCGGGTGGCCGCGCTCGGGCTCGCTCACAAAGACGGCGGCCAGGGCTCCCCGCACCCCGAACCCATGCGGATCGCGCGGCAGGGGCGTGACCCAGACCTGAAGGGGCCGCCGTCCGGAGGGACGCTCGACCAGCAACCCGCCACCGCCCTGGGCAGAACGCCCGAGCGTGGTCTCGATGGCGCCCGTGAGGAGGGCGCGCAGGGCCCTGGCCTCCCGTCCGTTGGCGACCAGCCGGTCGACGGCCAGGGAGAGCCCGTCGCCTTCTCCCAGCAGCTCGCTGCCGGCACGGTTCATCGCCACCACGCCGCCCCGGCCGTCGACCAGGACTACCGCCATCGGGAACCGGTCCAGGGCATGGCTCACGGCTGCGGTCTGGGCCTGCGCCTCGGCCAGCCGCCGGTGCAGGCGGAGGGCCTGGCGCAGATGCGACGAGATGTTGCGGACGAACGTCACCTCGGGTTCCCCGTAGTGCCCTGGCCGGGGTCCGCGCATGAAGGCCATGGTGGTGGAGAAGTCCTGATCCGTTGAGAGGACCGCCCCCATGGAGTGCCGCAGTCCCTGGGGTCGCAGGAAGTCGGCGTACCACTCGGTCTGCCCCAGGCGGCCCTCCGGGTACATCTCGTGACTCAGCGTTAGGCCCCCGGGGTGGATCGTGTGGCGGCCGTTGATCATCCAGACGTTGACCCGGCTGAAGTGGTCCACGTAGGCCCGGTGCCAACGCTGCTCGAAGTTGTGAATCGGTATCGCCCGCGCCTGGCGCCGGCGGTGATCGTATTCGTGGATCGCTACAAAGTCGGAGTGCAGGTGCCGGGCCACCGTCGCCAGCACCTCGCGAAGGTCCGGCTCGCTTCCGACCGCGGCGTAGAGGCGCTCGACCAAGTCGGGAGCAGCGCCGTCGCCGGGGGCCGCGGCAGAGGCTTCCGACCTCACGCTCCCGCCCTTCTCGGCCCTCATGCCGCCTCCGTTCCTGCCGCCGCTGTGGCGACCGAACAACACGAAATCCCAGCGTGCCAGCTCCGCCCCAGGCTGTCAATGCGCGCCGTCATACCGGCATACCTCGAATGGGGTATGACAGGGACCGCGAAGTCGGCCATGCTCCCCGCTGATTCCGTCTCGAAAGGGTGGGAGGAGAGCATGATCTCAACGAAGCGAGTGGTGGCCCTGCTGGCCGTGATCGCACTGCCGGCTCCAGGGCTCTGGGCGCAGGCCGCGCGTCAGGTTCCGATGCTGTTGAGCAGCGAGACCGCTTGCACGGTGAGCGTGGATGGGGAACAGGTGGCGATGCTCGCCGCCGGTGGAGCCAAGAAGATCCAGGTGTCGCCGGGCGAGCATCTCGTGGTCGCGGTGGCGACCGACGGCCGGCGCTCGACTCAGACGGTGGCCGCCCGCGATGCCCAGGTGGTGGTCACCTTCGACTTCGCCGCCGCGGCTCCCCAGGCAGCGCCGGCCGCCGCCCCCGCGGTCGCCGCCGCCCCGGCTCCGGCACCAGTGGCTGCCAGCGAGCCGGCTCCGCCCCGGGTGCCCTTCGGAGCCAAGCTCTTCATCGCCCCCATGGGCGGCTACGAGAGCTACCTGGCCGCGGCGATCCGGAAGAAGGAGGTCCCCGTCACCGTGGTCGGTATCAGGGAGCAGGCCGACTTCGAGATCACCGGCACCTCGGAGAGCAAGAAGCCCGGCACCTTCAAGATGCTGATGACCGGCGCCACCGGGTCGGCGGAGGCGGTCAGCATCTCCGTTACCCACCTCCGGTCGGGCGCCGTGGTCTACGCCTACGCCTACAACAAGGACGAGACCTTTCGGGGAAAGCAGAGCAGCGCCGAGGCCTGCGCCAAGCACCTGAAGAACCACATGGACGGCAAGGAGTGATGCGGGGGTGGATGCCATGAAAGCGAGCAGCCGTTTGCTCCCGGCGTTGCTGGCCCTGTTGCCGCTAGGCGCCGCCGGGCCGCAGAGGGAAACCGGGACTCCGGTCGTGATCGCGGCCGAGGAAGAGTGCCAGATCGCGGTGGATGGAGAGGACCAGGGGACCATCCCCGCCGGCGGCACCAAGAAGATCAGGACGACGCCGGGGGAGCACCTGGTGACCGCGGTGTGCGCGGGAGCCAGGAAGTGGCGTCAGGTGATCACCGTTGGTGACCAACAGAAGGTGGTGAACATCCAGGGTCCGGCGGCCCCCGCGGCAGCTCCGGCCGCGGGCCCGGCGGTGGTCGAGAAGGGATACACCGGAATCGCCTACGTGGTGACCGACAGCGAAGGGCGCTGGAAGATCGTCTCGGTGGTGAAGGACAGCCCTGCCTACCGCTCCAACCTGCGAGCCGGCTCGATCCTGGTGTCGGTCGCCGGAGAGCGGGCCAAGAACAAGACCTTCGAGGACCTGCTGAAGTTGGACGAGGGGCCGCTGGGCTCCGCGGTGGAGGCCGAGATCCTGGACAAGGACGACCAGTTCCGCAAGGTCACCATCCATCGAGCGGCGATTCCACAGGCGGGAATCCTCGAGGTCCTGAACAAGGACGGAACGGTTCGCGAAGCCGCCTACAACGCCGGCAACATGTCGCAGGTCGCCGCCGGGGCCTTCGCACCTTCCAATCCCGTGGCGACCACAGGCCTGCCTCAGTTCCCCGCCTTGTTGTGCCTCAAGTGCCTCAAGAAGCCCATGTATGGCGGATCGAGCTACTGCATCGATCACAAGTGCGCCAAGCCCACTTGCCTGGATCTGGAAGCCGTGGGGGGAAACTACTGCCTGGCCCACAAGTGCACGGAGGCGTTCTGCCAGAATGAGAAGGCGCCCGGCAACATGAAATGCTGGATGCACATCAAGTGGTAGCTTGCTGCGGCTCGCATCCGCAGAAGTGAGCGTCCCCAACCCCCAGTGAAGCCGCGCCGGGCACGCCGCGGCTTCGGCCCTTCGGCCCGGGTCTCGCTTGTGAGGCTCCCGTCGAGGGCGCTAAGATCGCCGAGTCAACCGCGCCCTCAGGTTCGACTTGGCGACTCCGAACTCCGACGGCAGGTCCCTCCATTGCGAGGTTCTGGGCAAGGAAGGCCCCTTCGTCGTCCTCGTGCATGGCGGCCTCGGCCTGGACCACACGTACTTTCGGCCCTGGCTGGACGGGCTGGCCAGGCGGTGCCGCCTCGTCTTCTTCGATCTGCGCGGCAACGGCCGCTCGCCGCGGCTTCCGAGCTTCGAGGGTGTCACCGCCCAGAGCTTCGCCGCCGACATCGAGGCGCTCCGCGACCACCTGGGCATCGAGCGCCTGGTGTTGTTCGGTCATTCGTTCGGCGCGGCCATCGCGCAGCTCTACGCCATCGTGCACCCCCAGCGGCTGGCTGGCCTGGTGCTGTGCGCCGCCAGCACCGACTACCGGCACCTGGCGGAGGCGCTCTCGGCGGCTCGGGCGCGTGCGCTTCCGGAGGAAGCCTCCGCGATCGAGGTCTTGCTGTCGCGCCCGCTGCGCGACGACGATGAGTTGCGCGAGCTGTGCGGCGCCGTTGGGACCCTGTACCTGCGCGCCCGCGATCCGGCGCTGGCCAGTCGCCTCCTGCAAGGGGTGCACTTCCGGGCCGCGGCCTACAACCACACGGCGCATCTGTGGCCGGCGTTCTGCTCGACGGGCCGGCTCGGCGGTGTGACGGCCCCCGCGCTCGTCCTGGCGGGAGCCGTCGACTGGATCGCCCCCCCGGCCCTGGCGGAGCGCCTCGCCTCCGAGCTGCCCAGGGCGGAGCTTTGCGTCTTCGAGGCGAGCGGCCACTATCCCTTCGCGGAGGAGCCCGACCGGTTCCTGGCCGTGGTCGAGGACTGGCTCGGACGCCTACCGGACGCGACCAAGACCCCCTGACGATCCCCGGGATCGGCTCCCCC
>Ga0209342_10005562_pt1 | contig 12885 bp, 15 predicted proteins | sample RifCSP16_2_FD_184023 | JGI IMG/M metagenome (GOLD analysis project Ga0209342, IMG submission 184023) | Soil microbial communities from Rifle, Colorado - Rifle CSP2_sed 16_2 (SPAdes) (version 2) | ecosystem: Environmental > Terrestrial > Deep subsurface > Rock core/Sediment | place: Rifle... | reverse complement strand
TGAAGGCGGAGAACCAGTCGTTCGCCTCGACCGGGAGACGGGGCGGCTGCGCATCCCGATCCGCCGGACGGAGGGCGTGCAGCTCGTCCTCCCGCTCTCCGCATGGCACCGGTCCATCCTCGAAGACCCCTCGTGGGGGCTCGGATCCTTGACCGTGACCCCCGATCGGATCGTCGTGGTCGTCCGCAAGGCGGCGCCCGACCCGTACGCGCCCCAGGCGGCCATCGCGCTGGACACGAACGAGTCTTCCTTAGACGGCGTCGCGGTCGGGGACGGCGAGGCCCGCCTCGTCACCGTCCCGTTCCTCGAGGTCCACGTCGTGCAGGCGACCCACGTACGACGCCGTCGACGCCTCGCCCGGAAGAAGGCGAACGACCGCCGCGTGATGCGCCGCCTCCTGGCACGCGAGGGACGACGCGAACGCGATCGGGTGCGCCAGCGGCTCCACCGCGTGAGCAAGGGACTCGTCGCTGCCGCTGCGGGATCTGGGGCCGCGATCGTCCTCGAGGACCTCCGGATGCCGCAGGGCGGGGGCCGGGGTCCGAGGATGCGACGACGCCTTTCCTCCTGGCCGCAGGGAGAGCTGCACCGCCAGATCGCCTACAAGGCGCTCGCCGCAGGCGTACCGATCATCAAGGTCAATCCAGCGTGGACGTCCAAGACCTGCCCAGCGTGTGGCGCACGGCGCCGAGATAGGGTGGGCCAGGACTTCGTCTGCGTGGTGTGCGATTGGGAGATGGACCGCCAGCACAACGCGGGCCTGAACATCCTGAAATCTGCCTTGGCCTCGGACGAGGCCTTGGCGAGGGCCGTACGGTTCCGGCCCGGTGCCCTCCGCCGTGACGTGGTGATTCCCCTCTACGACCTTCTCGCGAGGGAAGGCGCACGGGAGGAGCCGAGCGGGGTGGAGTGTCTCGCGGAGGGGGGCTGACGGCCACCACCCGCGGTTTGCACAGAACCGGCAGATTCCCTTGCCGAGGCAAAAGGAAAGTGTCCCCCAACCCGGGTGGCGGCTCTGCGCCGGAACCTACGGGCGCGAGCGCTTGCCCACGTCCGTCACGTTCCTCGGCAGGATGACGAGCCCGCCCTTCTCTTCCATGTACCGCTTCCACGAGTCGCTGTGCTCCTTGACCTCGCGAGCCCGCTCCACCGCGAGGCTCGCGGTCACCTGCTGCACGATCGCGTCGACGTCGACCCCGAGCACCTCCTTGAAGAGATACTTGAGGCGGTCACGGTCCATGGTGCTCGAATCGACGGACTTCGGCGTATAAGAACCGATTGTCAAGGGTCTGGTTCCTGAGAACGAACTTGACAAATCGGGCCAGGGCCTTATCGCTTCAGGGTCAGCAAAAGAGAGGGCCTGCGTCGCCGCAGGCCCTGAGGGGTTGAGGAGGGGGTTAAGTATAAAGCGGCAGGACGAGGGGGTCTCGGTCCTGCCTAGTGGGTTGTGGAGGAGGGGTTATCGTCATCGCGGCACCTCCGACGGGGTGTCCACGTCGACATCGACGTCGACCGCCTTCCAGTCGCCACCGAAGTCCTTCGTCTGTCCGTTTGCGAGCTGGAAACGCACGCGGAGACGGCCGCCCTCGAAGAAGATGTAAGCGTTTTTCAGCTGACTCGAGTACAGCGAGATCCGCTTACCCTTCTGCGTGAGCGCCCGCTCCACGCAGCGGAGGAGGCCTGCCTCTTCCAAGGCGTGGATTCGCCGGTAGCAGGCGGCGATCGGTATCCCGTATTCACGGGACATGTCGATCGCGCTCCGCGGCCGGCGGAACGTAGCGACCAGGATCTTCGCGGAGTACTCGTCTGTCACCAGCCGAGATGCTTCGAGAGGATCCAAGTCCATTTTTGCCTCCTCAGAACGGAACGTAGGGCTCTGATCGCTATAAGAACGGTCCGTGGTGATTATTCGCTGTGATTCTCAATCGCAGGAACACGCGCGCATCGAGTGTGTTCAGCCGCCGCAGCAGCCGCCGTCCGACTCGCCCGCGCAACCCCCTTCCCCGCACCCGCAGTCCGCTTCGTGCTCGTGGCGGTTCGCGTCGATGACGGGTAGGATGGTGAGGGTCTGGCCGTTCTCCCTCTTCTTCGCGAGCTTCTGCACGAAGGTCTCCATCGGTCGTCCATGTCCGCGCCCTTAGATAAAGGAATCGGGCCCGCTCTCAGAGGTGCTTCGCGAGCTTCTCCTCGATGTACGCCCTCGGATACGCACCGACGATCCGCTCGACGACCTTCGCGTCCCTGAAGATCAGCATCGTGGGGAGGCCCATGATCCCGAGCGACTGCATCTTGATCGGGTGCGCGTCCACGTCGACCTTCGCGACCGCCGCCTTGCCCACGTACTTGACCGCGAGGGCATCTACGATCGGGTCGAGCCGTTTGCACGGGCCGCACCACTCCGCCCAGAAGTCGACGAGCACGACCGCGTTCTCTGCGAGGAACGCGTCGAATCGCTCGTCCGTGAGGGCGACGACTTTCGCCATATGGCAGACTCGACGGACCAAGGGACCGTTGTTGATAAACCCTTTTCCGGGCCCTGCCTCGGACACGAAACCGCCATTAGGTGGCGCGCCTTGTGGGCGGGAGGGGACACGATGGCATCGTTCGCGGCGCTGGACAAGCGCATGATGCGAGACGTGAACCGGATCCACGATTACCTGTGGCATCCCGGCGGGAAGATCGACGGGGAGAAACTGCTCGCGGATCTCGAGGCGGAGGCGCGGGAGCTCGACCTGTTCCTGCGTGCGGGCGGCAAGCTCCGCCGCCACGTAGGGGCGATCGTGCGGGCGACGAGGAGGGACAAGGACCGCCACGGGGCGGCGCTGTACGAGCTCCTGTATGACGTGTACAACCTCACCGCCGCGTCGGAGCACGTGCGGAAGGGGGACTACAAGGGGGCAGCGGAGCACGCCTCTTGGGTCGTGGAGAGCGACAGCATCGGCATGTGCGTTGCGTTCGACTCGTTCCCCCTCGTCGGCGAGTGGGAAGGCGGGAAGATCGACTTCGAGACGTACGCGGGCCGTCTCGCGGACCTGATCCAGGGAAAGGGGATCCCGCAGGCCGGGCAGTACAAGCGGGCGATGCTCGTCGCCCGTACGTTCGGCAAGGATTGGGACGGGAAGGCGTCCCGAGAGCAGCAGGCCTTGGCGGCGCGCACGGCGCTCGAAGCAGCAGCGTGGTGCACCGTGGCGGGCATGGCGATTCGCGTGGCGGCGACGGGACGCGTCCCATCGGTCCCCGCCGCAGACTACGCAGCGATCGTCCGTCAAATCGTCTCGCGCCTTTGACTACTTATAGCGTCCCTCCCTTGGGCGCATCGTGGCGGACGTCGAGGACCTCCTGAAACGTGCGCAGGACCACCTGGCGGCGGGACGCTTCCCGGAGGCGAAGGCCGTCTGCGACGAGGGGCTCGCGTCGTTCCCCGAAGACGCGGACGTCCGGGAGATGTACTCGAATCTCCACCTCGCGCACGGGATCCGGCTGTCCGGGCTCGCGCGGGAGATGCGCCGGAAGGAGATCGAGGCGCGCGGAAAACCCGGGGAGCTGTTCGAGGACGGGGACGCGGTCCAGGCGACGTTTCGCGACGCGCTCGATGCGTTCGATCGCGTGTTGGCGGTGGACGCGGACCACGTCAAGGCGTGGTCGATCAAGGCGCATTCCCTCTTCCGCCAGGATCGCGCGAACCGTCCCGCGGCCCTCGCGGCGTACGACGAGGCGGTGCGTGCGCTCGAGCGGACCCTCCCAGCAGGAAGCCCTGCCCTCGAGACCGGCCGCCGGACCCTCCTGCGGGGTCGCCGCCAGATTGAGCGTCCGTGTGACTTGTGCGACGACACCGGTTTCTGCACGGAGTGCGGGGGCAGCGGGTGGCGGTCGACCCTGGGGTTCCGCCGGAAGTGCGAAACGTGCCTGAGCCAGGGCATCTGCAAGCGGTGCGGCGTTCTCTAGTACTCGACGTCGCCCTCGGGCACGTACTCGACGTCGTCGACGCGCTCCGTGTGGCCGCAGGCGAGGCACTCGACGCCCCACGCGTAGTCGTCGAACATGACGAGCGCGCGCTGCTCCTTCGAGCACGCGGAGCACGGGCCGATCACGTATCCGCTGACGCGCATCGCCTGGACCTTCTTCTTCGGCGCCCCGTCGACGGCCATCCGAGGATCACGCGTCCTCGTCCTTGACCTTCTCCCCGCCCCTGTCCCAGTCGATCGAGTAGTCGCCGCCGAGGTCGCAATTGGGGCACACGTAGTCGAGGATCGGATAGTTCCCGTGCGCGTGCTGCACGAAATACACTTTCTCCCGGCCGCACTTCTCGCACGGGTCGCCCTTCTCGCCGACGCGGGCGCGACGGAACATCGAGGAGACACGAGGTCGCGTTTTACTTAAAGTTGGCGGTGGCCGCGACGTCCCACGCACCGCAACGCCTTAGACGTGGCCGCAATATCCCTAGCGGCCATGAAGCTCACTCGCCCCGTCGTCGTCAAGCTGGCCGAGACGCGCGTCGACACCGCGGGCGTGGCGGAGCTCCTCAAGACGATCGGAGTCTCCGCCGAGGGGGCGAGGCGTTTCGAGGAATCGCCAGACACCGCCGAAACGTTGATTGAGATCGCAGGTCGCTTGTGCTACGAATCCTTCGAGGTTGGACTGAACCCGAACGTGACGAAGATCCGGGGCACGAACAAGGAGTATCTCGAGAACATCCTGCTCAAAGGAGACGGGAGCGTCACGGAACATGGCACGGTGACGTTCGCCTTCCTGAACGTCTCGCGCGTACTCACCCACGAACTGGTCCGCCATCGCGTCGGCGTCGCGATCAGCCAGGAATCGTTGAGGTATGTCCGCCTGCGCGAGATCAAGATCTGGCTCCCCGACGACTTGACTGAGGACCAAACGCAGGCGATGATCGCCGCCGCCAAACAGTCCGAGGAGGCGTACCTGGCGCTCGTGGATGTCCTGCCATGGGACAAAATGTCCATGGACGCAAAGAAGCGGATGACCTCCGCCCTGAGACGAATCCTGCCGGATGGCCTCGCGACGAGCATCATTTGGACGGCGAACCATCGGACCTTGCGATGGGTCATCGAGATGAGGACGGACCCATCGGCTGAGGTCGAGATCCGAATGGTCTTCGACGAGGTCGCGAAGATCTGCCGTCGTGACTGGCCCAATTTATACCAGGACTTTGAACGGACGGGACTGCCTGACGGCACCGGCTCCTGGAAACCAAAGCTGCGCTCGAAGATCTAGATCCAGCGATAGAGGATCTTGTAGACCTCGGTGCTCTCCCACTTCTTGAGCGTCGGGAGCGTCTTGCGGAGCGCGATCACGAGGTCCTCGACCTCCTTGTACCCGCTCACGGTCGCGTCATGCCTCGTGAGCCGCCCCATGGGGGCAGCCTCGACGAGCACGATCTGGCCCTCGCCGACGACCTCGTCCCGGAGCTTGATGATGAGCTTGTTCCCCGGGTAGAACTTCCGCTTGGCCCAGTCCTCGCCCGTGACGTACGCCTGGTACACGAGCTTTTCGTTCAGCCGGTCGCGCAGGGACTCGTCGTGATACACGATCGTCTTCGGCGGCTCGGCCCATGGCGGGAGGTCTTGCGCGGGCTGAGCCATCGCCCGCCGCCAGAAGCGCCCGCGGCATCAAGCTTTCGGGCCCAAGCCTCCGGCTGGCAGCGGGACCCTGTTCCACCGGCGAGATGGACTCAGTCGATCTGTCCCCGAATCTCTCCGCCCGGGTGCTTGTTCGTGTGGACGTTCGCGTAGGTCATTCCGTCCCTCATGGCGGTGAGGAGCTCCCCGAACTCGCCCGCCGCGATCCCCTGCCCCGTGGGCCCGATCACGTCCGCCGCGACGATGCCGCCGCTCACGGAGCCCGCCGTGTTCGGGCACGTGGGCTTGCCGCCACCGCCACACAGGAACGCCGCCACGCCGCCCGCGACGTCCTCCTGCCCAAAGTGGATGTGCGCAAACAGCGTCGTCGTCCCCTCGAGCCCGCTGTAGCTGAGGGTGTACGACAGCGTCGTGCCGTCCGCGCTCAGCGTCGCCCGGAACCGGCCCTTCCCCGTCGTGAAGACCGCGGGCGTCTCCTCGTACCCGCTCAGCTTCGCCCGGAACTCTCGTTCCTCGTCGTCGTCATCGTCCGCGACGGCCACGAACCCCGCCGCGACGATTCCCACCACCGCCATCGATGCGACCAAAACCGCCCAGAGTCTGTTCATGCCCGGGGGACCCCCGGCGAGGGGTCATAGGCGCATGCCCGAGCGATTCCCAAATCTTCCTGGAACCGGGGATGCCGAACGCCCCAATGGCCCTCGCAGCGCTACGATTGGGTTCCCGCGAGGGCAAGCAACACTTCCTCCGCGTGTCCCTCGGCCTTCACGCGCGGCCAGTGCTTGACGACGCGCCCCCGCTCGTCGATGAGCACGGTGGAGCGGATGACGCCCTCCGTCTCCTTTCCGTACATCACCTTCTTCCCCCACGCGCCGTAAAGACGGTGGATCTCTGCGGTCGGGTCCGAGAGGAGGGGGAAGTTGAGGCCGAACTTCTTCTTGAATCGGACGTGGGAGTCGGTGTCGTCCCGTGATACGCCCAGGACAACGGCTCCCGCGTGGGACACCTCGGGCAAGAGGTCGCGGAACGCGCACGCCTCGACGGTGCAGCCGGGCGTGTCGTCCTTCGGGTAGAAGTACAGGACGACGCGCTTCCCGCGCAGGTCCTTCAGCGAGATCCTGCGCCCGTCGTCTGCGACGAGGGAGAAATCGGGAGCCGGTTTCCCCTCTTCGATCGTCGGGAACACCGCCACTTTGGAACCGCGGGTCGCGCATAAGGTTTCGGGTTTCGGATTTGGCGGCGAACCGATGTCTGCACCGCGCGGAGGCATGGCGATATCATCGCCGTCATTCTCACGGACAATCTTAAGTACCCAGGACAAACTCCGTTCGCCGTTCCCTATCCTTGGCGGGGCCTCGAATGGGTCGCAAGCGTAGTCCGAGCAGCGCGGCGAGCGCTCCGAATGCGTCCGCCCTCTACCCGCCGCCTGCCACGTGGTCGGCGTCGAATACGTACGGCACGCGATCGCGGGTGACGAGGGCGAGGGGGTCCGACAACGAGAAGTGGGCGCGCCTGGAGCTCGATCTGGGACGATGGGCCCAGGTCGCGGGGATCATCGGCAGCGCGATCCTCGGGGCGGTCCTCTTCATCGTGAACTGGACCAACCTGTACCCGTCGATTTTCGGGAGCTTCCGCAGGACCCCCAACATGGAGATCTGGTTCCCGCTGCTCGCATCGAGCGTCGGCCTCTCGGCGTACACGGTCGTGAAGAAGCTGGGCCCCTATCGCCAGGGCCTCACCTCGGCGCACTTCCTCTCGTCCGCAATCGCGCTCGCGGTCTCGATTGCGTTCTTCGTCCTGAGCTGGCTGGACCAGGTCTTCCTCATCGACATGGGCGGGTTCCTGCTTTGGATGTACCCCGCGTCCGTGCTCGGCCTCAGCCTGACGTTCGTCTCCCTCGCGATGACGTGGGAGGGATTCGGCGTGCGAAAGGCCGCAAGCATCATCGCCGCCATCTTCGTTCCGGTCATCCTTGCATTTGTGCCCCTCTCGAACGTCGATCCGCTCGCGGTGGACGCGTCCGCCCTCAACATCCTCTTCGTGTACGGCGCGATTCTCATCATGTTCTCGGGCTCCATGATCCACCTCACCGCCTCCGCCGCGGACTCGAGCCAGAGGGAGATTCTGAAGGGGAGCGACGCGAAGATCACCGAGATGCGTGCGGAGATGGCCGACAAGCTCCAGGCGCTGGAGTACAAGGAGAGAGCGTACGTCGCCCTCGACGCGGAGCTCGGGGTCCGGCAGAAGGAGCTGCTCAACTACGAGACGGAGATTGACGCGCGGGCGAAGGAGCTCGGCGCGGTCCAGGCGAAGATGGACCAGCAGCGCGGGGCCCTGAAGGAGGTCGAGGCGCGGTACGCGAAGTCGCGCGCGGAACTCGATGCTAGGGCCGAGGCGCTCACCCTCAGGGAGAAGGAGATTGGGAACGCCCACACTCACCTGGAGGAAAACCGCGGGCACGTCGATCGGCAGGCCGCCGCCTTTGCGGACCGTGAGAAGGAGATCAAGCGCTTCCAGATTGATCTGACGTCCAGCGAGCGCGGTCTGAAGGCGAAGGCGACCGAATTGTCCAACGCGGAATCGCGGTTGAAGAAGGAGGGCGTGGACATCGACGCCCGCCGGGACGCCGTCATCCAGCGCGAGAAGGAGCTCCAGCTCAAAGAGAACGAGATCAAGTCGAAGATCGAAGAGCTCGAGGCGCAGCAATCGCAGGACGTCAAGGAGAAGATGGCGCAACTCCGGGACTGGGAGTCCAAGATTCAGGCGCGAGAGCGGGAGCTCGGCCAGCACGAGGTCAAGGTCCGCCAGTCCGTCGAGGAGATGAAGCAACGCGTGGTCGAGTCGGACGCCTACGCGGAGGCTCTCGAAAAGGAGCGCCAGCGCCTCGCGGAGCGGGAACGGGAGCTCAACGCCCGCGAGAAGAAAGTCTCCGATTCGGATTCGACGGCCGAGGACAAAGCGGTCGAGATCGAGAGACGTTGGAAGGAGGTCCGGGACGCGCAGAAGCGCGTGGAGGCCCGGGAAGCCGAGTACAACGCGCTGTTCAAGGACGCGAAGCTGCGCGAGGCGGAGTTCTCTGGGACCGAGGGGGAGTCCGCGCGGAGGATGGCCGCGCTCGATGCCCGCGAGCAGCAAATCAAGAAGTGGAAAAAGGAGCTGGAGGCGGAGACGAAGCAGGTCAACCAGAAGCTCCGGGAGTTCGCGGCGCGGGAGAAGGCCCTGGAACAGAAGGAAGGGAGCCTTTCCCTCAAGGCGCTCGAGATGGAGAAGCGGGAGCGGGAGACCGTCGTGAGGCCCGTGCCCCGCCGGGTTTCTGAGGGGGACGTGGCCAAGGTGTTCGACGTCCGGGAGAAGCGGCTCCGGGAGCGGGAGGACGAGTTCCAGCGCCGCGCCTACCAGAAGGAGAAGGAGCTGGAGGCGCGAGAGGTCAGCGTTCGCGAGCAGCTCAAGGAGATCGGCGCGTCCCCCGGGGGAGGGGATGCGGACGCGAAGGTCGACGTGTCCGCCGAGCGCGCGGGCCGGTTCAAGACCGGAATGGCGCGGCTGGACGACCTGCTGTACGGCGGCTTCCAGATGAACGCGAACATCCTCTTCGTCGGCCCCGCCTTCGTGGGGAAGGAGGTCGCCGTCCTGAACTTCATCGCGGAGGGCCTCCGGTCGAACGTCCCCGCCGTGATCGTCACGACCTCGAAGCCTCCCGTGGAGATCGCGAAGGACATGGCCCCCGTCCTCCCGACGTTCCTGGAATACGAGCAGCTGGGCCTCGTCCGATGGATCGACGCCTCGGGCACAACGCCGACGAAGAAGCTCGTGCGCGATGGGAGGACGTTCCGCGTCCCGAACGCCGCGGACTTCGAGGGGATTCTCAGCGCGGTCGCGTCCGCGGAGGACGAGTTCCGCGAGGAGTCCGCCCCCTACTTCCGGTTCGCGTTCCTCTCCCTCTCCTCGTCCCTGCGGGAGTCGGACGAGAAGGCCGCCCTCAGCTTCGTCCAGCGGTTCGTGAACCGGCTCCGGCAGGGCAAGTGCGTCGCCGCGTTCGCGCTCGAGCGAGGGATGCACACGGACCAGCAGGTCGAGTCGCTCCAGCAGCTCATGGACGGCGCGATCCACTTCAGGCAGGACAAGTCGAAGACGATGATGTCCGTCGTCGGCATCGGAGAAGTCCAGACGCGCGACTGGGTGCCGTACAAGTTCACGAACAAGACCCTCCTGATCGGATCGTTCCAGCTCGAACGGATCCGCTGAGGCTCAGGGGTTCCAGCGCGCCCAGCCGAGCTCGTCGCCCTCTTCGTGCGCGTGACCGTGTCCCGATCGCTTCGCCGCCAGTTCCCCGTACGTCGGCCGCACGCGCTTCCGGAGGTTCGCGGGCGCCACGGGGAGTTCCGCGAGGACGGCCTCCTTCCCCCACGTGCCCTCCTCGTACCCCGCGCGCCGCGCCTCGCTGAGGAGCTCGCGGTCGTACGGGAGGAACGTCTGGACGTGGGTCCGGCCGAGGCTGTGGGCCAACCGGCACACCTCGGCCAGGAGCCCGGCGGCGTCCCCCGCCCACATCGTCACCCACAGCTCGTCGTCACGCTCCCGGTTCTCTTGAACCGTGAGGACGTGCCCATCCCAGCCGCGGAACGCCCCCTTGGCGGCGATCGCGAAGACGACGGGCCGGGTCGCCGGGACGAACGTGTGCTCGTGGTGAGCATACCCCTTCCCCTTCCTCACGATGGGAGAGGCGCTCACCTGCCGCCAAAGGTCCTCGTCGAACGCACGCGGCCGCGATTTCACCACGCCGCGCGCGGCGGCCCCCTTGACTCGCCCGAACCGCCCGACCTCCCGGAACCCCGCGGAGGCGAACGATGCAATCCCCTCGTGATTCGTCGCGTCCGACCAGAGCCGGAGCGCGTGCACGTTGCTCGCGCGTGCGATGCCGACGAAGCTGTCGACGAGGGCGCGAGCCACCCCCTGGCGGCGGAAGTCCGGATGGGTCCGCGCCTGTCCGAGCCACGCGCTCCCATCGATGCACGGCCGGTACGCCATCATGCCGGCGATGCGGTCCTTCCCCTCGATTGCAACGTGCAAGACAGAGCGGAGGATCAGATCTTCCAAGTACAGCAGGACGTAGTCGTCGGGTCCTACCGCCATGCGGCAGAGCTCATCGAGGGCGGGTTTGTCGTGGAGGGACGCACGACGGACGTACCACGTCATCCCGCGACCTCCGCGTACGCTTCGAGGATCCGGAGGTAGGACATCTCCTGTTCCACGAGCCCCGAGACCTTCCCCGCCCCCTCGATGACCATGTACTCGTCCGGGGCGTGTGCGCGGGCGCCGTGGCCGAGGCCCCCAGTAATTGCGGGGAGGCGCAGGGGATCCTTCGTGAACAGGTACATGGGCAGGCTCCCGCCTGCGCGGACCCACATCTCGGGAGTGTGCCCCATCCGCTCGTAGGCGACCCGCATCGCGCGGACGATCGTCGCGTCCACGGGCGTCTGCGACCATTCGTATTTGTCGTGTACGTTGATCTCGACGTCCGGGAAAGCGTGGCGGTCGAGATGGGACCGGAGGGCCTCGAGGACGCGGTCCGGCACCTGGTTCGGGACGAGGCGGATGTCCACCTTCGCGCGGACCTCATGCGGGAGCACGGTCTTCGTCCCGGGCCCCGTGTACCCGCCCCAGATTCCGTCGATGTTGAGCGTGGAGGAATACAGGAACCTCTCGAGAAGGTCCGCGCCGTCGAGGTCGTCGATGAAGCGGTCGAACTTGTTCTGCTCCTTCACGACGTTCGAGTCGAACGTGCGCGCGAGTTCCTGAACCAATCGGCGTTCTTCGGGGCTCGGGTCGAGGGTGTCGTCGTAGAACCCCTGGACGGCGACCCGGTTCCCATCCTCGGAGACGAGAGTCGAAAGGGCCTTGACCATCCGAAACACGGGGCTGTCGACCCACGCCTTGTTCGCGCTGTGGATCGCGTGCGTTTTGGGCCCGCGGCCCCATCGGGCGCCCGAGCACACGAGCTCGAGGTACAGGATACCCTTGTTCCCCAGATACATCTTCACGCGGCCGTTCCGGTCCTGAGACGCCCCTGGGTAGTACACGGCCTCCGCGGCCCGGAGCAGGGCCAGGTTGTCCCGGAAGAACTCGGGGAGGTGTGGGCTTCCCAGCTCCTCCTCGCCCTCGGCGACGAACTTCAGGTTCAGGGGAAGCGTCTCGCCGGACTCCTTCACCGCCAAGAGCGCGTTGAAGAACGCGACCATCGGACCCTTCGTGTTGATCGCGCCCCGCCCGATCACCGCGCTGGGGAAGCCCTCGTGCGGGACGAGGCTGGCCTCGAGCGGGGGGTGGGACCACGTTTCCCCCTCGAAAGGCTGCGTGTCGTACATCATGTACACGATGAGCGTGTGCCGGGCGCCCGCGGCGAGCTCTCCGAACACGACCGGATTTCCTTTCGTCTCGCAGATCTCCGCGACCTGGCAGCCCGAGTCCCTCATGTAGGACTCCACGAGCTGGGCGCACTCGCGGATCCCGAGACGTTCGCCGGACACGCTCGGCTGGCGAATCATCCGTTGGATGCGCACGACGTCGCGTCCGACGTTGTCCTTCAGACGGGACTCGATTTTCCGAAGGTCCAGGGGCAACGAAGCCGCGAACGCCCGGGCGATGATAAGGCTTCACTTCTTCCGTTGCGCGAGATACACGCCCGCGATTACCATCGCGCCGCCGAGGACCAGAGGGAGAGTCAGGGATTCTCCCAAGAAGTACACGCCTGCGAGGACCGCGACGAGCGTGCTGAGGTACACGTACGTTCCCACGGCCGACGCCTCCATCTTCTGCATCGCCCGGAACCAGATGCCGTACGCGAGGAACGTCGGGAATACGCCGAGGTACAGGATCGGGAGCCAACCCTCGAGTCCCATCGTCGCGATGTCGCTTGCGGTGCGGCCCGCGTCCGCCGCCACGAGGGGGAGCGTGAAGGCGGTGCCGAACAGGATCGCGTACGCGACGAGTTGGAACGGCCTGTACTTCTTGAGGTAGGGTTTCGCGAGGACGGCGTAGAAGGCGGCGAAGATCGCCGAGGGCACGATGAGGGCCGCGCTCGGGGTGAACGTCACGCGGAGCTCGCTTCCGGGCGCCCCGAGGAGGAGCATCACCGCCAGACCCGCGAACGCGAGGGCGATGCCCGCCGTGCGCAGCGCGTTTAAAGCTTCCCGAAGGTGCCACGCCGCCAAGACCGCGATGAACGCGGGGACGGAGGAGATCACGAGGGCGCTCGTCCCCGCCGTCGTGGGGGTGGGGT
>Ga0209342_10005561_pt1 | contig 12885 bp, 10 predicted proteins | sample RifCSP16_2_FD_184023 | JGI IMG/M metagenome (GOLD analysis project Ga0209342, IMG submission 184023) | Soil microbial communities from Rifle, Colorado - Rifle CSP2_sed 16_2 (SPAdes) (version 2) | ecosystem: Environmental > Terrestrial > Deep subsurface > Rock core/Sediment | place: Rifle... | reverse complement strand
TCGATCATCGAGCAGGGTATGGTCACGCGCATCATCGAGGCCAAACCCGAGGACCTGCGCGGCTTCGTCGAGGAGGCCGCCGGCATCTCCAAATACAGGGAGCGCCGGCGCGAGACCGAAAACCGCATCAGGCACACGCGCGAGAACATGGCGCGCGTCGAGGACATCCGCAAGGAGCTCGGCGCCCAGCTCGGCAAACTGCAGCGGCAATCCAAGGCCGCGGCCAGATACAAGGAGCTCAAGCAGGAGGAGCGCCTGACGCGGGCGCAGTTGCTCGCCCTGCGCTGGCGCGCGCTCGACGCCCAGCTGCAGCAGCACGACGCCGACCTGCGCCAGCGGCAGACCGCGCTCGAGGCGGTACACGCGGAACAGCGTCGGATCGAGGCCGAGATGGAGGCCGTCCGCGGCCGCCGGGTCGAGGCGGACGAGCGCGACAACGCGGTGCAGGCCGAGTTTTACGCCGTGGGTGGCGAGATCTCGCGCCTGGAGCAGGCCATCGAGCACGCGCGCGAGACGCGCGCCGCGCAGCAGCGCGAGCAGGACCAGATCAACCGCTCCTGGGAGGAAGGCGGCCGGCACCTCGAATCGGATCGGGCGCGCCTCGCGGAGCTCGAGCGGCGCCTGGAGGAAAACGCCCCGCGGCTGGCGCAACTGACGCAGGCGCGCGCCGCCGCGGCCACGGCCGTGCGCGCGGCCGAGGACGCGCTCGGGGCGTGGCAGGATGACTGGCACGCCTTCAGCGAATCGGCCGCGGAGCCGGCCAAGACGCGCGAGATCCAGGACGCGCGCATCCACCAGCTCGCCCAGCACGTGGAGCAACTGCGCCAGCGCCAGACGCGCCTGCAGGAAGAGCTTGGGACCATCGCCGCCGAGCACGGCCGCGAGCCGCTGGAGGCGCCGCGCGCCCAGGCGCGCGCGCTCGACCAGGAGTGCGAGGCGCGGGAGAGATCGCTGGGCGAAGTCGAGGCGCATATCCGCGACGCCCGCCGCCGGCGCGACGAGCTGGACGGGGAGCTCGCGCGCGCGCGCGGCGAGCTCCAGAGCTGCGCGGCGCGCCTGGCGTCGCTGCGCGAGTTGCACGACGCCGCCGGCGGGCGCGACGAGGCGCTGCGCGCGTGGCTGCGGGCGCACGACCTGGAGCAGGCGCGCCATCTCACCGGCATGCTCCAGGTCGAGCCCGGCTGGGAGCCGGCGGTCGAGCGCGTGCTCGGAATGAACCTGGCGGCGCTGTGCGTGCCCGGAATGGACCGGGTCGCACGCGACGCGGCCGCGCTGACGCAATCCAGCGTCGCCTTTTTCGATCCGGACATGCCGCCGGCCGCGCGCCGGTCGGCCGCGCGCCCGGCGCTGCTCGACAAGCTGCAATCGCAGGCCGACCTCGCGCCGCTGCTCGACGGCGTCTATACCGCCGACAGCCTGGACGAGGCGCTCGCCGCGCGCGCCGGGCTCGCGGCGCGCGAATCCATCATCTCCCGCGACGGCGCCTGGGTCGGGCGCAACTGGCTCAGCCTGGGTCACGAAAAGCCCGAGCGCGCCGGCTGGCTGCTGCGCGAGCGCGAGATCGAGGCCCTGCAAACGCAGGCGGCCGAGCAGCAAAAGACCGTCGCCGACGCGCAGGCGCGCCTGGCCGATGCGGCGGCGCAACTGCAAGCGCTGGAGGACGAGCGCGACGCCCTCGGCCGCAGCCTGAACGAGCTCAACCGCGAGCGCGCGCTCAAGCGCGAGCAGCTCGGCCATCTGGAGGCGCGCCGGACGCAGATCGAGGCGCGCATGGCGCAGATCCGGCGCGAGCAGGAGGAGGACGAGGCGTTGCTCGCCCGCGATCAGGCCGAGATCGAGCGCGCCACGGAGCTGCTGCGCCGGGCCGAAACCTCCGGCGACACGCATGGACAGCAGCGCGCGCGGATGCAACAGCGGCGCGCCGACTTGCAGCTGGCGCTGGAGCAGGCGCGCGCCGTCGAGTCCGGCGGGCGCGACGATCTGCACCGCCTCGAAATCGAGCGCCAGGGCCTGCAAACCGAGCTCGACTCCATCCGCGCCGCCGGCGCGCGCCTGGAGGGTCAGCTGCGGCATCTGGGCGAACGGCGCGAGGAGCTCGCGCGCCTGCTCGCCGCCGACGCGCGGCCGGAGGCCGAGCTGCAACAGCGCCTGAACGAATTTCTGCAACAGCGCCTGGCGGTCGAGGAGCGGCTCGGGCAGGCGCGCGCGGCGGTCGCCGATCTGGACACGGCGCTGCGCGCGCGCGAACAGGAGCGCGCGCAGCAGGAGAAACAGGCGCAGCAGATCCGCGACGAGCTGGAGACGAAACGGGTGGCGCGCCAGGAGCTGCTCGTGCGGCGCGACACGCTGGCCGAGCAGGTGCGCGAGTCGGGCTTCGAGCTGGAGCCGGTGCTGCAAGAGACGCCGCCCGCGGCCGGCGAGCAGGAGTGGCTGGCGCGGCTCGATTCCCTCGCCGAGCGCATCGAGCGCCTCGGCCCGATCAACCTCGTGGCGATCGAGGAGTCCCGGGAGCTGTCGGAGCGCAAGGGCTATCTCGACAAGCAGTCCGAGGACCTGTCCCAGGCGCTGGCGATGCTCGAGGAGGCGATCCGCAAGATGGACCGCGAGACGCGCGCGCGCTTCAAGGAGACCTTCGACCGCGTGAACGAGGGTTTCCAGTCGTTCTTCCCGCGGCTCTTCGGCGGCGGCACCGCCTATCTCGAGCTCACCGACAACGACCTGCTGGAGACCGGCGTCACCGTCATGGCGCGCCCGCCGGGGAAGCGCAACAGCACGATCCATCTTCTGTCCGGCGGCGAGAAGGCCCTGACCGCGGTGGCGCTGCTGTTCGCCATATTCGAGCTGAACCCGGCGCCGTTCTGCCTGCTGGACGAGGTGGACGCGCCGCTGGACGACGCCAACGTCGAGCGTTATTGCGAGACCATCAAGGCCATGTCGGGCCGCACCCAGCTCGTCTATGTCACGCACAACAAGATCAGCATGGAGATGGCCGACATCCTCATCGGCGTCACCATGTCGGAACCCGGGGTCTCGCGCCTGGTGGCGGTGGACGTGGAGGCGGCCCTGGAGATGGTCGCACGGTAATGGATCTGCGGCATGCACTGCTGCTGATCGGAATTATCGTAATCGCCGTCGTCGCGCTTGTCTCCTACGACCGGGCGCGCCTGCGCCGCTCCATGCCCGCGCTGCTGCGGCTGCGCCGGCGGTCCGCGCGCCGCGCCGAGCCCGTGCTCGCGCTCGACATCAACCCCGCGCCGCCGGCGCGCCAGGACAAGAAATTTCTCCGCGCCGACGCCGACATCACCGTGACGCTCAGGCCGCCGGAGGACGCGTTCGAGGAAAAACTCGAGGACTTCGAGGAGGCGGCCAACATGCCGCTCCCGCTCGCCCCGGCCATGGAGCGCCAGGGCGCGCGCCTCGCGCCCATCATTCCCGCGAATCCGGACGAGAAGATAGATTTCGTCATTCATCTGCCGGGCGCCGGCCCGGTGGCGCGGAACGCGGCCCTCGGCGTGTACAAGCAGCACGAGTACAAGCTCGAGAAGCCGCGCCGCCTCTACGGCCAGCGCCAGCGGCAAAAGATCTGGACCGACCTGCAGCGGGACCCGGAAAACGCCGAGTACAGCGACCTGGCGCTGGCGATCCAGCTCACGGACGCGCGCGGGCCGATCGGCGAATCGGAGCTGAACGCCTTCGTCCAGGTGGGGCTCAAGCTCGCCGACGCCGTGCAGCGCCCGACCAGGCTGCCGCTGGATTTCGACGCCGCGCTCGCGCGCGCGAAGGCGCTGCACGATTTCTGCGAGACCTACGATGTGATCGCGGGCGTGAACGTGGTCAGCGGCGTGGCGGCGTTCGCCGGGCGCGCCATCGAACAGGCGGCGCGCCGTCTCGGCATGCAGTTCGGCGCCAGGAACATATTCCACATGAAGAACAAGCTGTCGGTCGGCTGCCGGCACCTCTTCAGCATGGCGAACCTGTATCAGCCGGGCGCGTTCGACCCGAAGGCCTGGGATTCCTTCCACACCGAGGGGCTGACGTTGTTCATGAGCGTGCCGTGCGCGCACCATCCGGCGAAGGTGTTCGAGAAGATGGTGGAGACCGCGAAGGGTCTGAGCGACATGCTCGGCGGGCGCCTGCTGGACCAGGAGCGCCGCCCGCTGACGGACAAGGGCATCATCGTCATCCACCGGCAGATCGAGAAGATCGAGAACAAGATGCGCGAGCAGGGCATCGTGGCCGGCGGCGAAACGGCGCTCAGGCTTTTCGGCGAAGGCGTGGCGGCTGGCAAGTAGCTATCAGCAATAAGCAATAAGCAATTAGCAATTGGCAATTAGCTATCAGCTATCAGCTATCAGCTATCAGCTAGAACCCCCATGCGCGAAACCGATAAGCTTAAAAAGCGTGCCGAAGAGTTGCGCCGGGAGATCAATTACCACAACTACCGCTACTACGTCCTCGACCAGCCGGTCGTCTCCGACGCCGAATACGATCGCCTGCTGCGCGAGCTGCAAGAGATCGAGCAGTCCCATCCCGAGCTGATTACTCCCGACTCGCCCACCCAGCGCGTGGGCGCCGCGCCGCTCGCGGCCTTCGGCACGGTGCGCCACAAGGTTCCCATGACCTCGATGGACAACGCCTTCTCGGACGAGGAGGTGGGCGAGTGGGATCGGCGCGTGCGCAAGGGGCTGGAGGTTGACGGCGGCGCCACCTACACCGCCGAGCCCAAATTCGACGGTACCTCGGTGAGCCTGCGCTATGAAAACGGCGTGCTCACGCAGGCCGGCACGCGCGGCGACGGCGCGACCGGCGAGGACGTGACGGCGAATATCCGCACCATCAAGACCGTGCCGCTGCACCTGCAGGGCCAGGGCTGGCCGCGGGTGCTCGAGGTCCGTGGCGAGGTGGTGATCCCCAAAAAAGATTTCGCGCGCCTGAACGCCGAGCAGCTCAAGCGTGGTGACAAGGTGTTTGCGAACCCCAGAAACGCCGCCGCCGGAAGCCTGCGCCAGCTCGACCCGCGTATCACCGCCGGCCGTCCCTTGAGCTTTTTTCCGTGGGGTCTGGGCGAGGTGTCCGAAGCGCCCGCGCGCCGCTACTCCGAGGTCGTGCAGCAGCTCAAGGACTGGGGCTTTCGCGTGACCGAGTTCTTCCGCGTGGTGAAGGGGACGGACGAGTGCCTCAAGTACTACCGGGAGATTCTCGGCCGGCGCGACAAGCTTCCGTTCGAGGTTGACGGCGTGGTGTACAAGGTGGACGCCCTCGGGGCGCGCGAGCAACTCGGTTTCACCGCCCGCGCCCCGCGCTGGGCGATCGCGCACAAGCTCCCGGCGCACGAGGAGACCACGGTGGTCGAGGACATCATCGCCTCGGTCGGGCGCACCGGCGTGGTGACGCCGGTGGCTAAGCTCAGGCCCGTGCACGTGGGCGGCGTGGTCGTGAGCAACGCCACGCTGCACAACCAGGATGAGATAGCACGCAAGGACGTCCGAGCGGGCGACACCGTGATCGTACGGCGCGCGGGCGAGGTGATTCCGGAGATCGTCGGCGTCATCAAGGACAAGCGCCCGCGCGGGACCAAGCCCTGGCGCATGCCCAGAAAATGTCCGGTGTGCGGCTCGGAAGTCGTGCGCGAGCCGCAGGAGGCGGCGCATCGCTGCACCGCCGGTCTGTATTGCCCGGCGCAGCGCATGGGCGCGATCCTGCACTTCGCCTCGCGCCACGCCCTGGACATCGAGGGTCTGGGCGACAAGCTCGTCGAGCAACTGGTGGCGAAGGACCTGGTCAAGACCGTGGCCGATCTCTACCGGCTCGATGAGAAAACGCTCGCGGGGCTCGAGCGCATGGGCGAAAGATCGGCGCAGAACCTGCTGGAGCAGATCGAAAAGAGCAAGCACACCACGCTCGCGCGGTTTCTGTACGCGCTCGGCGTCCCGCAGGTCGGCGAGGCGACGGCGGATCTGCTCGCCGATCACTTCGGCGACCTCGACGCCATCCTGGAGGCGGACCGGGAGACGCTCCAGGGCATCCCGGGCGTCGGCCCGGCCATGGCCGAGGACATCTACACGTTCTTCCATCAGAAGCACAACCGCGAGGTCATCAAGAAGCTGCGCGCCGGCGGCGTGCGCTGGCCCAGGGCCGAGCGCAAAAAAACACGCACCCCGTTTTCCGGCAAGACCTTCGTGCTCACCGGCGCGCTCGCCACCATGACCCGGGACGAGGCCAAGAACCGGCTCCGCGCCCTGGGCGCGACGGTGAGCGGCAGCGTGTCGAAGAAGACCGATTATGTGATTGCGGGTGCAGACCCGGGCTCGAAGGCCGCGAAGGCGCGCGAGCTCGGTGTCCAGATGCTGAGTGAGAAGGAATTTCTGAGGCTTATTGGCGAGTAGGGTTGTGTCGCCTATGCTTGCATTGTCTAGACTGTGAGTAAGATGGCACAACCGTAGCCTCAGCGATATAGGGCGATTAACCAAGAACATATCCGACAGGCAATATACGACATTGCAAGACTTGACCATATCTACCGAGAAATTATGTTCGGCAACATCATCTATGTTTAAGAAGGGCGCAAGAGTTATAGGGGTCGCTTGGTGTTGTTTCGTATCTATGGTGCCATCGTTTTTTGCCGTGCATGCGGCGGACAGGGTCAAGGTGAACATCGGATGGGAGTACAAGGACATCGAGGCAAAGGTTGAGCTCTATGAAGTGAAGAACCGTTCGCGCCTATGGGAGACGAAGAGCGTCAAGCTTATTAACCTGGCACCAATAGGCGACAAGATTGAAAGCTCGGTATTGTTGCTCGAACCGGGGCAATCGAAGCGGTTTGTGTTGGTAATGAGGAATGAAACAGAAAAGCCGTTATTCTTTTTTGCCGCGCCACATGTAGCTCATCCGGTGGAGCACTCGCTTGGCTTCAAGTTCAGGTGCCTGTGCATCAACCATGCCTTTACTATCGGTCCAAATGAGACCTGGTATAGGATTGTCGAGCTTCGGTTGGCAAATGGATTTGTCGGCCGTGAGTTTTCTGTTACCCATTCAGTTATTAGAATCGATCAAAGTCGGGCCAAGTTATTCGCCAAAGAACCGGTTCTGCCCGATCTTGGATTTTAAATAAATATGTACGACTACGCGCGAACCCAAGGCAAATCTCATGAGGGAGCCATCCAGGAGGAAAAGAAAGCAATCCGCAGAGCTTGTTTTACGCGGCGCAGAGTTTTACGGGAAAGCTTCAATGGCCAGGCGCAAGATGGCTGTCGGCGCTTTGGCGATTAGCATTGCTGCGGTTGCGATTGCGCAGGAATTCGAGGAATTCCCCATTATTAGTCCCAGGAGGTTGGAACTAGCCAAGGAATACAGCCGTCAGCATTACGGGGTGGATTCCTACGAGCTCAAAGATACAAAGATTATCGTCATACATTACACCGGCATTCCAACCCTTCAAAAATCCTTGGATGCGTTTAGGGCCGCTTTCCTGCCGGGGCATCGAAAGGAAATAAAGAACCATGGCCGCGTCAACGTAGGCGTACATTTTGTGGTCGATCGTAACGGGGACATATACACGCTCTTGCCAACGAATGTGATCGGCCGGCACACGATCGGCTTTAATCATGTTTCCCTCGGTATTGAAAACGTGGCGGCCGATGCAAGCCAGTTGACAGAAAAACAGCTAGTTGCGAATGTCATGCTCGTCAAGCGGCTCACGGGACAGTTTCCATCCATTGAATACCTAATTGGTCATCATGAGTATCAACGTTCGGAGTTTCCCCACTATCGGCTTTTTAAGGAGCTTGATGGACACTATAAACCTACGATCAAGCTTGATCCCGGCAAAAAGTTCATGGACGAACTGAGGGGCCAACTTCGGCTCGCTGGCATTCGTCTTAGAGACTAATAGCGAAGGAGATAAATTCAATGCTCAAGAAGAAGGTGGCTATCGTCCTGACGCTTTTTATTACCGCCATATTGATTATGGCTTGTTCTCCGACAGATTCATCCCGCCCAGAACCGAATTCGTACCAGAAGAAGATCGTCGAGTATCTGAACCAGAAACCATATACGGCAGACAAAGTCGCCCTCACCGAGAACGACCTAAAGGTAGATGGCGAGCTCGACAAGGCTCTCGCCTACGCAGGCGTATCTGTCTATACACTCCTCAGAAATGAGTCGTTCGCTAGGCATGGCTACATATTCAAGGATAAAGTATTGCAAGATATATTTTCCCGCACTGCCTGGTATAAACCCAGCACGGACTTTCAGTTCAATAAACTCAGCAAGCTGGAGACCAGGAACGTCGAGTTTATTAGGTCTATTGAGACCACCTACGATTATCAGAATATCGCAAAGGAACTGAACAGCCTGGATTATGGCCGTTCATCCATTTTTCTGGGTGCCGACACCAATGTCTTCAGTCACGATGCAGCGATGTCCTTGAACCACGTGCGTGTGAATCCTTCCCGCCTCCTCCGAAACTACATCCTTGCGCGGCGCGGATACATCTTTAAGGATCCCGCCTTAAGAGAGATATTTTCCCGCACTGATTGGTACCAGCCGCGGTATTCCAATTTGGCTCAGGTGAGCGCCAAAATGACCAAGGCGGAGTTTGTTGATGTGGAACTATTGAAGAAAAAAGAATGGATGGACATTCTTGAGGCGGTCAACTTCACGCTCCCAAGGAATGTAATCTCGATTCCTACGGTCGGCTACAACGCGCTCTTTATCCGTGAGCTTGTTCACCAGAACCAGAGCTACTTCTACAGCTCGCAGTTCATCCATGCCCTGCAAGAGGTGGATGCCGGGATATTTGACGATCACAGAACGGATGTGGATAAGCTGGTATCCGAGGAGATTGTTCGCCGTATTAAGGCGGAGAAGGATCCGGCCAAGAAGATTGTGCTGTATTTCGACAATAAACAATACAAAGGATACACAGACTCCCTTGTCTTTAACCACAGCGATATGCAGGTTCCTTCCTATCTCAAGGATGCGGTGGAGGCCTACGGAGTGGATTACCGAATTCTGCTGCGCAAGGAGATCCATGCACGCGCTGGGGCGCGATTTATTGACAAGAAAAGCGGAGAGATTTTCTCACAGTGCAGTTGGTACAAACCCCGCTACGACCTGACGCCTCGGACGGTTAGCCGCCTTCCTGTGGATGCCGCAATCACGCGCCTGGAACTGATTAACTTTGCCCTGTTGGAAGGTGAGGAGTTGGCGGCAAAGGCCAAGCAATACAAGGACAAGAATATGGTTGTGGATCTCAGCGGAAATGTTTATTTCGTCAAAGTGGGTCTGGTGAACATTCCCGGCTCGCAGGGCCGCACCATGAAAATGGCATCCGATTTCGCCTCCGTGGATGCCTATGAGAATGGCTCTCTGCAGGATGCGGTAAATGAGGTGTTCGAAAAGTACCAGTTCGACGCGCGGGACTATCAGGAGCAGGAGCAGCGATATGCCGCGATAGGCTGCTAAAAGAGATTTGGCAGGCGGGTGGCAGGCGCATATTCTGTATACGTAAGAGCCCGGAGCAGGCGCCATGAATAGAAAGGAACTGATCAAAGAGATCGAACAGATCCCGGAGCCGCTCCTTGAGGAGGTTTACGACTTCGTGGGCTGCCTCAAAACGCGGAGTTCGCGCGAGCGAATGCAAACCGTGCGTGCCAGCGAGTCCTCCCTGAAAAAAGACCGGCTGAAAGCGGAGGAAGACGCCGCATGGCGCGATTTGTAAAGAGCGATGTCGTCGTTGTCCCGTTTCCCTTCTCGGATTTAACCCAAGATTCTTAAAATCTGCGGAAATCTGCGTAATCTGCGGATGCAATCGCTGTTTTTAGGTTCGGTCGTTCAGGATCTCAAAGTAAAGCAGCAGCGTCCGCTGCAGGAACAGGTCGTTGTCGTCGCTGATCATGAAGAAGCGGTTGCCCCGGTGGCGCGCGAGGCCCTCGAAGTTGTCTATCTGGTAGCCGTCGCTCGCGTCCAGCGTCACGACGGTCGCCACCGCCGTCGCCCCGGCCGCTGTCGGCGGCAGGCGCGCGGTCTTGAGCGCGACGATCGCGCGTCCCAGCAGCCGCCCGTAGTCGCGCTCCAGCACCAGCAACCGGCCGTCGCCCAGGCACTCGATGGCGGAGATGCGCATCCCGCCGGTCAGGGGATAGCTCCATGACCGGCGGGACAGGCTGAAGATGTGCGTCTCGCCCTCGCGCTCGTTTCTGAGCGGCGCTTCGGGGACGGTGAGGATACCGAGCTTTTGATCCACGCACACCGACTCCAGCATCTTGTTGGAGTCGCGGTAGGCCTTGGCGTCCTTTAGTTGCTCCGGCAGCGGGTGCTCGCCGAGCGCGCGGCCGTCTGGCCGGTAGCGCACGATGCGCGGAAAGCGCTCGAAGCTCACGACGAGCTCGGCGTCGCCCTTGCGCCCGTTGCGCCCGTTGAGGATGTCGAGCCCCTCGGAGTCCGCGCGCCGGCCCTTGAGCGGCTTGCCGCTCGCCGGGTCCAGCAGCGGCGCGGCCTTGACCAGCCGCACCTCCGCGAGCACACCGTCCTTGAGCACCGGCTTGAGATGGAACAGCACGCCCTTGTCCGAGATCGCGTACAGGACCTCGTCGTCGTCGTCCCACGCCAGTCCGGAGAGCTGCGAGAAGCGCCGGCCGTCAAACGCAACAGCCGGCAGTTCCAGCATGCCGAACGACTTGATCCTGCCGACGCGATCGCCGGCGCCCGGCGCCGCGCTCAGCCGCACGCTCTCGGCGCGCAACAGGGGGGTCGCGTCCTGCGCCGGCGCGGCGGCCGGCGCCGCCAGCGCGAGGCAAACGAGAATGGTCCGGAAGCGGCTGGTCCCCGCCGTATGCGCCGGTTGCGGCCGCGACGCCATGCGCATCAGTCAGTGATGATCTTGGCCTTCGCCTTCAGCTCCGTGAGCAGGGCGTTGATCCGTTCGTCCTGCATCCTGCGCTCGAGGTTGCCGCGCGCGGTCCGGTCGGTCATGAACTGCTCGAACGTCGGAATCTGCAGCGGCCGCGCGTCGTCCACCCTGAGCACGTGCCAGCCGTAGTCGGTCTTGACCGGCGCGGCCACGACCGCCCCCTTCCTGGCGGCGATGACGGCGTTGAACAGCTCCGGCAGCACCATCCCCTGGTTGATCCAGCCGAGATCGCCGCCGTTCTTGCCGGTCTCGGCGTCAACGGACTTCTGGCGCGCCAGCGCGGCGAAGCCCGCGCCGGTCTGAAGCTGCTTGATGATCCGGGCCGCGTCCGCCTCCGTGGGCACGAGGATGTGGCGCACCCGGTATTCCGTCTTGTGCGTCTTTTCCGCCTCCTCCTGGAAGCGTTTTTTCAGGTCCGCCTCCGTGATCGGGCTGTCCTTCAGGGTCTTGCGGATCGCCGCCTGCACCAGGATGTTTTCCTGCACCCGCTTCAGCAGCAGATAAATCTCCGGGTCCTGGTCGAGCTTGTTGCGGGTTGCGTGTTGCGTGAGCAGGATCCGGTCCGTCATCTCGTCCAGGACCGCCCGCTTTTCTTTTTCCTTGTCGGCCGCCGGCGGGTGCTGCGGCTGGCGCAGTTGCAGGTAGTGCTCGTAGGCCTTCTCGGTGATCTTCTCGCCGTTGACGGTGGCGAGCACCTTGCTGTCATCCGGGTCCTTGCCGCAGGACGCGGCCAGAAATACGAAGGCGGCGAGGAACAGAAACATCGGGGGACGGTTGGACATGGCGGCCTCGTTGGTTGCGTGTCAGCTTTCTTCCGGCGTCAGGGCGGTGATGCGCAGGGCGTGAATGTCTTTTTGCATGAGCTCGCCGAGCGCCTCGTAGACCATGCGGTGGCGCCCGATCGTGGTCTGGCCCCGGAAACGGGGCGAGACGATGGTGACGGAAAAATGCCCGCCGCCGCTTTGGGCGCCCGCGTGGCCCGCGTGCAGACGGCTGTCGTCGGCGATCTCGAGGCTCGTCGGCGCCAGTGCCGCGCGCAGCCGGCGTTCAATCAGCGCCGCCCGGTCCATCTCAGGGCAGCACCTTGCGGAATGGTTTTACGCTCACGCTCGCGTAGACCCCGGCCGCCACATACGGATCGGCCTCGGCCCAGGAGCTGGCGTCTTCCTGCGACTCGAACTCGGCCACGATCAGGCTGCCGCTGAAGCCGGCCGGGCCCGGATCGGGACTGGCGACGGCGGGGAAGGGCCCGGCGAGCACCAGCCGGCCTTCGTTTTGCAGTTGCCGCAGGCGCACGATGTGGGCGGGGCGGGCGGCGCGACGGTGTTCCAGGCTTCCTTCCGCGTCGGTTCCCTGAATGACGTAGAGCATCAGTTGGCCGCCAGGTCGGTCGCGGATTTGGGCTTGTCTTCCGCCTCCGCGCGCATGTGGCGCGTCATGTAGAACGCCTGGACGATCACCAGAAGGAAGGTGAGGGCGAGGGTGCCGGGCACCTTGAAATAGACCCAGATCTTTTCGCGCGTCTCCGGGTCCAGATCGGGGCCGAAGTAGAAGGCGACATAAATATTGAGCGCCCCGACGAGCAGGAAGAACACGCCCCAGCTGAGGTTGATCAGCCCCCAGGCGCGCGGCGGCAGGCTGATCTGCGCGCCCAGCATGCGCTCCATCAGGCCCTTGTCGCTGAAGAGGCGCGCGCCGAGGACGAGGGCGGCGAATATCCAATAGACGATGGTGGGCTTCCACTTGATGAAGGTGCTGTCGTGGAGAACAAGCGTCAACCCGCCGAAGAACACGACCACCCCGAGCGTGATCAGGTGCATGGTCTCGAAGCGGCGGCGCCGCAGCCGGTAGATCCCGACCTGAACAAAGGACGCCGCCATCGCGCAGGCCGTGGCGACATAAATGTCGTAGAACTTGTACGCGGCGAAGAACAGCAGCAGCGGGAATAGATCGTACAGAAATTTCATCGTTTC
>Ga0209342_10005560_pt1 | contig 12885 bp, 11 predicted proteins | sample RifCSP16_2_FD_184023 | JGI IMG/M metagenome (GOLD analysis project Ga0209342, IMG submission 184023) | Soil microbial communities from Rifle, Colorado - Rifle CSP2_sed 16_2 (SPAdes) (version 2) | ecosystem: Environmental > Terrestrial > Deep subsurface > Rock core/Sediment | place: Rifle... | reverse complement strand
CCATCGCTGACGTGCTGCCGCCGCACTTCAGCGATGGACGGCAGTGTACGGTGTTGCTCAACAACGAAGATGTCACGTGGGCCATCCGCGCGCCCGAGGTGGACGCCAATGTTTCGCAGGTGTCGGCTTATCCGCGCGTGCGCGAAATCCTCACGGCGCAGATGCGCGCTATCGCCAGGCGGGGCCGGGTAGTGATGGTGGGTCGCGACATCGGCACGGTGGTCTTGCCCGATGCCGAGCTGAAAATCTACCTCGATGCTTCACCGGAAGAACGCGCCCGCCGCCGCCACGCCGAACTGGTCGTGCGCGGAATCGAAAAGTCTTATGATGAGATTCTGGCTGCCATCCGCGAACGCGACAAGTTCGACTCCAGCCGGGAACATGCTCCCCTCAAACCCGCTCCCGACGCTCGAATAGTGGACACAACCGAGATGAGCATCGGGCAGGTGGTATCCCATCTTCTGAATCTGGTGAAGTTAACCAACCGTCAACCGACGAACGTCAATACCTGACGTTTGTTGGTTATGGCTCGACGTATGCCTTACCCTCAACCCCGCCACGTTCGCATTTTCCGTGCTGTAGGTGCGCCCATCCTTCGCCTCATCATGCGGATCGGGTGCAGGGTGACGTTGAGTGGAATGGAAAACATTCCGCCGTACGGGCCGTACCTCATCGCTATCAATCACCTGGCCACCTACGATGCGCCATTGGCAGTCCTCTTCTGGCCGTATTTTCCTGAAGGCATCACGGCAGCCGCCAACTTCCCGGCTCCGTTCATTGGGCATCTGGTTCGCTGGTATGGCGCGATCCCGGTTCAGCATCACGGAGAGTATGATCGGATTGCGCTTGAAACGGCGCTGACGGTGGTTAGATCGGGCAGCCAGCTTCTCATCGCGCCGGAGGGACATCGGACTTTCAAGCCGGGGATGAAGGAGGCGCGACCTGGCGTAGCGTACCTTGCCCTCAAAGCGAATGTGCCCATCGTGCCCGTCGGCCTCACCGGAACCGAAACCCTCATGCCCTCGTGGAAGCGCCTCCGCCGCCCGCACCTCACGATGACGGTGGGCAAGCCGTTCTGTCTCCCAGAAGAACCGCTCACGCGCGAGGACCGGCACGAGAAGTTGACGGAGTACACCACACTGATTATGAAGAAGATAGCGGAGTTGCTGCCGGTGGAGTATCGCGGGGTCTACGGAAGTTAGGGTTTTGAGTTAGAGTTAGAGTGATGGCCGAGCAACCTGCAATCCACAATCGAGAATCCGCAAGCAAAAACCGTGTCTATAATCACGCCAGTCACGAGCGGATTCGCCGCGCATTGCGCTGGCTGATCACCAACATCGGTTGGCGGTGGCTGGTGAAGATTGATCGGGTGGAAGGCCTGGAGAACTTGCCCGCCACTGGCCCGGCAATTCTCATGATCAACCACATCGCCTCTGTTGACCCGATTATGGTGCTGGGCAACCTGCCGCGCAACATCGTGCCGATGGCAAAGATCGAAGCCTATCAGGTCCCGGTGTGGGGCTTCTTCGTCGGGCTGTGGGACGTGATCCCGGTGCGCCGTGGGGAGGCCGACCGTGAAGCCATCACGAAGACGCTGGCCGTCTTGGCCGCGGGCGAGATCGTACTCGTGGCTCCGCAGGGGACACGGCAGCCTTCATTGCAGCAGGCCAAAGAGGGAATTGCGTATCTGGCTCACAAGTCGGGCGCGTCCATCATCCCGGTTGCTGTGGACGGCACCGAAGGCTTCCCGTCGGTCAGCCGGAAGCGCTGGGCGGGGCCGGGCGCAACGGTCAGGCTCGGCAAGCCGTTTCGGTTCAAGAAGATCGAAGGCCGCCTGCCGCGCGAAGCACTGCGGAAGATGACTGACGAGGCGTTGTATCGGCTCGCGGCCATGCTGCCCGAAAAGCGACGGGGGATCTACGCCGATCTGTCCAAAGCGACGAGCGAGTACATCGAATGATGAACGCTGAACGCGGAACGATGAATCGTTGAAGTGCTCGGCGGAATGCCCCATCGGGACACACCATACGGATGACAAATCGGCAATCTGCAACCCGCAATCGGCAGTATCGGTTTGCTGGCCTGATCCAACGCATCGAGCCTGATTCGTTTTCCGCCGCCCTCGGCCTGCGCCCCGGCGATGAAGTGCTGGCTGTCAACGGCCAGCCGGTCGAAGATGTGATCGACGTGCAGTTCTACGCCGCCGAAGACGAAGTGGAGATCGTTTACCGGCGCAACGGCCAACAGCAGGCCGTCAGCGGCCAACGACTCGGCGGTCAACTCCTCGGCATCCAATTCACCCATCCCACTTTCGACATCGACATCCGCCGCTGCAACAACCTTTGCCCATTCTGCTTTGTGCTGCAGACCGCGCCGCGCATGAGGCGCACGCTGTATATCAAAGATGACGACTACCGTTATTCGTTCCTCTACGGTCACTTCGTCACGCTTACCAACCTGAGTGATCACGACTGGGAACGGATCGAAGAGCAGCATCTTTCGCCGCTGTACGTCTCCGTTCACGCCACTGGCCTCGAAGCCCGCCGGGCCTGCCTCGCCAACAAAAGCGCGCCCGACGTCATGGCTCAACTGCGCTGGCTCGCCGACCGGAGCATTGTGTGTCACACCCAACTCGTAATCACGCCTGGACTTAACGATGGCGCGATCATGGCGCAATCTATCCGGGATCTGGCGACGCTGTATCCATCGGTGTTGTCAGTCAGCATTGTGCCGGTGGGGCTCACAAAGCATCACAAATACGGCCATCGTCCCAACACGGTCGAGGAATGTCATGCGGTGCTCGACGCGGTTGATAAGTGGCAAGCCAGGCTTTTAAAGAAGTTCGGCGCACGATTCGTATATGCCACCGACGAGTGGTATCTGGTTACGGGCCGAACGATACCGCCGAAGAAGAACCTGGATGGGTTGTCACTGGAAGAGAACGGTTTGGGAATGGTGCGCAATTTCGTCAACGCGTGGCGGCGTGAAAAGCGGGAACTCGGCAAAGTCCGGGGGCTGAAGGGCAGAACGGCGACTCTGGTAACGGCCACGCTGTTCGCGCCCGTTTTGCGGAAGGCTGCCCACGAGTTCGACGGTATCGCCGGGACCAGGCTGTCGGTCTCTTCGGTGGTGAACGAGCGATTGGGCGAGGGCATCACCGTGTCCGGTCTGCTCATAGGCCAGGACGTAATTGCTAAACTCAACGATCATGATCTTGGCGAGTTTGTCGTCCTTCCGCGAGTCATGTTCGATCACCCTCAAGGCATCAGCCTCGACGACGTTTCTCCACTCGACATCGCCCGCGCCCTCAATCGCCCGGTCTACCTTGCCGACCTCATGGGTGATGTGCTCGACGCGTTCACAGGCCACAACCAATTGCGATTCCTCCCCACAGATTCTGATATTCCACTTGAAGTGATGCGAGCTGGTGGCTGGGCTGTCGAAAAATATCTGTAACAGGAGTGCGTTTTGGGCGCTGTGATACAATCCCGCAAATGCGCTTCTCGAAGCACATTCAACCGCGGCCTGTCGGGCCGTTCACGGTGCTTGGCATTGTGCTCCTGGCCGGCGCCGGTTTGATTCTGATGATGCTGGGCTGTGGGTTGATCGCCCGCGCCTCAGCCCGAACGGGAGGGCAGGCCACCTTCGTCGTCGACATCCCAACTTCTGCGAATCCGAATACGCCCGGGCCGGTGACATCCACCCCGACGCCGTTTTCACTTGGGCAGGCGCTGTTCGTTCCCCAAGTGACGGTGACGCCGATTCTCACCGACCCACGCCCGCCCACCAACACGCCGACACCCGCCCTCCGGCCAACCGGGTATTACGCCGCCCCTGCTAATCCGACTCCCATTCCCACCCCCATACTTCCTGAAGCAGCGCCCTTCCCCGAATCGTGCGACGGGCCCGGACGCATGAACATCCTCATCATCGGTATGGACGGGCGTTCGGCCAATTACGAGCGCGCGGCGCGGGCCGATGCGCTGATGGTGGCCGGTGTGAACTTCGGCGACAAGACTGCTCAAATCCTCTCCATCCCGCGCGACCTGTGGGTGCAGATTCCGGAATACAACGGTAACTCGCTGCACGAGAATCGAATCAACACCGCTTATGCATTGGGGCAGCAGAATAGCTACCCTGGCGGCGGCCCGGCGTTTCAGGCGTACACCATTTCGCAAGTGTTCGGTCTTCGCATCGACCGGACGGTGGTGCTCAACTTCACCGCGTTCGAAACCGCCATCGACACCATCGGCGGGATCGACGTCGACGTGCCCAGGGCCATCCGCGACGAAAAGTATCCCGACGACGAAGGCGGCACGTTGGTGCTTGAGATTCCGGCGGGTTGGGTGCACATGGACGGGCGCACGGCGCTGATGTACGCGCGCACCCGGCATCAGGACAGCGACTTTGGCCGCATGCGCCGCCAACAGCAGGTGATAATGGCGATCCGCGACAAACTCTTCTCGCCCGACGTGATCCCTGTGCTGCCCTCGCTGGCGCAGGTCATTTACAGTTCGGTGCGCACCGACCTGAGTCTCGACGAGATTGGCCTGCTCGGCTGCGTCGGCCCTCAGATTTCGAATGAGTCGATCTTCCGGGTGGTGATCGACAACAAGATGATCGAGCCGTATACTCCCCCCAGCGGCGCATCGGTGCTGAAGCCGAAGATGGATTTGATACTGCCGGCGTTGGAAGCGTTTAGCACGGGGCAGTGATTACCCCCTCACCACCGTCCCCTCTTCACTCTGTCCCAACAGCGCTTTCTTCACCGACCCCGGCTCGACTCCTGAAAAAATCCGAATAGTCAACCCCGGCATTGCCTGTGCTTGAGCGAGCATCTCGAGCACTTTGCTCTCCATACCGCCGGTCACGTCTGCTGCGTGCGAGCCGCGCAACACAGAGCGTATCTCGTCGATGTTGGCCGAGTTGACTAGCGAGATCACGTCGCCGTCGGGCCAGCGCGTGAGCACGCCGCGCTCGATGCCTGACAGAAGAATCGCATTCGGGTGCAGAAACTGGGCGAGGTAACGAAACTCGTCTTCGGTGGAGATGATGGTTCCACCGCGCACTTCGTCCACGGCCACGTCGCCCATCACCACCGGGACGAGGCTGTTTTCGACGGCGGTCTGGATTGGCGTCACGGCCATCGAGACGATGACGCTGTCTCGGCAGACGACCGACGCTGAGGGCAGGGCGTTGATGGCCGGGATGCCCGCCGCGCGCAGAGCGTCTATCACGTGACGGTTGAGTTTTGCCGCCACGTGCGCCACCTCTGCGAACTGCCGCCACTGTTCAGGCGTTTTCACGCCGCGTTTCGTGCCGTACTTCTTGGCTTCGCTGTGGCCGAACGAGCCGGAGCCGTGCCCGACGAGCAATCGCAAATCGGGGCGGGCGGTGAGGGCTGAGGCGATTTCGTCGGCGAGGCGGGCCAGCACGTCGGCGCGGACGGTTTGCGCGTGGTTCTTGTCGGTGATGAGCGAGCCGCCGAGTTTGAGAAAGGTGAGCATGTTGGTTCGCGATTCTTGGTTGACTGGTGATCGGTGATTAGTTATCAGTGATCAGTTATCAGTTGGCAGTTCACTGATTACTGATCACTGGTTACTGACTACTGATAACTGTCGCAAGGACACGCTTTGCGCCTGCGTTGAGAAGTGCGCCGCGGACCCGCGCTTCGCTTTCATTCGCAATCAGCGCGATCATATTTCCGCCTCGGCCGCCGCCGGAGAGCTTTGCGCCGAGTGCTCCAGCATTGAGGGCAGCGTCCACGAGCGTATCGAGTTCGGGACTGGAGACATCCATTTCGCGCAGCAGGCGATGGTTGTCGGTGAGCAGCGGGCCAAGTTGATCGGGTAGGCCGCTCTCGATGAGCGAACGGGCGGCGCGGGCGATCTCGCCACAGCGGTCGAACAGCGCTTCGTACTTTACGTGATCTGCTTCCCACGCTTTGCGCACGTCGCCCACGGCGATCTTGGTCGGGCTGTGGATGCCGGTGTCTGCGATGATGAGGCGGAAGGGGACGGGGACGGAGAAGGTTTCGATGGATTGATTGCGGATAAAGAACACAGGCTGGCCGAAGGCGATGACGATGTTGTCGATGCCGGAGGGGGTGCCGTGATGGATCTTTTCGACTTCGTATACGAGTGATGAAACGGTCGGCGCGTCGAAATTTCGACCGAAGTATTTTGCGAGTGCGCGGACGATGGCAGTGGACACCGCCGTGCCGCTGCCGAGGCCGCTGGCAATGGGGATGGTGGAGTCGATGGTCAGGGTTGCGTTCGGAGGGGCGGCGTCCCCCAGGGCCGAAAGGGTGAGCCGGATGATCGCTCCCAGAGGATGAGACGGGTCGAGATCGGAATAACGGTCGAGCCGATTCAAATCGCGGGCGTGGATGAGGAGTTCGGTCGTATTCTCTTCAATAGTGACTTGCGCCGACACCTGCGACACGGGGGCGGCGATAGCCGGTCGGCCATACACGACGGCGTGCTCGCCGCACAGGATGATTTTGCCGGGCGCTTCGGCAGTGACGATCATCTCAGGAAGTAGAGAACGCCGACGACCGCGAGGCCCCACAGGGCGACGGTGATCAACAGCGGACGATCTCTGAAGAGCAGTTCATCGGGCGCGCCGCCCTCCTGCTGGACGTGTATGAGGTAGAGGTAGCGGAAGATGCCGTACAGCACGAACGGCACGGTGAGCATCATCGTATGGTTCTTGGGCAAGTTCTCCGCCGAGAACGTGTAGAACGAGTAGGCAATGACGGCGCTGGTGGTGACGATGCTGATCATATGATCGAGCAGGTCGAGGTTGTAGTTGGCGAGCACCGCGCGGTGGTTGTTGGCTCCGTGCGCCAACAGGGTGATCTCGTGGCGGCGTTTGCCGAGGATGATGAACAGCGAAAGCAGAGTCATGCACACGTATAGCCAGGGCGAGAAGCGCTGCACGGGAAAGAGAACCGTGCCCGCGCCGACGCGGATGATGAACCCGGCCGAGACCATGAGCACATCCACGATGACGACGTGCTTGAGCCAGAACGAGTAGAGCAGATTGACGACGAAGTATAGAAGCGCAAGTGCGCCGAAGCCCATGCTCAGAACGAACGCTCCGCCGATGGCGACGACGAGGAAAACGATAGCGGCGGTGACGGCGGTTCCTTTGGACAGTGTGCCTGCGGCGAGCGGGCGGAAGCGTTTGGTGGGATGCTGTCGATCCTTCTCGATGTCGGCGATGTCGTTGATGATGTAGACGGCGCTGCTCAACAAGCACAGCAGAGCAAAGGCGATAGCAGTGCGCACGAGGTAGGCCGGGTTGAAGAGTTTGACGTCGAACACCAGCGCGGTGAACACGACCGCGTTTTTGGCCCACTGGCGCGGGCGCATGGTTTTGAGCAGGGCGAATAACATGCCGCGTATTATAATCGCCTCTTGTGGCGAAGAAAGCACGGCTTGATTCTCTATTGCATGATCGCGGGCTGGTTGAATCGCGCGAGAAGGGGCGGCGGCTGATTATGGCCGGCGAGGTGACGGTGGCCGGGCAGCTTGTGGACAAGCCCGGCACACTCGTTCCGGTGGACGCCGCCATCGCGCTCAAGGCCCAACCGCGATTCGTGAGCCGGGGCGGCGATAAATTGCTGGCGGCCATCACTGCCTTTCAACTTGATCCTGCCGGGTGGCTGTGCGCCGACGTGGGCGCGAGCACGGGCGGGTTCACCGACTGCCTGCTTCAGCACGGCGCGGCGAAGGTGTACGCGATTGACGTGGGCGGGGGGATACTGGAGTGGGGGCTGCGGAACGATCCGCGAGTGGTCGTCATGGAAAACACGAACGCGCGATACGTCGAGCGCCTGCCGGAACCGGTGCGGCTGGCGACGATTGACGCTTCGTTCATCTCGCTCAAGATTCTGCTGCCGGTGGTGATGAAATGGCTCACGCCCGATGGGGAAATCATAGCGTTGATCAAACCGCAGTTTGAGGCGGGCAGAGATCGCGTAGGCAAAAAAGGTGTTGTGCGCGATCCAGAGGTACATCGAGAAGTGCTAATGGATGTGTTGAGGTTTACAGCCTCCATCGGTTTGGAGACGCGCGGCCTCACCCGTTCGCCGCTCCTCGGCCCGGCGGGAAACGTGGAATTTCTGGCGCGGTTGGCGAGAGGCGAGGGCGGGGGGATTGAGGGGTGGATTGAGGGAGTGATGGGGCATGGTTCGTGAATTGCAGAGATCTCTCCCTCACCCCCAGCCCTTTTCCCAACGGGAGAGGGGCGCGCGCGATGTTCTCCTGATTCCTATCCTGCTAGTTGCTGTCTTTCTACGATTCCGCGGCCTCAACGAAGTCCCCCCGGGGCTGACGCACGACGAAGGCTCGGTCGGATTCTTCGTGCAGCAGATCGCTAGCAACACGGGCTTTGTGATCGACGCGCCTTATGGCTACGCCAACGAGCCATTCAGCAAATACGGCGCGTCAGTGGTGATGTGGATCGTCGGGCAGAGCGATTGGGCGCTGAGGGCGCATCAGGCTATTTGGGGCGTGATGCTGGTGTTGTTCACATACAAGTGGGCCGGGGCGGCATTCGGTCATCGAGTCGGGTTAGGCGGGGCAGCGCTCGTTACGGTCAGTTTTTGGCCGCAGATGACGAGCCGGTTCGCGCTCAACAGCAGCCCGGCCCCGGCGCTGTTCGCAGCGGCGATGTGGTTGATGTGGATCGGGTTGTTCGGCGAAAGACCCTTCGGGTCTTCAAAGACCCGAAGGGTCTTGATATGGATCGGCTTTGCCGTCTGCCTCGCCGGGTCGTTGATGACGTATGAAGCCTCGCGCGGTGCGTGGCTCTCGCTTCCCGTCTTTCTCCTCTACCTTGCCATCTTCGGCCCGCGCCGCCGCCTGCCCCAATTCGCCGTTGCGTTGGCGGTTGGCACAGCGCTGGCCCTGCCTCATCTCCTCGACCCGGCGGCGTGGGGGCGCACAAGCACCCTCTCCGGCCCGTTGACATCGGCGGCGGCAGGAGACTTTGGCCCGCTGATTCACAACGGGCTTGAAGCATTGGGTACGTTGTTCGTCAAAGGTGACCCGTTCGTGGTGTACAACATTCCGGGGCGGCCCGTGCTCGATCCGATCACGGCGGCGTTGTTCGCGGGCGGGGTGCTGTGGTGCGTGTGGAATTGGCGGAAGCCGGAGGGCGCGTTCACGCTGCTGTGGTTCGGGGCCGGGTTCGCGCCCGCGATGGCCGTCGGCGCGTTTACGATGATGCTGCACGCGATCACGACGCAGGCGGTGGTGTTTGTGATGCCGGCTTTGTTTGTTGATAGGCTGACTGCTTTTCTTAACCGCAAAGAACGCAGAGAGCGCGAAGAAGGCGAAGGCAATTATCTCGGCGGCACAACTCTTTGGCTGGGGTTCGCAATACTGGTCGGCGCAACGGCGGCGGTGACGTACCGTGATTACTTCGGCGTGTGGGCGAATGCGGGCGAGACGCGAGCGGCGTACTTTTCGAACTTTCGCGGGGTGATGGATTATTTGCGCCACACGGAGTACAGCGGGTCCGTCGCCCTGTCGTCTCCGTTTCCCGGCCTGCCGCACGATCCGTTCAACGTCGATCTCCGCGTGCGGCGCGACGATCTCGATTACCGCTGGTTCGATGCGCGGGAGGCACTCGTGTTTTCACAAACCGATACGAGTCTGCTCGTGCTCCCGGTGAATGCATGGCCCGATCCGATATTCGCCGCACATTTGCCGATGGCGAGCGCCGAGCGGCACATCGTCCGCGAGACGGACGTCGATCCGTATTTTGATACGTTGGTGTGGAATCCGAAGGCGACGCTGGCGGCGTGGCTTGCGGATAGCACGTTGACAGCCGTTGACCCACGGGCCAACTTCGGCGGCGCTGTGGAGTTGGTGGCCTTCAGGATTCTGACTCCGGTGGTGAAGCCGGGTGAGACGGCGTCCACGATTACCTTCTGGCGGATTCTCGATCCGGCGGCACTGGGGCCACGCGACCCGATCAATTACGCGCCCGAAGCCCAACTCTTCGTTCACGTTCTCGACCGCCAGGGAAACTATGTCATCGGCAGCGACCGCCTGCACGCGCCCGCGTGGAACTGGCACGCCGGAGACACGTTCGCGCAGATTCATCGCATGACTCTTCCGGCCGATTTGCCGCCGGGCCAGTATTCGTTGCGCGCCGGAATTTACACCCTGCCGGATAGGGTGCGGCTGACCGGCGCGGATTTCGACTCGTACGGAATCGGCGCGATTGCAGTTGTCGCGCCGTGAGTGGGGCGTTGCACGCAACGCCCCTACGGTGATAATATGCTGTCTATGACACGAGTGATTGCGATTGCTAATCAAAAGGGCGGCGTAGGCAAAACGACCACGACGGTCAATCTCGGCGCGGCGATGGCTGAACGCGGGCGGCGCGTGCTGGTCATCGATCTCGATCCACAGGCGTCGCTCACGCTGGCGCTGGGGCTTGACGCGGACGGGCTGACGCACACGATCTATTCGGCCATGATGGCGACGGTGAAGGGCGAAGACGCTGCGCTCGATGGGTTGTTGCAGCGTACGGAGGCTGGCCTCGATCTGCTCCCGTCCAGTATCGAACTCTCCCAAGCCGAACTCGATCTGACGCGTGAGCCGCTCGGCATTTATGCGCTGCGAGACTCAATGAACGCGCTTGTCGATGGCTACGACTACGTTTTGATCGATTGCCCGCCTTCGCTCGGCATTTTAACGGCGAACGCTCTGGCCGCCGCTGGGGAGGTGATCATTCCGCTGCAAGCCGATTACCTCGCACTCAAAGGTGTGGATTTGCTGTTGAAGACGATTGGCAAAATTCAGAAGCGGGCGAATACCGGACTGCGTGTGCGCGGCATTGTGCTGACAATGGCCGACCTGCGAACCCTGCACGCGCGCGAAGTGGTTGAGGCGGCGCGGGAAACCTTCGGGCAAGTAGTTCCGGTGTTCCAGACGATCATTCACGCCAATGTGCGTCTCAAAGAAGCGCCGCTGCTCGGGCAGAGCATTCTGGCCTATGCCAGCGACAGCCCGGGCGCGCTGGGATACCGCGCGCTGGCTCAGGAGATTGATCAATGAAACGTGCTTCGTTGAAAACGGCGAAGGTGCCGGTCTCGCAATCGTCCGCCGGTCAAGATGTTACGGATCGCTTGCTCAATCGCGGCGACTCGACTCCACCGAAAGACAAACCCAAAGCGCCCGCCTCGCCCAGGAAACCGCGCGCTCGACCCACGGAGGTGAAAACTATGACCGAGACTCAGAACGAACCTCTCCCTTACGTTCCTTATCGCCCCGTTCCCGATCAGCCACCCGCGCCTCCGCCCGGGCCCACGCCCCAGCCGCCCAGTGTGCCTGATCTGACTCAGGCCGGCGAGCCAGTTGCTCAAGCCGTGGAAAAAGCCCGTGCTGCAGTGGAAGCGCTGCACACTGCTGGACGCTCGGCGCCTGCGCAGTACGATCTTGCCGTGCGTTACCGGCTCGACGCATTGGCGCACCATCTCGAACAGGTAGCGGAGTTTTTAGCCCGCGCCAAGTCGTGATGAATCGATTCCGTTCAACACGGTGGGCGGCGCTGGCTCTGGCTGCAATTGGAGTGGTGGTGTGGTACGTGAGCCGGTGGCGGGGGATTGCCCTCCGGGAGTCACAGGCCGATGCGGAGTGAGCAGTCGTCCGTCGCTTGACTTGGTTTCCCTCCCTGTGGCATAATCGCGTCCATAACGGCGATGATGGAGACGAGTACGCGCGGGGCCGCAGAGCCAGCGAGTTTGGGACAGTGAAAGCCAGACATCTGCGCCGCGCCGAAAATCCCTCCGGAGCCGCGGGGTGAAAGTGATCAGTAATCAGTCTTCAGTAATCAGTACACTGATGACTGGCCCACTGATAACTGATTACTAGTAGCAACCGCCGGGGCCGCTCCCCGTTACCAACGCGCGGACGTGATGGCATCCGACCGAGAGGCCGTGCCCCTTTGGGTGTGTGCGGCAAGCAGGGTGGTACCGCGGGAGACTCGTTGAGCGCTCTCGTCCCTGAATTGGGATGAGGGCGTTTTTGTTTTATCCAATCTGCTAAATCCGTTCCATCCGTTGACGAAAAGGTCTAACCATGTTCAACCCAGTCTCACCCAAATTCGACATCCAGAAACTCGAAACCGATGTCCTCAACTTCTGGAAGCGCGAGAGCATCTTTCAGAAGTCGATGGACAACCGCAAGAACGGCCAACGGTACGTGTTCTACGAAGGGCCGCCCACGGCCAACGGCAAGCCGGGGTCGCATCACGTCTTAGCGCGGGTGTTCAAAGATATGTTCCCGCGCTTTCAGTCGATGCGCGGCAAGTATGTACTCCGTAGAGGTGGTTGGGATTGCCATGGCCTGCCGGTCGAGATCGAAGTTGAGAAGCAGCTCGGCTTCAGCGGCAAAGATCAGATCGAGAAGTACGGCATCGCCGAGTTCAATGCCAAGTGCCGCAAGTCGGCGTTCGACTACATTCAAGACTGGGAACGGATGACTGAGCGCATCGGTTTCTGGGTTGACCTCAAGACTGCGTATGTCACCTACACCAACGAGTACATCGAGTCGGTCTGGTGGATACTGCGCCAGTTCTGGGACAAGGGGCTGCTGTATCAGGGCTTCAAAGTCGTGCCGTACTGCGCGCGCTGTGGCACGCCGCTCTCCGATCACGAAGTGTCGCTCGGTTATCAGGACGACACCGAAGACCCATCGGTGTACGTCCGCTTCCCGCTGAAAGACGAACCGGGTACCTCGTTCCTCGTATGGACGACGACTCCGTGGACCCTGCCCGGCAACGTCGCCCTCGCCGTTGGCCCCGACGTGCTGTACCTCAAAGTCGAACGCAAGACCGGCGAGAACGGCAATACCGAGAAACTGA
>Ga0209342_10005559_pt1 | contig 12886 bp, 8 predicted proteins | sample RifCSP16_2_FD_184023 | JGI IMG/M metagenome (GOLD analysis project Ga0209342, IMG submission 184023) | Soil microbial communities from Rifle, Colorado - Rifle CSP2_sed 16_2 (SPAdes) (version 2) | ecosystem: Environmental > Terrestrial > Deep subsurface > Rock core/Sediment | place: Rifle... | reverse complement strand
GAGCCGAATCAGATAGCGAAGGATCGCGACATTAAACCGGAGGCGGTTTACGAGGCCCTCGAATATTGCCAAGAGAATTGGGCGATCATCTGTCAAGAAAAGGATCGAGAACGAGGGACCCTGGAGCAAGGAGGGTTTTTCGAAGGGCGCCCGTCTGATCGCCCATGAAGGTTTACCTTGATGATGACATGGATTCTAACGCGTTGATTCTGAGTAAACCCCGCCTCTTGAGGCGGGCACAATTAAATGGGGTTTCCAAAGGGGGCGAGCATCCCCTTTGGTCGCGAGCGGGGTTTGAACCCCGCTCGCGAATTCACTTGATTTGGCCTATTGCAGAAGGGGGGACATGAGGTTTTTTCGCCGAGAACTACTGGGACGCGCGGGCAGAACGATCAAGAGCATCTCCGTTACGCGGCGGCGCATCATCTGGTTTTGCTCACCGCTAATGCTGGTGACTTTATAGAGTTACACGAAAAGTGGATGTCCCGCAGTGAAAGCCACGATGGGATGCTTGTTGTGTACCGAGAGAATAATCCAGTTCAGGACATGACGCTTCATCAGATTGCCCATGCGGTCACGCAGATCGAGCGAGCCGGCATGCCCCTGAAGAACTCATATCATAACCTCAATTTTTGGCGCGGCGGCGCCGATTAGCCTCGCTGTCACATTTCAAACACAATCAACAGGATCGGGTAAGACTGGTCCGTCCATGCAACAAGTTTGTGGCTGGGACGGCTGAGCGGCTATGGACTCACCTAGGTGAGTGGATGTAATCCAGCGCCGACTGGAGCCGCTTGAGCGTGCGTTCTTTGCCGAGCACGGCGATCACGTCATGGATGCCTGGACTCATGGTCGATCCCGTGAGCGCGACGCGAACCGGCTGGGCGAGCTTGCCCATCGGTATCCCGTGCTCTTGAAGCGTCGCGGTGAATTCTCGTTCAATTCCGGCCTCGTCGAAGTCGTTCAGGGTCGATAGCCTGCCGATCAGGCTTTTCAGCGGCTCGGCGGCCTCCGGCGTCAGAAATTTCTTAATGGCTTTTTCATCGAGGCTGATATCCTCGGTCAAATAGTAGTGCGCCGACTCGACAAGTTCGGCCAGGGTTTTTGCGCGCTCTCGTAAGGTCGCTGCCATTTTTTCAAGCCAAGGTTTATCGCGCGGCACCGGGTAACCTTTCGCCGCGATGAACGGCATGACGTCGTCGGCTAACTGCGCAAGAGATTTCGATTTTAAGTAGTGAGAATTGAGCCAGAGAAATTTCTCCGGGTTGAACACCCCGGCCGATTTGCCGACGCTCTCCAGAGAAAATTTCTCGATCAGCTCGGCGCGCGAAAATATTTCTTGATCGCCGTGGGACCAGCCGAGCCGCACCAGATAATTGACTACCGCTTCCGGCAGGTACCCCATGTCGCGATAGGCGGTAACCGAAGTCGCGCCATGCCGCTTACTCAAGCGCGCCTTGTCGGTGCCGAGAATCAGCGGTACATGGGCGAATTGCGGCAGGGGATGGCCGAACGCCTCGTAGAGCTGGATTTGGCGCGGCGTGTTGGACAGATGGTCGTCGCCGCGGATGATATGCGTGATGCGCATGTCGATATCGTCGACGACGACACAAAAATTATAGGTCGGCGTGCCATCGGAGCGCGCGATGATCAGATCGTCGAGCTCGCGGTTGTCAAAAACCACATCGCCCTTCACCGCGTCTTTGACGACGGTGGTGCCTTCGTCCGGGGAACGAAATCGAACGGTGTAGGATTGGCCAGAACCTATAACCGGTGGCCTTCGGCGACAGGTGCCATCATACATGGGTTTTAGTTTTGCTCGTTGAGCCTCCTGACGCATAGCAACTAGCTTCTCAGGGGTGCAAACACACCGATAAGCTTTGCCCTGAGCCAGCAGTTCCTGGATCCTTTCCTTATAAATTGGGTAGCGCTCGGTCTGAAAATAGGGGCCTTCGTCATGGTCTAACTCCAACCACGTCATCGCCTCCAAGATCGCCTGGATCGCCTCGGGCGTGGAGCGCTCGCGGTCGGTGTCTTCGATGCGCAGGATGAATCTGCCGCCGTGGTGGCGGGCGAAGAGATAGTTGAAGAGCGCGGTGCGGGCGCCGCCGATGTGCAGGTAACCTGTGGGACTCGGCGCGAAGCGCGTGCGAACCTCCGTCATGCGGGTAAGCTAACAGGCGGCAAAAATGGCGTCAACGGCGCGTTAAAAGTTCGCGTGGATTATGCTAGTATCGTTCGCTCAACCGGGAGAAGATCTCGTGGCGACGAAACCAACGGCAGCAAATACAGAAGTGGCGGCGGGCGCAACCGAGGCGGCGCCGTCCCATTTTATTCGGAACATTGTCACGGAAGATCGAAAGGGGGGTAAGAACCAAGGCCGGGTTCACACGAGGTTCCCCCCCGAACCCAACGGTTACCTCCACATCGGTCACGCCAAGTCGATCTGCCTCAACTTCGGCCTTGCTGCCGAGTTCGGCGGGCTTTGTAATCTCCGCTTCGATGACACGAACCCCAGCAAAGAAGAAGTTGAGTACGTCGAGTCGATTAAGGAAGACGTGCGCTGGCTTGGATTCGACTGGGGCGATCGAGAGTTCTATGCCTCTGATTACTTCGAGCAGCTTTATCAGTTCGCCCTTCAGTTGATTAAATCCGGCAAGGCGTACGTCTGCGATCTTGACGCCGATCAGATGCGCGAGTACCGCGGTACGCTGACCGAGCCGGGCAAGAACAGTCCCTATCACGACCGCTCGGTCGATGAAAATCTGGACCTGTTCCAGCGCATGCGCGCCGGCGAGTTTGCCGATGGCAGCCGCACGCTGCGCGCCAAGATCGACATGGCGTCGCCCAACATCAACATGAGAGATCCGGTGATGTACCGCGTGCTGCGCTCAACCCATCATCGCACGGGCGACCGGTGGTGCATCTATCCGACTTACGACTTCGCCCACGGCCAGTCGGACTCCATCGAAGGGATCACCCATTCGATCTGCACGCTCGAATTCGAGGACCACCGCCCGCTTTACGATTGGTTTCTCGATCAGCTAAATATTCACCACCCACAGCAGATCGAGTTCGCCCGCTTGAACCTCACCTACACGGTTCTGAGCAAACGCAAGTTGCTCCTGCTGGTAAAAGAGGGCCATGTGACCGGCTGGGACGACCCGCGCATGCCGACCATCGCCGGTATTCGCCGGCGCGGCTACACGCCGGAGGCGATCCGCAACTTTTGCGAGCGCATCGGCGTGGGTAAGCGCAACGGCACCGTGGATATCGCCATGCTGGAGCATTGCCTGCGGCAGGATTTGAACAAACGGGCGCCGCGCGTCATGGCGGTCCTGCGCCCGCTTCGGGTCGTCATCGAGAACTACCCCGAGAGCCAAACCGAAGAATTGGAAGCGGTGAATAATCCGGAAGACCCTTCGATGGGAACGCGAAAGGTTCCTTTCTCGCGCGTCTTATACCTCGAGCAAGACGATTTCCGCGAAGAGCCGCCCAAGGGATACTTTCGCTTGTCGCCGGGAAGCGAAGTCCGGTTGCGCTACGCCTATATCATCAAATGCGTGGGAGTCGTTAAAGACGCTGCCACCGGCGCCGTGACCGAAGTGCGCTGTACTTACGACCCGGAGACTAAAAGCGGCTCGTCGCGGAGCAGCCGCAAGGTGAAAGCAACGATCCATTGGGTTTCGGCGGCCCATGCCATTCCGGCCGAGGTGCGGCTTTACGATCACCTATTCACCAAGGAAGATCCCGACGATCTCCCCGAAGGCGCCGATTGGAAAATCAACCTCAATCCAAACTCGCTCCAGACGTTGGCGGACTGCCGCATTGAACCCTATCTTGCCAGCGCGACGCCTGGGAGCACCTATCAATTCGAAAGGCTCGGTTATTTTTGCGTCGATGTGGCCGAATCGTCGCGGCAGAGGTTGCTTTTCAACCGCACCATCACCTTGCGGGATACCTGGGCGAAGATTGAGAGGGGTAGTAAGAAATCTTAGTTGTGCCGGTCTTAGTAAGGCCCCGATCAGAAAATCCTGCGATCGGCCGTGTCAAAAACGATAGCCGAAGGATAAAGAAACAAAGTTGTTGAAGGTTTCGTGCTTGTCTTTGCCCGGAGCGCCGGTGAATGGGACACCTGTCGCTGGTAGTCCTTCGGTCTCATTGTTGGTCATCCGCCGCGTTTTGTAAAAGACCGCCGCGTAGCCGAGATCGACCGAAAGTCTTCCCAGTTTGTAGCCGAAGCCGCCATTTAGCGACAACTGGTCGGCGCCTGGAATCGCCGGGTTGAGAGTCCGGTTCGGGATCGGGGTTTCTCCCATCGTCACGCCACCTCTGATTTCCCAATTCTTGTTCAACGAATAATAGCTGCCGAACCGCAGCGTGCTGGTATCTTTCCATTTCTCAGGTAGGTTGAAGCCGGGGACCGGAGTACCGAGAAAGGCCGTCGTAGTTGGAAACAGCGCGGCAAATCTCTTGAATTCGCGCCAGCGACCGTGCTCATAGACGAACTCGGCTCCCCAGGATCGATTGATTTGCCAAAAGACCCCAACGTCGATGATCGGCGGCAGCGGGATTGGCCGCACGCTCGCTTTGATGCTTCGATTGGCCGCGAATCCGGCCCCCCCGAACTTAACATCGGCATCGTTGAAATGGAGATCCGCACGCGCCCGGTAACTGAAGCCAATCTTCACAGTGTCTGTGGGTTTTGCCAAAAGACCGATGTTGTAGGTGAACGCGTTCGCCGTGTCGGTTAATCTAAGCCGCCCTTCGAGCAGACCTCCGGGAACGGTGCATCCCGTCGCACCGGTAATCGGGTCTGGCACACCCGGCGGCGCGAAACAGACGGCCCGAGAAAAGAGACCGGATGAGTGAACAAAGCTGAACCCGGTGCCCGCTGAAAAATATTTTGACGGGTGCCAGGAAAGCGCCGGTGTCACAAAGATGGTCTTCAGCTCGGTGCGTTGAGCGGCAAATCGCGTAAAAGGCTTCTCGTATGTCGTTGCCAATCCGAATGGCGCGTACGTGCCCATACCAATTGTGAAATCGGTGCCGGGAATGTGATAGTTGGCGAATAACGAGGCGAGAAAATTGTCATCGTGTTTGTTGACCGCCTTTCGCCCGCTGTTTTCCACGCTGCTAATGACGTTGATATAGCTTCCGCTGACCAAGAGATTGTTTCCGTTTACCTCGCTGAGCGCTGCGGGATTGTAATAAACGGCCGAAGGATCGTCGACGCCGGCGGTCACCGCGCTCGCCAGGCCCAACCCCCTGGCCGTTTGATGGGGGACCAAGAAACCACCCGCAAGTATGTCCCGGCCACCTATCGCAATTATCCCGAATATGGCGAAAGATGCTGAAATTATTACAATTTTTGTCATCATGGGCGCTCCCCCGGTGATCTCTCTCAGGTAATTCTTGACTAATACCGGCAAAGTTCTATATAGTTGCCAACTGTTGCCAAAGGTTGCCATAGGTATCGATACGATGCGAGAAACATTAATAACTGTAGAGCAGGTCGCTGGCTACCTCAGCGTTGATAAGTTCACCGTATATCGCTTAATTGCGCAGAAAGAAATGCCGGCGTTCAAGGTCGGCAATCAATGGCGTTTCAAGAGGTCTTTGATCGATGCCTGGCTGGTGCGGAACTCAAATGTTCGAAGGAAGAGAGACCACTGAAGCAGATCTTTGGGGTGGGAGAGATGAATATCCCGGCTTTTAACGACAGGATCGAAAGAAAATATCAGATAGGGATCAGCGAGTACGAGGTTGCCGGTTTTTGGCGCGATCTACGGTCGATCTTAGGCCCCTATGGGCTTGCTCCTGTACAGGACATTACCTCCGTGGGCAGCGTGTACTTTGATAACAAAGACTGCGATCTCTTGCGGTACAGTCTGTTCGGTCGCCTGATGATTGTCCGGGTGAGGACTTACGAAATGTTCGGTCGCCTGCCAAAGCCGATAACGGATTTTTGGGTCGAGGTTAAGACCGCGGTAGGCGAACGTAGGAAAAAGAGAAGAATCCGACTAACAAAATCTGCGCTTCTGGAGTTTTTGGACGGCAGAGACGCCGGGGAGATCGTGTTCGAGTATAACGAAAACGGAGCCGGACGGGATGTGATCGGCGACTTGTATCGGGAGACTCAGGAAACGGTTCTTACTATGGGGCTAAAGCCCATCCTCATGGTTCTTTGCAAGCGCGTGGCCTTTCAGGGCAAGGGCGAACGGTTATCGATTGATTGGGATATACAGTACCACCACGTTTCGAACGATATTTTCGACAACGATTCTTGGAAGTATCTTGCCGAAAAGCCGGCGGGCAAGGCGGACAAGGTCATTTTGGAGACGAAGTACGTAGAGGGCGATGTTCCTGTTTGGTTCGGCGAATTACAGCGCAGGTACCCCATTTGGCGCAGAGAGTTTTTAAAGCCTGTTGAGGGAATGGGTTTTTTATTCAAGGGGCCGCTCAAACAGCATAAAGAAGCGGATACTTTTGTCCGGATGACCGAGAGTTACCTGGCCAATAGCCAACCGCTGGGGTAGGAGGCGATACGCCATCAACGGATAACACGACGGTGACCCATAGGTGGACCATCGCGATGGTTGCGTTGGGGTACTGGAGCGCGGCCCTCACCAATGGCGCGCTAAGGGTGATCGTTCCCGTCTATTATGCCTCCGTCGGAGTGTCGCTATCTAAGATCGCCTTTCTCTTTTTCCTGTTCAAGTTCGCTGAGATCTTCGCGCCGCTGGGTATAGGCGTGATGCTTAACCGATGGGGCTATAAACGCACCTTCATCACCGGACTCACGATCCATAGTCTAATCTCATCCTTTTACATGGTTCCGAGTTTTGTCTTGGTATACATGGAAAGATTCATCCGCGGACTGCTTTACATGGCCGACATCAGCGCGGTTTATGTCAAGCATTTCTCCGTGAAGGAAAAGCAACGGTTCCTCATCAACATGATCCTTGGGCTCAAAGAGGCGTCCAAGGGAGTAGGTATGATCGGGGGCGGCTTATTGATTGTGGTTATGACGATCGAAAATACACTCTTGGTGTTCGCCGTGTTTACCGCGATCTCCGCTCTGGTGGCCGTGCGCTATCTGCCGGATTTGCAGGAACAAGTTAAGCTGCCGGTACATAAAATATGGGGAGCCGTTGATAAAAAGATCAAAACCCTAGGGCTGGGGTTTGGATTGCTTAATGGCGCCCTAGACGCCTGGGGAGTGGTTATTCTACCTATTTATCTGACCAAAGTTCTCGGCGTAGCTCCGGCATTCGTCGGTACCGTAATGATGGCGGAATACATCTTCCAAGGACTGATCGTCACCTTTTTTTCCAAATACCTGAACCTGCGCTGGGAGCCGAGGAGGCTGTTGGTCCTGGGTGGGCTGCTGCTCGTCCCGGTGAGCCTGGCTTTGTCCCTGGCGACGACGCTTTATCCGTTTTTGGCTCTGGTCTTTATTTATATGTTTTTCTTTAGCGCCGCGATGGTTTATTATAATCACCTGATGCTAGATTTCGCCAGCGAGGAAAAAACGTCCCTTGATCTTGCCACCTATACGACCCTCAGCAACATCTTTAAGCCGATCGGCGTTTTTGCCTCGGGCCTGCTGGCTGAATCGATGGGATTTAGTTGGGCCTATTACTTTGCAGCTTTGCTTACGCTTTTTTCCGCTTTGACATGTCTGGCTCTTCCCAGGTCAGCGACGGAACAGGCCGGTGTTGCAGATTCTCTTGCCGCCGGATCTCTAGCCCATAAATAAGGAGATACTCATGGGCGCGTTCGGAACATTTCTAGTCTTGTTCGTTTTCCTTCAGTTCCCTCTATCTTTCAACCCTTCGTCCCTGTTCGCCGCCGACGGGAAGGTGCTTGTCTTTGGCAGAGTCCACGACGACCCCGTTAGATCGATAAAAGACCGGCAAGAACTTGTTGACTATTTGGCATCAAAATTAGCTCCGCTTGGTATTACCGCCGGAAGGATTCTGGTCGTCGAAAAAATGCATTTACTTGCCCAAGCTCTTAAAGAGGGCAAGGTGGACCTCTTTCATGACAGCCTTGTGCCAACGCTGGTGCTCTCGAAGCGGGCAGGCTCCGTCCCGATTTTGAGGCAATGGAAGTACGGGGAGGCCGAATATGCGGGGATCATAGTGGTAAAGAAAAACAGCGGTATCAACACACTCGCTGATCTAAAGGGTAAAGTCATCGCATTTGACGAGCCGCACTCCACTTCTGCGAGCGTTCTCCCGCGAATGCTTTTGGAGGAAAAAAAGCTAAGAACGGTCGAGATAAAGGCTCCCGGCACGGTTAAGCCTGATGTGGTCGGGTATATGTATGGGACCGACGGTAACGCGACTAACGTTCTGATCACTGGTCGAGCGGATGCCGCTACGACGATTCATAGAGAAATTGAAAGGTTGAAGCCTGAGATTCGAGAAAGCTTACAGATTATTGGCCACACGTTAAGTGTTCCAAGACAACTCATGGCGGTGCGCAAGGACCTCGATCCAAAGGTTATTAATGCTGTGAAAGAGATCTTGGTCAACATGGATAAGGATCCAGTCGGTCGAGGGGTATTGACGCGGCAGCAGAACACGACCAAATTCGACGACATCCCTCCCGGCTCGCTGACGCAATTTAAGTCTATAGAAAAATTTGTTTTTTCATCCCTGGGGAAAGAGGTAGATTCGTGGTAACATTCGCCAATGAATCTGCGGGTTAAACTCAGTCTTAAACTAAAGATCTTTGTCTCGGTTGGAATTTTCTATCTCGCCGCAGTCGGCAGCCTCACTTTCCTGACGATTCGCTCCCAGCGAAACCTGCTCTTAGCGCAAATGGCCGAACGGGCCAAAGCGGGCATCAACCTGTTGGAGCTTAGTGTCACCGGCGCGCTTTATAAGCTCGATACATTTCGACTTGAAACGATTGCCCGAGAGGCGAGCGCGCTGCCTAATGTCGATTATGCCTATATCTTTGATGCCCAAGGCAGGATCGTGGGAGACTACCACGAAGATCAGCGCCAACTTTTTTCGACTTTTACCGACGAGTTGGGAAAGAGGATTATAAAATCCAACGAGACTGTTGTAGATACTGAAGAAAAAAATGGGATCTTAGACATTTCTAAGCCGGTCAAGTTGGGGCATGAAAAGTTAGGGGGAATTCGTTTAGGTTTTGATCTGAAACCGATAGAACAGGAAATAGAGAAAGCTACCTACGGAGCCGTAGCAGTGGCGTCCATCATCTTCGTAGTTGGATTAGTCATTATCTTCGGTATCACCTTGAGAATGGCCAGGCCAATAGAGAAACTGACGGTCGCGGCGAAGCGCATAGAAGAGGGTGATCTGGAATATCGCGTTCGTATCGAGAGGGATGACGAGATCGGTCGCCTCGCCACGGCCTTCGATGAGATGTCCGAGCGCTTGATGCAGCGGGAGAAGGAACTAAAGGAATCCCAAAATACGCTCAGGCGCGCCGATCGACTCTCCTCCCTGGGCTTACTGACAGCGGGTCTCGCCCACGAGATTCGCAATCCTCTGGTTGCGATTCGCACCTTTACGCAACTGCTGCCTGAACGTTATAATGACGCCGAATTTCGGGACGGGTTTCAGGGGCTGGCGCTGAAGGAAGTGGACCGCATTTGCGGGCTTATCAATGATCTCTTGAGCTTTGCCCGGCCGTCTCGGCCCAAAGTTATCCAAGAAAACATGAACGACGTCGTCGACGGAATCATCCGTATTCTGGAGAGCGAAGCGAAAGAAAAAAACGTTGAGATCACACGGGATTTCACCGCAGACCTGCCCACGGTGTGGATTGACAGAGAGCAGATGAAACAGGTATTTATGAATCTCATTCTTAACGCCATTCAAGCGATGAAAAGAGGTGGCTCCATTTCAATTGCGACTCGACCCCATTCCAAAGACCAATCGGGGCAGGCCGGGCAATTCGTTCAGGTGGAAATACAGGATACCGGCACGGGAATACCGGAAGAGAATCTGGATCATATCTTCGATCCTTTTTTTACTAACAAGGACGAAGGGAGCGGTTTGGGGCTTTCCATCTCCCACCAAATTGTTCAAGAGCATGGGGGATATATCACAGTCGAAAGTAAAGCTGGGGTCGGGACTTCGTTTTTCGTCAATATCCCCGTCGGCAAATCCGCCCGCCCTCCAGTGAACGGTCAAGTTTCCGCCAATGAAGAGAGTTTTAGTTATAGATGATTCGGCGGTCGTTAGGGAAACCCTTGCTCTCATTTTAGGGAGCGAGTTTCTCGTTTTAAAACGGCCACTTGAGACCGGCGTTCATGCGCTTGTCCGAGCCGACGAAAACATCGATCTGCTGATTTATGGAGTCGCTTCTCCAGTGGCGGTCGATGTATCGAGCTTGCTGCGATTTGCCGCACAAGCGGCTTGCGCCGTGCTTTTTCTGATGGAGTCCAAGACCACGGCGCGCGCCATCGAAGATCGCGGCGAATTCGCATGTCTCGCCAAACCGTTCAATCCTTACGAACTCCTCGACAAGGTCAAGGAGCTGTTGGCCCGGCGCGAAATTTTCCCAAACGGTCCGACCGCTTTGGGAGGCAGAGAAAGCCGGGCGTTTCACCGATTCCTCGAATATCCTTACCTTGGCCGGACCACGGCCAGTTTGGTTCATCGATTTGCGACGAGCGGCTTGCCGGTGTTGATTCTGGGTGAAGTGGGAAGTGGCCAGGAGCGGGTCGCCCGCGCCATTTTTGGCGTGCAGGTCGGCACGGTCCCTCCGATATCGCTGAACGCTGCCGATATCAGCGCGGACTCTTTGGACCTCAAGGCACTTGAGCTGCGCTCCGAGCGCGGTTCCAGCGGGGCGCCCACGGCTTTATTAATTGAGAACCTCGACCGGATCGAACTTTCTGGGCAGTCTTTGTTACTGGACTTCTTGGAACGGGAAGAGGGCAATTCGGGCGGGTGGCGGGTAGTAACCACGTCGCGGAGCGATCTTTTGGAAAAAGTCTATCGCGGAGACTTTCTCGACGGTCTGTACTACCGACTAGCGACGCTTACCTTGAGATTGCCTCCGTTGCGGGAGAGAAAAGAAGATATCGCGGCGCTGGCCCGCTGGTTCGCCGGGTATCTTGCGGGGGCATTGGGGTTGGGTGAGGTTTCTTTTTCGGCCGCCGCCATGGAGCGGTTGAGCAACTACCTCTGGTTTGGCAACGTGAGTGAGTTGGAAACAGTGATTGCCCGGACGCTTACGACTCAAAGAAAAAATCGACTAGAGGCGTCGGACCTCGTTTTTGACTTCCCGAGCGCAGGGTATGCCTTGGATGCGCGGGATTCAGGCGATGCTCCGTCAGCTGGACAGAAGATCGAAAGAGAACTAAGATCTAGCGTTGATCAACCGCGGGTGTCCGATAGCCTGCCCTCGGCTCCGAGCAACGGCGATACCAAGGCGATTGATCTGAACGTGATGATCCATGAATTGGCCCACGAATTGAAAAACCCGATGGTGACGATCAAGACGTTTGCCCAGCTCTTGGAGGACAGGTACCAGGACGAGAATTTCCGCGCGCGCTTCCGGGATGTGGTGGGCAGCGACATCGAGCGGATGGATGATCTTTTGGAGGTCATGATCGAGTTCGCCCATTTTACGCAGCCGCACATGACCAACGTGCCGCTCGAAGAGAAACTCCGAATCGTGCTCGGAGATGCCAGCAGCGAATGCGACAAGCATCAAACCCGCATCAAATGGAAAAGAAATGGCTTTGGCCGGGAAATTCGCACCGATGAGTCACAGCTCAGATATGTGTTGAAGAACACGATCCTCGGGGTCTTGTCCCAGGCCAAAATGGGCAGCGAAATCGAAATTGACATTGAGAAGCAAGGTTGTCTATCTATTTCTTATTTGCGTGAGGGGGCGCGTCTGGCTTCGATCACTCACTACTTTAACGCGACGGTGCCGAGCTCTGACGACCCGATCTTGCCGCTCCGTATGTTGTTGGCCAAACAGTTGGTGCAAAGAAACGGCGGCCGCATGGCGCTGGAAGGGGTGGGCGGCGAGCGCGATGTGTTGCGGCTGGAGTTCCCGCTCGCCTAATTCGGAAATGCACGGACCAATGATGAATCAACCGCTACTATTAATAGTCGATGACGAAGCCGGGGTCAGGCAGTCGCTTCAGATGGTCTTTAACAAGAATTTTCGCGTTCTGGAGGCGAAGTCCGCCGATGAAACCCTGCGGAAGGTCGCCGATGAGGGGCCGGACGTCGTGTTGCTGGACATTGTGATGCCGGGCGAAGATGGCCTCGCGGTGCTCAAGCAAATAAAGTCGATTCAGCCGGAGTGCCAGATTATTATGCTGACCGGCCTTAATACCGCGCGGACGGCTTTCACTGCCAGAGCGACGGGGGCTTTCGATTATGTGACCAAGCCCTTTGATGTCGAAGAACTGCGAATGCGCGTCGACCGGGCGCTGGAAAAAATTCAACTATCGCGGGAATTGGAGCGGCTCAAGGAGGAGGTCGGGCGCAAGTACGGGATCGATCACGTCATTGGAAAGTCCAGACAGATCGTCGATGTGTTCAAGGCGGTCAGCATGGTGGCGGCCAAAAAAAGCACGGTATTGATCACCGGCGAAAGCGGCACGGGTAAAGAGCTGATCGCCCGCGCGCTCCACTTTAACAGCGACCGGCGCGCCAAGCCGTTCGTGGTCGTCAATTGCGCCGCTTTGCCGGACACGCTGATTGAAAGCGAACTGTTCGGTTACGAGAAGGGAGCGTTCACCAACGCCTCGCAAAAAAAAGTCGGGCGCTTCGAGCTGGCCCACGGCGGCACTCTTTTCCTCGATGAGATCGGGGAACTCAATCTCGGCACCCAGGCGAAGTTCCTACGCGCCATTGAGCAAGAGACGTTTACC
>Ga0209342_10005558_pt1 | contig 12886 bp, 8 predicted proteins | sample RifCSP16_2_FD_184023 | JGI IMG/M metagenome (GOLD analysis project Ga0209342, IMG submission 184023) | Soil microbial communities from Rifle, Colorado - Rifle CSP2_sed 16_2 (SPAdes) (version 2) | ecosystem: Environmental > Terrestrial > Deep subsurface > Rock core/Sediment | place: Rifle... | reverse complement strand
GTTGGGCCTTGGTGATGACCGCCGGCAAGCCGCTCTGGGGTGAACGGGATCTGATGACGGTGCTCAGCCCCCAGGCCCAACCGTGTAAGCTGGAAGGCAGCGAACGCGCTCTGTTGCCGGCGTTCGCCAAACGAGTCCAGGCCCTCGGCAAGGTCCACCGCGCGGTGCGCGAGGCGGGCTTTCTGGCGGATCTGGAGTTCGGAGACCGAGGAGGATGGTGATGACCAGGCGTTCGGCCCTGGCGGCCCTGACGGTGGTGATGCTGGCGGCGGCGGTGCGCTCGGAGGCGATCCCGGCCTTTGCCCGGCGCTATGACCTGGAGTGCCACTTCTGCCACCAGGGCTACCCCAAGCTCAACAACATCGGTCAGCGCTTCAAGGAGCGCGGTTTCCGGCTGGAGCACGAGGACGCCTTCGATCGACAGGCCTGGAGTCGTTCGGTGCCGGCGTCGATGAGAGCGCGCGCCCGTCTCGACTTCAGCGACCAGGGGGACCCCGCGAGCTCGATGTTCCTGAAGCCGATTTCCGCCGGCAACCTGGGCGAGCGCTTCGCCTACTGGGCCGATACCGGCTTTCTCATCGAGCAGGACGACTTCAGCCACCAGAAGCCCGACAACGCCTGGCTGCGCTTCGAGATCGTCAAGGGCGGCAAGCTGTACGCCAGAGCCGGCCGCTTCGAGCTCGATCTTCCCTTCACCCAGGCCCGAACCTCGCACCTCTTCCCCTACGACATCTACGCCGCCAACACCGGATTCGAGACCGACAACATCGGCGGCTACCAGGACGGCCTGGAGATCGGAGGCGGCTTCGGGAACGACCTTCGCTGGTCGGCTGCCGTGGTCAGGGGCCGGAACCCAGAGGGGGCCGCCGACATCAGCGATCGGGCGGGGAAGTTCGACGCCAACGTCTTCCTGCGGGCCAGTCGCCGGAAGGAACGGAACCGGGTGGGTCTCTTCGCCTACATCGGGCGCAACACGATTGCGCTGGGTCCCACTAACGCGTGGGACGACAACCTGCTCCGGCTGGGCGCCGACGCCAGCCTGTGGGTCCAGAAGATGAACCTGTACGGCGTCGCCATGTACGGGCGAAACGACAACTCCATCGCCACCATCGATCGGCCCGACGGGACCGGTCAGGCGCTGAGCTTCGGTGGGGGCTTCCTGCAGGCCGACTACCACGCCCGCGGCAACCTGGCGCTCTGTCTCCGTTTCAACCTGGTGAACGGGCCCGGAGAGGCGGCGGCCACCGACAAGGAGACCCTGACCGGCATCTTTCCCGGTGTGCAGCTCTGGCTGTTCGAGCGGGCCAAGCTGTCCTTCGAGTACGGCCTGCTGAACAACCAACGGCCGAGCTACGGCGCTCTGCAGCTGGAAGTGGCGTTCTAGGACCAGCGGATCTCCCACTCGCAGCGGGGGTGGCCGTCGAGGGCGCAGCGGTCCTTGCGGATGCGGACGTCCTGACCGCCGGCCAGTTCGGCGGCGCGCTGGCAGTAGCCGGTCATCCGATCGCAGAGGATGGTGGAGACCGCGCAGTCGTAGGTGTGCAGGCGTGCCGAGCCGGCCCCGGTCGAAACCACCTCCAGGCGGCCCTGGTCGACGCCGTGACTCCACAAGGTCTGCGCGCCCTCAAGAACTCGGAGCGGGCCGCCCTCCCGGAGCATCACGCGATGGACACCGGACAGCCCATACTCGGCGTCGTGCCGCCCGAACGCCTGGTGGAAGTGGGGATCCCGGGAGCCTAGAACGCGTTTGGCGACGTCGGCCAGACAGACGAAGGTGGCGACCGAGTACCAGCCGGAGGCCAGCACCCCTGCTTCGATGGCCTTTCGGTGCTCCACCGGCATGGCCATCAGGACTTGGGTCTGCGCGGAGGGGCCGAAGCGCCGGGTGAGAAAGTCAAAGAAGGATGCGAAAGATGTGCCCTTGAGGTTCATGGCGCAGGGTCCCCGGTGGGGTAGGTCCTACATTGGGTGATCCTGCCACGGACCGGCCACCACGGCAAGTGCTTGATAATGAAGAGGGATGCTGGACGGACGGCTTCTGATCCTCCTCGGGGGCCATCCAGCGCGCTGTCAGTGAGCGTCCTACAGCGGTTGTCCGCTGCCTGGAGAGGGGTTGCCGCGGGCGTCGCTAGCCGGCGTTCTGGCGCCGCCGGAAGACCGCGGTGAGGCTGAGGCTCCTCTCCCCCCGGCGGACCTCGAAGCGAGCGGTGTCGCCCCAGCGCTTGCTCGCCATCAGCCGCTGCAGCGTCTCCTTGTCGGCCAGGGGGGTTCCATCCATGGAGACCAGGAGATCGCCCTCGGCGAACCCGGCGCTGGCGGCAACCGAGTCCTTCTGCACGGCGATGACCGGCATCAGGTCCCCCGGCTTCCTCTCGGGCGTCGACAGGCCAAGGGGAGGGTAGAGGGGGTCGGTCTCCCGGGGCAAGCCCCAAAGGAACTGGGCGTAGGACGCGCGCACCTTGACCGGCTCTCCCTTGCTGCCGATCACCGGGATGGGGATCAGGGACGCCGTCTTGCCCTGGAACCAGAGCGCGGCCTGACGGGGGGCCCCCAGGTCGTAGGCCACATGGCCGGCCCCGATCAAGACCACCAGGATGGCGTCCTTGCCGCCGTGGGACTGGAGCGCCTGGACTGCGTTATACGCCATGGTGGCGTCCCAGGTGCACTGGGCCTTGAACATGCCCTCCCATTGCTCTTCGGTGAGGGCCGAGTGCATGGCGTCCTCTTCGGTGAAGAAGGCGCGAAAGAGGTTGCGATGCTCGGCGCTCTCGGTGTCGACGCGGCTCGGGATGTGGGCGGCCTCTTCGGGGGTCAGCTTCAAGAAGCCCTTCCGGCGTACCGCGGAGACCACTTCCCTGGGCGCGTTCACCGCGATCATCCGGAGCCGGTGGTCGCGGGCGAAGAGGAAGATGTCACGGTAGTAGTTCCAGTGATAGCCCCAGTTCCGGTACCAGCGGGACTCGTCGAGGAATCCTTCCTCGCTCAGGCCGCCCGCGACCCAGCGGTCGAGGTGGGCTTGCTCGGGGTACGGGTACATCTCGAGCCCGAGCAGCACCTCCCGCCCGCTCCGCACCAGCTCCTGCACGATCCGGAGCTGAGCCTGATGGAACTCGTGGTTGGTGTGGCTCTCGCCAACGAAGAGCAGGCGCACACCCGCCAGCCGGGCGGGCAGTTCGGCCGGGGTCAGGGTGTCGCCTCGGGCCGTGTCGGTGACGGCATCCAGGAGCAACGGCGCCTGGCGATCACGCCTCACAGGATCACCCAACGGCAAGTCGAGAGCCGGGTCGTCGGCCGACGCCAATGCGGGCAAGCCCAGGAGAAGCCAGAAGAGAATCCGCGTCATGAACCACCTCGATGGGAGGAGTGGGCGTGGGTGAGGAGTGGACGCAGGTTGCCGCCCTCGGCGGGCAGCGAAACCCCGTGAAGGAGCCAGGCCGCGAGCAGCATGAGCAGCGCACCCGCGACGTAGGGAAGATAGAGAGCCCGGTCGAAGAGCCAGCCGGCGGCGAGAGGACCAATGCCTCGGGCCGCCGCGCTCAGCGCTTGGCCGACGCCGAGGATGCCGCCTTGCTCGTCGGCACCCGCCTCGCGGGACAGCAGCGCCGTCTGGGCCGGACTGGCCAGGCCCTGCCCCAGGGCCAAGGCACCGACCACCGCCAGCGCGCCTAGCGCGGATGGCACGAAGGGAAGGAGCGCCAGCGCGGCGGCCATGGTCAAGACCCCGGCAACGCCTAGCGAGCGCTCGCCGAAGCGGAGGGTCAAGCGTCCCACCAGGCCGCCCTGAACCACCACGATCACCACCCCGATGTAGGTGAAGACCAGGCCCAGCTCCTCCGGCCCCAGGCCGAAGCGGCGCTCGCCCAACAGCGCAAACGTGGTCTCCATGGCCACGAAGGCCAGCACCGAGAAGAAGAGGGCGGCCAGCAAGCGGCCAACCGACGGGTGATCGAGGGCGCTCCGGAAGTGGGTCCAGGTGAGACGGCTGTGGGGCCCGACCGCTGCCGGGTTCCGCGTCTCCGGTAGGCGGAAGAAGGCAAGCACCAGGTTGGCGGCAGCCAGGCCGGAGGCCGCGAAGGCGGCGGTCCCGAAGCCGAAGCGCGACAGGCCGGCACCCACGGCGGGGCCGAAGACGAAGCCCATGCCGATGGAGGCGCCCAGGAAGCCCATGTACTTGGCCCGATCCCTGGGCGCGGTGACGTCGGCGATCACCGCCTGGGCAGTGGCGATGGATCCGCCGAAGAGGCCGGCCAGCGCCCTTCCCACCAGCAGGACCGGGAGGCTGGCAGCCAGGCCGGTGACCAGGAGCGACACCGCGGAGCCGGCGAGGCTTCCCAGCAGAATCGGCCGGCGGCCCACCCGGTCGGAAACCCGGCCTAGGATGCGAGCGCCGATGAATTGGGCCGCGGAGTAGGCGGCCACGATGGCGCCGATCCACAGCCCGGTCGCGCCGAAGTGCTCCGCGTAGAACGGGAGCAGGGGAATGATGATGCCGAACCCCAGGAGGTCGAGGAAGACCGTGACGTAGACGGGTAGTAGCGACGGGCGGCTGGGGCCGGTTGGGCTCACGTCTTGCTCGCTCATGCGAGGCGAGAACGGACGGCTGGGCAAGAGGGTGGCGAGGAGGTCATCGTCATTCCAAGTCTATGACGAATCTGCGGCCGGGCGTCACAGCCGGAGCCGCCTCCACACCACGGTGACGTCCCCGTCCTGGCTGGTGACGGCGGTCGGCGGGCGGGCAGCCAAGAGTGCCTGGCCCACCGGGGGAAGCCCGGGGGAGCGGTCGGCCACCATGACCTCGAGGGGCTGCGGCGCCAGGACCAGCTCGATCCCGATTCCCTCGGTCGGAAGCGTCGCGAACAGAAGCACCGGCGACGCGCTCCCCAGGCGCCCCCTCACCGACACCGGCGAGTGGCCGCGCAGGGTCACCGTGGCGGCGTCAATTGGGGGCAGCTTGCCCTGAAAGGCCAGGGCGGCCGTCGGGGCGCCGCGAGCAGAGGTGAGCCGGAGACGAAGACGCCGCTTGGCCCCCTCGGCCTGGTCGCTCTCCACGACCAAGTCCGGGGGTGGAAGCGCGGCGGCGGTCACCGGAGCCGCGAAGGCTCGGGCACTTCGCGACCAGGGGAGAGCCGGCTCCCGGCGTGCACCAAACGCGAGATCCGGCGGCAGCGAATCGGGCAGGCGGCCGGACTCGGGCACCGCCAGCAGGCGACCCTGAGCCGTGCCGGCCTCCTCGAGGTAGAGAAAGGGCAGCCGCTGTGGCCGGTCGATGGTGTCCGGGGGCAGCAGGGCGGCGCCGCTGCCGCCGAGCGCCAAACCCAACAGGGGAGGCGCCAGCAGACGCCACGCCGGCGTGGCGGAAGGCAGGACGGGGGCGAGCGGCGCCACCACCAGGGCCAGCAGGCCCGCGATCGCCGGTGTCAGGGGAAGGCCCATGGCGTCGTAGAACAGCCAGCCGAGAGGAAACACCAGAAGCGCCGCCACAAAGGTCGGCAGCAGGGCAGTCACCTGCGGGCCGAACGGAAGGCCGGTCCGATCCAGAAGTACGCCGCAGACCGCTGCGGCTAACGCTGGGACCAGGAAGAGGTAGGCGGCGCCCGGCAGCAGCCAGCTGGCGGTCATGGCCAGGAGCCCCCAGACTAGCCAGCTCCCCAGCCAGCGGGCGGCAGGGGGTAGCCGGCGCCGGAAGAGCAGAGCGCTCAGGGCCGCGCCGAGAAGGCCACAAGAAGCGGCGGCCAGCACCGGGGCCCAGCCTTCGGCGATCCAGACGCGGGCTCCGGGAAGGGCATGTCGCCAGAGGTAGGTGGCGGCGAAGGCGATCGCGGCTGCGATGAGCGGAGCCAGCAGGAAGCAGAGGCCGGCCAGCAGGAGGCGGGTGGCGGGAACGAGGCTCCGGTTCCACCAGGCGAGCAAGCCGAGCCCGAGCAGACCGAGGGCGGCCATCCAGGTCTGCCAGGCCTCTGGCCAGCGAGCGATGAACAGGCCGAGCACGTCGAAGAAGGCCAGGCGACCGGGCGAGGCGGAGCCGAGATCGGCGCCGCCCAACCGGCGGGCCAGCGCCAGCAGGTTGTCGCCATGCTGCTGGAGGCTCCGCCGATCCAGGTGGGCGAGGTCGTCGAGCGGGGTGTGGTAGCGGCGAGGTTCGCCGATGACGGCGAAGTTGAGGCCGGGCACGCCCCGTCTCTTGAAGATCGAGAGATCAGTATCGTTAGGCAGTAGATCGTAGATGGCCGCGAACAGGGAGGAGGTGAGGGGGCGTGGCAGGACCACCGCCTGGCGGACGAGCCAGGCATTGCCGGGCCCGCTGGTCTCGAACAGCAGGCTGGGGCCGGCGGTGCCGCGGGCCTCCAGGTTGAGCACCACCGCCACCCGCTCGGCCAGGCGATGACTCTCGATGAAGCTCTGGGCTCCCAGCAGACCCGCTTCTTCGCCGTCGGTTATGAGCAGCAGCAGCGGGTTCCGGGTGGGCGCCTCGCCGGCCAGGGCGCGAGCGGTTTCCAGGAGCGCCGCCGTGCCCAGACCGTCGTCGCTGGCACCGGGCCCCGCCCCCACGGAGTCGTAGTGAGCCATGAGCATAACGAAGCGATCGGTCTCGGGTCCGGGGCGCCGGGCCAACAGGTTGTGGACCTCGGCGCACACGCCGGCGCCACTGCAGGTGAAGGCGGTCTGGGTCTCTGTCTGGTAGCCCAGGCTGGCCAGGCGCTCGGTCAGCCGCTGGCGGACGGCCCCGTTGGCCGCGCTGCCCACCGGGTGAGGGGCGCCGTCGCCGAGCATGGTCTCGGCGGCGGCGAAGGCCCGAGCTGCCGAAAACTGCGAGACCGGCGCATCAGTTGTCTTGGCCGGGGGCGGAGCAAGCCGGGCCACCACCAGGGCCAAGACGCAGGCGAGGCCGGCAAGACCGAGGACGAAGAACCGCGCTGAGGATCGTGGGGCAAGCATGGCGGATTCTAGCCTGCGGCGAGGTCGGTGGAGCGCGATCGAGGGGCGCGGGGTCGCGATGGTCGCGATGGCACGTGTTGTGGGTCGGAAGGCAGGGGACTAGCATGGGAGGAACTACGGAGGACGTGATGACCGCCGCCGCCCTGGCGCTTTGCGCTGTGCTGCCGATCGTGCAGGCCGGCCGCCCCCCGGACCCCCGGGTCAAGCTGCAGCGAATGGAGGCGATGCGCCACTATCGAGCGGGGCTTGGGCACCTGGGCTCCGAGCAGTTCGAGCGCGCGGCGCAGGAGTTCCGCGCTGCTGTCGTCCGGGATCCGCTGCTGATTCTGGCTCACTACGGCTTGGGGCAGGCCCAGATGGCGCAAAAGCAGTATGTGGAAGCGATAGACGCCTATCGAGGAGCCAAGACAGCGTACCGCGAGCTCCTGATTCTCGAACAGAGTCAACAGATGGTCGCCCAGGAACGCCGCGAGGACGGCGTGCGAGACCTCAAGGACGCGATCCGGGAGCTCCAGATGCAGCTCAGCCACGCCAGGTCGGATGCCGAGCGGGTGCGGATCCAACAGCGGATCCAGAACCTGGAGGCTGGTGTCGCCGGACTAGAGCGGCAAAGAAACCTGGGCCTGGGCGTGGATGCGGTGCCCGCGGAGTTCTCGCTGGCCCTGGGCAGCGCTCACTTCCGCGCCGGCCAACTGGTGGAAGCCGAGGTCGAGTACCTGGAGGCCCTCAAGGTCAACCCCAAGTACGGGGAGGTGCACAACAACCTGGCGGTCATCTGCATGCTGAGCGGTCGCCTCGACGAGGCCGAAGCGCACGTGAAGGCCGCCGAGAAGGCCGGCCTTAGGGTCAACTCCGAGTTCAAGGCGGCCTTGCGTCGCCGGCGGGAACAGAAGTAGCGGAGCGCCGACCGGCCGTCCCTACACCCGAGAGGCAGGAGCCGAGGTCCTGGCGGGGCTGGAGAGCCTGCTCGGGGATCCCGCCTGAGGGGACCGGCGCTCCCGGCTCAGGCGAAGCGGCCGCAGCACTTGCGGTACTTCTTGCCGCTACCGCAGTCGCAGGGTGAGTTAGGTGAAGGCTCCTGCATGCGTCCCAGCCGCGCCTCGCGGTCGCGCCGCCTGACCCATCCCATCACGTTGGCGGGAGGTCGTTGCTCGCGCAGCTCCCGACTCATGAACTCCATGGCGGGCCGGATGTGGTTGAAGAAGCGCCGGTAGCCGGCGCACAGGTAGTTCAGGCCGGGCTCGCCGTCGGGGGTGGTGGTGAAGCGGTGCTTGGGGCACTCGCCGTTGCAGACGAAACGGACCTCGCAGTCGCGGCAGTAGGCGGGCAAGCCGTCCCGCTTGTCGAGGCCGAAGGCCGTCTGCTGCGGGGAGCCCACCAGGGCGGCCAGGGGGTTCTCCATCACGTTGCCCAGGCGGTTCTCGGGGTAGACGTAGTGGTCGCAGGAGTAGACGTCTCCGTTGTGCTCGATGGCCAGAGCCTGACCGCAGGTCTCGGCGAAGACGCAGAGACTCGAAGGCTGGCCGTGCCAGATCTCCAGGGCCACGTCGAAGATCTGGACGAACACCCTACCCACGTCGTTTCGCACCCACTCGTCGAAAACGCCGACCAGGAAGCTGCCGTACTGGCCGGGCTCCACCGACCACTCGGTGACCAGGGCCCCGGCCTTGAGATTGGGGGAGGCGAAGGTCAGACCGCTGCTCTGACTGGGGGGCGCCCCCCGCTCGACGACGGGTATGAACTGCATCACGCGGCTGCCGACGTCCCGGAGGAATCGGTAGACGGGGAGGGGCGCCTGTGAGTTGTGGCGCTGGACCACGGTCAGGGTGTTGAAGCGCACCTTGTGCTTTTGCAGGACGCCCATGCCGCGCATGACGCTCTTGAAGGTGGGTCGCCCGCCCTTGTCGACGCGGTAGCGATCGTGGAATTCCTCGGGGCCGTCAATGGAGAGCCCCACCAGGAAGCGGTGCTCGGCCAGGAACTCGGCCCAGCGATCGTCGAGGAGAACGCCGTTGGTCTGGAAGGCGTTGTCGATCCGCTTGCCGCCGGCGTACTTTCGTTGGAGGGCCACGATCTTTCGGAAGTGGTCGACGCCCAGGAGCGTGGGCTCGCCGCCCTGCCAGGCGAAGGAGACGACCGGGACCCGCTGGGCCTCGATGTACTGACGGATGTAGGACTCGAGCACGTCGTCGGGCATGGCCCAGCCGGCCTTCCCCTGCCGATCCGGGTACAGAGCCTCCTTCTCGAGATAGAAGCAGTACTTGCAGTCGAGGTTGCAGATCGGCCCGATGGGCTTGGTGAGGACGTGGAAGGCCGGAGGGGTCGTGGCTTCTCGCTCCTAACGAGTCTCGATGCCGGGGGCGACCTCGACCCTGAGCCGCTGCTCCTCTTTGGCCTTGCCGCAGGTGAGGGTGAGCTTGTACTCGCCGGCCCGCACGAACTTGCGGCCCTCGCCCCCGTATTCGACCAGCAGGTCCTTCGCCGGTTTGAGATCCCAGGTCACGCGGTTGAGCCCCGCATAACCGGGGCCGGTGAGGTTGGCGACCGGTTGGCCGCCGGCGTTCTCGATCGAGATCTTGACCCCGTCAGCGGTCGTTTCCTTGACGTGGTAGGTGAGGACGGCGCCCTCGGGCGGGTTCTCGCCGCGGAAGACGGCATTGCCCGCCCAGTCCACGAAGCCCGGCAGCAGGTTGGTGGCCAGGGCCGGTCGGGGTTCGAACAGGTGGGCTTCCTTGGCCAGCACCTCCGGCGTCAGCTCCTGGAGAGGGCGCAGGTCGTCAATGATGTAGAGGCTCCGGCCGTGGGTGGCGATAACAAGATCGCGGGCATCCGGCTGGACCAGGATGTCGTCGACCGCCACCGTGGGGAGCTGGCCGAGCTTCAGCCAGTGCCCTCCCTGGTCGAAGCTGGCGAAGAGGCCGAACTCGGTGCCGGCGTAGAGCAAGCGGGGATTGAGGGGATCCTCGCGCACGACCTTGACGGGTCCGTTAGCCGGGAGGTCCGAGGCCAGGGCCTGCCAGGTTCGCCCCAGGTCGGCGGTCCGGTAGAGGAGGGGGGCGTCGTTTCCGGTGCGGTGGGCATCGACCGCCAGGTAGGCGACCTTGGGGTCGACCGCGCTGGCTTCGATTCGGCTCACCCACTGGCCGTTCACCGCCGCCGGCAGAGTGCCCGTGAGGTCCGCCCAGCGCGTGCCGGCATCCTCGGTGATCCAGACCTTGCCGTCGTCGGTGCCGGCCCACAGCAGGCCAGCTTTCACCGGCGACTCGGCGAGCGTGTACACGACGCCGAAGTTCTCGGCTCCGCTGCCGACGGCGGTGGTCTTGGCCAACTCCTGGGCCGAGAGGTCGGGGCTGGAGAGCGTCCAGTGCTCGCCCTGCTCGGTCAGCTTGAACACCCGGTTCCCCGCCAGGTACAACGTTCCCGGCTGGTGCCGGCTGCCGATCAGCGGTGAGTTCCAGTGGAAGCGATAGCCGGGCTGGCCCTCGGCCGGCTCCGGGCGGAGACCCTTGATCTCGCCGCTGGCCAAGTGCATGCGATGGAGGTACCCCTCCTGGGACTCGGCGTACACGATGTCCTTGTCCTTGTGGTCGAAGACGCAGTAGAACCCGTCGCCGCCGCCGATGTTGATCCAGTCGGAGTTGAGGATGCCCTCCTTGCTGGAGGTGCGGCTGGGGCCCACCCAGTTCAGGTTGTCCTGTAAGCCCCCGCACAGGCGGTAGGGGGTGCTCCGGTCGGCGGAAATCCGGTAGAACTCGCCGGCCGCAAAGCGCGCGAGATGCTCCCATCCCTCTGCCCCGTTGACGCTGAGGTAGGCGCCGCCGTCGGTGCCCAGCAGCAGCCGCTTGGGGCTCCGGGGGTCGATGGCCAGGGCGTGAACGTCAGGATGGACCTTGGCGAACCGATCCTCTCGGAAGCTCTTGCCCCCGTCCTCGGACACGTGCAGCGCATAACCCAGTAGGTAGACCCTCTGGTCGCTTTCGGGATCGACCCGGATCTGGCTGAAGTAGAAGGCCCGCGGGGTGAGACCGCTCATCCGGGTCCAGGTCTCACCCGCGTCCTCGGACCGGAAGACGCCGCCCCGCTTGCTCTTCAGGTTGTCGATGCCCGAGGTCCCGCCCTCATGGCTGTCCACCACCGCGTAGACCACCTTGGGGTTCTTCGGAAAGACGGCCAGGCCGATGCGTGCGGTTTCCCTGGGCAGGCCCTGGTCCAGCCGCCTCCAGGTGCTTCCCCCATCCCGGCTCTTGAAGACACCGCCCAGGTCCTTGCCGTCGGTGGCCGCGGGGCCGGAGGTGAAGGACCAAGGCGTGCGGCGACGGGCATAGAGGCTCGCGTAGAGAACACTCGGATCGCCAGGATCGATCGCCAGCTCGCCGCCACCCACCCGATCTGCGTAAGGCGCAGGCGCGCTCAGGACCGTCTTCCAGGTGGCGCCCCCGTCGGTGGTCTTGAAGATGCCCCGGCCCGGGCTGGGCACCCAGAGGTGGCCGGCGGCTGCCACCCAGGCGGTCTTGGGATCGCTCGGATGGACCACGATGCGGGCGATGGCACGGCTGTCGGCGAGGCCCACGTGGACCCAGGTGGCCCCTGCATCCTCGGAGCGGTAGACGCCGTTGCCCCAGGCCGAGCTGTTGCGGTCGTTGGCTTCACCGGTGCCCACCCACAGCACCTTGGGGTCGGAGGGGGCGACGGCGACGGCACCGATGGAAGCCACAGCCTCCTTGTCGAAGAGGCCCTGGAAGCTGGCGCCATCGTCCGTGGTCTTCATGACCCCGCCGGTGGCCAGGCCGATGTAGAACGTGTAGAGGTCCTTGGGGTCGAAGGCGACATCGGAGACACGCCCCCCCATGACCGCCGGACCGATGCTGCGCGCCTTTAAGGTCTTGACGGTGGCGGCTTCGACGCGCAGCGGCGTGTTGGCCGGGGCGACCGGCGCGGGCTGGTTCTTGGCTTTGGGCTTGTCGGCGGCCGAGGCCATCGCCGCGGAGAGGGTCAGCAGGACGAACAGGGCAGCCAGGGGCATCGTCACCTCAGGTGGAGAAGGAGCGGGATACCAGGCTCGCCCCAGCCGCCGACTCTAGCACAGGCCGGCGCCGGGGTCGGCGAGCGCGGCCGCCAAGGCTAGACGCATGCCCTCGGCCTTGTGGAGCGTCTCCTGGTACTCCTGGTCGGGGTCGGAGTCGGCCACGATGCCGCCGCCGGTCTGGAAGCTGACCCTGCCGGCGGTCACCAGCGCCGAACGGATGAGGATGTTGGCATCCAGACGACCGGAGGGCGTGGCATAGAACAGGGCTCCGGTGTAGAAGCCGCGGGCCGCCGGTTCCAGAGCGTCCAGAATCTGCATGCAGCGGATCTTGGGGACTCCGGTGATGGTCCCGCCGGGGAACATGGCAAAGAGCGCGTCGAACGCGTCGCGGCCGGGGGCCAGCCGGGTGCGGACGTTGGAGACGATGTGGCGGACCTGGGCATAGTCCTCGACCGTCATCAGCTCGTTCACCTCCACGCTGCCCAGCGCCCCCACCTTGCCCAGGTCGTTCCGCGCCAGATCCACCAGCATCAGGTGCTCGGCGCGCTCCTTTTCGGAGAGGATCAGCTCCGCTGCCAAGGCGCGATCCCAGGCGGCGTCGGGGGAGCGGGGGCGGGTTCCGGCGATGGGGCGGGTGGAGGCCTCGCCGTCCGCGACCTTCAAGAGCCGCTCCGGCGAGGCGGAGACGATCTCGAAACCCGCGGCCCGGAAGTACCCGGAGAAGGGAGCCGGGCTCACCGCGCGGAGCGAGCGGTAGAGGTCGAGACCGGTCCTGGGCCAGGGCAGCTCGAAGCGCTGGGACAGATTGGCCTGGTAGATGTCCCCGCGGGCGATGTGCTCCAGAATGCGCAGAACGAGAGCCCGGTGCTCCCTCCGGGTCAGGTTCGAGAAGTCCGAGAGGTCCAGCGCTGCTCCGAGACAGGG
>Ga0209342_10005557_pt1 | contig 12886 bp, 10 predicted proteins | sample RifCSP16_2_FD_184023 | JGI IMG/M metagenome (GOLD analysis project Ga0209342, IMG submission 184023) | Soil microbial communities from Rifle, Colorado - Rifle CSP2_sed 16_2 (SPAdes) (version 2) | ecosystem: Environmental > Terrestrial > Deep subsurface > Rock core/Sediment | place: Rifle... | reverse complement strand
TCTCGCCTTCCTGGGTGGCGTAGGGGATGATGCACATCTCCGTGCGCCGGAAGTCGTAGTTGAACAGGTCCTGGAACCACATGCCGGCGACGAAGAGGAAGTTCCAGGGGTCCTGGCGGCGCTTGAGGGCGTCCTGGTAGGTGCGGTCGGGCGTCGACTTGCCGTACTTCTGGCTCTTGTCGCTGGTGACCGCGAAGGACTTGTCGAACTTCTTGAGCAGGTCCCACAACGTCAGGCTGGGCGGCGACTGGAAGGGCTTGTAGTGCTTGAGCAGGACCAGGCCCATCAGCGCGGCGGAGATGTAGCGGCCGCGCCCGGCGTCGGTGATCTTCTGCATGTCGCGCACCAGGCCGGGGATGTCCAGGAACTGCGGCACGGGGCCCCACTCGCCGGTGTTCTTGTTGATCATGAGGGCGGTGCCCACGCCGCAGTTGGGGTGACAGCCGCAGCCCACCTGGCCCCAGTCGGTGTCGGGGCCGTGGACCACGTCGGCGAAGTCGGTGAAGGCGTTCATCAGCGAGATGGGGAACCAATCGCGGGTGGGCTCGGTGATGCCGAGCTGCTTTTTGACGTCGTAGGCCAGGTGGGACAGGGTGTAGCGCTGGCGCAGGCGGCGTTCGGCGGTGATGTCTTCGTCGCGGCCGGTGAAGCTGACGGGCTGGAAGGCGATGAAGGCGATCTTCCTGGGGTTGTCGCGGGCGAAGCGGATGATGGGGCCGACCTGGTCGTTGTTCACCCCGTTGATGAGGGTGATGACCAGGATGATTTCGATCCCGGCCTCGTGCATGTTCTCGATGGCCTTCAGCTTGACGTCGAACAGGTTCCCCACCTGGCGGTGGGCGTTGGCGTCGTTGCCGATGCCGTCGAACTGCAGGTAGGCGTAACGCAGCCCGGCCTCGAAAGCCCGGCGGCAGAACTCCTTCGACTTGGCGAACTCGATGCCGTTGGTGGCCGACTGCACGCTGTTGTAGCCGAGCTTGCGAGCGTAGCGAACGGCGTCGATGAAGTAGGGCGACATGGTGGGCTCGCCGCCGGAGAACTGCACCGACATCTGCCGGCGGGGCTTGATCTTCATGGCGTTGTCGAGGACTTCGGTAATCTCCCCCCACGAGAGTTCATGGACGAACCCGACCTGGTTGGCGTCCATGAAGCAGGGGTCGCACATCATGTTGCAGCGGTTGGTGAGGTCGACGGTCAGAACCGAGCCGCGCCCGTGTTTGATGGTGCTGGAGCCGTGCTTGTGCAGGTCTTGGTCGTTGTGCGCCGGCAGGTCGCGCCCGGGGAAGTTCGACTCGATCCAGGAGAGGAACTTGGAGTCGATGGCCATGATGTCTTCGTAGCGGCCGTGAACGGGGCAGTCCTTGACCATCCAGACCTCGCCGTCCCGCTCGATGATCTCGGCTTTGATCTCGCCCACCTTCTCGTTGACGAGGGTGCGGTAGTCCTGGTCGCCGTTGAGAATGCGATCGCGGGCCTCTTTGACGCAGCCCGGGCAGAGCGAATCGGTCGTGCGCGGCCACCCCAGCTTGGGCTTGGACTTCTGCCAAGACTTCAGCAGGGGCTTCTCGGACCACCTCGGGGTGAAGGATGGGTTCGGATTGTACTTGTTGAAGAACTGGATGACGCCGAAGGCCAGGCTGGCGGTCGAGCAAACAGCCTGGTCAACATACTTCAGCACTCGCGTGCCGATGGATGGCATAGTTACACTCCCTTCCTCATAAGTGAGTCCAGGGTGGGAGTCAGGGGCTGCCGCAAACAATTAGGGAAGATAACCGCGCTGCTAGAAATTATCTCGCTACCACCTGTCGCGTTATCCCTGCTCCGTCCCTAACCTCTTTGTCCCGCGCATTTTACCTCAAGTTGTCAACCCCGCCAATAGCTTTTTCGCCCGAACAGCAAAAAATCGGGGTCGGATGGGGTGTTTGACCCCCCGAATGGAAGCTATCTTATTGTTACAGCACAACATTCCGAGGGTTCCACCCGGAGGACATAACCATACTTGACATCGAAGGTCTTAGTTTTCTCGTTCCATCGAAGTAGCAGGCCCCCGCTACCCTCGACCCCATCCCTGCTGAATCTCAAGTCCTCGGGGGCAAAGGGTGTGAAGAATCGCGCGGCTCCGCGTGCTACGACCGGCGGATAAGGGAAACCGTAGATTACGACCCGCCATGAAGTACTCAATCCCCAATAAGGCCCGCGCTGGGCGGCCTGGGAGACTTCTCGGTTCAGAGTGGCGATGAGTTGCTCGGTGGGGGCAGCGCGGTCGAGGTACTCGGCATCCTTTTTCCAAATGAGCGCAATGTTTGCTGCCAGGCACACCGCGAGTACCGCCGCCCAGGCCAGGCGCCCCCCGCGGGTCCGCGCCCGCTCCCAGACGAAGGCGAACAGCAGACCCACGAGCGCCGCCGTCGCCACCGAGGGGATGTAGGTGTGCCGGCTCGACAGTTGCCGCTCGTAGAGGATGAAGCTGTAGGGCACGATGGTCACGAGCAGCCATGCCAGGAAAAAAAAGAACGGCCGTTGGCGCAGCACCGGAGCGAACGATTCTTTCTTCAGCCGGCTGACAATCCACCCAAGCCCGAAGAAACCATAGACGAAAAGCAGCAGGCGGTTCAGGCTGCGCAGATAAACACCGAAGAAGTGCAGCGTCAGGCCCGACTGCGTTTCGCCGAAGGGATACGGCCACGGCCCCGCGTACATCAGCGCCACATACGCGGCCGTCGCCAGCCAGAAGGGCGCGTGCGGGAGCCACCAGCGCTCCCGCCAGCTTCCCGCGCCGACACACCAATCGGCCAGCACCAGCAACGGCGGAATCACGAGAAACGATTCCTTCGCGAATACGCTGAACAGGAACATCGCCAGAGCCAGCGCGTACCAGCCACGCCAGCCGCTCTGCCGGTAGCGCACGAAGGCATACGTCGTCGCGAGCACCCCGAGCGCCAGCAGCAGCTCGTGGCTCGCGCCAATCCAGAAGACCGGCTCCTGGTGGCGCTCGTAAGCGACAAAAAACAGCCCGGCGGCCACTGCCGCCGGCCAGTGGCCAGACACCGCCCGCACCAGCCGGAAAACCAACAGGGCGTTGACCACGTGTAGCCAGAGATTCGTCCAATAAAAAAGAAACGCCATGGGACCGAACAGGGCGTAGCAGACGGTAAAGAAGAAGTTCGAAACCAGGCGGCGCCACCCGAGCGGCATCGCGAAGAGCGCCGTGCAGTGCTCGGCGGCTTTCTCCGCCCCGAGCAGCAGGGCGTAGTCGTCGGCGATGAAAGGGTTGTCCACCGCCGGCCAGTAGGCGAGCAAGGCCAACAGACCTATGCCGATGGCCGTCCACTGGCGCAGCCGCAGTTCAGTCATGGCGGGCCCCCGCTGGCCGATTGTCAACGCCCGGCAAAGCTGCTATTTTGGCGGGAAACCGGCGCTCGCGAGGCCGGTCCGGGATGAGCCGCCAGCGCATCGGCATCTTCGTCATCGCCTACAACGCCGTCTCCCACCTCGCCCGCACCCTGGAGCGCATCCCGCCGGAGGTGATGGAGAAGGCCGAGGAAATTTTCGTCTTCGACGACTGCTCAAGCGACAACACCTACTACGCCGCCCTCGGCTACAAGCAGACGAAAGGCTTGCACAAGTTGGCCGTCTACCGCAACGAAAAAAACCTGCGTTACGGCGGCAACCAGAAGCGCGGCTATGAGTACGCGCTCGAGCGCGGCTTCGACCTCGTGGTCATGCTCCACGCCGACGGCCAGTACGCCCCGGAAGTCCTGCCGCAGCTGCTCGAGCCGCTCGAGCGCGGCGAGGCCGACATGGTCTTCGGCTCGCGCATGGCCCCGGGCTGCCACCCGCGCGCCGGCGGCATGCCCCTCTACAAATACCTCGGCAACCGCATCCTGACTTTCTTCGAAAACCGTCTCACCGGGCTGCGCGCCTGTCCGAGTTTCTCCGGCTACCGGCTCTACAGCTGCGCGGCGCTGCGGCAGATTCCCTTTCGGTTGAACTCCGACGAGTGGCACTTCGACTCGGAAATCCTCATCCAGTTCCACGAGAAGGGCCTGCGCATCGCCGAGCGCCCCATCCCCACCTACTACGGCGACGAAATCTGCCGGGTAAACGGCCTGCTCTACGCCTGGAACTGCATGAAGGAGGCGCTCAAGTACCGGCTACACAAGCGCGGCTGGATCTACGCGCGCAAGTACGACCTGGCCCCGCGCGCCTACGCCTTCAAGCCCGAGCCCCACAGCAGCCACCAGGTCATTCTGGGGCTGCTCCGCGGGCAACCCCCGCTGGCCGTGCTTGACGTCGGGGCTGCCAGCGGCTACCTGGCCCAGCCGCTGGCCGAGCAGGGCCACCAGGTGGTGGGCATCGAGAACGACCCGGAAGCCGCCGCCCAGGCGCGCCGCCACTGCCAGGAGTTCATCGTCGGCGACCTCGAGCAACTGGACCTGGCGCCCTTCGCGGGCCGCTTCGACCGGGTGCTGCTGGCCGATGTCATCGAGCACCTGCGCGACCCCGACGCCGCCCTGCGCCGGCTGGCCGCCTGCTTGCGCCCGGGCGGCCAGGTCATCCTCTGCGTCCCCAACGTGGCCAACCTGGTCATGCGGCTGTGGCTGCTCACCGGCCGCTTCACCTACCAGAAGCGCGGCATCCTCGACCGCACCCACCTGCGCTTCTTTACTCTGGAGAGCGCCCAGGAGCTGGTCCGGGAGGCCGGCTTGCGCGTGGCCGCCATCCACTCGACGCCTGTGCCCCTGCCCCAGATCGTTCCCTCCACCATGCAACACTGGCCGCTGCGCCAGCTCTATCACCTGCTCGCCTGGCTGGCGCGCACCTGGAAGACGATGTTCGCCTACCAGTTCGTGCTGGTGGCGGAAAAAGTGGCCTACCGCGGGGTGCCCGCCCGCCGCGAAGAAGCCGCCCTCCCTGCCTCCCGTTAGCTACCGTAGAATGACGGCCATGGTCTCCGCCGAGTGGGTCAAGGAGCAGGGCCGCGCCGTGGGATTTGACCGCGTGGGCATCGCCCCGGCGACGGATTTGCCCGAGCTCGCCCGGTTCCCCGAGTGGCTCGAGCGCGGCTACGCCGGCGCGCTCGACTACATGCAGAACCCGAAGCGGCGCGACGTCCGGGAGCTGCTGCCCGACGCGCGCTCGGTCATCTGCGGCGCTCTGATCTACGACACCGAGCAGCCGCGCTCGACCGAGGTCCCGCCCGACCCGGCGCGCGGCTGGATCTCCCGCTACGCCTGGGGCGACGACTACCACGGGGTCATCGAAGAAAAGCTCGAAGCCCTGCGCGCGCGCATCGCCGAGCGCGCGGGCAGCGGGTTCCAGTGCAAGCTCTACGTCGACACCGGGCCGGTGCTCGAGCGGGTCTACGCCCAGCACGCCGGGCTGGGCTGGCAGGGGAAGAACACCTGCCTGCTCGACACTGAGCTCGGCTCTTTCTTTTTCCTCGGCGTGCTGGTGACGAACCTCGAGCTCGCGCCGGACACGCCGCTCGCCGACGCTTGCGGCGCCTGCACGCTCTGCCTCGAAGCCTGTCCCACGGGCGCGCTCGTCGAACCGTATGTCATGGACGCGCGGCGCTGCTTGAGCTATCTGACCATCGAGCTCCGCGACGCCATCCCGGAAGAGTTCCGCCCCGCCCTGGGCCGGCACGTCTTCGGCTGCGACATCTGCCAGGACGTCTGTCCTTACAATCGGAAAGCCCGGCTCAGCGATGTTGCGAGTTTCCTGCCGAGGAGCGTGACCCCCGAGCATCGGGCATCGAGCAACGAGCAACGGACGGAGGACACGAAGCCCGACGCCCGGAGCCCGAAGCCCGAGTCTCTCTTCCATCCGCGGCTCGACTGGCTGGTGTCGCTCACCGAAGAGGACTTCAAGCAGGTCTTCCGCACGAGCGCCGTCAAGCGCGCCCGCTGGCGCGGCCTGGTGCGCAACGCGCTGGTGGCGATGGGCAACTCCGGCAATCCGAAGTTTCGCTCCGTCCTGGAGAAGTTCGCCGCCTCGCCCGATCCGCTGCTGCGGGAGCACGCCGAGTGGGCCCTGGCGGAACTCTCCCGGCCGTAACTGGGTGTAACTGCTGTATGCTTTCACGGCGCTCGGGCTCAATGAGACGCTTGCCGATTGCCGTTCTTCAGTTTTCGCTTCTGGCTTTGTGTCTCACGCTCGGCGCCGGCGACGGCCTCACCGGGCGCATCCGCGAGTACGTGGTGCCGACGCCCGAAGCCCTCCCGCACGACCCGGCCGTGGACCCGCAAGGCCGCGTCTGGTACACCGGCCAGCGCGCCAACCTCATCGGGATGTTCGACCCGGCGAGCGAAACCTTCCGCGAGTTCCCCGTCCCCACGCCCGACTCCGGCCCCCATGGCCTCACCAGCGACGCCGCCGGCAACATCTGGTTTACGGAAAACACCGTGGGCAAGATGGGCCGCCTCGACCCGCGCACGGGCAAGTTCCGCGAGTTCAAGGCGCCGACCGCCAAAGACCCGCACACGCCCGTCTTCGGGCCCGACGGGCGACTGTGGTTCACCGCGCAGCGCTCGAACCTGGTGGTGCGCTTCAACGTGCAGAACTTCAACATGAAGGAGCTCACGGTGCCCACGCCCGAGGCGCGGCCCTACGGCATCATCGCCGGGCCCGACGGGCGGATGTGGTTCTGCGAGCTGGCAGCGGCGAAGCTCGGCGCCATCACGCCCGGCTCGAGCCAGATTGACGAGTACCCAACGCCGACGCCCGACTCCGGCCCGCGGCGGCTCGCGACCGACGGCGCCTACCTCTGGGTCAGTGAGTACCGCGCCGGGAAGCTGGCGCGCTTCGACCCGAAGACACAAGAGTGGAAGGAGTGGGGGTCGCCCTCCGGGCCCGACTCGCGCCCCTACGGGATTGCGGTCGCGACGGACGGCGCCGTCTGGTACAACGAAGCCGGGGCGAACAAGATGGTGCGCTTCGACCCGAAGACGGAAAGCTTCGAGACGTTCCCCATGCCGTCGCCGAAGAGCGTCGTCCGCCACATGGTGCGCGACGCCAACGGCACGCTCTGGCTCGCTGTCAGCGGGCCCTCCGGCACCGACAACAACCAGATCGCCCGGATTGACTAAGCCTTTTTTGTCATTCTGAGCGGAGCCCGCTCACAACCAACCGATTCAGATGGAAGTCGCAGGGCGGAGCGAAGAATCGCAGCCGTTGCACACGATCCTTCGCTGCGCTCAGGATGACAGGCTCTTTCTAGGCCATGGGCCAGAGGCGGTAGGCGATGAAGGCAAGGACGAGGACTTCGGCAGCGTCGAAAGCGGCGATGCCGGTGAGGAGCCGGCGCAAGCGCCGGCCGGCGCCGCCGGCGTCGCGGGCGGCCCGCGCCGCCACTTCCTCCAGGCGCGGCAGCGACTGCTTGCGCTCGAGCGCCGCCCAGCCGCCGAGGTGGACGGCGCCGAGGAGAAACACCGCCACGCCGGGCAGGTTCGATTCCGTGAAAAGCCAGAAGGCGAAGAGCACGACGTAGTAGAAGGCCTCGAAGCGGAGGAAGTTCATCAGGCCCAAGAAACCCGTGAGCGAGGAGCGCACCGGCTCGCCGGTACGCGCCGCCCGCGCCACTCGCCCGAGGAGCACCCACTCGCCCGCGTGCGCGAGAATCATCAGCAGCGTGAGGACGAAAATGATGGTCGCTAACATGGCGGCAAGATTCTACTGGACAACCATGGCGGCACAACGAAAATAGCGCCATGCAGTATCCGCCCGGCTCGGCTCCGACGGACCTGGCGGCCTTCAACCGCTTCCTAAAGATTCTCTACTTCACCCTTTTCGGCACCGTGGGCATGTACTGGCTGGTGCTGGAGATGCTGGCCGCGCAGATCGAGCCGAGGGAACTCGGGTTCACGCGGTCGGGCTTCGGGGCCGCCGCGGCCGCCACCGGCGGCCTGGTGGCTTACTTGCGCTTCGCGCGCATCGGGGCGTTGCTGGCGGAGGTGAGCGGCGACTTCGGCCAGCGCTTGGCGCGGCTGCGCTTCCACTACATCCTCTGCTACACCCTGTCGGAAACAGTGGCACTCTACGGATTCGTTCTCCGCTTCCTCGGCGGCAGCCGCGAGGACTCGATCCCTTTCTTCCTCGCAGCCGTAGTTCTTTTCCTGCTCTGCTACCCGCGCCCGCCGCAGCCGCCGGCGGCGCCCGGCGGTCCCACAGGCTGAAATCGGCGGTTTGACACAGGCGGCGGGGTTGTGTAGGCTAGCCGCTATCGGGGTTCGCGAAACGAGTTGGCTTGTCCTCACTCTCGTCTCGTTCAAGGAGGCGCGATGATTGACGCATTCGCCCTGCTCTTCTGGCTGCAAGCCAAAGTGCTGCCGCCGAGCGACCTGGGCACGAATGTGCAGCTCGTGCTGCGCTGGATTCACTTCGTGGCGGGCATCACCTGGATCGGGCTGCTGTATTTCTTCAACCTGGTCAACGTGCCGCTGATGAAAGCGCTCGACGGTCCCACCAAGGGCAAAGTAGTGCCGCAGTTGATGCCGCGGGCGCTGTGGTGGTTCCGCTGGAGCGCGGTCATCACCGTGCTGGCGGGGTTCGTCTACTGGCTCCTGATCCTCAACACCGAGCCGCCCCTGGACCCGGGGGGCCGCACGTGGACGACGGCGGGCATCTGGTTCGGCATCGTCGCCATCGCCTGGGTCATCAACTACTTCCTGCTGCAGGTGCCGGCGGTGACGAAGAACGGCTGGCTCACGGGCGTGCTCATCTTCGCCGTGGCCGGCGCCATGGGCCACATGATTATCGCCTTCAACACCTACGAGGGCGCGAGCAACCGCGCGCTCTCCATCGGCGTCGGCGGCGGCCTGGGCGTCTTCATGTTGCTGAACGTCTGGGGCGTCATCTGGCCCATCCAGAAACGCCTCATCGCCTGGACGAAGGAGAACGCCGAAAAGGGCACGGCCATCCCGCCCGAATCGGCCGCGCTGGCCCGACGGGCCTTCCTCGCCTCGCGGGCCAACGCCTGGCTCTCCATCGCCATGCTCTTCTTCATGGCGGCGGCCAGCCACTACCCGCTCTTCGTCGGCGGCTAGTCGATCGGCAAGCTGATATCGAGAGCGGCGACCTTGGCGGTCGCCGCTCTTTTTTTCCCTAGCTTCGGGTCAGGACGCGGGTCTCCCAGGGGGAGCGGAGCTCGTAAGTGACGCCGCGCCAGGTGAGCCGCCGGGTGAAGGCCGAGCCGACGAAGTTCGCCGCCAGCAGCCAGGGGACGAAGGCCGCCTGCAACGTCGGACTCCACCAGGTGCGCCGCAACTCTTCGCGGTGCGCGGGCAAGAGCAGTAGGACGGAGGCCAGCCGGTAGACCCCCTTCGCCACGGTGATGGCCGAAATCGCGCCCACGGTGAGCAGAATCGCGAGGCTGGTCTGCCAGGACGAGGCAAGCGACATCAGCGCCAGCGCCAAGCCGTACAGGTGCACGCCGCAGTAGAAAACGTGGACGCCGGTGGCCGGCCACCACAGGCGCGGCTCGTAGACGCGGGTGATGAGGATTTGCCGCAGGGTCCACTCCCAGAGCTTCGCCCAGGTGGTGGGGTGGTGCGTGGCCACAAGCGCCTGGGGGACGAAGACGATGCGGCGGTCGTGCTCGCGCAGAGCGCGCGTCAGCATGTAGTCGTCGCTCACGCAGCCGGCCCAGTAGCGCCGGGCGTCTATTTCCTCAAACGTCTGCCGGCGCAGGGCGGTGCCGCCGCCCCAGCAGAAGTTGCGCTTCCACTCGCCCATGTAGGTCACGGCCGGAGCGTTCCAGGCCGACTGCAGGCCGGAGAGGAAGTCGCCGTCGGGGATGTACCAGCGGAAGGTGCTGGCGGCGCCGACTTCGGGCTCGGCCAGGTGCGCGATGAGCGTGCGGATCCAGTCCGGGGCCGGCCGGCCGTCGGAGTCGGCGAATACGAAGACTTGGCTCGCCGGCCGTGCCGCCGCTACGCCCGCCAGTAGGTTGTTTACTTTCTCGCCCCGCCCGATCGGTGACCCCGCAATCACAACCCGGGCGGGCACGCGGCTCTCGCGCGCCAGCCGCTCGCAGACAGCGCGCGCGGGGTCGTCGGCCGCTGCCATCACGAACACCACTTCGTAGTCGGGGTAGTCCTGCACCAGCAGAGCCCGCAGGTTGGCGTCGAGGTCGGCGTCCAATCCCTTGCAGGGGCAGATGACCGTGGCCGGAGGCGCGTAGTCGGCGAGCGGCTGCCCGAGCCGCCGGCGCACGAAGGCGAGAAAGCGCGGCCCGTCCTGCAGCGCGATCAAGCTCTGGACGGCCAGCAGGCCGGCCAGCAGGAAAAACAGCGTCAGCATAGAAGCGGCAGTCTATCCAGCCGCGCCGGCAGTTGACAACTCTTTGACCCTTCCCCTACCATCGGCGGCATTCTCTCATCTCCTCGCGGGCCGGTGGGCGGATGAACAAAGAAAAAATCGTCGAGCAGGTGCAGCAGCTCAAGCAGGCGCTGGTGGAAATCGAAAAGCGGCTGTCGGCGAGCGACGTGCCGGCGGCGGTGCTGGAAGATTTCAAGATGGCGGTCGACCACACCCGCATGACCGTCTGGGCGCTGCTGTCGGCCAATCCGACCGCCCAGTACGAGGTGAGCGAGCAGATCGCCCGCTTCCGCGCCAAGCGCGCCGCCGAAATGTTCAAGCACATCCGCTCCGATATCGACACCAACGAGCTCACCATCGATTCGCCCGAGCTGCAGGAATTCTACGGCGCCCTGAAGGAGACGATGGAGCGGATCGAACGCTTCTACAAGTCCGGCAGCTAGAGCAGCCCCAGCAGCGGGCAGAGCGTCCACAGCAAGAGCAGGATCACCCCGAAGCCCAGCAGGTCGAAGAGCGCCCCCGCCCGCATCATCGCGAGCAGCGATACGCGCCCCGAGCCGTAGACGATGGCGTTCGGCGGGGTCGAGACCGGCAGGACGAAGGCCAGGCTGGCGCCCAGCGTCGCCCCCAGCGCCGGCGGCACCGGCGAGACCCCCGCCGCCGTCGCCACCGCAATCGCCACCGGCACCACCATACTCGCCGAAGCAGTATTTGAAGTCGTCTCGGTGATGAGGATGGCAAACGCCGTGGCTACGGCGGTGATGCCCCACAGGCCCGGCTCGCCGCCGGCGCTGAGCAGCCCGCGGGCCAGCCGCTCGGCCAGCCCGGTCGAATACATCAGCGTGCCCAGGCTCAACCCGCCGCCGAAGAGCAGGATGGTTCCCCAGTCGATTCTCACCGCGTCCGCCCAGCCGAGCGCGCCGCGCGGCGGCGTCCACGCAACCGGCAGGAGAAACAGCAGCGAGGCGGCGAGCAGCGCCGCCACCCCTTCGTCCAGGCGCTCGCCGACCGCGCGGGCGAGCGGGTCGTTCGCTCCCCGCGCCAGCGCCAGCGCGCCCGGGGTCACCCACAAGACCACAGCGGTGAGAAACGCCGCCAGGGTGTAAGCCTGGGCGCGGCCCCAGGCGGGGAGACCCCGGCGCAGATGCTCCAGCGTCGCGTCCAATCCGTCCAGCCGCCGCGGCGGCGCCGGATGGAGGAAGCGCAGCAGCAACGCCAGCAGCGCGAACATCACCAGCGACACCGGCAGGCCCACTAGCATCCACTCGAAGAACGGGATGTTGACCCGGGCGAGGTTCTCGAGCATCCCCAGCCCGATGAGGTTCGGCGGCGTGCCCACCGGCGTGGCCAGCCCGCCCACGGAAGCCGCGTAGGCGGTCATCAGCATCAGCCCGGTCGCGTAGCTGCGGCCGGCGCGCGCGAGGACGGGGCCGCCCTCGGCGAAGAGCCGCTCCAGCGCGTCGCTCAAGCCGACCACGATGGGAAAAAGAATGGCGACGGTGGCAGTGTTCGAAATCCACATCGAGAGCAGCAGGGCCGTGGCCCCGACCGCCAGGCGGATGCGCGCCGGCGAGCCGGCGATGAATCGCGAGCCCAGCACCCCCAGCGCCACCCGGCGGTCGAGCCCGTTCACCGTCATCGCCCGCGCCAGCAGGAAGCTGCCGAGGAAGACGAAGATGATGGGGTCGGCGAAGGGACGAAAAACGGCGCGGGCCTCGGCCACGCCGGCGAGCACGCACAGCACCGGGCCCAGCAGCGCGGTGGCCGGGATGGGGATGGCTTCGGTGACCCAGAAGACGATAACGAGCACGAGCACGGCCGCCAGCCGCCGCTCCGCCGCCGGCAGACCGCTCGTGGCGGCGTAGAGAGCCAGGGCCGCCAGCGGCCCCGCTACCAGGCCCAGACGCCGCCGCCAGCGCTCGAAGCGCTCTTCGAGCGAAGAGACGCGTTCGATTTCGTCGGCTGTATTCACCACGGCTTCAGGTAGCGCGGGTTGCCCCGCTTGCCCCGAGCGGACGCGAGAGGAGCCTGTCGAGGGGCTACCCGCGGTCTTGAAAAGCCGCAGGAAGGCCCCACCGGCAGGGGCCATCCTGCGCTACCTCTCGGTGCTATCGAGCGAGAGTCGTCAGGAATCATCTCAAGCGGCGCTGAAGACGCGGCGGACCACCTGCTCGGCCACCTTGTCCAGCGCCTCGTAGAACTTCTGGCCGGCGTGCTCGGCCTTGTCTTTCATCGAGGGAGTGGGGTCGAGCAGCGGCGCCACCTGCTGCCGGAACAGCGCCGCCCGCGCGGCCGGGTCGGCGTACGCCTCGGCTTCGCGCTCAAGGCCGGCGGCGGCCTGCGAGTCGAGCTTCAGCTCCGTCGCCAGCGCCCGCCAGAAGTTCTCCCGGAAGCGCGCGGCGGCCGCGTTGTCGGCCAGGCGCAGCGGCCCCAGGCGCAGCCGGTGGAACTCGCCGCCGCCCTTCTCCGCCAGCAGTCGCCCGAGCAGCGCCAGCGCCAGCCGCCCGAGCTCGTTCGAGCGCGCCAGGAACTGGTCGGGCGGGTTCTTCAGGTGCTTGCGGTCGAA
>Ga0209342_10005556_pt1 | contig 12888 bp, 11 predicted proteins | sample RifCSP16_2_FD_184023 | JGI IMG/M metagenome (GOLD analysis project Ga0209342, IMG submission 184023) | Soil microbial communities from Rifle, Colorado - Rifle CSP2_sed 16_2 (SPAdes) (version 2) | ecosystem: Environmental > Terrestrial > Deep subsurface > Rock core/Sediment | place: Rifle... | reverse complement strand
GGATGCAGGCCCTTACATCACATCGGGCGTGTTCATTGCGAAGGATCCTGATCACGGGTGGGGTAACCTCAGTTTTCACCGAATGCAATTAAAGGGACCTCGCAGGTTCGGGACAAGTCTCCATTCCCGGGCTCATCTCTGGGATTACCAGCGAAGGGCGGAACTCCAAGGTCGAGCTCTCGAGGTTGCTGTCGTGGTTGGCATGCATCCCGCATACTTGATTGCCGCGACCAGCCGTGTCCCCATCGAGGTCGACGAAACGGACATTGCTGGCGCTTTCCTGGGACACCCGCTGCGAGTCGTCCAGTGCAAGACCGTCGACCTGCAGGTCCCGGCCGATGCTGAGATTGTGCTGGAAGGGGCTATTGAGTCTGGAAAAGACGAGCAGGAGGGGCCCTTTGGGGAGTACACTCGGCATTCCAGCGGGCGGTCCACCAATCATGTATTCAAGTTGCGGGCGATCACTCACCGTTCCAATCCTGTCTTCCTCGACATCTGCCCCGGCGGATCCCACGAACACTTGAATCTTGGTCAAGTACCCGCGGAGGCCGGGCTCCTAAAGAAAGTCAGAGAGTCCTTCCCAGATGTGAAAGCTCTGTTTACCCCCTACAGTGGAACGATCTATCACTGCTATGTCTCGGTGAAGAAACGTCGGGCAAGTGATGGCCGACAACTTGGACTCCTCTTGCTTGGTCTCGATCCGTACCTCAAGCTCGTCGTTGTGGTTGATGATGATGTCGATGTCTTTGATGAGGCCCAGGTCCTCTGGGCCATGGCAACCCGGATGCAGGCGGGGAGAGACGCGATCATCGTTGACGACATGACCTGCAACTTGCTGGACCCTTCCTCGTCAAAGAGCGGGACGTCGTCCAAGATGGCCATTGATGCCACAATCCCGGAGGGTTTTGAGGCCGAGCGACTCACTCTGCCGGCTGATGCTCTAAAGTGGGCGAAAGAGACGTTTGGAGCGTTGCTGCAATCCCCCCCTCGTCCTTGAGGCCGAGAAGGGCGTCCCGCACCCGCCAGGGCTTCGACACTCGGGTTTCGCCTCGCAGTTGCAGAGCGGCTTTGCGCCGTCGGCAAAGGAGGATTGCGGATTACCACCCCTCGGTGCTGCGAGACCGAATCAGGGGAGTTGCCAGGCAATTATGGCTGGCGAGATGGCAGGAATGATCGGACCGTCAGTGGACCCCTGGGCACCCACACCAGCCCAAGGGTGGGGGCCGTGATGCTCTTGTGATGAACTGCAGGACAGGACCGCCATGAATCTTATTGTTGGAATGACGGGGGCGAGCGGCGTGGTCTATGGTATTCGACTGCTGGAAATAGCCAGCGGTCTTGCCGACGTTGAGACCCACTTGGTTGTGTCGAGGGCGGCGAGACAAACCATTGCATCCGAGAGCGGTAAGAAGTACGAAGAAATCTGCGCCCTTGCTGATTTCACATACCAACCTGAAGACGTTGGTGCTCAAATCGCCTCTGGTTCCTTCGCAACATCGGGAATGATCGTCATCCCATGCTCTGGAAAGACGCTCTCCGCGATCGCTCTCGGCCTTTGCGGCGACCTCATTTCTCGCGCAGCCATCGTCACGTTGAAGGAAGGACGTCCGCTAGTATTGGTCGTTCGGGAGACGCCTCTCTATCTTGGGCATCTCCGACGCATGGTGGAGGCAGCCGAAGCCGGAGCCATCATCTTTCCGCCGGTGCCTGCTTTCTACACGATGCCTCGCAGCTTGGAGGATATTGTCGACCAAACCGCCGGGAGGGTGCTAGCGCGGGCTGGTTTTTCAAATGGGGCGTATCAGGTATGGAAGGGCGGCTAGCCGGCGAGCTGCGAAAGCTCCGAGAGCCTCAGGCGCTCCACTAAGCCACTTAGGGCGGGATGCGTGGATCCTCCAGACATCTCCGCACTATCCTCAGTTCACTGTACCCGGTCCACAAGGCAGGACGACTTGATGCTGTGCGTGTCTTGGAGCGGCGCCGTGACCGCGCAAGCACACCTACATCATGCGTGCTATCGACTCCTCGGCGGAACAGAGGACCATGCGGCCGCATTGATGGAATTGGCGGGCCGGGGGAAATCGACCTAAGGATCGGCAGAGCGCGTACTCTAGCCATGCTGGGGGCGTTGCAATCTACGTCTCGTCCCGAAAAGGGGAGGCCAATCGACCTTCCGAATGTCTCGAGAGCGGGTGACGGGATTCGAACCCGCGAATGCTTGCTTGGGAATGGGACGACTCTCAGATCGCCCGGACGCCTTGTTTTTCGCTGATTCTCTGCGATGACGCCGTGGGTGACTCGACGAATAAAGCGTCTCAACTCTGTTCGATTCACACGGCATGCACTTGCCGGCCGCACTCCTACTGCGCCGTATAGATAGCTGGCCGACCGCTGTCCCCCGAATTCACTGTTGACCGCGGGCAACTTGGAGGGGGCGGAGGACACGTCCACGGCCCAGCCCGCTTCTCCATATTACATCAGCGTAGACCGCAAGAGAAGGGGGGCGGACTTCCTGAGCGCCGACATCGTGAGCGAAGGGGCGGCAGGCTCCTCTTACCTCTCGAGGCGATTCAGGGGGAAGTAGACGGCGTTGGTCATTGGCTTGGGACGTCCCGGACGCGAGTCGGGAGGTGGACGTGCGGGCGCGACTCGGGCGTAGAACAGTCTGGCATCTCGAGGGAGGACATCGTTGGGCGATAGGATGTATCATTCCAGCGGGTGCCCGGCCTCAGCGGAGTGCCCCGAGAGGCATATATGGAGACTGCGGTCCGGAGCGGGACGGCAGCAGTCCGCACATTCGGACAGGTCAAGCCATCGTGGAACTGACAGCTCACTCGCGGCGAATCCTCGAAGTTCTCTTGTCAACGCAGGAGGAGATGGCCTGCGCGGGAATCGCGTCGCGCCTCGGTCTGACAGCCCGCCAGGTCCAGTACCGCACTCCGCAGATCCGAGGATGGCTCGCGGCCCGCAACGTGCGGCTGACAGTGCGTGCAGGATGCGGACTGAAGCTGGAGACCACGGCCCGCATCCGACAACTCCTGCGGCTGGAACTCAAGCGGACCGATGTTGGGAAACGGTCTCTGACCCGCGCTGAGAGAGCTCAGATATTCAGCCTCCTGATGCTTGCAGCGCCGGGCCCTCTCCTGGCCAAGCAACTCGCCCATGAGGCAGGAATATCGCGAAACACCGTCCTTCGTGATCTTGTGACTGTCGAAAGCTGGCTGACCGCGAAGCACCTCACCCTGCAACGACGGCCAAACGTCGGCTGTTCAGTGGATGGGCGCGAAGGTCACATTCGCGGAGCGATCGCCGACGCCGTTCTCGAGTGTGCAGGGGAAGAGGCCCTTCTCTCGGCGCTTGACAAGCGATTGGGGCGCCAGGCGCTCCAAGAGCGGATTCGTCACCCGGCACGCGAACTCGTCCAACCAATCCTTCAAAGTCTGCATCTCCCGCAGGTCAATGTCGTCATCGGCGAGGCCTTGCCGGTTGAACTTACAGACCGCGCTCACCTCATGCTTGCCCTGCAAGTGGGCGTGACCCTTCTTCGCATGCGGCAAGGCCGCCATCTGAAGACTGTCCGGCCGCACGCCGAGAACTTGAAGGCGTGGCGGGAATTGGATGTGGCCCAGCGCGTCGCCTCCCTGCTGGAGGGGCAGGCCAGGGTTAAGTTCAACGAGGCGGAGTACGCCTACCTCGTCCGCTGTCTCCAGCAGGCCGAAGCCCGCCATCCGATCACCCACAGCGTGGCCAAGATGAACGAGGTGGGACGTGTGCCGGCGAGGGTGATCGGATGCGTTGACTACCTGCTTGAGCGAGTCTCGCTCTACCTCCATCCCTCACTGCGCGACGACGACGAATTGCGGGGCAATCTTGCGCTGCACCTCGCCGAAGTGCTTGGACGGGATGGCCCGCGCCCAGCGGTCATCAATCCACTGCTCCCGGAAATCAAGCGGACCCTAGGCCACGTCTTCCGCTCGGTCGAAGAGGCGGTATGGGCCCACCCCGAGTTGCGGGAGGTGGTTGACGAAGCGGAGGCTGGATACATCACCATGCACGTGGCGAGCGCACTGGAGCGGCTGCGCCACTCCGCCGGCCTTCAGCATCGTGTTCTCTTGGTGTGCAACGCGGGTGCCGCGACGGCCCTTTTGCTTGAGGCGCGCCTGCGCTCCGAATTCGCGGACATCCGGATTATCGGATCCCTGTCCTACCTTGAGCTCACGGCTCAGGGCTGTCCTGAGGAAGTGGACCTGATCATCAGCACCATCCCGCTTCGTCGTCAGCGCGTTCCCGTCATTGTCGTCAGCCCGCTCCTGCAGGGTGAAGACGTTGGACGGGTGCGCGCGGCGCTGCTCGGCGAAGCGGCGAGCGTGCCGGCGGTCCCCTCGCCCGGCCTTAACGGAGGGGGTGTCAACCTCTCTTCTCTGATAACAGCTGATGTCATTGAGCTGAAGGCATCAGCCGAGACGTGGCAGGAGGTTGTGGACCGGGCAGGCCGCCCGCTGCTTCGCGGCGGGCTGGTCACGCTCGCATACTTGCGGGCCGTGAAGGACGTCGTCTCCACGCACGGTCCCTACATGGTCATCTGGCCCGGGATTGCGCTGTTGCACGCCCCTCCTGGGGGCGGGGTCCGGCGTCTGTGCATGAGCCTGGTGACCTTCGAGCGCCCGGTGTCCTTTGGCCATCCGGAGAATGACCCGGTGGATGTTGCCATCATGCTTGGGGCCATCGACAGCCGGAGCCACGTCCCCGCGCTCTTCCAGCTCATCGCGTTGCTCAAGGACCATTCCGCCGTCAGCGAATTGCGGAGCGCCGTCGAAAAGGCACGCGTCCTCAGCTGGATTGCGCACTACTCCGCCTGATGTACTCCGCTTTCCCTTAGACCGCTCACCTGACGGGGCGACGCGGCGTCTCCCGATCGCCATAGTCGCCTGACGCCCCCGGGGCCGGCCAATTAGCACAATAATGTAACAAGTGCTGTCACGCCAGTGGTCCGCATTCGGCGCGCCCGCGGACTTCCCGGGTGCTAGATTGAGATGAACAGGCACCCAGCACCGAGATCACAGTGCGGGGCAACTCCGTCGATTCGATCCGGCAGCCGCGGAAGCGAAAGCCGGAGGTGGATCTCTGGCGGCAGCCTCCACCCAGCCAACTCCCCCGGAGCGTCACTTGGACATCGCCCACGTGTTCGACGCCAGGCTCGTACTCCTCGATCTCAAAGCGCAGAATGCCGAGGCGGCAATCCGAGAACTCGCCGGGCTGCTTCTCGAGGCCGGATATGTCCGGGAGACATTTGCTGACGCCGTGGTTGCCCGCGAGAAGGATTTTGCCACGGGGCTCCAACTCAAGCTGCTGGGCGCGGCAATTCCGCACACGTATCCAACGCATGTCGTAATGACCGGCGTCGCGGCGGCGCGTCTTGCCCACCCGGTAACCTTCGGCGCCATGGGCTCTCCGGGACAGACTGTGTCGGCAACGCTTGTTCTGCTTCTGGCTGTCAAGGATGCCGACTCACAAGTGGAGATGCTCCAGCACATTGCCGAACTGCTGCGCAGCGAGGATGCCCAGGGGAAACTCATCTCGGCGCACACGGCGGAGGATGTCGTCGCCGTGCTCGAAACACGGGAAGTGCACGCCTAGCCCCGATCTCATGTCGCCGACGAGGCCGGACAGAGCATAAGCCCAAGGAGGGACCGGATGGGAAAGAAGGATCTTGGACCTGTACATGTGTTGTGCATCTGCGGCACGGGCGTCGCTGGCGCCGCGATCGTCCACGAAACACTACGCACTCTTTTCGCCGAGTTGAAGATCCCGGTCCAACTTGAGACAGGGGCATCCATTCAAATGGAAATCCTGTTTGAAACGAGCCATGTTGACATGATCGTCCATACCAGCATCCTGCCTCGCAACTTCGGAGTCCCTAGTTTCTTGGCGATCCCTCTCTACACCGGGATCGGCGAGAAGGAAATGCTGGAGGGCATCCGCCAGGCTGCCAAAGAGATCTGGGCGAAGAGACTTCAGGATGCGGGGGAAGCCCAATGAGAATCTCTGGCTCGATCGTCCGATGACCGATGCCGCCGGGAGGGGAGTGGTGGCTGGAGGAGGGGAGCCTATCGCGGAAAAGAGAAACGCACGCCACCACGAGTCCTGCTGGATCCCAGGAACGGGCGAATCATCCTGGGTACTCGCCGCACTAATGAAAGGACATCCGCAATGGATGCATTCCTGAGCATTGCAAGCCAGTTCATCACGGAGGTCGGCAGCCTGCTGCTGGTTCCGCTGATCCTGTTTGTCCTGGGCTTGGTCGTGGGGATGAAGTTCAAGACGGCCTTCCGAGCCGGCTTGGTCACCGGCGTGGCCCTGGTCGGCATCTACACTGTTCTCGGCATGTTCATGAATACACTGCAACCGGTCGCATTGGGTATTGCCGGTCGGTTTGCGGGCGGCATGCGGCTGACCTTCATGGACGTCGGGTGGCCGGCCTGCTTCGCGGCCGGGGTGGCGCTACCGGTGGTCATCTCCTACGTCCTGATCGGGGCGCTGATAAACCTGGTGCTGGTCGTCATCGGATGGATCAAGACCCTGCAGATCGGCATGGTCGAGCCGATCATGGGTGAGGGCCTCGTCGGGTACATCGTCTTTGCCATCACCGGCAACTGGTTCTACGGGCTCATCGCTTCGCTCCTGATCAAGGTGTTGATGCTCGTCCTCGCGGACTGGCAGGCACCCATGGTCGAGGAGTTCTTCGGCTTCAAGGGCGTTGCCCTGATCCAGTCGGGCGTCAATGAGTGGGGCCTCCTCGCCTGGCCGCTGGCCAAGCTGATGGACAAGATCCCCTTCCTCAACAAGCGCCGCTTCACGGCAGACTGGGTTGCGTCGAAGCTAGGGGTGTTCGGCGAGCCCATGTTTCTCGGCGTGATCTTCGGCATCGTGCTGGGAATTCTCGCCGGATACACTTGGACCCAGGTCATCGTGCTGGCCATCTATCTGGCCGCCGCGATGTACATCCTGCCGCGCATGATCGGGATCCTCATGGAGGGCTTCATCCCGGTGATGCGAGGGGTGGGTGACTGGCTGCAGAGTCATGCCAAGGGCCGCCAGATCTACATCGGCATGGATCCGGCCCTGGGCACTGGCCATCCGGCAATCCTCGCGACCGTGATGATCATGATCCCGATCACGGTCGGAATCGCCGTCATCCTCCCCGGCAACAAGGTTCTGCCCATGGGCGACCTTGTCACCCTGGTCTTCACCTTCATGTTCCTGGTGGTGATGAACAAGGGCGACATCCTGCGCTCGCTCATCACGTGCATCATCGCTGTCCCTATCCTCCTGTGGATGGCGACGCTTGGAGCACCCTATATCCACCAAATATTGTTGGACGCGAAATTGGTGGAGCCAGGGGTGAACTCCATGTGCCTGTTCGAAGGCGGGCAGCCGTGGTACTGGCCGTTCGCCCAGCTCGCAACGCTCATCTCCGGCGGCGGCTAGGACGAACACGGTTCTCACCGCCGGGCTTCGGACTGCTCCCCGCGCCTCGCTCTAGTGCGAGGCGCGGGGAACTGAAAGGCCGCGCTCAGCAGCTGAAGCCACCTAGCTGAGCCTGGAGCGCCGAGAAGGTCGGCGCTGGCGGCGCGCAGACCAAGGTATGAGCAGCATCTAACGCCCCAACCAATCGAGCGATCGGGGAGCCACGTTGCAGGAGGGTTCGCCTTGAAAGACCAACTCACATCGCGCGAACGGGTGACGCTCGCGCTCAACCACCAGGAGCCGGACCGCGTTCCGATTGACATCACCTACACCTGGGAACCGTATGTCAACCTCCGGCGTGCGCTCGGGCTGCCACCCGAGGAAGTCCACCCCGACACCTGGGGACGGATCCATGAAAGCCGCGACCTGGTCGACGCGTTGGGGACAGATTTCCTGCACTGCAGCCTGAACCCGCCGTCCACGGCCAAGCCGTTCCGCTGGGACATGGACGAGTACACGGACGTGTACGGGATCCGGTATCGCAAGGCGCGCCACAATCAATCGCAGCTCGCAGCGAACGGGGGCGGGTACCTGTGGCAGCATGCCGGGGCGCCGATCAGTGAAGCGTCGATGGACATGATCGGGCGCTTCCCCTGGCCGGACGCGCTGGATGCGGCGCAGTATGAGGGAGTCGAGGAGCATGTCCGGCACCTCTTCACGACGACCGGCTACGCGATCACGATGCGCCTGGGGAAGAATATTTGGGATTTGTCCTCCTATATGCGCGGCCAGGAGAGCTGGTGGATGGACCTTGTGCTGCACCCGGACTTCTGCGTCGCGCTCATGCAGCGCGTGGCCGACATCCAGCGCGCCATCTATCTCAAAGGCCTCGACTACGTTGGGCGCTACATCTCGGTCATCCGGCTGGGCGGTGACGATTTTGGCACGCAACAGGGACCGCTCATTTCGCCCGACATGTTCAAGAAGCTCGTGCGCCCGGTGCTGGAGAGCGTGTGGAAGCCGGTCAAGGAGAAGTACCTGAACATAAACCCGCAGGGGAAGCTCATGTTCCACTCCTGCGGCAGCGTGCGCGCCTTCATCCCCGATTTCATCGAGATGGGCGTAGACGTATTGGACCCCGTGCAGCCGCGCGCCAAGGATATGAACGGGCTGTCGCTGAAGCGGGAGTTCGGCGACCGCCTGTCGTTCCACGGCGGCATTGACACGCAGCACGTCATGTCGAGCGGCTCACAGGAGGAGGTCGCGCTCGAGACGCGGCGCAAGATCGAGATGTTCGCAGCGGGGGGCGGCTACGTGCTTAACCCCTCGCATGATGTGTTGGCCGAGGTCCCGCCGGAAAACCTGATCCGGATGGCGGAGATAGGCAGGACTTACGGGCGCTATCCGATCAAGCGCAGCTTCACCGACGAGGAGTTGCTCCAGATCTAGACCGTCCGCCGCATCACGTGCTGCGGATGAGATTGGGCTAGCGGGAGACGTTGCGAAATGGATGTACTGGCAGATATTGCCGCGCAGTTGTATGAAGGCAAGGGTGAAGAGGTGGCCAGACTGACCGGCGAGGCCCTGCGGGCCGGTCTTCCTCCGAAGGAAGTCCTCACCGGAGGGCTACTGGCAGGCATGGCAAATGTCGGCCGAGATTTCAAGGCTGGCCAGCGATTCATCCCTGAAGTTCTGGTATCGGCGCGGGCGATGCACATGGGCATGGCAGTTCTCGAGCCGCATTTGGCCAAGGGCGAGAGCACGGCGGCCGGCCGGTTCGTGATCGGAACGGTCCAGGGCGACATCCACGACATCGGAAAGAACCTGGTTGGTATGATGATGCGCGGGGCGGGGTTCGAGGTCATAGATCTGGGGGTGGATGTGCCGCCGGCGAAATTCGTGCAGGCCATCCGTGATCATCACCCGCAGGTCCTGGGGATCTCGGCTCTGCTCAGCACAACGATGCTCGAGATGGGAAAGGTAATTGCGGCGATCAACGAGGCGGGCCTGCGCGGAGAGGCGGCCATCCTCGTGGGAGGTGCGCCGGTGACAGAGGAGTTTGCCCGCCAGGTTGGCGCGGACGGCTTCGCGCCCGAAGCTGGGAGCGCCGTCGAGAAAGCGCAGGAGCTGTCCCGAGGCCGGTCGCGGAGCTAGGCGATGACTGTCCGCGAGAGCAGGTTGGGATCGAGTGGTGCCACCCAGGAGCGGAACGTGCCTCAAGTGACGTTGACCGTGACCCACGAGGCCGGGCTGCACGCCAGGCCGGCCGCGCTTTTCGTCGAGATGTGCAACCGCTTCCGCTGCGACATCACTGTCGCCAGCGCCGGTCGCAGCGTGAACGGGAAGAGCATTCTCGGAGTCCTAACCCTCGGCGTCCACAAGAGCGGAGCCATCACCGTCTCTGCCGAGGGAGACGACGCTGAAGCGGCGTTGGAACACCTGCAGCGGCTTGTCGAATCCAACTTCGAAGTGACGGCATGAAGCTCATCAAGGGCCTCCCGGCGGCTGCCGGGCTGGCGATTGGCCCTGTCTTCCAGATCAAGGCGCAGCCCGTAAGGGTAGATGAGTCGCCGGCGCTCGACCCTGCGGGCGAATGGGGGCGCCTTCTTGCGGCGCTGGAAGTCGCGCGCATGCAGCTGGGCGACATCGCCGCAAAGGTCCGTGAAGAAGTGGGGTCGAACGAGGCAGGTGTCTTCGAGGCACAGTCGCTGATGCTTGCGGACCCCGACCTCCTGGCGTCAATCCGGGAGAGGATTGAGAACCAGCGCGAGAATGCAATCGCCGCGCTGACGGAGTCGGCTGGCGGCTATGTGCGCGCGCTCGAGAGTCTGGGGGATGCCTACTTCCGTGAACGGGCGGCGGATGTGGCCGACGTCGTGCAGCGTGTAACTTCGATCTTGAGGGGCGAGCGCTTGGACCCGGCCGAGGGATTGGCTGCCCCGTCTATAGTCGTGGGGGATGACCTGACCCCCTCGCAGACTGTGATGCTCGACAAATCCCTTGTCCTGGCACTGTGCACGGCAAGAGGTGGCATGCTTTCCCATACGGCGATACTCGCCCGGTCTCTGGGCTTGCCTGCCGTCGTGGGCTGCGGCGCAGCGATCCTGGAATGCAAGCCCGGGACGAAGGTGGCGCTCGATGGAGGAACGGGAGAGGTCTGGATCGATCCGGATGCGGAGATCGTGGCGGGCCTCGAAGCGAAGAGAAGCCTGGCGGATGAGAAGCGGCGCATCGTGCACTCCCTGCGCCATGAGCCTTCGGTGACTAGGGACGGAAAGCGAGTTGAAGTCCTGGCGAACATCGGGAACGTCGAGGACGCGCGCGTGGCTATGGACGCCGGCGCTGAAGGAGTGGGGCTGCTTCGCACCGAGTTCCTGTACCTTGGAACTGAACGGCCGCCTGCCGAAGAAGATCAAGTCGCTGCCTATCGCGCCATCATTGATGTCTTCCGGGGCTTGCCGGTTGTGCTTCGCACGCTCGACATCGGTGGCGACAAGGGGCTTCCGTACCTCGACCTCGGACCGGAGGCAAACCCGTTCTTAGGGGTGCGCGGAATCCGCCTGTGCCTGGCGCGACCCGACATCTTCCGTCCGCAGCTGCGGGCCGCACTGCGCGCGGCGGAGAGCGGGAACCTCAGGATCATGTTTCCGATGGTGGCGACACTCGGCGAGGTTCGGACGGCCCGCCGGGTTTTGCAGCAATGCGCCACAGAGCTGAGATCGGAAGGGCACCGCATTGCAGCAGACATCGAAGTGGGAATCATGATCGAGACACCGGCCGCGGCGATGATCGCCGATCAGCTGGCGGGCGAAGTGGACTTCTTCTCGATCGGAACTAACGATCTCAGCCAGTATGCGCTGGCTGCTGACCGGACAAACCCGGCAACGGGCGAGCTGGCCTCGGCCTTTCAGCCGTCGGTGCTCCGGCTCATCGCTCACGTGGTCGTAGCGGCTCATGCGCGCGGAAAGCGAGTTGCCGTGTGCGGGGAGCTGGGCGGGGAGGCCCTCGCCATCCCCATCCTGATCGGGCTGGGTGTTGACGAGTTGAGTATGAGCGCGCCGGCCATTCCGGCGGCAAAGCAGATCCTGCGCTCGATGGACCTTGCCGACATGCGCGAGGCCGCGGCAAGCGCGCTTGAAGCGGAAGGCCCGGACGATGTCCAGGCGCTCGTGAGGCAGCGGTTCCCCACCATCGTGTGAGACCAGCAGACTATGGCGGGGATGGCCCTGCCAGGTTCCACTATTACGAGCCCGCCTGCAGGCCGGGCTCGATTGTCAGTTCAACCTGGAATGGAGACAAGCGATGATCGAGAGAAAGATGCTCTTCACGCCCGGTCCGGTGATGACTTCGGATGCGGTCAAGTCCGTCCTGGCGCATCCGGACTTGCCGCACCGGCAGCCGGCGTTTGAAGAATTCGTCCGGCGCATTCGTGCGAACCTGATGCACCTCTTCGGGGCCGATGAGGGGTACACGGCGGTTGTTGTCAGCGGCTCAGGGACTGCGGCGAACGAAACGGCCCTCTCCTCGATCGTGCGTCCGGGCGAGGAGGTGCTTCTCGTCAAGAACGGGGAATTCGGGAATCGTCTGGAGGAGATCCTCACCTGTTACGGTTACCCCCTGCGTGTACTCGACTACCCCTGGGGGGTCATGCCAGATCCTCGACAGGTCGAAGCCGCGCTAACGGAGAACCCTCGCCTGCAGTGGGTGTGCATGGTCTTTCACGAGACCAGCACCGGGATGATCAACCCGGTTGCAGCGGTGGGGGAAATCGCGCGGCGTCTGGGTCGCAAGTTCGTCGTCGATTGCGTGAGCGCCGTCGGCGGCCAAGACATCGATGTTGTTCGTGACAGGATCGATGTCTGCACGGGCGTTCCCAACAAGGCCGTGGGCGGGATGACCGGGGTCTCTTTCGTCCTGGCGCGGCGGGCGTGCGTCTTCCCGGTGGAGGGACCCAGGCGCAATGTCTATCTCAACCTGCAGAAGCACATCGAATGGGCCGAAAAGAAGAACCAGACCCCCAACACACCCTCGGTGACGATGTTCGTGGCGCTGGATGCTGCGCTGGCGGAGCTCCTGAATGAAGGGCTTGATAACCGCATCAAGCGCTACCAGTCCTGCGCCAGGATCCTGCGAGAAGGGGTGAGGGGGCTGGGTCTGAGGATCCTGCTTCCGGACAACCAGGCCTCCAACACCGTGACGTCGATCTTCCTTCCCAAGGGCGTTGATCTGGCGAAGTTCATTGCCGAACTGGACCGGCGGGGCTATGTTGTGTATGCAGGCAAAGGTCCGTTTTGTGAGCAGAACATGTTCCAGATCGCGAACATGGGCTGGATCAGCGAGGAGGACTGCCGCCGGTTCCTGGCGGAGCTGGATCGCATGCTGAGTGACCGGGACTGGCAGCGCTAGCCGGGGAATGAGTGC
>Ga0209342_10005553_pt1 | contig 12893 bp, 12 predicted proteins | sample RifCSP16_2_FD_184023 | JGI IMG/M metagenome (GOLD analysis project Ga0209342, IMG submission 184023) | Soil microbial communities from Rifle, Colorado - Rifle CSP2_sed 16_2 (SPAdes) (version 2) | ecosystem: Environmental > Terrestrial > Deep subsurface > Rock core/Sediment | place: Rifle... | reverse complement strand
ACACCTGCGCTGTCCTTGAGGCGAAAGGCCCCCGAGACGTAGCCTATCTGACCGAGCTGAGGCGGGTCCCCGGTCTGCTCGATGAAGTCGAGGAATTGCTCGACGCGATCAGGAGTCTTTGCCACGACGCGGCGGCCTCCCTCGGCGCTTGGGCGCAGTTCCGCGCAACACAGCCGCGCTGCGCCCATTCGGCGGCGACGGCCCTTCTACCGCAGCCTGGATCGTGTCCGCGACCCGATCGTTGTGTTGAAGGGCTTCTTGCGCGAGTCGTTGCGCCTTCAGCCCGGTGGGCGGACGCAGCCCCACAGGTCTAGGTCCCGGAGACGCGCTATCACCAACGCCGTTCGCTGGCCCGTCTTCGACGACGACGGCGCCTGTCTCAAACGCCTTCGAGAGCGCGCTCTTCTTGGCGGATTCGTTGTCGCAGTCTTTCTTGAGGAGCTTCACGACCTCTTCGAGCTGGATGACCCGGCCCCTAGCCTGCGCGAGATCAGTGTCGAGGTTCTGCATCGTGTGCGTGAGCAGGTTGATGCAGGTCTGGTAGTTCTTGTTGATCCTGTCGGCTTCTTCAAGCGAGCAGTCTCCCGTCTCGGTCATCTTCTGCTGACGCGTCTGAAGCGCCGCAAACCTCTCTTGAACGAGCTTTCCGAAGACCTTGCTGCCTTCGACACGGTAAAGGTTGGCACGAGCACCTTCGAGCAGGTCGTCGAACTTGTTCCCGTAGTCCTCCAGGAACGCGATCTTCAACACACTCTTGTCGATGCTCATGCCGTCCTCCACCACTTCGATGCCGCGCGAACTAGTTCACGAACATCGTAATCTGATCCGGGTTGCCTGGTGCCGCCACGAGAGCGAACTCGCAATAGAAGCACCCGTACTGCTGCTCCGCGCTGACCGCCGACGGGTAGACGTCGTTGTTCGCCGCAGCGTTTGCGCCGTTTCGCATGAGCTGCCCGTTGATGAAGACCTCGACATCGGACACGAACGTCTTCGTCCGGTAGTCCACGAGATCCACATCAAGGTTCGCCGAGCCTGGGCCGTTAGGACCTTCGATGAGCGTGTTCGCCGTGATCGCCGATGACACCGCTGCGTCCGCTCGCGTGCGGCTGCTCGCGTTGTAAGACGCCACGATCGCATTCAGCAGTGACACTTCACCGAACGCGGTCTCAAACGCATCCCATTCTGCCGTCGTGTCCGACAGCTTGATGCCCGCTGTCTGCGCCCACGTCGAGCCGGTCTGGTTCGCGTCGTCGAGGTACAGCTCGGCACCCGCACGAACACCGAGGTCCGCCGCCGCCGTGCTGATGTAGCCCGCCGTGACGCCGACGCTGATCCCCGTGCCGCCCGAGTCGAACGTCGCGCCCTGACTGAAGTCCGAGTCGTTCACCGTGTTCACGTCGAGCGTGTCCACGTTGACTTCGATCTCGTCGCCCGCCGCGTTCGGCATGATGCGCAAGAGGTTCACGCCGCCATCGCTGGTCTGGAAGTCGAGCGTGAACGTATCCGTGATGCGCCAGTCGATGTCCTGCGCCTGCGAAGCCGCGCCCGACTGGTTGTCGATCGCGTTGTCGAGGGTCACGTCCACAGACGCCGACTGATCGATGAACGCCGAGTCACCGAGAAACGCCTGCTCCGGGATCGCGTCGAAGTTGATGCGCCGGACGTAGACGTAGTTGATCGTCAAGCCCGCAATGTCGGCCACCGGGCAGGCTTCGAGGTCGTCGAGGCCCACCGTGAGTCGCACGAAGCTGAGCTTCACGCGATTTCCGGCCGACGTGTCGTCGAAGGCCGCGCCGTCCGAGCCCGTGCTCTCGGCCTGGAGGAGCGCGTAGACGTCGCGCCCCGAAGACTGGATGACTTGCCCCGTCGTAGAGTCTCGCACGACGCACAAGTTCTTCGGCGCGATGGCGTTGACGCCCGCCGTCTCGACCAGCTCGTGCGCCGCGAAGCCCGCTCCTGAAAAGGCCGAAGTGGCGCAGATGGCGCCGTTCGTCGTGGCGCCCGAAGCGCGCACTTGGCTAGGAGCCTCGGAACCCGCGACGCTGAGGATCTCCCAGTTCTGCGCCGCTGTGACCGAGATGTCCGTGAGGACCTGCGCGCGGAAGAGGAGCCGCTTCTCCTCGATGTCGTCGAGGTCCGTGTTGAGCGAGCTGATGGCGCGCTTCTTCGAGTTGACCGTTGGGATGTCGGCGAACCAGTCACCCGCCGAGTCTGCATAGATCGCCCGCTTCATCTGCGAGCGAAGACCGTTCAGGTCACCTTCGATGCTGGTCGGCGCGGATTCGAGCGTCGAACCCGCGGCGACCGTATCGTCGTAGGTGACAGAGTTTCGGACTTGAGCATCCTGTCGAATGAAAGTGCGTCCCATGACTAAAATCGCCTCCTATGATGCAGCGACGTAATCCGCTGCGAGAAAGTCAGTTACGACTGGCATCTTACCGGCAGTAAAGGTGACGGTGTCAAATCCAGTCCCCACGCCGCCGCTCTCACTTGTCGTGTAGTCGAGAGCTACACCCTCGAAGAGTCGAACTCCGTTCCAGTAGATCTGAATTGTCCCCTGAACGAAGTCTTCAGCGGTCGTGAAGATGGCGTTGACGCCGTTCTTAGTTCCCGTCAGCTCGTCTTGATAACGGAACCGATCGAGAACACTCGCCGGGTGTAGAGATGACCGCGCCACACATTGCTACCCGCGTCGATGCAGTACCGTAATCTCGACCGTTGGTGTACCCGACTCGGACTTCATCCAAATTCTGTCGGCCTCGATAGGCTCACGCAGAATGTCATTAGCCCTAAGCTCCAGGTAGTTCACGGTCGATCCAGCCGTGAAGTCCTCGGCCGTGAAATAGACACGCACGACCTCGGCACCCGTAGATGACAGATTTCGCAGCCTGAGCCACTTCGAGGCGCCGGCAGGCGCAAATGGAAACTCTCGCCCTGTCGTATCGACAGAGCGTCGACGGACACGCGCTTGTCCGCCGCGCCACTCGAACGACATGGCGACCTCCTAGTATCCTTGGCCCTTGAGACGGCCAACGACGAGAACGTGAGCGACCTCGGTAGCACCACCACCGAGGATGTCGAATCCAGCAGTCGTGATCGTGCTCTCGTCGACCTTCGTCAGTGCGACTGTCTCGCCGCCGACGAGTACCAGGTACGACGAATCCTCCATGTCCTTCATCCCGAGGCTCGCGAAGGTCACGGTATGCGGCGAGCCGCCCAACGTGATCTTCTTCGTCTGAAACGAGATTCCGCCTGAAGCTGCGCCAGCGACGAACGGGACGCCCTCAGTCTTCAGCGGCGGAATGTAGTCTGAGATTTTCTTTTGTGCGACGCCTGCCATTGCTTATCCCTTTCGCCGTCGGGTTAGAGGCGCAGCGGGTGTCGATACGGAAGACTCAGGTTCGCGAACTTCGTTTTGAAAGTTCAATGGGGGGATGATACCCGAATCTACCGTGCCGACACTCGCTGACACGAGCACAGCCCAGCCGGTCTTGTCCTGAAGCAGAGTTGCGGCGGCCGTCGGGTCAACACCGCGCACGATTCCATCCGTGGGGACAGCGACCACGACACCGTCGACGTCCACCGACCGCCCCCACAGATGTTGAACCTTGCACATGAGATCCATTGGCCGCCCCCAACAATGAGAGCTCTGTGGACGAGAGACGTCTTTCGATCGTCTCTCGTCCTTTCAGGGCTCTCTACACAAGGCTACCTACTACGGAGCGCCGACGTAGTCAGTCGCCCGGCCAATGTTCTTGAAGATGACATTGTGCCGCGGCGTGTAGACCACCGGAGTCCCGTAGAGAAGCTGCATCCAACGGACCGATGAATCGATCGTCGCGAGCGGGATCTTCATCATCGGAGCCAACTGAAGGAACGCCAGGTTGTCCATGTTCATCTGCATCATGAACGCCCGGTAGGTTCCTGGCAACTCGTCGTTGTAGTCGTTGACCGTCTGCTCGCCAGCACCCGCGCCGTTCGCGACGCGGAGGATGACTCGCTCGGTGCCTGCCGCGCCGTTCTTCGCGGAGCGGTAGACAACGTAGTACGACACGGCCGGGCCTGCGCCCGGCGTAACGCCGAACGTCGCACGATCACCAGCCGCGACAGCGGCTCCCGCTGTGACCACGACGGGCGCGCTTCGTCCGTACTGATTCACCGCGACGACCTTGTAGGCGTACGTACCCGCATCGTCTGTCGCGAACTTCGACAGCGCGTCGACCGGAGACGTAATCGCAGTCGTGATCGTCGGAGAAGCCGGACGCTTCGTCACGTCGCCAACGGCCGTGAGTCCTGCCGCTGCAGCAGGCTCGCCCTGCCCGTCGTCGAGGAACACGCTTGGAACGATCTGGATGTCGCCCGCAGGAGTCGTGATGCCGCGAATGTCAGCGCCAACCAGACCTTCGTCGGTCTTTTGGAACTGATCGAAGCGCGCTCTCGGGAAGAACGTCTTCACGAGGTCGGCCTTGTTCTTCGGATTCACGAAGATGTGCGTCGGGATGCCGTAGCTCGGCGCGTCCATGATCGTGAGCGAGGCATCCGTGAGCGCGTCCTCTGTGAGAGGACGACCACGCATGTCGATGATGTGGTACGCCGTAGCGCCGTCTTCGATCCACTTCTCGATGCCGTCCCACTGGACGGAATCGAGCGTCGACCGACCAAACCACGAAGAGCGCTCGACGTTTTCGAGCAGCTTCATGGTCCCGGCGACCGTCTCCTGCGTCAGCACGTTGCCGTGGGCCGGACGAACCATGCTCATGACGTGGGACACGATACGAGTCGTGCCCAAGAACTTCACGTAGGCGAACTTGCGCTCGTACTGCGCGTCGCTCACCTCGGGAAGACCGCCCTCGGCGATGAACCCGCCTAGCGACGACTGCCCGAAGCTCTGAACCTGGTTGAACTCCTCGACCGTGTTGTAGGCCGGGCGCTTCGGAAGAAGCCGCCAAAAGCGGAAGTGCTCCGCACGGAACGTCACGCTCTTCAGCGTGCTATCGAGAGACTCCGGGCGCAGCGGAAAGCCCACGCCAGGCGCCGCCGCGACAGGATCGCGATCGGAACCAGCAACGAGAGCCTTACGAAGAGCCTGGAGCTCATCCATGGATGCCTGACCCGCAAAGCCGTCGAGGCCCGCGTAGTCGCGCCAGCTTACAAGCTGCCCTGACATATCAACTACCTCCCTGACCAGCGGCTACCGAGCCTGGCCGTTTTGACGACGGAACGCGGCCACTTCGGCCTTCATGGCGTCCGACAAAGAATTGAACTGTTCCCAGTTCGAGATCGCGTAGGTCAGGTCTTCGCCACACTTGGCGATCCCGTCCTTCGACTTTGTCTGCATGTCGAAGAGGATGTCCGAAACGTCGGACTTCGACAGCGTATTGCCGAGACTCGCGGCTGGCGCCGCGCCTGCTGGGGCCGCCGTGACTGCTCGACGAGTCTGCGCAGGCTGCTGCAACGCGACACCGAGACGCTCGCCGAAGCTCTTCACGAGCACTGCGTTCTCGGCGACGACGCGGCCGATGTCGAGAAGACCCTTCGCGAGAACAACGATCTGCTCCTGCCGAAGGCGGTCGCTCTTATCGAGCTGCTCGCCCACGGTCACGAGAGACTTGGTCATCGTCGCGTGGAACTCGTCGAGGTACGGAGTGATGTCGACGCTCTTCTTGAGCGTATCCGCGCCCATCGAATCAGCGAGGCTCTTGGACACGCCAGCCTCGTTCGCGCCCGCCATGAGACGCATGAGCTCGGCCTGCTCATCCGGCGTGATCGAACCCTGCATGCCCTTCTCAAAGAGCGCCTTCTTTCGGCCGTCTTCTGAGCCCTGAAGAATCGTCTCTAGAGCATCCATGCTCTTCTTGAGCTCCTCTTCAGTCACGATCGACTTCTCGACTGTGGAATCCTGAACCTGACCCGCGCCCTTCTCTTGGGCCTGGTCGCTGTTCTTTGCCTCATTACCCATTTCGACCTCCCAGGCCACGACGTCTGAGCGCGAGCGTGACATCCACGATCCGTCCCGCCGTAGCACAACTAATTTTCGGATACCGAGATAGCACGAACGCGACAGCCTCGCTGCTCGTGAACTCGGCGAGAGATTTGCCAGACGCCTTCTCAATCCGCAAGAGCTCGTCGCGAGCCTTCGAGTCGAGACTTTGTGGCGACAGGACTCGGCCTGCGCCATCACCCTGTCGTGGCCCTATCGGCTTGTTCGGGCTTCCAGGTCCCGCAGTCAACGCCTTCATGTGATAGACGTCGTGCGCAGGGTCGAACGGACGATCTCTGAGATCGTCGTCGCTGATGCCGTCAATCATCGTTTCTTTCGCGGCTGCGGCTGTGTCCGGGCCGAGGACGCTCTCGACGAATTCGTCCGGCGAATTCCCCGCCGCCACGAGGCTCTTTGCGAGGATGTCGAGCTGCGTGTCCGTGTTCACGGGACAGTGCGTAACCGCGACGTTCCGGACCTTCGCCTTCGCGATGGTCTTGTAGTCTGGGCCGGAGCGGCGTTCGATCTTGCCTTCAATCGAGAACCCGAGACGGCGGTCGCCTGACTTTTGGAGCGCAGAACCTAGCTGCCAAATCGTCTCAGCCTTCAAGACGTTTTCGAGCAGGTATCCTTCCGCCCAATGCCCGTTGGCTGGCGCGCGCACCCCATTCGGGAGCGCCTCGCCCTTCTTGAAGAATTTCACGCCTTCTGGGTAGCCAACGACATCGACCATGGCCTTGCCGTGATTGTCGTTGAACCATCCAGCTTTCAGGAACTCGTTGAAGTCCAGGCCGTCCTGGAGCACGACCTCGTTTTCACGATCCTTTGTGTCGGTCGTTATGATCCCGCCAATACGGCGTCGCTTCCCTTTTGGCGCGTCAGCCTTCTCGAAGAAATACAGCGGCGCAAGAAAACCAAACGAACCGTCACGCTGCACCGAAGTCTCCATCGTGAATACCTGGAAAAGAAAAAGGGACGCGCGACATTCGTCGTGCGTCCCTTCTCACGGAATTCCAGCGCGAGCTGTTTCCGAACCAGGGCCTAGTTGGCTGTCTTCTACAGGTGTCCCTGAACGCGCGTCAAGAGCGTGTTCGCCCATATTCGACAACGAGGCTCGGAGTTTCGTCCTCGAACGACTTCGAGAGAACGAGCGGGAGCTCGACGGGCGTCTTGCAGGTGAAGCACAGCGCCGTCGCCCGGCCCTCGGCGAACGTGATCTTCCCGTGCGAACGGACAACGACCTGATCACCGCTCTTCTGCACAACTCTGTTTTTGCACATAGGACACCGCACGCTCACACTCCCTCTGGCCGCAGGCCCCAGAACTTCCAGCCTGCGCCTGATGGAACCTTGCGCTTCCCGGTAGCGGCTCGCCATGCGTCGACGTCGGTGTACCCTCGCTGAAGCACCCAGACATGGTCACATGCAGAAGACAGGCTTGCAAACCGACGACTGCTCTCAGGCATCTCTACCACGAACTCGTCGCCAGACTTTCGCAGAACAACCAGCCCCAGCCCAGGCTTGTCGATCGCAGCGAGATGGCCTGAAGCGAGGCTTAGGTCATCGGTCGTAGACGCGCTGTCAGCTTTGATAGTGTTCGGAGAGGCCAACGACTTCGAGCTTACGACGAGCCGTGTGTCCCTTGGGTATAGCTTCGTTGGCGCCGCGTTCTGTATGACATCGCTTCGACGTTCGAGCATGTCCTCGACGAGCGCCAGATGATCTACGGCGTCGTCTCTCGCGGCCTCACCAAGTTCCGCGCGTCCGTCCCACGGCGTCATAGGCTTCACGATCGCTGGAGTGATCGGGCGGATAGCATACGTCTCAGGATCTCGTCGGATCGCGCTCTCGATAGCCGCGCCTCGGTCCCGGCTTTGAATTTCGAGCCCTGCGCGCATCGAGCTCGGGTCGTGCCGACGAGCCTTGTCCGGGTCCTGATCTGTCGGCCGAGAAGGGACGCCGAGCGCGATGTTGAGCCCGGAGGCGGCAACACCCGGCAGCCTGTCCGCAGCAGGCTCAAACGCTAGAATTGGATGCAGACTGGCTTTCTGGACCTGCGCCGTGAGTAGTATTTCTGGACGAAGTAGCTTGCCGGATGTGGCCGCTGACGCCGACGCCGACTTGAGCACTCCGTCCTTGTTGTACGATGTCGTGCTTGCGACCTTCGTCTTGAATTCGCTAACGGGCATCTGCTCAAGGGACCCAAAAAATCGGACGTCGTCGTAGTGCTCAAGGAAGGCCGCCGTGACCTCGTGTGGGTCGTCAAAGCCGAGGAAAGCCTTGGACTCATCATACATAGCGTGGCCGTCGTACGTCGTGTCGCCGCGATCTGGCCGCGCTTGGTGGACCACCCATACGTACGGGGCTACAGGATTCGGGCCAAGAAAGACGTCGAACCCGTCGCCGTCTGCGCCCTGAGTCCCGACGACGTAGCCGTACGGGAGCTTCATCACGGTCTGACCTTGTCGGCCTCGACCATCCGTCCACCTTCTAATCGAGCCTGGCGGGTTCTCGATCGCAATCTCAAGCCCCTGAAAGTCGACAGTGCCCACGACGCCGACTTCGGCCTTCCATAGCGCCCGTGCCACAATCGCGAGCCTCGAATCGTGCGATGCGAGAGTGCTCGCGACACGGCGCACAATCGTAGCCGACTTCTCTTTGAGTTCACGCTCAGACGCTTCGAGACTGAACCTCATTGGGATCTCCAGACATACTTCGGCGTCTTTGATTTCCAGGCCGTCGAAGTATCCGCTGATGGGGCGGCGCGGGGCGGGGACGGGCTGGCTATCCGAGTAGAGCCCGGTTGCTGGTCCGCGGGTCCCGTTCTGCCTTGGCGGTGCGCCTCGGTCGTTGCGAACGGTCCTGATCTAATCACATGCATCTGGAACTCGCGTCAACCCTAAACCGGGTCGCCCCAAGCGCACCATGTACCCTTGAGCGCGGCTGTGGCGCTCGGGTTCACGAGGTTCACGGCCGTCGTATCGATCTCAAGGAACATCTTCGCCGGATGCGACGTAGACGCACGCTTGATGTTGAAGACCTCGGTCCCGCCGTTGAACTTCACGTTGAAGTCGTTGTCGGCCTTCACGTAGACAGCGCGGACGTCCGAAACGTCGCCGAAGCTCAGGTTCTCGTTGCTCGATGCGGCGATCTCGAATCGGCCCGAGACACACTTGGCAAAGGCTTCCGTGTCGATCTCGGCGAGCTCTTCGTCTAGGTCGAACAACTTGTCCTTGCCCTCTGTGTCGTCGGTGATAGAGATGATGATCTTGTGCTTGATTCGCATGATTCAGACCTCGATATCGATCTTGATTGTGGTGTCCTCAGACTTCGAGAGCTTACTGTCACCGCTGCCACTGCCGCCGTCCTTGAGGCTTAGCTCTGCGGTCTGCTGACTTATAGCGTCACCCTGAAGCTCGGTCTCGATGTTCTTTGGCGTCTGCGCGGGTGTCGAAGTTCCCTCAGTCTCCCCAGGTTTCTTGTCTTTATCTTTGCCGGGCTTGTCCGCTTTGGGCGTTTTACCTTCAAGCTGCGCGAGCATCGATTCGAGATCGCTCGTCGAGGCCGTGGCGACCTGCTGTGCCGAGAGCTCGGCCTGCTGCGCGGCCTGCTCGTCTTCACGCTTCTGCTGCATCATCTGGGAACGTGCGTTCATCCAGTTCGCGTCTAGAATAATCTTTCCTAGACCATCAGGGAGATCAGGAAGATCGTTCTCAGCCCTGATTTCGTCGATCGTGTAGATCGTCCGCACACGCTGCGTCATCAGATCGGCGAGCTCTTTTGGAGTTTGCGCCTCAAGACCAACGAACTCGATCGTGAAATTGTCGTCGATCGGCCAGAGGATATATTTGTCGATGACGCGACCGATGAAGCGGAGAAGCGGCCGCAGCCCGCGCTCCCTCGACTCTTGGCTCTTGGCACGCTGCGCGCCCTCGAACATGGAGTTGTGAGAGATAGTGAAGTCCGCGAGAAGGTGCCGATGATCGCCGTCAGTCTCGAATCCGACGAACGGCCCGTCGGCGGCACGACGAACTGTAAAACCTGTACGCCGAGGGTCGAACTTCGGTAGCGCGTCGTCCTGTGCGCGCTTTCGCGCAATACGTGTCGGGATCGCGTGAACGGGGCCGGCGATGATCGCGCACGGGTTCAGCGACGTGCGCCGCTCCTCTGTGGGTTTATGAATCCACGATGATCGCTCTACTCGGCACGAGACCTTGTACCCGAGTGACCTGGCGATGAAGACGACGTCCTCGAACGTCTTGGTATTCTTCTGCACGAACGTGAAGTACCCGTTTCGCGCAAGATGCCCGTCAGCGTCCAGGAACCCAGCGAGAAATTGAATTCGCGTCTCCCAATCGCCGAGCTTGATCGCGTCGGCGATGTGGCCGTCAGCCCACCAGCGATCAAGAATCGTCCGAATAGGATTCGGCGCTCGTGCACCTGGAATACCTAAAAGACGATAGCCGCGCGCTTGTCCTTGCCCGCTCTTAGCACAGGCGTTCAGCGTCAGCCCCCACTCTGCCGCGACATCCTCAAGCGTGGCGACGACCTCCTCATCCATTGTCGTTACGACAACACCCTGGCTATGCGCCTTACTGCCGTCGCCGACCCACAGGCCGTAGAAGTACGGGTCGAGCTCAGGCGTCGGGCGTGGAGGAAAGTCGACGCCGTCGGGCTGGAACAGCTTGTATTCATCTCGGAACCGACGAGGCTTGTCGAGGTAGTCGACGACGCGAATGTCGATGATCTTATTCGTTACCGAATTGATCAGCGTCAGCTCATGATTACCTGTGCATCGCCATGTGAGGCCACGTCCCGGCACGATCTCGTACATCTCAGCGTGCCCAGCGTGAGTTCGGAGTACGTTTCGCGGTGTAGAATCCGGCCCCATAAGCTGATCGCCGACGATGATCTGGTCAGCCCGCTTCGTCGTACCGTCGTACAGCAAGAGCTCAACGTCAGGTGCGTAGCAGCGTTGCGCCTGCGACCCGTATTTGAAATTGATCTCGATCGGGTCCATCAGGAACACCGAGCAGTTGTGCGCTACAACACCGCCTTCGAGCATGTAGCTCTCATCTTCGTCGACTGCGAGGTTGTAGACGTACCCATCCTCGGGCGGGGCGCCCTCTGAGAGCCCACGCATCTTGATCGCCCAGCCGTTGTCGATCGTGCGCGCGTGCGTTCCGCGATCGGCGACCTGCGCGACTCCCGCGGCCTTGCGCCCTTGGACATTCGCAAGCGGACGTGTGCTCGTAAATCGGACTGTAAAGTTCTCGCATCGTGTTCCGTTTCGGTACGAGACCGTATCTGTGAGTCCGGTGACGTCGCCAAGCCGCCAGGCCAGAAAGCGGATCTGGTCAGCAACGGAGCGACTCGCTGTCGTTATGGACGGTCCACCGTCCGCGTATCCATCGCCCTCATAGAGCCCGCACAAGAAAGCCGCGATGATCGGCTCGGGCGCCGTCATCAGCCCTTGCGGCAGGCGGAAGAGCTTGCACTCAGTCCCGAATGTGGCTCGTAGGTAGTCCGACAGCCGTCGGCTCGTGAACCATACGGCCTGGGACGACGAGTCCGGGTCCTTTCGAATCGTGGCGTCGAGTCCGAGGCGTGTTCGCACGATCTCCTGTGCGAACTCCGCGTACTCATTCTCGTCGATGTGGAACACGAGCTTGCACGATCCATTCGACGATGCAGTGCCCTCCGCGACGTAGAGCCCGAGAAATCGTGCGAGGATCTCATCGACCTCGATGCGCTCCGGGATAGGCTTGGCGAACTCGGATCGCGTCCCTGGGCCGATGTCCAGAATCCATGGTGCGGTCTGGATGTCCGACTTCGGGATAACGAGAAAGTCCTGCTCGGCCCGCGAAGGCTTGAATTCGAGCTCGCTCGCCGGACGCCAGGACGTCGTCCCGAATTTCTGGACGTCGCCCGCGCCTCGCCACGAACGGATGGTCAGAAACGGATGCTCCCCTGTCGCGCGAACGTCTGGACCGTAGGGACGAGCGATGTCGACGAGCGCGCCATCGTGGGGCTTCTTCATGACTGCATGAACCCGCCGAGGTCGGCCGCGATGCGTTATGACCTCGTCGCCAACTTCGACTGTCTCGATTGGTTTTGTCGTCCCGTCCGACATGGCAACGCGCGTGCCAGGAGCTAAGCATACGATTTTAATCAAAAAATCCATCCAGGATGAAAATTCCATGTCCCTGTTATTGGCATGCATGTTGATCCACTGGACATCTTCGGCGTTGGTGATGGGCGTGCGCCAGGCATTGTCTACGCCGGACACCATTTGGTACCACTGACGCCGGAAGGCACGCAGTTGCTTCTCTGGGATCGCGCCCTTCATATTGAGAAGACCCTTAGCGACTGAGCCCTGGCTGAAGAAATTCTGATTGTAGACGAACGCCCAAAGTATCGCCGTCACTGTGGATACGACCATTTCGAGCTCGGCCGTCCCGTAACCATAGCTGCGGATGTCCGTCCGCGGATTTCGTACTTCGAAGATCATCTCTCGGCCTGAGAACTCACCGATGATGACGTTGTCGTAAATCTGGACAGTGCGGACTGCGTCTGGATCGTCGATTGGTTGAAGGCTTGCCGTGTCGGCTAGACGGATCGTGCTGGCGTCGACTGCGTGCCATACCGACGGCTTCCCGTCGCGCCCGTACACGACCTCTGCATTGAGCTGATCGTAAGTCAGGCTGTCACGAGCCACCTTGCGGATGAATTGCTCGAAGTTATCACGACTTATCGAGTTGTCGGCCCGCCCGCTCTGGAGAATGATCGTCTCAAGTTGTTGGATTCGTTTCTTGTCAGCAGGTGTTGGCGACGCCTCCGAGTCGCGCATCTTGATGCGAAAGCCTGTCTCGAACTTGTAGCGCTGAGGGCTAGTGAACGCGCTTGCCTGGTTG
>Ga0209342_10005552_pt1 | contig 12895 bp, 10 predicted proteins | sample RifCSP16_2_FD_184023 | JGI IMG/M metagenome (GOLD analysis project Ga0209342, IMG submission 184023) | Soil microbial communities from Rifle, Colorado - Rifle CSP2_sed 16_2 (SPAdes) (version 2) | ecosystem: Environmental > Terrestrial > Deep subsurface > Rock core/Sediment | place: Rifle... | reverse complement strand
GGTGTGTAGGTCGCCGTCGGCGTAGGCGTGTTCGTCGGCGTGTTGCTCGGCGTGGGCGTGTCCGTCGGCGTCGGTGTGTTCGTCGGTGTGTTGCTCGGCGTGGGTGTGTCGCTCGGCGTAGGCGTGTTGCTCGGCGTGGGTGTGTCCGTCGGCATCGGTGTGTTCGTTGACGTGTTGCTTGGCGTAGGCGTGTTGCTCGGCGTGGGTGTGTTGCTCGGCGTGGGCGTGTCCGTCGGCGTCGGTGTGTTGCTCGGCGTGGGCGTGTTGCTCGGCGTGGGTGTGTTGCTTGGCGTCGGCGTGTTGGTGGGTGTGGGAGCCGGCTGGCCGAGCGACAGTTCGTACACCTTGCCGTCGTTCTCATTCGGGTTGGAGTCATTGTCCACGCCGCGGCTGGCCATATACACGTTCTTCACGGCCGGGTTCTGACTGCCCGGAGCGTGGGCCAGGCCCGAGCGTCGGATACTCCCGAGGAAAGCCAGGTCGTAGGTGTTGACGACGGCGCCGGTGAGCGACGTCTCCACCAGCGTCCGATCGGTGCCGGTAGTGCTGACGATGAAGAGCGTGTTGTTATCTGCGTTGTATTCGATTCCCTCCACATCATGCAGACCCAGGCTGAGCGTGTCGAAATGGGTCACTTGATCGTCGCCGGTCGGCGGCACGCCATCAAAGAGGCCATTTGCCCCTGGCGCGACTTCGTATACCTCAGCCCCTATCCCATCTGCTACGAACACTTGTCCTTGCCCGAAAGCAATGCCCTCCGGATCGGTACTGTTGAACGCCCGGGTGTCGAAAGACGTACGGAAGTCGTCCGCCGTGCAGTATTGTCCGTCCGCCCCCAGGTTAATTTCATAGACCCGATCCTGCTTATCATCCGAAAAGAAGATGTGCCCGTTGGTGGGATTCACCGCCGCCCCGGTGGGTTCGTTCGAGAAGGCGGTCGTGCTGCAGGTGGTGACCAGGCTGCCGGTTGTCGTCGATTCGAACACATTTGCCCCGGCCCAATAGGGTGGCATCTCTTCGACCTCGCTGTCGCTGATCAGCAGCCGCCCAGTCGCGGGCCGGTAGGCGATGCCCGCCGGGTCCGGGCTTGAGGGGTTCCACGCCGCGTTGGAGGTATCGATGATGTTCACCAGGCTCACCGGCAGGCTTGCCGGCAGGGCGACGAGAAGCGGTTCGGTGAGCGACAGCTCGACGATCTGGCCAGGCCCTTCGGCAATGTACAGACTCATCTGCAAAGGATCGTCCGTGGTGTCTCCGCTCGGGGCAAAAACCATGCCTTGTGAGTCGCGGAGCTCGAATTCAGTCAAGTCACGCATAGCCACCACCTGACCCGCCTCGGTGACTTCATACAGCGCTTGCTCCGCAGGACTCAAAACATGCAAATGGCCAGTGGTCGGGTCGAAGCCCAGACCCCGTGGATCAACCAGGCCCGTCTGTCCCAGGTCCACCTGCGCTATAACTGCCTCGTCAAAGCCTCCCTCCGCGTCCGGTGCGATGCGGACGAGCCGCGGCCCAGCACTATCCAGGATGAAGAGGTGTCCGCTCGCCGGATCGACCGCCATGCCCTCAGGATCCTGAAGACCCCATCGCCGAGCGTTAAAGGCGGTGAGGGTCGTCGGGGCCAGATGGCCGTCCGGCCCCACCCCGACCGCCAGCAAATTGCTTCTCGCCGACTGCAAGAACAGCAAGCGCCTGGCCTTGCTATCAAAGGTCATGTTCATCGGGTTGGTCACAGACGCCGCGATGCGCACCGAACCCGCCCGATCCTCGGCCGGGGTGACCCGGATCACGTCGAAAGCCCGAGGCGCAAGCGGATCTGGTTCGCGAGCTGCCGTCACGAGGAAGACCGCGGCCTCAGGCGAGTAAGCCAACCCGGCCGGGTTCGCGATGCCGAGAGCATCGGTCTCAATCGCCCGAACCAGCCTGACGTAGGCCGCCTGAGTTTGAGCTGAAGCAACCCAGCTTCTCAAGACGATTCCCAGTAGAATGGCGCCTGCCAGCAGAAGCACACGGATGGGCAACCGCTTTCGACTCCGGGTAGCGATCGGCACTATTTCATCCCTTGTATGCTGTAGATCGCGTTGGCCATCTGTTCGAGCAGGGAGAGGAGCCGTGCGAAGACCAAAATCTTCGGCGTGCGGTCGCCGTATGGAGCGATTCGGATCGGTCCCGGCGCCTCCCACGCCTTAATAGCCAGAGGCAGGTATACGTTGAACTGCTGGAGCAGCGTAGTGAACGGATCACCCGCGATCCATGCGGTGGTGGAATTGCCATTGCTCGACTGTATTTCGTAGCAGTACGCTGTATTGGGCTGCAACCCCACGAGCACCACCGAATGGCTCACCACGTAAGCTGTGCTGGTGATCACGCCCGACCATGGATCACTGCAACCATCGCTGCTGAGATCGAAGCGCACGCGGCTATCCGCCTCCAGGTTGGTTTGCCACGTGACGATGGCGAGCGACGCCAGCGGCATTGCTTCCGGCGTGCCGAGTACCTCCAACGGCAACGGCGGAGGCGTGCGCGGGGTCGGCGTGGGCGTGCGCAGGGTCGGCGTGGCGGACGGTCCCGGCGTGGCAGATGCCGTCGGCGTCCCCGTGTCGGTGGATGTAGGCGTGTCAGTCGCTGTCGGCGTCGCCGTGGCAGTCGGGGTAGGCGTGGGCTCTGGAGCATTAATAGTGAAGAAATCGGTGAAACTGCCCGCCGTCGATCCCACGAACTGGGCCGAGAGGCTGATGTCCGACACAGTCACCTTCAGCATGCCTTTCCTGGGATTGACATTGAGTCCCATCCAGCGGGCAAAATACCCCGCCTCGGCATCCGCCACGCTGACGTTATACAATCCAGCTCCTCCCGTCCCGGCTATCACGAACACGCTTCCGGCTCCCCTGGTATACACTCCGTCCGCACCGTCATCCGCGACGCACGCGCTGTTGAACGATCCGACCGTGGCGCACGTCAACTGTTTGCTGCGTTGATAGTTGTGCTCGTGTCCCTGCAGCACCAAATCTACCCTCTCGTCGATCAGCAGATTCATCAGATCGCTGCCGATCTCACACGTCTTGACGCCCATCGTCACGCACACTTTGTGCATGCCCACGATGACCCACTTGCCCGCGTTTTTCGCCTCGACAATCCTATCCCGCAGCCAGGTGTAATGATTGCTGCCCACGACGTAGTCGTACGGGTCGGCCCCATCCGCATTGTCCGCGCCCACCAGGATGACCCGCGCATTCTGGTAGTCGAAGTAATACTCGCGCGCGTACTCCCCATAGGGACTGATGACTGAATTCATGCGGTCCGGCAGGCATGCGGCGTAGTTGTCGATATACCCGTCATCCTGGTGAGGCTCATTCTCGTGATTCCCGACGATGAGTTGGAACGGAAAGGTCTCTCCAAACGGATCGCCGGTTGGCCGCCCGGCGCCGGCATTGAGGTTGTCTTTGACGAACTGGCACCAGTCTGACTCCCGTCTGTTGTTGCTGTAACTCATATCTCCCAGCGCCAGGTTAAATACGGCTCCAGCCGCGCCCATCCCGCGCAGCGTCGCCGCTGCGTCACTGCCGAATCCATAATCTCCCGCGGCTGTGAACGAAAACGGAGCACTCTGAACGACGGCGAGCGTGTGAGAGGCACGTGCCGGTGCGAGAACCAGGGGAAGAAGCGTCAGCACGAGGGAGGAGACAACGAAGCCGCCTGAAACAATTCGCAGGAAGAAACGCTTGCGCCTTCTGATCGTGAAGCCGGCGGAAGGCGCTTCACTTTGTCTGGGAATCCGATCCGGATCGTCTTCCATCGCTCCCCTCCGCATGCGATTCCAAACAAAAACAGTATAATGCCGGTGAACGGGAAGTCAATCCGAAAATGGTTAGATTTGTGTAATACTGAATTTTCACTTTTTACTGAAGATTCCGACTCCGTAATACGTCTGCAATGGACCAGATCATCGTCGAGCAACTGCGCAAATATTACGACGTGCACCAGAAGGAGCCGGGGCTGGCCGGTTCGCTGCGCTCCTTCTTCAAGCGCCAGTATCGCCAGGTCAAGGCCGTAGACGGCATCTCGTTCCAGATCGAGCCGGGCGAGATGGTCGGCTTCCTCGGGCCAAACGGCGCGGGCAAGACGACGACGCTCAAGGTGCTGTCGGGGTTGCTCTATCCAACCGGCGGACGCGCCGAGGTGCTGGGTTTCATTCCGCACGAGCGGCGCGCCGAGTACCTCACGCAGTTCACGCTCGTAATGGGTCAGAAGAATCAGTTGATGTGGGACCTGCCCGCGATCGAGACGTTCCTGGTCAACAAAGCCATCTACGAGATACCGGACGCCGACTACCGGAAGACCTTCGGCGAGCTTGACGATCTGCTGGAGCTGGGTCCCCTGGTCAAGAAACAGGTGCGCAAGCTGTCGCTCGGCGAGCGCATGAAGTGCGAGCTGGCGGCGGCGCTGTTGCACCGGCCGCGCGTGCTCTTCCTCGACGAACCGACGATCGGCCTCGACGTGACGATGCAGGTCGCCATCCGCCATTTCGTCGCCGAATACAACCGCCGCCACGGCGCGACGGTGATCCTGACCAGCCACTACATGGCCGACGTGACAGCCCTCACCCGGCGCATCATCGTCATCGACCAGGGCAAGCTGTTGTACGACGGCGACCTGTGGGCGCTGGTCGAGCAGGTCGCCCCGTACAAGCTGCTGTCGATCGTCCTGCGCGAGCCGGCGGCGCGCGGCGCGCTGGCTCAGTACGGCGAGGTGGAATCGCTCGACGGCGTCAAGGCCACGCTGCGCGTGCCGCGCGGCTACGCGACGGAAGTGGCGGCCCGGTTACTGAGCAATATCAAGCTGGACGACGTGCTGATCGAAGAGCCGCCGGTCGAAGACATCATCCGCCAGGTATTCGCCGAGAGCAAGGCGGCGCGCGAGTCGAGCAGTCAGTTGGTCGGGTAGTCGAGTGGTCGGTTGGTCGGGTAGTCGTGTAGTCAGATAGTCAGACCTCGTGAATGACCGTCGATAAGGACCGCAAATGGCTCGACCATTCGACTACTTGACTACATGACTACCTGACTACCTGACTACGAAACGGTACGACGATGAGATGGATTAAAGCCTACCCGACGCTGCTCAAAGCCAACTGGGCGCGCGCGCTGGAGTATCGCGGCCAGATCGCCATCTGGATCCTGTCCGGGATTCTGCCGCTGATCATGATGATGGTCTGGCTCGCCATCTCCGAGCAAGGCTCTGTCGCCGGGTACGACGCGACCGACTTCATCAGCTACTACCTGATGGTCACGCTGATGCGGCGGCTCACCGGCGCGTGGATCATCTGGGACATGGACAGCGACATCCGCAAGGGCACGCTGTCGTCGCAGTTGCTCAGGCCGATTCATCCTCTGCATCTCCTGTTCACGCGCGTGCTGGCCAGCAAGCCGGTGCAGGTGATGCTCGTCGGCCCGCCGGTGGCCATCGCCGCGATCCTGCTCGGCGCGCAGTACGACCTGTCGATCCCCAGCCTGTTCTTCACGACGCTCGCCGCGTTCGGCGCGCTGCTGATCGAGTTCCTGGCGCAAACGATTATCGGCTCGACCGCGTTCTGGATCACGCAGGCCACGGCGCTGGCGGAAGCGTGGTTTCTCATCCGGGCCTTGTTCTCCGGCTGGATCATCCCTATCGATCTGCTCCCGCCGGCGATCTCGCAGGCGCTGGTTTACCTTCCATTCCGCTACACCCTTTCGTTTCCCATCGAAATCGTCATGGGCCGGCTGACGTTCGGCGAGATCGTCATGGGTCTGGCGATTCAGCTCGCCTGGATACTGGTCTTCTTTCTCATCTATCGCGCGCTGTGGCGGCGAGGACTGAAGCGCTACGGGGCGGTGGGGGCCTGAGGAATGCAGAATGTAGAATGAAGAATGAAGAATGTAGAATGAAGAATGGGGAATGGGGATGATGCACCAGGAATAAGCCATCAGCGATAAGCGATAAGCGATATGCGATATGCGATATGCGATATGCCATCAGCCATCTGCAATGCGTTATCTTAGAGTGCTGGGTATCTTCTACAAAGCGGCCATCCTGACCGATCTGGAGTACCGCGCCAATTTCGTGACGCACCTCTTGCTGGCCGTGCTGAGCGTGGGGTGGACGATAGCGGGCATCTCGGTGTTCTTCCTCCACACCGACGCCATCGGCGACTGGTCGTATCACGAGGTGCTGGTCGTCGTCGGTCTCTTCCAGGTGTTCATCGGGCTGGTGGATGCCTTGCTCACGCCCAACGTGCAGGACTTCACGGAGCACCTGCGCCTGGGCACGATGGACTTCATCCTTACCAAGCCGCTCAACTCGCAGTTCCACGCCTCGCTGCGACGCATCAACGTCTGGCGGCTGGCCGACGCGCTGCTCGGCGTCGGGCTGATCGTCTACGCCACGGCGCAGCTCGACGCGACGCCCGCGCCTGATCGGATCGCGATGTTCATCCTCCTCGGCGCGTGCGCGGCCGTCATCATGTACGCGCTCGTGATGCTGCTCGTCACGAGCGCGTTCTGGCTCGTGCAACTGGAGAACGTGATGGAGCTGCTGTTCACGTTTTACGAGGCGGGGCGCTTCCCGGTGACGGTATTCCCGGCGTGGGTGCGCGCGCTGCTCACCTTCGTCGTGCCGATCGCCTTCGTCACGACGGTGCCGGCCTCGGTGCTATTGGGTCGATTAAATGTCGAGTTTGTGTTGTACGCGGTGGGGGTGGCGGCGATTCTTTTCACGGCCAGCGTGCTGTTCTGGCGATACGCGGTGCGGCATTATAGCAGCGCGAGCTCGTAAGCGGCTGTCTGAAAATCAACCACGAAGACACTAAGACACGAAGAAAGCCCTAAAATTCCCAGTGCCTTCGTGTCTTGGTGGTTAGGGCAATGGACTAACGCTCCAAGCCCGCGTCCTCGCGGGTAGGGTCAGGTTGGTCATCTCGACGGAAGCATACATTCCGTGTATAATCAGGATTGTTAGGAGATGGGCCTCATGGGCATTCGGCTGGACATCCCGGATTCGATCGCGCAAGCCATGCGTCTGCCAGCGGCAGAGAGCCAGCAGCGTCTGCTGGTCGAGCTAGCCGTATCGCTATACGCGCAGGGCATTCTTTCGTTCGGCAAGGCGCGCGAGCTGGCCGGGATGAGCAAGGTCCAGTTCGGCCTGTTGCTCGGCCAGCGCCAAATTCCTCGGCATTACGACCGCGAAGACCTTCAGGACGACGTCGCTTATGCCCGTCGTCAGTAACACATCCCCGATCCTCAACCTCGCCATTATCAACCGGCTCGACCTGCTGCGCCAACAGTTTGGCGAAGTGCTGATCCCGCCCGCCGTGCTATCCGAGTTGAAAGCCGACACCGACTTTCCCGGCGCCGATCGCATTCGCGAAGCACTCCTTCAGGCATGGCTTCAAGCGCGCGAACTGACCAACGTCAATCTCGCCCGCGTGTTGAACCGCGATCTGGATCAAGGCGAAGGCGAGACGATTGCCTTGGCGCTCCAATTTGGCCTTGACACTGTTCTGATGGATGAGCATGATGGCCGTGTGGCTGCCAAAGCCATGGGGCTGACACCGGTCGGCATTCTGGGCGTGCTGGTGCGGGCCAAGCGCGCCGGCGCGCTGGAGTCGGTCGAGTCCGCGATGCGCGCTTTACAGGACGAGGCCGGATTTTATATTGCCGATGACCTCTTTGATGCTGTGCTCCGCGAAGCCGGCGAGCGTTAGTCGCCTTACTCGTCAAACATCCTGCCCTGAACGACCTGACTTATCTGCCGCGCCTCCTGGCGCAGCGTCTCGCGCTCGACAAGCGCGCCCTGCAACCGACGCCGCTGGGCGAAGCGACGTGCTTCATCCCTCATCCATCATCGTAATCCTTTGCCCGGAGTGCGGCGCGCGGATGGTGAGGCGAAAAGGCCCGCAACAGCGATGGCGAGAAGGCGGCCTCACGAAATACACTGGCAATTTCGTGTTCACCCTGACCCGCGCTCAAGCCGAAGCCTTGTTGCAGGGCAAGGTGGTGGCGTTCGACATTGGCGGCAGAGAGTATGCCGGATTTATGCTGGTGCAGGACCCCCCGGCCCATGAGCAGTCTCAGTAGATCACAGATCGCTCGTAGCGGATTGTCAAATCCGCCACATTCCGCTGGATTTGGCAATCCAGCGGGAGCAAATTGTGATCTACTGAGTCTCCCGCCGGTTTGCCGTCGCCGCGAGTGTCCTCCAACATTGCGCGGCGGTCTTCCTCTCTATGTCCGGCGGCTGCCCTTACGGGCCGGCTTCGCCTGACGCGGCACAAGTGACACCTTCACGTCCGCGCCCAGCGCGTCGGCCACACGGCGCAGCGTTCGCAGGCTGGCCGCTTCCCCGTCCCGGTCATAGCGCGCCGTCGCGGTGTCTACACGTACACACTCAGATTTGGCCCCGCATAGCCTCATACACATGCTGGTACACCACCTCGCATTTCTGCTGATACAGGTCGTCTGTATAGGCCCGAGGCAGGTCTTCCAGCGCCCGCTTGATCGTCACCCGCACGGCAGCGCGGGTCTGCTGCTTGCTGCGCCACTCGAGCACCAGCCGCTCGGCCTTCAGCGTGTCGAGCAGCGTCGAGAAGCGCGCCTCGGGCCGCAGGTACAGCACGCCCTTAGCCTGATAGTCGTCCTTGTCGATCGCGCGGCGGCGACGTTGCGACGTTGCCTGCAACGTCGCAACCGCCTGCGCGAACTTGTAGTCGGCGTAGCGCAGGAAGATCAGCCCGAGCACGGGCATGGCGTACTCGGACGACTTGTGCTTGGAGTTGGCGCGCAGGTCGTCGGCGGCGTCCCACAGGCGTTTTTCGAGGTCAGTGGTGTTGGCGGGCATGTACTACTTGGAAGATTCCTGTGATCTAGGGCGTGGGCGTGGGCGTCGCCGTGGGGCAGACGATATCTTCGTGCAGATATAACACTCGCTCCTGACAGGTAAGTTCGCGCGTCACGCGCGTTTTGGCCAGCGCAATCAAGTCTTCGATGTGGACGAGATACACGCGCGCCGTGCCGTCCTGACTCGCGGTGACGATGCGCGCCCCATCCGGCGAGTACGCCGCGCTATAGACCCAGTCCTCATGCCCGCGCAGGACGGCGAGTTCGGCGCCGGTGGCCACGTCCCAGGCACGCGCCGTGTCGTCACTGCTGGCGGTGACGATGCGCGTCCCATCCGGCGAGAACACCGCGCTCCAGACCACGTCCTCATGCCCGCGTAGGACGGCGAGTTCCTTGCCGGTAGCCGCGTCCCACACACGCGCCGTGCCGTCGTCACTCGCGGTGACGATGCGCGCCCCATCCGGCGAGAACACCGCGCTGGTGACCGTGCCCTCATGCCCGCGCAGGACGGCGAGCTCAGCGCCTGCCGCCGCGTCCCACACGCGCGCCGTGCGGTCACTCGCGGTGACGATACGCGTCCCATCCGGCGAGAACGCCGCGCTGCTGACCCACCTCTCATGTCCGCGCAGGACGGCGAGCTCGGCGCCTGCCGCCGCGTCCCACACGCGCGCCGTGCCGTCACCGCTCGCAGTGACGATGCGCGCCCCATCCGGCGAGTACGCCGTGCTGGTGACCGCGCCCTCATGCCCGCGCAGGACGGCGAGCTCGGCGCCTGCCGCCGCGTCCCACACGCGCGCCGTGCGGTCACCACTCGCGGTGACGATACGCGTCCCATCCGGCGAGAACGCCGCGCTGGTGACCGTGCCCTCATGCCCGCGCAGGACGGCGAGCCTGGCTCCGGTGGCCGCGTCCCAGACGCGCGCCGTGTCGTCCCGACTCGCGGTGAGGATGCGCGTCCCATCCGGCGAGAACGCCGCGCTATAGAGCCAGCTCTCATGCCCACGCAGGACGGCAAGCTCAGCGCCTGCCGCCGCATCCCACACGCGCGCCGTGCGGACACCCGCGGTGACGATGCGCGTCCCATCCGGCGAGAACGCCGCGCTATGGACCCCGTACTCATGCCCGCGCAGGACGGCGAGTTCGGCGCCTTCCGCGTCCCACACGCGCGCCGTGCCGCCCCCACTTGCAGTGACGATGCGCGCCCCATTCGGCGAGAAGGCAGCGTTGTTGACCCCGCCCTCATGCCCGCGCAGGGCGACGAGCTCGGCGCCGGTGGCCACGTCCCACACGCGCGCCGTGTGGTCGTCGCTCGCCGTGAGGATGCGCGCCCCATCCGGCGAGTACGCCGCGCTATGCCCGCGCAGGACGGCGAGTTCGGCGCCGGTGGCCGCGTCCCACACGCGCGCCGTACGGTCGTAGCTCGCGGTGACGATGCGCGCCCCATCCGGCGAGAACGCCGCGCTGTTGACCCAGCTTTCATGCCCGCGCAGGATGGCCAGCTCGGCGCCGGTGGCCGCGTCCCACACGCGCGCCGTGTCGTCCCAACTCGCAGTGACGATGCGCGCCCCATCCGGCGCGAACGCCGCGCTGGTCACCCTGTCCTCATGCCCGCGCAGGACGGCCAGTTCGGCGCCGGTGGCCGCGTCCCACACGCGCGCTGTGCGGTCATCACTCGCGGTGACGATGCGCGCCCCATCCGGCGAGTACGCCGCACTGTTGACCCAGCTCTCATGCCCGTGCAGGACGGCCAGTTCCTTGCCGGTGGCCGCGTCCCACACGCGCGCCATGCGGTAACTCGCGGTGACGATGCGCGCCCCATCCGGCGAGAACGCCGCGCTGTTGACCCAGCTCTCATCCTCGCGCAGCGTGACCTGGAGTCGTGACGCGAGAAGCGCCTGCCTCAACGCGTTCTGTGACTCATAAGTGATAGCGGCCCGGTTGGCTTCGAGCGCGATCAGGATGGCGCGCTCGGGATCGACTTCGATCTGGCTGAGGGCAACGGCCGCCAGTTCGCGCGAGCGCGACTCACGTGATCTCATATCGGCAGCTTGCTGGGCTGTGAACGCGAGCCCGGCCAGACCAGCCAGCACCACGGCAACGGCGGCCAGTCCACCTATCAATCCCAGTGTCTGCCGGCGCTGCTTTCGGCGGATCTTCTCTTGCGTTTCGATGGCCGTTTCCACGAACGTCTGCGCCACCGCGCTCAATGCCAGCTTCTTCGCCTCTAGCTGCTCGCGGGCGGTCGCCAGCCGCGCGCCGCTGTAGAGGTAGCTCGCATCGCGGTTGCTGCGCTCCCATTCAGCCGCGTCTTCGGCGATCTGGTTCTGCAATGCGATCGCGTCGCGGTTCTCGTTCACCAGCCGGCGCAGCCACGGCCAGGCGTCGATCAGCGTCTCGTGGGCGATAGTAACCGTGCGCGCTGACAAGACTTCCGAGGTTTCTGCCCTCTCCGCCATGCTTCGGGGGTCTGCGAAAACCTCGGAAGTCTGAGATATGTCCGTCGTGATCAGCCGCGCGTCGGCCAGCTTTTGCACGACCACCTCGACGCTCGCCGCCTCGACGCCCGCCGGTACCAGCTCGTCTAGGCGTGCAGTCCGGCGTGTGTCTTGTGTCCCGCGCCCGACCTGGATCAGCCCGCCGAACACGTCACGCGCCAGGCGCTTCTCCATCTCATTCAATTGCGCGAAAGATGCGTCGGCGTGTCGCTCGAGCGACTTGTGCAGGCCGCCGGGCGCCAGGTAATCGACGAGCGTCAGTGCGATCACGCCGCCCCTGGCCTGCTGCGCATCGAACAGATCCTTGAGCGCGAACTGCATCAGCGGCAGCGCGCCCGGCTCGTCCCGCATGTCTTCTACGATCTGCGCGATCAGGTCGGGGTCGATGCGCAGGCCGACGCGCAGCGCGGGCTGAGCGATGGCGCTGACCAGCTCGTCGGGCTGTATCGCGCCGATCTGCATGAACTGCCCGTTGAGCAGCGCATTGAGCGCGGGGTACGAGGCGCAGCCGGCGACGAAGTCGGAGCGCATTGCCGGCAACACGGTCACGCGCCCGTTCTCGACCGTCGCCGCACGCGTGAGCAGGTGGAGGAAGGCCGCGCGCTCGTTTTCGTTTGAGACCTGCGTGAACGTCTCCTCGAACTGATCGACGACGATCACGGCGCGCTGGTCGCGCCGGTCGCTCAGGAGGGATTCGGCGGACTCGTGGAGGATGTCCGCATGGCTCGCGCCGCTGCGGCGGATGTAATGGCCCGCGTCCGGTGACTTCGCCATGCGCGCCATCGCCAGCGCCAGTTGCTCCAGCGGATCGCGGCCCGGCTTGAGCACCGTGTATAGCCAGCGCTCGCTGCCCGGAAGCGCGCCGTGCCTGAGCTGGTGCAGCAGCCCGGCGCGCACGAGCGACGATTTGCCGCTGCCCGACGGCCCGGCGATCATCACGAAGCGCGAGTCGCGGACGCGCGCGATCAAGTCGGCGACGAGTTTCTCGCGGCCGAAGAAGCGGTCGGCGTCTTCTTCGCCGAAGGCGTCCAGCCCCAGGTAGGGACAGCGCCCGTCGAAGGGCCTGGGCTGGAAGGAGGCACTGATCTGCACCAGCAGCGCCTGGACTTGGTCGGCGGTGTAACCGGTGACGATCTTGTCGCGGCCGACGACATCGCCGCCGACGCTGACCTGCTGGGCAGCGATGTCTATACCACCGCTTCGGACGCTGAGTGTCGAATCGGAAAATTCAGGCGGCTTATCATCAGGCGGACTGGAGGGTTCAGCCATTGTCTGCGCCCATAGAATGCGAAAAGGCCGCCCGCGATGTCGGCGGACGGCCAGGATTGTGCTATACTCGCGTTGCCGCGCGCTTCGACCGCGTAGGCCACTGCCCCAGATGTTGCGAGCATCGCGGGGCATTTTCTGGTTCATTGGGAATTGCCGTGATGACGGGCATATCTGGCGGTTGACTCAGGCAAACAGTCGGTAGCCTTCCAGATCAAGGAAAATGCGCTGGAACAGATGGCCGAGATTGAACAGGCCGTAACACCG
>Ga0209342_10005551_pt1 | contig 12896 bp, 12 predicted proteins | sample RifCSP16_2_FD_184023 | JGI IMG/M metagenome (GOLD analysis project Ga0209342, IMG submission 184023) | Soil microbial communities from Rifle, Colorado - Rifle CSP2_sed 16_2 (SPAdes) (version 2) | ecosystem: Environmental > Terrestrial > Deep subsurface > Rock core/Sediment | place: Rifle... | reverse complement strand
GAAATTGCCGTGATCGCCCTTTCCGGCATTGTTAATGAAGAATCCATTCGCGTTGCCGGCGACGAGATGAATAACTCCATTATCCAGTTCTTCAAACGCAACCATAATATCCTGATCGGCGAACGCACAGCCGAAGCGATCAAATGCGAGGTCGGCTCCGCAATGCCGCTCAAGGAAGAGATCACCATTCAGGTGAAGGGCCGGGACCTCGTGAACGGCGTTCCAAAAACCACGGAGGTGAGTTCTGTGGAAATCCGTGAAGCCCTCAACGAGCCGATCGCTCAAATCGTCGAGGCAGTAAAAATGACGCTGGAACGAACGCCGCCGGAACTTTCTGCGGACATTCTCGACCGTGGCATCATGCTCAGCGGCGGCGGAGCATTACTCAAGAACCTCGATGAGCGTTTGAGACTTGAGACCAACCTGCCGGTGCACGTATCTGAAGACCCGTTGACAGCCGTCGTGCGCGGAACCGGAAAGGTCCTCGAAAATCTGGACCAGTACTCAAAAGTGCTGATCAAGAGCAAGCGATATTAGCCGCAACCGCGCGGGTGGGCCCTGCCTGACCTGATCATGATGCTGATTCGATGTTCCTCCCATGCTTGAACGCCTCTATAATCTCTTTCTTCAATTCCGGGAATATGTTCTCCTCGCGGGACTCATCGTTCTTTCGCTCATTCTGTTGTCGTTGAATGACAAGCCGCAGGTACGACGGATACGCACCATCGCGACCGTCGCCATGGGAGTCGTCCAGAACCAGCTTTCGTTCATTCCCCGATATTTTCAACTCAAAGGCGAGAATGAGGCGCTGCGCCGCGTGAACATGGAACTCGCCGACGAAGCAAGTCGCCTGCGCGAAGCAAAACTCGAGAACATCCGTCTTCGTTCTCTTCTGGGCCTCAAGGGACAGTCGAGCCGGCCGTTGATCACTGCGAACGTCGTGAGCAAGAACCTCACCCTTCTCCGCAATTCGCTCACGCTCGACGTCGGAAACGCCGACGGCGTCAAACCTTCAATGCCAGTTCTCAGCGAATCGGGTCTTGTCGGTGTGATCGTTGCTGCCAGCGACAACTACTCGATCGCCAATATTCTTCTCAACACAGAATTTCGCGCGAGCGCCAAGATTCAGCGAAGCCGCGTGGACGGAATTCTCGCGTGGAACGGACAGCATTTGACCCTCAAGAACATCGCCAAGACCCTTGACGTGAAGCCCGGCGACGTTCTTGTCACGTCCGATTATAGCAGCACGTATCCACCGGACATTCGGATTGGAATCATTTCCAGCCTGCGAGAGGAACGGGGTTCCCTCTTTCGGGAAGTCATCGTCACGCCCGGCGTTGATTTCGTCCGCCTTGAGCAGGTTTTCATCCTCACCGCAGTACCCGACAGCGAGAAGGTAGCGCTTGAAAAGAAAGTCACTCAACTCTTCAATCCTTGACCTGAAAGCATGGAACGTCATCTTCGTTCAATACTGATCGTTTTAGGCTTGCTGCTCCTGCAGACAACGTTCGTTCCTCTTCTTTCATTGGGGGGGACGGTCCCGGATTTGTTGCTTATTTGGGTGGTGTATACTGCATTACGACGCGGTCAGGTTGAAACAACGATTGCGGGATTTCTTGTAGGCTTGCTTCAGGATTTGGTGTCCACACAGCTTTTTGGTCTCGCTGCACTCTCGAAAACAGTTGCCGGATTTCTTGCGGGTTATTTCTACAACGAAAACAAGATCGATCAGACGCTGGGGACCTATCGGTTTCTCCTGGTTGTGGGATCATGCTCGATTGCCCATGACGCGATCTATTTTCTGATCTTTCTTCAGGGGACAGACGTTTCGCCAATTCTCGCAGCCACCCAGTTTACTCTGGCGACCACTGCTTACACTATGGCGGTCAGTGCCCTTCCCATGTTTGCGTTTTCACGGCGACTTGCCACATGAGTACCATCATCCACCATCAGGAAGAATTCGGGACTCTCCAGCGGCAACGGGTACTCCGTATCATTATTCTTGGAATCGTCGGCGTTCTTCTTTTTCGTTTGTACCAGCTCCAGCTTTTCTATAACGTGGAGTTGGGGAAAAAATCGACGGAAAACAGCCTCCGTTCGATCGTGAAAGAGCCCATCAGAGGATATGTGTTTGACCGGAACGGAAATCTCCTTGTCGATGTAGGCCCTTCATATACCCTCATGGTGACACCGGCAGAGTTCGATGAACGGAACCTCTCCCTCCTTTCGTCAATTCTTCACACGGATCCCGCAAGCATTGAAGAAAGAATCGACCGCGGAAGGATGCATTCGCGGTTTTCACCTACAAGAGTGAAGCGGGATATCGATTTCAAGACTCTTTCGGCCATCGAGGAGTCGATCTATCTCCTTCCTGGCGTCAGCTACCAGGTGGAATCGAAGCGATACTATCCTTCCGCCGCTCATGCCTCCCATTTGCTGGGGTATTGCAAGGAAATCTCCGACGCGCAGCTGGCGCGGATGGGGGACTATTATAAGTTGGGTGATCTCATTGGATTCTCCGGGCTTGAAGCGAGTTACGAAACAATGCTCCGCGGCCAGAAGGGATTTGAGTTCATCGCTGTCAACGCCCGAGGGCAGATCCTTGGCTCATTTGAAGATGGAAGGAACGATGTGGTTCCGAAAGAAGGTTTTGACCTTATTCTGGGACTTGATGCAGGGACCCAGGCCGTTGCGGAATCGCTCATGGCCAACTATCGCGGCTCGCTTGTCGCTCTCGATCCTTCCAACGGCTTGATCCTCGCCATGGTCAGCAAACCCGATTTTGATCCTTCGGTCTTCAGTGGCGTGACACCAATAGAGGACTGGAACAGATTGAACAGCGATTCGACAAAACCGATGTTCAATCGCGCCACCATGACCCGTTACCCGCCCGGGTCGACGTTTAAAATGGTACTCGCTGCTGCCGCCCTGGAAGAGGGAATCATCGACGAGAAATACCGGATCACCTGCTATGGTGCCTACCGATTCGGCAACAGGACATTCAAGGATCTTCATGTTCATGGTTCCACCAACATCGTTGAGGCCGTTCAGAGGTCCTGCAATGTCTTCTTCTATCAATTGATTCACAAGGTGGGCCTTGAGAAATGGGGAGAGTACGCGCGCAGACTTGGCTTTGGCCAGCCGACCGGGGTCGATCTCGGAGAAGAGACCCTTGGGCTGGTTCCTTCGTCGGACTATTTTGATCGTGTCTACGGCAAGGGGAAATGGACGCAGGGGTATCTCGTAAGTCTCGCTATCGGCCAGGGTGAGCTGGGTGTTTCACCGCTTCAGATGGCTGTCTACACAGCAGCGCTTGCCAATGGAGGCACCTTGCACCAACCGCACGCGGTACAGTATATCAGGAACAAGCTGACGAATCGTGTAGACGAATTTCAACACCGCACCCAGTCCGCAGGCCTCTCACCTCAAGTTGTGGAATTGATTCGGGAAGGAATGAAGAGAGCTGTTAATGCTCCAGGCGGAACAGGGGGAACAGCACGCATACCAAATATTGTCGTTGCGGGAAAAACGGGAACAGCCGAAAATCCACATGGCGATGACCACTCATGGTTTGTCGGTTTTGCCCCCTTCGATAATCCCACCATTGCTGTTGCCATAGTGGTGGAAAACGCCGGCTACGGCGGATCCAAGGCAGCTCCTATCGCGGGGCTTGTCATGGAACGGTATCTCCTGGGGAGTATTCAGCGCTATCATGCAAGGCCTAAGAGCGTCCCGCGGGTCTCGGTTGACTCCACAGGAGTCATAACACAGGCGGTACAATAAGTCGTGTTTGAATACTTCAAAGAATATTTTGATTTCAAAACGTTTTTCATCACCATTGCCCTCGTGGTGGTTGGCCTGATTTCTGTCTACAGTGCGACCTATGATGCCGGCGCCGGTTCAATCTTCCAGCGTCAGCTCGGCTGGGCGGCAATCGGATTCGTGGGGATGATTGTCACCGCCATTCTTCCACTCAAGACCATTCATCGTCTTGTCCTTCCGGGCTATGTGATTCTCCTTCTCATTCTTCTTGTTCTTCTGATTGTGGGAAAAACAGTCTCCGGCTCTCGAAGCTGGTTCAGCCTGGCGAAAGATCTTGGCGGGCAACCTTCGGAATTTGCCAAAGCAGCAACGCTGCTCGCCCTTGCTGCTTTCCTTTCGCGAACAACGACGATCATTTCCGATCCAAAGCATTTGTTTGCGGCGATCGCGATCGTTGTGGTCCCGATGGGATTTGTTCTGGCTCAACCGGATCTTGGAACATCAATGGTTTTCTTCGCCATGTTGCTTCCTGTTCTCTATTGGGCCGGGGTTGACAATTTTGTTCTAGCGGCCATTCTTTCTCCTGTCATTGTTGCAGCAGGAGCACTGTTTGGAACTTCGTTTTTCATCATCAGCGTTGCCGCCAGCGCAGTATTGCTGTACGTCAGCCGGAGGAACCGTTTCATCGCTGCCGTGGCGTTTGCCATCACACTTGCGGTTGGCGTATCTGTTCAGTTCGTTTATGAACGACTTCCCTCGTACCAGCAAAAAAGAATCATGACATTCCTGAATCCCGAGGCCGACCCCCTCGGCTCGGGCTATAATGTTCTCCAAGCCAAGGTTGCCATCGGTTCAGGCGGATTGTTCGGCAAGGGCTACCTGCAGGGAACTCAGACGCAGCTCAACTTTATTCCTGAACAGTGGACGGATTTCATTTTTTGTGTCCCGGGAGAGGAGTTTGGCTTCTTTGGCGCATCCATCGTTTTGATCCTGTTTGGAGTTCTTCTTATGCACGGCATCAAAATTGCTTCGGCGTGCAAAAACAGGTTCAGCAGCATAGCTGCGATCGGAATCACCGCTGTCTTTGCAACGCATGTTCTCATCAATATCGGCATGTCCATGGGGCTCATGCCGGTCGTCGGAATACCACTTCCGTTTCTCAGCTACGGGGGGTCAGCGCTTCTCGCTACGATGGTGATGTCCGGACTTCTGATGAATTTCTGGGCAAACCGCAAAGAATACTAGCATTCCGCCAATTCTCATACAAGCGTCGCCTTGGAACGCGACAAATCGTCCCACTCGTGTGTGAGATGAGAAATTAATTGCTGAAAGGAGCTATGAATCAAGTGCTGTTGTTCGTCCTGTTTTTTGTTGTCATTGTCTTACTGTTCGGTCTGATGCAATACCGCCTTTACCGGGTGTTGCATCGATGGATCACAAGTGTCTTTTCACGCTCTACGCGGAACATATGGCTGCGACGCTCTCACTGGGCCATTCTCTTCCTCAATTCATTGTTTCTTGCACAGATGGTCGTCCGGGGAACGTCCCTCTATGAGCACACCTTCATTCAGGTGCTTCTTGTTTACCCGATGGGCTGGTTCTTTGCCGCGGTTGTACTTGCGTTCCTCGTTGTGACCGTCATTGACCTTGCACGAATTGTTGGTCGGCTGGGGAATCGTCTGGCAAGAAAGTTCTCCAGCCGCAGTGTTTCTCACTCAATAGTGCATGAACCTGTGCCCGATCCCGGACGGCGACGATTTCTCAGGCTTGGGGGTCTCTCAACCGCATCGGTCATTGGCGCTCTGCCGATCGTTGCATCGGCACAAACCGCACGCGACTACCAGATCAACAGACTCTCGCTTTCCTACAATGACTTGCCGACCGGTCTCGATGGATTCACGATTGCCCAGGTCAGTGATATCCACTCCGGCATTTATATGACGGAAGAAAACATGCGGGAGATATTCGAAATTGTGAATTCTCTTGACGCAAAAGCCATCATGGTAACCGGGGATTTTGTCGACTCGTCTGATTCGCAAATCGAACCGTTGTACAAAGCCATTCAAATGCTGAAAGCAGAGTATGGGGTTTTCGGCTGCCTGGGGAACCACGATCACTTCGCGACCGCCGGGAAGGTTTCATCGGCTGTAGAAGAGCGTGGAATCGTCATGCTCAACAATTCCCATTCACAGATCGCAATCGACGGCGATAAGATTTCCGTCATTGGAATAGACGACGCCGGACGCGGACAATCAAATTTTGCCGACTGGAAGAAAGCGCTCGAGGGAATCGATGCTGAATCTTTCACAATCGCCCTCACACACCGCCCCGACGAATGGGATCAATCCCGATCGTCCGGTATAGATCTCACCCTCGCAGGACACACACACGGAGGGCAGGTTGGGTTCAAGCTTGGCCCTGTCAATCTCAATCCTGTGTATCTTATTCATAAATACGCGATGGGACTGTACAGTCAGGATAACACACATTTGTACGTAAACGTCGGCGTGGGGATGGTGGGAGTGCCAATCAGGCTGGTAAGACCTGAAATCACGATGTTTACGCTAAAACGAGCGTAGATGGATATTTTGTCATTCTTGCTTCTTTTCGCCGGCGGCCTTTTTGCCGGGACACTGGGTTCTCTGCTCGGACTCGGCGGAGGCATTATTCTCGTTCCCTTTCTGACCCTGGTGATGGGACTTCCCATGCATCAGGCCATTGCCACAAGCATCACGGCTGTCATCGCCACTTCAACCGCCGGCGCATCGATGAATGTCCGGCGAAAGACTGTCAACATCAGGCTTGGGATGGTGCTCGAAACAGCCACCGTTGCAGGCGCCATTGGAGGCGGATTGACCGCCACTCTTCTCAGCGGAACGACGCTTACCCGAACCTTTGCCGTTCTCATGGTCATTGTGGCGGCCTTTATGCTGTGGCGGAGCCGGTTTCATTCGAGTACCCCATGGGGTGGCAAGGGAGTTATTCCAGGGACTTTTTTTGATGAAGCAACCGGTGAGACGGTTGAATACTCCGTTCACCGACTACCCGCAGCAATGGCAGTGTCTCTTCTCGCCGGAAATATTTCCGGACTCCTCGGCGTCGGCGGAGGAATTTTCAAAGTTCCCGCAATGCACCTCGTTTGCGGAATGCCGCTCAAGGCAGCAACGGCGACAAGCAACTTCATGATTGGAGTTACCGCTGCGGCGAGCGCGTTCATCTATTTCGCGCACGGCTATCTCAATCCCACCGTCACGTCGGCTGCCATCCTGGGCGTTTTAGCCGGATCATTTCTGGGCGTTTGGCTTAGTACAAAAATCGAGACGCGCTCCCTAAGCTGGATATTCATCGGGGTTTTGCTTTTCGTTGCCATTCAACTCTTCAGCCGCTGATATGACCTCTTCCTCAAATACTTTTCTTGCCGAACGATGGATTGCCCGTATTCTCAGGGGAGGAATTGTCCTCAGTGTGATGTTCATTGTGGCCGGCCTCTTTCTTATGACAATTCAGGATGGTTCCAATATCCCTCCGACCGTACATCCTTCACTGTCTGATCTTCTACTCACTGCATCAACCCCCTCAGGGCTGGCGTCCGCCCTCATGGTTATCGGACTTGTGCTCCTCATGTTTACTCCGTTCCTCCGCGTTCTAGCGGCCGTTCTTGCATTCAGCGTTGAACGCGAATGGAAATACGTCGTCGCGGCCTTGCTTGTCCTGCTGATGCTGATCGGCGAAATGGTGTTTGCGTTTCGCTGAGTCCTCTCTCACAACGGTAGTGTCTCAATTCGATGGTAGTCTAAGAGGGTATTGAGTCACATCCCTCGCGACATTTCCAGTTGCTTTGCCAGAAATTCTTCGTACATTTCCGTTCCATCTCAGTGAGGAGAATGATGATACTGTCGGATAAACAGATCCTTCGCGAAATGAAGAAGGGTGCCATTGTTGTCAAGCCCTACGATCGGAAGCACCTTGGATCCAACAGCTACGACGTTCATCTGGGCGAGTGGCTTGCCATGTATGACGAGGAAATCCTCGATTCCAAGGAACACAACAGCGTTCATTATTTCAAAATCCCGCGTGAGGGGCTCATTCTTGTTCCAAGCAAGCTGTACCTCGGCGTAACGAAGGAATACACCGAAACACACCGCCATGTTCCCTTTCTGGAAGGGAAAAGCAGCATCGGACGGCTTGGAATCGATATCCATGCCACGGCAGGAAAGGGAGATGTCGGCTTCTGCAATACCTGGACGCTGGAAATCTCCGTACGGCAACCCGTTCGCATTTATGCCGGAATGCCGATCGGACAGTTGATCTATTTCGAGATTTCCGGGGAAGTCGAGGTTCCCTATTCCAGCAAGAAAACTGCCAAGTATAACAAGCGCGGCATTAAGCCTGTGGAATCCATGATGTGGAAGAATTTTCGCTCTTAAACTCACATGAATTTCTCCGATCGGTTGAAGAGTATTCAGACGCATCAGCAGTCGCTTCTTTGCATTGGCCTTGACACCGACCCTTCGCTTCTCCCTTCGCATCTGGGATCATCCTCGCAATCGGTTCTGAATTTCAATAGGGAAGTTATTGCAGCCACACATGACCTTGTTTGTGCCTACAAATTGAATCTGGCTTTTTACGAAAGTCTGGGACGAAACGGCTGGGATGTCCTTCATGAAACCCTGAGCCGCATTCCAGCGGCCGTGCTGACGATCGGTGATGGAAAACGGGCCGACATTGGCAACACGAGTGAACAGTACGCGAAGGCGCTGTTTCATGATCTCCATTTCAACGCGATCACAGTAAATCCGTACATGGGCTTGGATTCGCTCGAACCGTTTCTTCGCGACGAATCGAACGGAGTGTTTGTGCTTGCCTTGACGTCGAATCCGGGTTCGAAGGATTTTCAGAGGTTAAAGGCAGGGTCGGTACCCTTGTATAAGAAAGTTGTCCAAGCGGCGAAGAAGTGGAACACAAAGAAGAACATCGGGCTTGTGGTTGGCGCGACACATCCTCGCGAACTGCGGGAGGTGCGATCCATGGTTCCTTCAATGCCGCTCCTGATACCGGGGATAGGAAAACAGGGAGGCGATTTGCACCAGGCGGTTCGGTACGGATGTGACAAGAATGGGCTGTCAGCCGTGATGAATGTGGGCCGGTCGGTCCTTTATGCATCAAAGGGGGATGATTTTGCCTCGGCGGCCCGAACCGAGGCAATGAAGCTCCGCGATCAGATCAACGCATTCCGGGGATAATCACTCCGCATTCAATCTTCAATTCTTTTGGGGGGTATTCCAATTCACGAGCAACTTCTCAGATACATCTGGTCTCGCCGGGCTTTTCGGCCATCTGAGCTTCGAACAAGCGACGGCCGCAGCGTCGAAATCCTCTCCCCGGGCAAGTTTACTGATGGAGCCGGCCCCGACGTTCGCGATGCTCTGATCAGAATAGGGTCAACCACTCTTGCCGGCGATGTGGAGTTCCATCAGGATTCCGTGGGATGGAAGCAGCACGATCACCATCTCAAGCCGTCATACAACCGAGTGATTCTTCACGTTGTCCTGAACGGCTCCCACCGGCACAATTCAGCGACAACTGAGAGCGGCCGAATCGTTCCGCTGCTTATCCTCCTTCCCTTCCTTTCTCGTTCTCTTGAATCGCTGTGGGAAGAATTTATCGATGATGAACGGACATCTTCATCGCTGCCCTGTTTTGGAAAGACCACACGTATTCCGCAGAAAACGATCCGCCAATGGCTCCACAAAGTTGATGTCGAGAGATTAGAACTGAGAATTCTTCGATTGCAGGAACGATTGCGGGAACTCGTTGCAGAAACGGAACGAAGACTCGCGGAGCCGTGGGGGAATTACGGGAGGCCAAAGTTGGAAGGATTCCCCGAAGAAATTCCAATACGGTATCCCGAACTCTCACGCCGGGTCCTGGCCGACAGGCATTTGTGGGAACAGGTCTTGTACGAGGGAATCATGGAAGGTCTTGGATACAGCAGGAACCGGGTTCCTTTTATCCGTCTTGCAAGTGCTGTTCCGCTCAGGCTTGTTCGCTCGATTGGCCTTCAGAACGATCCATCAAGACTTTCAGCACTCCTCTTCGGCGTCAGTGGTTTGTTGCCCTCGGTTCGCTCACTGAAGGAAAGAGCGTCGCGGGCATACGTAAAGTCTTTGCTCCATGGCTGGAGGGAATTTCGAAAGAACCCGACAATCGGGCGCATGCATCCTGCAGAGTGGCAATTCTCACCCCTGCGGCCGCGCAATTTCCCCACCGTACGGATTTCTGCCGCGTCCGGGATTATACGAAACATCCTTCTCCATGAAATGTTCCGGCAAACGATCCAATGCATAAAGGGTACTGATGCAATCGAGGAGAGAATCGGGGAGCTTCAGAAACTCTTTGCCATAGAGCCTGATGAATTCTGGGCTCGTCACTATCATTTTGACCGGCCGACGAAGAGGTCGATGCGGGCGCTGGGGATTTCACGCATCAATGACATTCTTGTCAATACGATTTTCCCTCTTTCACTCCTCTATGCACGCGTATTCAGAGACACGCAAGTGCGCGAGGGAGTTCATGCTCTGCGTGCGGTTTTCCCAACGCTGACTGAGAACAGCAGCACACGGGTTGTCGAGCAGGAGCTTTTCTACGGAAAGTATGCACTGACCTCGCTTCCGTTGCAGCAGGGAGCGATTCAACTCTATCGATACTACTGTACAAAGGGCCGATGCAGCGACTGTGAAATTGGGAAGCGGGTGTTTACATAAGGGGTGGTGTTGTTACACTAAGTTCTTGTTTGCCCCTGGCAGGGGACTTCCAAAAGCTCAAGAGACTCATTGCCGAGCGAATTCAATGAGGGGTTGAAAATCGTTTTCATCGGCTTTGCGAAGCGCATTCAGATACGCTGACCGGGCGACCCCTTTGTCGGTAAGATTGATGCCTCCCCAGGAAAAGTGAGGCCGGCCTAGTCCGTGGCTCACGAGAATGTCTGCAATAAGCCGGGCGTGTCTTCCGTTCCCGTTTACGAAGGGATGGATCGTCACAATCCGATGGCTGAATCGGACTGCAATGTCATCTTCCGCGTAGATGGCGTGACCAATCCAGTATCCGCAATCATCCAGGAGCTTCTTGAGTTCAATACGAATCTGATTCTTATCCACTCCAAAGTTTTTATTCGATGTGCGAAATTCTCCGGCCCATTTCCAAATATCCACAAACATCTTCCTGTGCAGTTCCTTCACAAACTCCTCGGCCAGCATTTGATCAAGGCTAAATGTTCTTTTGATTGACCACTCGATAGCCTTCTCCACACCAAGTTGTTCGAACTCGTCCAGTTCTCCCCTTGTTGTAATGGTCGTGACGAGAAGTCCTTCCTTCTCGTCTTCGTCAAGCGGAGTCTGACCTTCTGTCGACTCGAGATCTAGTCCCATAGATGTTTCGGTATCTCTTGTCTTAATGAGTCTGCCCTCTCCTTTGTTGCCTGATGCAGGCGTTCTTCTCTGTTTTCCTGGTCCTCCAATTTCATTGTTTGGGAGGTTCTCATGACAATTTCGCGGGCAACTTGTTGGGCTCGTTTCTCTATCATCTTGTCGATAGAGGATTCCCTTGGAACAAAACCATACACAAATTGAAGATCGAGCGCACGGCTGACTTCAATAAGTTTCTTGAGTGTAATGGTCTTATTCTGTTCTCGTTCCTCAATTTCCTTCACGGTCGCCGGTGTCTTTCCAAGTCGTTTTGCCAGCTGCGCCAAAGACATGTTGAGAGATCTCCTTATCGCGTTAATCCATCCTTCTGTGGGGATTTCAACGGTAGTCAGAGGCTGGAATTTCATCAGTTTTCTATCAAGCTGTTCAACTACGAGTCTTCTGTTTGAATTAGTCATATGGGTATATCCTAATATTTTGTATGGTAAATTAAGGATATACCCATATAAATGCAACAGCAATATCAGGGTATACCCATATTTTCTTGCTCGCCTCTCCAGTGAGGAAGGTCATGCGGAGAATATGAAACAAATAAGGAATGCCCGGAAAACCTAGGTCTTTTGTTGCTTTTTCTTCGCTGCGGGAAAGAGAACGTTGTTGAGGATGAGTCTGTACCCGGGAGAGTTCTTATAGAGATTCAGATCGGTGGGTGGGTCGCCAACCTGATGTTGATAATCCTCAGGATCATGGCCGCCGTACCACGTAAATGTGCCTCGTCCAAAATTTCCATGGAGATAGCGCACTTCTTCCGTTCCCTCCCTCTCTGCAAGAACCACAACCGTTCGCTTGATCAGGCTCTTGCGGAATGCCGTCGTTTGCCCCATGAATCCGCGCACAATATTGACGTGATCCTGCGTCAACATGGTCGGCACGGGATCGTACTTGGCAGAAAACTCAAACAGCGTGAAATAGTCGGTATTGGGATCGCGGATCGGCGGCGGATCGCTGGAGGGAATATCAATATCAGAATATTCATATCGCAACGGATTCATATCGAGTGTGAAATTTTCGAAGGCCAGCGTTTGCGCGAAGTTCATTTTTTCCCCTGCATCGCGGTCAGGTGGGTCGCCGTCAAACATTACATCGCAAATGTCGATATTCCCCGCCGCCAGGGCAATATCATAACTGTCCGTTGCCGAGCACATGGCAAACATGAAACCGCCCTGGCCAATATACTCTCGTATTGCCAGTGCAACGGCTTTTTTCTCGTCGGAGACTTTTCGATAACCCAACCGCTTCGCTTCCCGCTCGTACAGAAGCTGCTGCTGGACATACCATTGTGCGTTACGGTAGTTCGCATAGAATTTTCCATACTGGCCGGTAAAATCCTCATGGTGGAGGTGAAGCCAGTCATATTCCGATAATTTGCCCGAGAGAACCTCTTCATCCCAAATCTTCGTGTAAGGAATCTCGGCATATTCCAGCCCTAGCGTGACAGCATCATCCCAAGGCTTGAAATTGGGAGGAACGTACACGGCTATTTTTGGCGCCTTCTCCAGCCGGACCACATCCATATTATTATCATCCCGCTGCACTTCCGCATACAACGTTGCGGCCTCCGTACCTCCGAGAGACTCAAAGGAAACTCCCCGGATTCTGCATTCCCGTGCGAGCGCGTCAGCATAGTCCATCAGGAACGACCCGCCCCGA
>Ga0209342_10005542_pt1 | contig 12908 bp, 20 predicted proteins | sample RifCSP16_2_FD_184023 | JGI IMG/M metagenome (GOLD analysis project Ga0209342, IMG submission 184023) | Soil microbial communities from Rifle, Colorado - Rifle CSP2_sed 16_2 (SPAdes) (version 2) | ecosystem: Environmental > Terrestrial > Deep subsurface > Rock core/Sediment | place: Rifle... | reverse complement strand
GCCCAGGAGAACGAACGGAGGGAGGGAGATTAGGACTGGACAAGCATCCCCGCAGCTGATAGACTATGAATAGCTTTTCAAAGGCTGACAAAATGCGCGGCAGACCATTCCAGAAGGGACACAAGGGTGGGCCAGGCCGGCCACCTGGATCCAAGAACGGATCATCGGTCTGCAAAGAGTGGGCCGACAAATTCGGTTTTGAATTCCTGATGCGCGTGGCAGAGGGCAAGGAATTGTTTGAAGAGAGGCGCATTGACTCCAAGGGAAAAGAGACGAAGTCCAAGCGCACGGCATATGTGAGCGAGAGGACATCTGTGGCCATCTACTTAATCGACAGAGCGTATGGAAAGCCATCGGCCATGATCGAGGCCGATATAACGGCTCGAGTCACCCTTGAAAAGCTGATCGCCAAGAGCAATACCATTGACGACTGAGGAGGTCGCTGCTCGCAAGATCCGCGAGTGGCGCAGGGATCCGGTCAGGTTCGTAGTCGAGGAGCTGAAGGCCGAGCCTGACGCATGGCAGCTCGAGGCGCTCAATGCCTACGGTGATCAAACCAAGCAGCGCATCTCTCTGCAGGCCTGTGTGGGACCTGGCAAGTCGGCGCTGCTGGCCTGGTGTGGCTGGCACTTCCTGTCCTGCTTCGGAGATGTGGGACGGCACCCCAAGGGAGCGGCCGTAGCGACCACCTTCGACAACCTGCAAGATAACCTCTGGCCTGAAATGGCCAAATGGCAGGGCAGGTCAGAATATCTGCTTAATGCTTTCACCTGGAACAAGGAGCGGATCTACGCCAACGATCACCCCGAGACCTGGTTTCTCTCGGCCCGCAGCTGGCCCAAGAGCGCCAACGCCGAGGAGCAGGGCAGGACGCTCTCTGGGCTGCACTCTGAGTATGTGCTGGCCCTGGTGGACGAGAGCGGCGACATCCCGATCTCGGTCCTCAAGGCTGCGGAGCAAGCGCTCTCGAACTGCAAGTGGGGCAAGATCATGCAGGCCGGCAACCCCACGAGTCTCGAGGGTATGCTCCACGCTGCTGCAGCAGAGTTTGCCCACCTCTGGACGGTGATCAGGATCACGGGAGATCCGGACGATCCCAAGCGCAGCCCCCGCATCGACATCGACTGGGCCAGGGAGCAGATCAAGACCTACGGCCGCGACAACCCATGGGTCATGTCCTCGATCCTGGGCCTGTTCCCGCCGGCCTCGATCAACAGCATCCTTGGGTCTGACGAGGTCAGGGCTGCGATCGCCAGGCACATCCAGGGACCAGACTTTGAGTATGTGCAGAAGCGCCTGGGCATCGATGTGGCCAGGTTTGGCGACGATCGCACGGTCCTGTTCCCGAGGCAGGGCCTCTGCGCCTTCAAGCCGGCCGAGATGCGCGGAGCCACGGGCCCAGAGATCGCAGCTCGAGCAGCCCTGGCCAAGGAGCGCTGGGACTGGGAGATCTGCATGGTGGACGACACCGGAGGCTGGGGCGGCTCCGTGATCGACTCCATGAACCTGGCCAACCTGCCCGTGATGCCAGTGAACTTCAGCGGAAAAGCCACCGATCCTCGCTACTTCAACAAGCGCAGCGAAATGTGGTTCAAGATGGCCGAGTGGATGAAGCGCGGATCCATGCCCGATGACCCAGGCCTGATCCGCGAGCTGTGCGCCCCCACCTACACCTTCCAGAACGGGAAGTTCAGGCTCGAGGAGAAGGAGCAGATCAAGAAGCGCCTCGGCTTCAGCCCCGACAAGGCCGATGCCTTCGTGATGACCTTCGCCATCCCAGACCAGCCATGCAATCGCACTGCGAATGCACCAGGAGCCGCCAAGCGCCACGAGGCCGACTGGGATCCATTTTCTGGTTCCTAAAATCTTCGTGACACTATTGACACAAATCCTGATTCCAGGCCATAATTGTCTGGATGGGGATTGTCTTCGCCAGGGAGACTCTTTCACAACAGCTTCTTGAAGAGCTGGCTCCTCTATTCCTGAAGCACCAGGAAGAGATCGGAGAGAAGCAGAAAGCCCGCCTGGAGCCCAACACCGAGTACTACCTTCGTGCCGAGCAGCTTGGTATGCTGCGGATTTTCACTGCGAGATCTGGAGACAGTCTGGTAGGATACTCGGTGGTGATGGCCATGAAGAGCCCGCACTCGGGAGATTTCGAGGCGCAGCAGGAGCTGCTCTTCATCGACAAGGACCATCGCAAGGGCAGCGTCGGGACGAATTTCATAAAGTTCGCAGACAAGAGTCTGTTCGATGAGAATGTCGCAGCCATCATCAGAGCATCCACCCCGCACCGAGATTTCTCAGATGTCCTGAGGCGCATCGGATACGATGAGAGCTGCACATTGTTCACCAGGAGGATCTCATGCCCCCACCCATAGTCGCAGCCCTGATCATAGCCGGCACAGCTGCAGCCACGACCACCGCTCAGATGGTTCAGTCCAACCAGGCCAGGCAGCAGGCCAAAGGCGAGGCCAACCAGCAGCGCTCAGATATGCTCCGGATGCGCCAGGAAGAGCTGGCCCGTCAGGGTCAGATGGAGACCAAAGAGGCCGAGGCTCAGGCCAGGACCGCAGCCAGAAACCGGCAGCGGGCGCTCGCGGCCGGCGGCGGCGGCAGGCGCGAGACGATCCTCACTCAGGGCCTCGGCCAGGTCGCAGCGCCGGCCCCTGCGGCAGAGAAGACGCTCCTGGGGGTCTAAGTGGCCCTGGTCCAAAGCGAGGACACGAAGAGATCCCGCCTCGAGTCCCTGCGCTCGCAGATGGACAACGAGCGGGCGAGCTTCATCAGCCATTGGCGAGATCTCAGCGATCACATCCTACCGAGGCGCTCGCGCTTCTTCTTGTCCGACAACAACAGGGGCGAAAGGCGCAGCCAGAAGATTATCGACTCCACGGCCACCCTGGCAGCGAGGACGCTGCGGGCCGGCATGATGGGCGGCATCACCTCTCCTGCGCGTCCTTGGTTCAGGCTGACGACTCCGGATCCTGAACTGGCTGAGGTCGGATCGGTCAAGCAGTGGCTCGATACCGTCACCCAGCGCATGAGGACGGTCTTCCTCAAGTCCAATCTCTACAACAGTCTGCCCCTGATCTACGGGGACCTCGGAGTCTTCGGGACCGCTGCGCTCTACATCGAGGAGGATCTCGAGGAGGTCCTCAGGACCTACACCTTCCCAGTCGGCAGCTACATGATCGCCAACGACGAGAAGCTGCGGGTCAGGGTCTTCTATCGTGAGTTCAGGATGACCGTGCGCCAGATTATCGAGAAGTTCGGCCGCAGCCGAGAGCGCAAGGAGATCGACTGGACGAACATCAGCTTCCATGTCAAGGCGCTCTGGGACCAGGGATCGAAGGAGCAGTGGGTCGAGGTAGCCCACTGCATCATGCCCAACCCAGACCACGATCCCGACAAGCTCTTCGCCAAGTTCAAGCGCCACTACTCCTGCTACTACGAGCGCGGCAGCTCGAGCGCCCAACAGTCCAACTACATGGCGCAGGAGCAGCAGAAGTTCTTAAGCGAGTCTGGACACGACTTCTTCCCGATCCTGGGAGTGCGCTGGGAGGTCGGCGGCGAGGATGTCTACGCCACCACTTGCCCAGGCATGGAAGCCCTAGGCGATATCAGGCAGCTACAGCTGGGAGAGAAGCGCGGGGCCCAGGCAGTCGAGAAGATGGTCACCCCGCCGATGATCGCACCGACAGCTCTACGGACGGCACGAACCTCTATTTTGCCAGGCGATATAACCTACAGCGATGAGAGGGAAGGCCAGAAGGGCTTCAGACCAGCTCACGAGACGAACTTCCGGATCAATGAGCATGAGATGAAGCAGGAACAGGTCCGACAGCGGATCCGCAAGGCCTTCTTCGAGGATCTCTTCCTCATGCTCGCGGCCAGTGACCGTCGTCAGATCACGGCTCGTGAGGTGGAGGAACGCCATGAGGAAAAGCTTCTGGCGCTTGGTCCGGTCCTCGAGCAGCTCAACCAGGATCTGTTGGACCCGCTCATCGACATCACCTTCGACATCATGCTGCGCCAAGATCTCATACCAGAGCCACCGCAGGAGCTTGAAGGGGTCGCGTTGCGAGTCGAGTATGTCTCGATCATGGCGCAGGCTCAGAAGCTGATTGGAGTCTCCAGCATTGAGCGCTTCGCCTCCTTCGTGGGGAACATGGTGTCCGTGACCCAGAACCCAGCTGTGCTGGACAAGGTGGACACCGATCAGCTCATCGATGTCTACGGAGATGCCATAAGCATCCCCACCAGTGTGGTCAGGACCGATGAGCAGACGGCTGGGATCAGGCAGGAGCGGGCCCAGGCGCAGCAAGCGCAGGCCCAGGCGCAGGCTATCCAAGAGATGGCTGGCGCTGCCAGGGATCTCTCCGCAGCCAAGACGGACGAGCCCAATGCCCTCACGGCTCTGCTCGAGCAGGCCAAGGCTGGACAAATCGCACCGCAATAGGAGATCAAGATGCTGAAATTAATCATGCTGGTCCTGCTCATGGCGAGCAGCGCTCATGCTGCGGAAGTCTTGAAGACCTTCACGACTCATTCGGTGGCCAGCGACAATCTCCTGGTCAAGAGGAGTGACGGGGCCACGATGACCGTGACCGGATCATTCGTCGGCAAGGTCCAGATTCAACGGAGCTACGACTCGAAGAACTTCGTTCCATATGGCCCGATCATTTCCGCTACTGGGGTCACCCAGATCGCGCCCGCAGATCGAGATGCCCTCTATCGCGTCTTCTGCACCACCCATACCAGCGGATCAATCGGGGTGAGACTGGCCAACAGGCTGGACATTCTTCTTAATCTGCAGTCGACTGCGGCTGGGGTCAATGCATTCAGAGTCACCGACAAAGAGGTGCAGTTCACTGCCACCAGCAATTCGACCGCCACTGCCAATGGATCCATGTGCATCGCTGGATCCTTTGCAAGCCTACCTACCGCTGGATTTCAGAGGGGATGTCTGGCCTATCAGGTCTCAGACAACACCCTATATGTGTCGACCAAGATCGTGACCGCGCTCGACGCTTGGAAGCCTGTCTGGTAGACGATGGCCGACATCACTCCCACGATCGAGGAGATCGTCACCAGGGGAGACGACGGTCATATCATAACCTGGGGCCCGATGACGGCCGGCGATGTCGGCCTTCCGATTGCCATGATGGGATCGGCCCGCAGGACCGTGCAGATCGTGGGGACATTCTCTGGGATGGATCGAGTCCTAATCGAGGGCTCCATCGACAGCCAGAACTATTCTCCACTGACAGACAATCACGGGAATAGGCTCGAGTTCAAAGGAGCCGGTCTGTCTTCCATATCAGATCTCACGCGCCTAATCAGGCCAAGAGTCTCAGCAGGATCTCCGACCGGTGTCCTTGTGAGCCTGCTGGTCAGGAAGGAGTTCAGGTGAAATGCCTACTGCTTCTGTTCTTCCTGGCCTCACCGGCCGCAGCAGACACTCCGTGGCTGGATCCTCAAAACTATGGAACCACCGCAGTGGAGGTCAAGAAGGGGACGGTCGCTGTAGAACAGGCTGGCCCGTTCACGGTGAGCCTATCCACGGACCCTGTGTCGGAGGTAGGATCTTCATTCGTCTCGGTCAGCGCCAGCATATCTGTCACGGCCGGCGCTGGCAGCTCCATTTTCAGTTCGACAGGGACCATCGTAACCTGTGGGATCGTGCCGCCGGTTGGGGCGAGCTATATGTTCGAGGTCGTCACCAACGATGCAGACGAGTACCCAGTCTATGGCCACAACAGGATCGTGTCTGGGAGGGTGGGAATGTCTGGTCATGGCGAGACCGTGATGGGCAGCAGCAAGATCAAGATCTCGGCCGCATCGGTTGATGGGTCTTGGAAGGTGAGATGCATAATCAGACGGTAGGGAGAGAAAAATGAGAACAATGATGGTTTCAGCGCTTCTGGCCTGCGCGGTTGGCGCGGCGAATGCTGCCGGCTATCTGGGTACTGCGAATCAGGATGTGACCGTGACCAATGAGCAGCTGCTCATCGGAAGCACGGAGACGCTCAAGGTCCAGGCCCAGGCCGGCACGGCCAATATCGGAACGGTCAGCGGATCCACCGTGACTGCCATCATCAAGGATGCGGCCGGCAACGCTGCCACCATCACGGGCGGGAAGCTTGATGTCAATGCTTCCATCGCTGGGACCGTGAACGCTGATGTCAGCGCTTCCACCGTAGGCATCAGGGGATCTCAGGGGCTGATCATCACCTCCGAGAGCGTCGATGGGGGCAAGACCGCGCTTGATGTCCTCAACAAGGGACGGGCAAGCCTGGATGGCAAATCCATGGTCTACAAGTCCAGCGACAATATGGTAGTCGGTGGGTCAATAACCCTGACCGGACTGGCCAATCAGGTCGAGCTGCAGGCCATCAGCAACGACTGCGTCTACGATATCAACGGTGGGGAGCAGATCACCGTCCTGAGAAATACGGTAGAATCTTTCAACTTCGATTACACCAAGGTCAATCTTGTGGTGAATCTGATATCGAAGGGTGGTGGCGCTACCTGCAAGGTGAGGATCATCGGAGCCAACTGATGACCAGAGCCTCATTCGTTTCTCTCCTGATCGCCCTGGCTCCAGCCCTTTCATGGGCTGGGGCTGGGTCGATTGATGGTGGGCAGGTTTCGATCTTAAACATCTCTACCGAGACAGCGGTCTATAGCACCACCATGAAGCCGTTGGTAATGCGATGCCTGGCAGCTGATGGGGTGACATTCGAGTCCTGCGGTGGCGGCGGGAGCGGTGTGGTGACGACTTCCGCTCCGGTGCTTGGTGTGGGCTCCGTGGCCGACCCGATTCGGGTGGACCCATCAAGCGTGACGCTCTTGGGTCCGGTCATCGACAGCGCCGAGGTGTCGTTCAATTACGCAGGATCATCGTCCAAGGGAGGGGCGGCGACCAGCGTGGCATCTGGCGGGGTGGACTTCAGCACCATCACCACGGCTCTCAACGCGAAAGCAGACACCTTCGTCGGCATATCGTCTGTGTGCGCGGCGGGGCAGTATCTGTCGTCAGGGACATGGAGCAATGGCGTTCTCGTCGGTGGTGGATGTGTACCGGTTGGCGGGGTCACGGGTTCAACTTGGAGCGTCGTGGCGGGCGACATCATTCCAACCGACACGAATAACAACATACGAATCACGAAAATAAATCCAACCTTCAACATCGAGAACAACAGCACATCGCAATACTCCCAAGCGCAAATAGTTTTCGATACGACGAATCAGGCTTCAGACATTCGCTATGTTCTGTCGGCAGAAAAATTATCTGCGGGGTCTGGTGGCAGTTCATCGTATTTCATAAGGCGGCAGACCGGCGGCGATTGGTTGGACTACGCTCGTTTTAATTCCGCTGGGACCAATGATGTGACCTTTAACTATACCAAGTCGGCAGGGCTCTCCTACGGCCCCGTTAATATCGCTAACGGGGATTTCCAGCGAGGCGGGAACTCCGTGGCGTGGATGACCCATTTCCAACAGGCATCCAGCGACAGGCAGAGCAGCACTACCGGCGGCTTCACGAACAAGACGACGCTGACCACCGGCTCCCTTCCGAGCGGGACCTATCGCATCGGGTGGTCGGCAGAGATTGCGGAAAGCAACGCCACATACGACACGCTCCTTCGGGTTCAGGTCAATGGTGCCGATGTTGCCAACATCAACGAGGAGTTTCAAGACACGGCTAATTGGCTTCCCAAGTCTGGGTTCTACTATCACACCGGTTCAGGGGTGACGACCGTGACGCTAGACTTCGGCTCCGATAACACGCTGAACACGGCCTCCATTCGTCGGGCGCGGCTGGAGCTTTGGAGGGTCCAATGACCTACGAGTATCCCGACCACCTGAATGAGCCAGACCTCCAACAGCTCCAGGTCAGCATCACGGAATCGGCCATGACGGACAGGGCCTTCACCGGAACACGCTGGGATGAGGACACCGCTACGATTCAGGTGATGTTCGCCGATGCTCTGAGCGCTGGCGACAAGGCAATTCTCGATGGCATAGTGGCCGCAATCCCATGAGGCGGGGGACCATGAAATTACCAATGAGCATGGATTTTCACGGTCATGTAGCCATGGACAGAAATTGCAATAAAAAAAGGAACATGATACTATTGTCCCAGGCAATGGGAGTGGTGGTGAGATGAGAGGGCGCAGAGGGAGAGCTGTTCAGATATGAAAAACGCCGCAGACGAAGTCGAGGTCAAAAAGGCCAGCCTCCGAGAGAACCAGGATGAGCGCCAGCGCCTGGTGGATCTTAAGTCGCTGCTCGAGCTGCCCCACGGCCGGCGCTTCATCTGGTGGATGCTCGAGTCGGCCGGCGTATACAAGTCCTCCTTCACTGGCAACAGCACAACCTTTTTCAATGAGGGGCGCAGAGATCTGGGGCTGCAGCTCCTGGCGAAGATAACGGAGGCCAGCCCCGAGGCGCTAGTTCTGATGATGCAAGAATCCAAGAAGAGAGAGGAGATACACGATGAGCGTTGAATCCGGTAAGACCACCACCGAACCGGCAGGCGCTGCGGCAGATCCCAAGGCAGGCGAGGGCGCGGGCAAACAACCTCCCGCCACCGAGCCTCAGGGGGAGCCCAAGAAGGAAGCGGCTGCTGATGGGAAGCCCGTGACGAAAGGGCCCGACGACAAGCCTCAGGCCGAGATCAAATACGACCTGAAGCTGCCCGAGGGATCGCATCTCGATGCCTCTGCCGTGGAGCGCGTGACAGCCAAAGCGAAAGAGCTGAAGCTGACTCCAGAGCAGGCGCAGTCGGAACTGAACCGCGAGAGCGAGCTGTTGAAGACCTATGTCGAGGGACAACAAGCGCAGCTGGCGAAGACGGTGGACACCTGGGTCGAAGAGGCGAAGAAAGACCCTGAGATCGGCGGGGACGGATTCGTCAAGAGCGCCGAGATCGCCAAGAGGGTCGTGAATCGCTTCGGGACCGAGGAGTTCAAGAAAGCCCTGAACGACACTGGCCTGGGCAATCACCCAGAGCTGATCAGGGTTCTCACCCGCATCGGGAGGGCCATGACGGAGGACCAGCTGATCCTGCCTTCAGGTCAGGGCAAGGGTCCGAGGGCTCCGGAAGACATCCTCTACGGTGAATCCAGCAGCAAGGAGAAATAACAATGGCAACACTGAGCGCGAATGTTCTCACCCTCGCCGACTGGGCCAAGCGGCTCGATCCGGACGGCAAGGTTCCGACCATCGTCGAGCTTCTCAGCCAGACCAACGAGATCCTCGCCGACGAGATGTTCATGATGGGCAACCTGCCTACCGGCAACCGCTGCACCATCCGCACGGGGCTTCCGTCGGCCTACTGGCGGCTCCTAAATCAGGGCGTTCCCCCGTCCAAGTCCGAGACCGCGCAGGTCGATGAACACTGCGGGAGCCTCGAGGCCTGGTCCGAGGTGGACAAGGAGCTGGCCGAGCTGTCGGGCAACACGGGTGCTTTCCGTCTCTCCGAGGCGCAGGCCTTCATCGAGGCCATGAACCAGGAGCAGGCCAGCACCCTGTTCTACGGCAACGCCGGCCTCAACCCCGAGCAGTTCAACGGCCTGTCCGTGCGCTATTCCGACAAGAGCGCGGCCAACGCCCAGAACATCGTGGATGGCGGCGGCACCGGCTCCGACAACAGCTCCATCTGGCTGGTGGTCTGGGGCGGGATGTCCTGCTACGGGATCTTCCCAAAGGGCTCGAAGGCGGGCCTGGAGCATGAGGATCTCGGCCTCGAGACGATCGAGACGACTGCCGGCATCGCGGGCAACCGGATGCGCGGCTATCGCGACCGGTTCGTCTGGAAGAACGGCCTGGTGGTCAAGGACTGGCGCTATGCAGTCCGGATCCCCAACATCGACATCTCCAACCTCGTCGCGAAGTCCAGCGCTGCCGACCTGATCGAGCTGATGATCAAGGCCGTGCATCGCGTCCCGAACCTGCGGGTGGGCAAGCCCGTGTTCTACATGAACCGCACCGTCTTCCAGATGCTGGACATCCAGCGCCGAGACGATGTGGTGGCCGGCGGCGGTCTGTCCTACCAGACCGTCGATGGCGTGATCACTCCGATGTTCAGAGGGATCCCCGTCCGGACCTGTGACGCGCTGCTCGAGACCGAAGCGCGGGTCGTGTAACCAAAGGAAGGAGGAGAAAGAACATGATACTCGACACCCAGCTGCAGTTCTCGGACGCGCAGGCTCTCACCGTCACGGCAGCGTCTACCAGCACCATCGACCTGAAGGCGGCTTCCAGCAAGCTCTTCACCGGAGAGCCCATGGTGGTCCTCATCACGGTCGATGTCGCGGCGAAGACCAGCGATGGCAACGAGACCTACGCCTTCGCTCTCCAGACCGACGATGCCGACACCTTCGGCTCGGCGGCGACCCTGGCGAGCCGCTCCATCGACAAGGCTCTGCTGACTGCGGGATCGAAGCATACGATCCCCGTGCCGGCCGAGCTGGATGTGGAACAGTTCGTGAGACTGAGCTACACCCTAGGTGGGACCAACCCGACCATCACGGTCACGGCTGAACTCCAGCCCGCGAACATGGTGGATCAGTACAAGGCGTATCCGGACAACATCACCATCTCCTAACGGAGGGGTGAAGGAGCGGCCATGAAGGTCATCGCTACGAGGCTCGGGTACTACGGCAACCTTCGCAGAAAGCCTGGGACCGTCTTCGTCCTCTCTGATGAGAAGCACTTCACCAAGAGCTGGATGGAGAAGGCTCCGGAGTCTGCGGCCGTTCCGAAGCCGAGCAAGACATCTGAAGTCAAGTCGAAAGACAAGACCCAGGAAGTCATCTAAAGCCCTCGGGGGAGAGGTCGGTTAAGCCGGCCTCTCCCCCAGGGCCAGCACTGGAGGGCCCATGAATTTCGAGCAAGGCTATGAGACGGTCGCGGCCGGCCAGACCGACCAGGCCGTAGGCAGCGCCAAGGTCGGCACGGTGATCGCTAGGCTGCTGGTCACGGTCACGGCTGCAGCCACCTCTGCGGTCAGCATCAAGGACGGAAACGGCAGCGCCATCCCAGTGGTCGCCGCGAACACCCCGATCGGAGTCTACTCGGTCGAGGTAGGCATGGCGGCGAAGAATGCCACCACCCCTGGCTGGAAGGTCACTACCGGAGCTGGAGTCAGCGTCGTCGTCATTGGCAGACTGAACTAGGGGGTTCCCATGATGAAAAGCATGAGGAAGCCTGCTGGTGGTACGGTTCTCGGTGGGCATGAGGCCATGCCCATGGAGTCGGAATTTCCATATGGGCTTCGCATTGAGCTGGATGAGGATGCCCTCAAACTGCTCAACATCGGCAAGCTGCCTGAGATCGGGGCCATCCTAGAGCTTGAGGCCAGGGTGGTGGTCAAGGCCGTCAGCAGCCACACCTCCGAGGGCCAGGGTGTTCGCCGCAGCGTCTCCCTCCAGATCACGGACATGGAGCTGGAAGGAATGTCGGAAAAGAAGAGCCCAGAGCAGATCGTATACACGGAGGACAACTGATATGGCCAGGCGCAAGAAGCCGCGCAAGCCGCGCTACTAGGGGCAATCCGATGCCAGTTCACAAGACAGGCAGCGGCTACCAGTGGGGTAGCCACGGGAAGATCTACTACGGGTCTGGCGCTCGCGCCAAGGCCGCAGCGCAGGGCAGAGCGGCCTATGCCCATGGCTACAGGGGATCCGGAAGGAAGCGGGCCCACCCAGCCAACGGCCGCTAGGAGCCAGCCATGGCCACAGAGACAGAGATCGCCAACCTCGCCCTGTCCCATCTCGGGATAGGCAAGGAGATCGCCAACCTCGAGACCGAGAAGAGCCAAGAGGCCACGGCCTGCCGACGCTTTTATCCTACCACCAGGGATGCGGTCCTGCGCGATTTCCCGTGGCCATTCGCCACCAAGTTCGCGGTCCTGGCGCTCGTGGCAGATCCTCCAACAGAGACCACAGAGTGGGCCTTCAGCTACCGCTACCCGATCGACTGCCTCACGATCCGCAGGATCCAGACTGGGATCAGACAGGACAACCAGGACAGCAGGATCCGCTTCAAGCTCGGCAGGGACGACCAGGGGCAGCTGGTCTACTGTGACGAGGCCCTGGCGAAGGTCGAATACACCTTCCGCGAGGAGGATCCACAGCGCTACCCCGCCGACTTCCAGTTGGCCATGAGTTTCAGGCTCGCAGCCTATGTGGCCCCCAGGCTGACCGGAGGGGATCCGTTCAAGCTCGGCGACCGCGCTGCCAGGTTCTATCAATACGAGATCTCCGGAGCCCAAGCTTCGGCCGGCAATGAGCTGGTGCCTGACGCTGCTCCAGATGCAGAAGTCATCAGGGCCAGGGAAGGCGACTTCCTGCCTCCTGGCCAGGGCAATGGGAGACCATTCATTCCATAATGGGAACCTGGATCCAGCGATCATTTTCTGGCGGCGAGATCGCCCCATCGGTCTATGGGCGCGTGGATCAGTCCAAGTATACGGCCGGCCTAAGGCGCTGCAGGAACTTCCTGGTCATGCGCCATGGTGGTGTGGCAAGCAGACCAGGCACCGGCTTCGTGGGGGAGGTCAAGGACTCCACCAAGAAGGTCCGTCTGATTCCATTCGTATTCAACGCCAGCCAGACCTATGTGATCGAGATGGGGGATGGCTATTTCCGCTTCCATAAGAACGGATCCCAGGTCATCGAGACCGCGAAGGCCATCTCCGCTATCACCCAGGCCAACCCCTGTAAGGTCACGGCCGCAGGCCACGGATACTCGACCGGAGATGAGATTTACATCAGCGGCATCTCTGGGATGACCGAGCTGAACGGCCGCAACTTCAAGGTGGTCTATGTCTCTGCCACCGAGTTCACGCTGAAATATCTGGATGGATCTGCCGTCGACAGCACTGGGTTTTCTGC
>Ga0209342_10005541_pt1 | contig 12910 bp, 27 predicted proteins | sample RifCSP16_2_FD_184023 | JGI IMG/M metagenome (GOLD analysis project Ga0209342, IMG submission 184023) | Soil microbial communities from Rifle, Colorado - Rifle CSP2_sed 16_2 (SPAdes) (version 2) | ecosystem: Environmental > Terrestrial > Deep subsurface > Rock core/Sediment | place: Rifle... | reverse complement strand
GGGCGCGCGCGCGCTGAGAACGCGCGGAATCGGCGCGCGCGAGAAATTACGCGAGTGTGCCGCTCGGGAGATAGCGCAGATACGCAAGGGTCACGCGCAGCGTGTTCGCGGCGTTCCCGCCGGTCAAGTTCCCGGCTGCGGCGTTCGTCGCGGCGAGATTGATCGCGCGATTCATAAATGCGGTATCAAGTCCTTCGGTGAGCGTGGTATCAAGTACGCTCGCGATGAACCACGTATGGATCGCAGCGGCGAGCACGAGCGCGCGTGACGCCGTGACATCGATGTTCGTGATCTTCGTGGCGTTCGTGCGGAGTTCAAGCTCGAATGCGGCATCCACATTTGTATATGCGCCCGCGGCGGTATCGGCGCGGAACACGAGCGCAATCGGCATCGTGAGGATGCCTGTTGCTGCGGGTGCGAGTTCAATCGTCGCCGTGGGGAGCGCGAGTGTTTCCGCGTTCGTGAGCGTGCGTGTGACTTGATGGAGCGATCCGCGTTGCGTCCAGCCTCCGCGCCAGATTTCCGGGATCGCCTGGTAACAGCGTGCGAACGACGGACGAGAAAAATTCTTCATGATGTCGGTTCTCCCTGAAGCGCGTCCAACGTGCCGCGTAGTACACGAACGGACGTGAGCGCGTCGATCAATCGATCGCGCGTCCGGTGAAGTTCGTTACGTAGATTCGCGATCACGTCTTGAGCGTCTTTTAGTGCCGTCTCACATTCGACGCGCGCGCGATCGCGTTCGTCGGTCAGACGCGCGATTGTGGCTTCGAGCGTCTTGACGTCCGGCACGATCGGGATTGCCGGGTCCGGCGTGAACGTGCTGCCGCGATACCGGCATCGGCCCGCGACATGATCGACTTCGACATCACCGCAATGGAGACAGCGCATCATGACTCCGAGGTCAGCACGATCGCAAGGATGAGTCCGAGCGCGATCAACACGAATTCTGCCGGCGTGCCGGCCAACGCTGATCGCATCGCGCGCGCGAGATCATCCGGCGCCGATCCGATCGTGCCAGCGGACGAGACGTAGATCGGCAACGCGGACGGCTCGCCGTTTTCGAGATTAATGAGCGGGACCGTCTCAGGCGCGCCGCCGTTGCGCGTCATGACGCCCGTCAACGGATCGAGGTCGTAGACGCGCGTCGAGCCTGGCGTCTCGCCTTGATCGGTGGAGGAGACGATCCGGAACCCGGACTCGAACGGCACCAGATCGCTCCAGAAGTCTCGGCCGTCACGCGAGAGCCAATACCCGACCGGCGCGTCCCACGCTCGGAGCAACAGTCCTTGACTTGCATCGAGAATCCAGCGCCGGCCCTGGCGATCGGCCGCATGCGGACCGGGCGCGTTCGCGCCGTCGATCGCGATCGGGTCCGGCGCACCGTCCGCGTGCAAGCGTTGATCGCCGAAGTCGAACCAGAGCACGACCGAGCCACGCGCGAACACGCCTTGCCATTGTCCGAGCGTCGGAATTTCGCGAAGCACCTGCCGGCCGCGCACGACGACGAACCCTGGCATCTGTTGTTGGTAGTCGCGGCCGTAGACGACGTCTCCATTCGCGAGCACGTCTCCGAGCCCGGCATCGACATGCCGATAACCGTTCGTATCATACACGCCCGTGCCTCCGAGCCACCACGCGACCGTGCCCCCGCGTCCGCGCGCATCGTTCGCGCCGGCCCCGAATGGCCCGACGACGGCGCCGGACTCCAGGTTGTAGGTAAACGTTAAACAGCCGGACGGCAGATCGCAGAGTTGGCCGGCGATCGTGTCCTCATCCTGCCACACCCATCCCGAGCCGCTGCCCTGCTCCGCGATGCCAAGATGAGCACAGATCGCTTGACGGACACGATCGCCGATCGGCACGACCGCGCCCTCCCGGTCATTGCCGATCGCGATGTGCAGAGACGCGCCTCCGCCTCCGACCCCGAGCAGATAATCTCCGTCGCGATTCAAGCGTGGCATCGTCTCACCGTTCCAGGATGAAATATTCGAGCCACTGCCACGCCAGATTTCCCACGGCGCCCCCGGTCGGATTCGCGTTCAGGCCGATCACGAGGTTGACGTTCACGAATTGCGCCTCCGCGGTCAGAGCGCCATACGACGGCGCATCGTCCATATTGTCGATCGCGATCCCGACTGTCTGCGTATCGATCGTATTCGCCTGAAACAAATTTTGCGTGGCGAACCACGCGGACCACCACCGCGCCTGCGTATAGGCGACCCCGAAGTTCTGCAGCACGATCAACCGAGACGGAATCAGGATCAACCCGGCGCCCGGCGCCGGCACGATCTCGCGTTTCACCGTGGCGCCGGTCAGGATCTGCGGATGCGTCCATTCGAGTGGCCCGGCAAGCAAGGCGTTGCCGTTCGCCACGCCCGCGCCCGAGTCCCGCCAATGGTCGTGACGCATTCATCACCGTGTCAAGAGAATGTAGCGCACCCAGACATCGCCGGTATTCGCCACGTTGCCTCCGCCTCCCGCCGTGCCGGACCAGAGGATATCGAGCGCGTGATTCACGAAGTCCGCCTCTGCCGTCAACGCACCATAGGCCGGCGCCCCAAGCGAGTTTTGGAGTTCGACGCCCACGAGCGAGGTAATCGCCGCCGTCGTGATGAGCGCGTTCACCACGCCCGAATAGCGAACGTTCCAGCCACGCGCCGAGACATAGCCTGCAACGAAATTTTGCAGCACCACGACTTGCGTCGGCATCGCGATGAGTCCGACCCCCGGCGCCGCCAGAATCTCACGCGGCGTATCGCCAGCGAGCATCTGTGCGTGCGTGTAGTCCAGGTGCGCGATGAACGCGCCGGCGACCGATCCGCCGCCGCCGCCCTGCCAGAGACTACTCCACGGCATCGGTGAGCACTCCCAGTTTCCACGAGAGCGGGATCGCGTTGACCCGATCTTCGACGCGCCGAATATCCGCGCGCAGATCCGCGACTGATTCTTTCAGTGCCGCGACTTGCCCGCGCATGATGCCCCACGATAGCCCGGACGAAAACACCGCCGTCAAGATGGAGAGCGTCAAGACTTCAGAAAACGCGAACATCATGATTCTCGTTTTTCGTCTCGTCGGTTCTTGATCGTGCTCGCGATCACGCCTGCGAGCGCGAGCACGGCGCCGATCGCGGTATTCAGATCGTCCGCCGTTAGCGTGCCATTCGCGACGAGATACCCGCCAAGGGTCGTCAGTCCGTGCCGGATGAGTCCGAGCAATACTTTCATCTGTTGGCGCTCCTTGATCGCCTGCCACGGCGCCTGCACGGGCCACGCGATCGCGCGTCCGAGCACGCGAAAGAGATGTCCGATCGTCATGGCTTCACCGTCCAGCCGAGTGCCAGCCCGAGCACGAACGCGGCGAGTATCCAGATCTGCACGTCCGGACAGACCGTCGTCGCGCGAAACGTCGGTTGAGCCGGGTCTGGCACGTCGATCCACGGGAACGTTAACGTGTCGAGCATACGTCGTCTTCCTCTTGATGCGCCAGCGCGTAGAGCCGGCCGATCGAGCCGGCGCCCGGTCCGGGTGTCGCTGTCCCTTGGACGCACGTCACGATCGCGCGCACGAACCAATCGAGCGGCACGGTCGTCTTGAATCCAGCCGCCAGCGTGAGCGCGAACGGAAACGGCGCCGCCGACGCCACGGCGATCGACGCGAAGTCTCCGCCCGGTTGTCCCATCGGCAAGAGGATCGGCCGAGCATTCAGGTTCCATGACGTTTGCGCCTGCGCGAGCGTTTCAATCGGCGTCGCCGGTGGACAGAGAAAGAGTCCGGTCAACGGTGGGAACCCGCGGTTGTCGGCCGGCGCCCGCGTCACGAGATGCGCGATGAGCGACAGCGATTCGACGATCCAATGGTAGCCGGGTGTCGCGGTCGGGAGCAGATCGACAATGAGCGGTTCATCGCCCGTCGTGATCACCACCGGGCCGCTCAGCAGTTGTGATCCCGCTGCGCGACGACGATCGAGTTCATTGATCGGCATCGGTTACGCTCCCCACAGCACGGTGCGTCCGCCGAATTCTTTCGGCAGGCCGAACGTTTGATGGGCGCCTGGCGCCCCTGTCACGGGCAAAAATTCCACAAACGACGGGGGCGCGAATCCAAACGCGCCTCCTGGTGTCGATCCAGGAGGCGGAGGCGTGACGATCGTCGGCTCGATGATGCCGATCGGCGCGGCCTGCGAATAATTGCCGTAGCTGGCTTGTTTCATCAGGCCGGTGATCGGACAGCAGCCGCACGCCGTCGCGGACGATCCGCCGATCGATCCGTCGGCGCTCGCCGCGATCGCGGACGCGCGTCCGTCGCTGATGCCGTAGAGACTCCGGCGACGTCGGAGCCACAACCAGACGATGATTCCGCCCAGGATCGCCGCCGCGACTTGTTTGCGATCTTGATCGCTCATGATACCTCACCCACGGAGCACGATCGCGATCGCGACGACGCCCAACCCGAGCGCGAGCCATCCCCACAGATTCGCGCCGGCGTCGTCCGTCGTGCTCGCGTCACCGTTCGTGCCGTTTAACGGATCGAGCGCGTCCGGCCCGGTAAGACGTTTTCTCGTGAGCGTTGCGAGCGTGAGCACGCCTTTTTTCGCGAACGAGAGCGGCACGGACCCGCCCCCGCTGCCCGCGTCACCCGCCGAGCGCGTCGGGGCATAGGCCGGCGACGTAAACTCCGCGATGAGTTGCGACCACTCATCGAGTCCGCCGAGCGCCGCGTTTCCGCCCGCCCGATACGGATCGTAGTCCGCTTCGCCGGCGCCGAGACTCCAATTCGCGATCATTGATCGTCACCGCCGCAAGAACTGCGAAGCTTGCGCCGTCGTCATGGCGCCTTGCACGTCACTGGCGAACTGTCGCTGGTAGTCACGGAATTGCGCCTCCGTGACGCAGAATCCGTAATACGGCCCGTCGATCGTATTGATCCACCGCATCGGCAGACTACAGGCGTGACGGGACTGCGGTCCGACCGCCGCGCCCCGCGCCGCGACAATCTCCGGATCGACCACGTTTGCACCGCGCCCCGAACCGATCGAACCAATGACGCCCGGCACACCCGTGCCTCCGGCCGGTCGCACGCCCAGACCCGAGCTTGACGTCGAGAACGAGAACAGCGATCCGATCGATGTGCCGCGACTCCGCGCCCAGAGCCACAACGCCGCGATCGCGCCGAGACCCACGATCCACGCGGTTTTCGTGTTCTTTGTCATGTCAATACCTCACGAAGCGACGTCATGATCGTGACGTCCCACCCGGCGGCACGTAACGTCGCGACGACGTTCGCGGCCCACGCGGTCTGTTCGGTCGTCGTCCATGTCGCCGCCATCTCGGCAATCGTCATGTCGAGCGTGTAGTGGGCCGATCCGCCAGACACGATGAGATCCAATTGCCGATGCAACGCCTCCCATCCTTCCGCCGGCGTCTTGAACGTCGTAATCGTCAATCCATTCAGCTTCAGATCGCCGGGATTATTTCGCACGGTGGGAATGGCATTCGGCACACCGTAGCCTTCGGCCGTCGCGATCGCTTGCGCCAGCGCGAAGTGCCCGGCCACGCGGCCCGGCGCCGCGATCGCCGGACGCACCATGAGCACGATGAGCATGAGCGCCGCGCCGATCACGATCGCGGTCATCACAGCACCTTGCGAATCTTTTCTGGCGACTTCGCCAATCCGAACGCGAGCATCCCGAGCGCGATCCCGATCGCGACGATGAGCACCGTCGCCGTCTGCGTCGTCACGTTCAACAAATTCGCGGTCGATCGCACGAGTCCGCCCACCGGATCATCACGCGGCGTGGCGATGTCCGGTTCGCCGGCGCTCGTCACCGCGATCGCGGTCGGTGTCTCGCCCGTGGCCGAGACAAACGCCTCGATCGTCGCGGCGCGAATCGTGGCGCTCTCCGCTGAGGCCGCGCCCGTTTCGAGGAGCGCGGCAGCCCGAAACGGGATCGCGTTCGCGAGTGCGAACCCGCGATCGATCGTCAGATTAAGGACGCTATAGCCTTGATCCTGGAATCCCGCTGAGAGCCGCGTTTCGAGCGGATTCCCCGGCCCGAGCGACCAGAGCCAATACGGATCGACGCCACGCGCGACAATCGAGGCTCGCGCCATACATCACGACTTCCAGATCCACAGCACCGCGACGATCGCCAAGGCCCCGACCAGGAGCACGCCCGGCGATACCGCGAACGTCGCCGCGCCCGGCGTCACCGCGATCGCCGCACCCGTAGATGGGGGACGTTGCGTGAATATCTGCGTCGGCGGGATTCGCGCCGCCTGAAACCAGCCGAGCGCGATCTCGTTAATTTCGCTGACCCAATCCGGGAGATCGGAACTGGTATCGGTCATGATCGATCCTTCATCTACCAAAAAGGCCGCGCACGTGGTTCACCTCGCGCGCGGCCCTTTCCGTCAGTCAGGCAGGAGACGCTGCCTCCGTTGCGCTCCGTCAGCGCGTGCCGCCCCAATACCGATCGTCCGCGTCCGCGTAGATCTGTTCTTGGACGACGTTGACCTGCTGCGTGGCGCCGGCCGTCAAGACATCGGTCATGAGCGACAGATCCGCGCCGGCGCCCACGACATCCGACAGATCGGCACGAAACGCGGTTCTCGGATGTTGACTATCGATGAACGAGAACAACAGATATCCCTGCGGCTGCGCGCGCTGGAATTGATGACCGATCCATTCCTTCGACGCCAGATTCGACAGATTGTTGCGGATCGGCCGGTTATCGACCGTGATCTGCGTCCGGTCGAGCATCAGATCCGAGAGCGCCCCGAAGACCTGGACGCCCGCTGCCGAGCCGGCGAGAATCGTGCCCGTCTTCACGAGGATATTCGTCGTCTTCTGCTTCTGGAGTTGCGTGATCCGCTGATTCGTCGCGATCGCCTGCATGCCGGCCGTGTAGACGTTCTCGTTCCGCACGACGCACGCCGAGCGATACGAGCCGCGCAACGTGCCCATGAGCGAGTAGACGGTAAAGATATCGAGTGTCGGCGTGCCGGCCGCTGAGCCAAACGCGGTAAAGACCGTCGTCGTGCCTCCGGCCGGCGTGCCGAACGCCGTGCGATCGCCAAACTCCAACGTGATCTGCAACGAATCCGCCCAGTCCTGCGGCGTCCAGTGGAAGGACGGATTGAAGAACGCGCGCGAACTCGGACTGACGATCGGCGCCGTGGGCAGCACGAACCAGACTTGCAGATCGTAGGTCGCCTGCGCGCCGAAGTTCGCGACGGTCTGTGCATAGGGCGACGTCGGCGCCGGCTGCCGCACTCCGTTAATGTAGACGCTGGAGTTCAACCCGAACATCGTCGCCCACGTATTCGCCGTCGCGCCAGAGATACGGAACGGGGTTAGAGACGTGCCCTTGAACGTCCCATTGACGGTCAGCCGTTGCAGAATCGTCGCGGGACTCTCCGCCGCCGCAGCCGTGTAGTCGGCCACGCCGACGACCAGCCGGCCGCTCCACCGCAAGAGCAGCGCCTGGAGCGGACGATTGAGACTCAGGTTGCGCGGCACGAGCACCTGGCCGACCGCGCCCGCGACCCCGCCGAACGTGTGAGAGATCGAGGTAAAGAATTCCGGGCCTTGGTTGCGCCCGAGATACGCCGCCGCCATATGCCCGAAGGAATAGGCCGGCGCTGCCGCTGCGTTGCCGTTCATGAGAGTACCTCTCTTGTGTAATTGTTCAGCGATCCGGTGTGTAATTGTTCAGCGATCCGGACGCCAACTCAGGCGACCGGGAGAAACCGGCGCACGACGTATTTGTTCACGAGCGCACCGGCGAGAATGATGATCACGAGCTTGATCGCGGGGTTCATGGACAGTCCTCCCAAGACGAGACACGAACGGATGGCGCGAGCCGCGATCAGCGGAGCGCCGGCACGCGGTCGATCAGCGCGAACGCTGCCGCCGCGATCAGGATTTTGATGAGCAAGTCACGATCCATTGGTCGATCCTTTCCCGGCGCGCGCTACACAGGATCGAGGCCACGCGCGGACGCCCGTCGCGCTTCGAGCGTCTCGCGAAGGGCGCGCGCATCCTCCACGGCCGCGTCAAGTTTTTCCTGGAGTTTTTTCAGATCGAGATCGAGGTCGAGATACCGCGCCGCCGCGTCGCCACGGGCGAGCACATCGCCATTCGGCGCCAGCCGGCAGCCGCAAAACCCACACGTCAACGACCGAGGTTTTGGCAGCGCCTCAGAGACAGGTTCGTTGACCGGCACGCTCGGTGGAAGCGCGTCCTCCAGGCTCATCCTGCCCTTGAGCCTACGTCCGAGCACTCACCCAAGTCAAGTCAGAAGAGCCCGGTAGCCTTCGACGAAAAAGGTTTCCCCGTGTCCTCGAACGGCATCGGTCCCGGTGTGAACCACGTCTCGGGCGTATGATGCTCACGCAGCACGCCTTTCGCGTCGTTCCACGAGACGAAGTGATACGGCTTTAAGTCTTGCACCAGCCGCGCCACGTCCGCGCCACACCGGGCTTCGATGACTTTCAGATCGTGTTCTTGCGTCGTGCGAAACAGACACCAGACATCGGCCACGGCGCGGAGGTGCGTTGGCAGATCTTGCGGCCGATGCGTCGTCAGCACAATCGTCGTCCGCATCCGTGGCGAGCCACGAAACACGTAGCTCCACGCCTTCAGATCGTCGATGAGCGCCGCCTCATCGATGACGACCGACAGTTCGCGCGTCACCGGCGCGTCGAGATACTCGCGCACCACGCGCGCCGCGCGATCGCTACTGTCCTGTTCGTCGTAGGGTTGCACGACGATTGTCTCGCCCATCTCCAACGCCGTGAGCATCTCGTCATGCGGCACGGTGCGCCACGGATCGCGCGTCGGCCATTGCGATCGCGTATCCAGAATCAGGCTCGGCGTCCGCTGCGCGGCCAGATACCGCGCGAGCGTCGTCTTACCGAGTTCCCGTCGTCCGAGACAGAGATAGATCATGACGGGTCCGATCCTGGCGCGATCGGCGCCGGCGCCACGTTCGCTTGCGACGCGATCGTTTTCGCCCGCTCCGCAGCCTGGCGATCCATCGCCGCGATCACGAGTTCGACTTTCCGTTGCGTGAGCGAGCCAAGCAATACGACCAGCGCGAGTTCGTCGCCATATTGCCCGATCACGGGTCCGCCGTATTTCGCGAGCACGGCGGAGAACGACGGTGTGATCGCTTCGACTTCCTCGGGGGTATACGGCGCGATCGCCTCCACGATCGCGCGTGGCGCGTCCGTGATCCGCGCGATCGCCCAGCCTTGCAGCACGCCGAGCGCCGTCACGAGCGCCCCGATCACGGACGGCGGTAAGATCGAGGCTCCCGCCGGCGTCAACCCGAGCGCCTTCGGCACGGCCGGATCGGACACGATCGCCGCGAGTTGCGCGCGCGTCGTCTCGCGCATCTTTTCGACGATCGGGCGACCGGCACGATCGAGTGGAATCGTGAACCGCGTCACGTCATCTTCCGCTTTCCGCTCGATCGGCGCCGTCTCAAGTACTTTTGCACTGCGCGTTTTGTCCGGCTTCTCCGTGTCTTTCGCCATGAGCATCCTCCCAATTCACCGAGCCTACGTCACGGGAGCCTCTACCGTCAAGGCGCCCGCGTGAGGTGGGGAGCCAAACCTTTTAACGATCCCCTCTATTTTAAGGTGGGAGGAGCACGCCCTGTTACGGTGGGGACCGTAACGACCAGGAGGGGAGCCTTTTTTCGCTCCGATCCTCCGGTCGGGGAGCGTTGGTCACGAACGGCCCCCGCCTCTTGACATCAGACCTTGGTGCGATCCATACTAGCCCATGACCGCCGGCGCCAAGAGCGCCGAAACGGGAGAGATGACCATGACCACAATGCTGAGACCGTCTGAGACCGACTACTGACCGCGCATCGACGGTGGAAAAAAAACTCTCATGATTGGCGTCGAACGTCTCGTCACGATCCTCCGCGTCATCGCGAGTAGCGATGCCGTGCTCCCGCCCAAAAGCCGGATCTCCGCGATCTTGATCGCCCCGTCCGATGCCGGCAAGTCTGAGCTTCTACTGTCGCACCAGCCCCCGAGCGCCCGCGTGTTAGACGACTTTACTTCCGCCAGTCTCATGAGACTGTGCAACGAACAACCGCGTCCCGCGTGGATCATCGTGCCGGACCTGAACGCGGTCATTGCACATAAGCCGGCCGTGGCGAACCTCACGATGTCCAACCTACTTTCGTTCCTCGGTGAAGGGACCACGGAGATTCTCGGCCCGGACGGCGCGAAAGTCAAAGTCACAGACGATCCGGCCGGCATCCGCTACGGACTCATTACCGGCGTGACGCCCGAGATGTTTTTTCAACGGAGAGGTAAGTGGCGCGCGACCGGGTTTCTCCGTCGCCTCGTGCCGATCTACTACACCTACAGCGCCGAGACGCAATCGCGGATTCAACGGGCGATCCGTGAAGGGCATGACGGCGCCCTGTATGCCCGCGCGATCCTGCCCCCGATCGCGGAACCGGCCATCGTCAAGATCCCCGCCAGACTGGCGCATCAAATTCAAGACCTGGCCGAGCGAACGATCCGCTATCAACTCGGATGGGGACCACGTCTGAACGGAGACGGCCCGCCGAAAGAACGCGCGTTCGAACTCCCGTTCTCGGCGCATAAGACCTTTCGGCGTTACGTCCGCGCCCATGCGCGCCTCTATCATCGATTGATAGTCACTCCGCGCGACTTCGCCGCGTTGACCGACTTCGCGCGGTTCGTTCGTTACGATCAACCGGAAATTCTGTGATGGCGCAAACCCTCTACCTGCGGTTCGTCGGCCGCGTGCCCTGGGGCGATCGCTTACGTCTGCTCGCGTTCGGCCGGATCGCGGTCAGTGCGACGATCTACCCGACCGCGGGCGTCGCGCCCGTCCGCGATCTCAAGATCGGCGTCTTTCGTGGCACCGCGATCGACGCGGCCATCTGGCAGCGAACCGGCGAACGTCCGATCCGCGTGCCGATTCGATGGGCGGCCTGGCGCCGACCGCTCTGGTAGCGATCGATGTTGGACTGTCTCTTTTGCGGGGAACGCTACGCGGACTTTAGCGACTTGGCGTTCCACGTCACGTATCGATGCGATCGCGCGCCGCATTCGATCGTCAGCCGTCGCGCGCGAGAACAAGAGAGCACCCGTATGAGCCGCGTTCCGTCCCGTCGTCCCACGCCGGCGCCCCGTCAGGCGTCCGGCATCCCCCGTAGCCACGAACAAACTGGCGGAGATTTTCCGTCGTTTCTCCGACCGACCGACATCGGCAAGGGCAAGCTCGGCGCCCGCGCGAAACTCGCGTTCGTCGCGTCCGTGCCCGCGCGCACGATCACGTCGAACTTTGGCCGCGACCAGTTCGTGCTGCGCGTCAAGCTAAACGGCAAAGTCTACGACTGGCCAATCAATCTCGACAGCGGCAACCACCGCCGTCTGGACGATCGGTTCAAGGGCACGACGCCGAAAGGCGCGGTCACGGTCGAAGTGAAAGACTATAACGGCCGGCCGTATCTCGCGATCGTCGGGTGATGGCGCGTCGTCCTGGGATCCCATCGCGACTACGCGGACCGCATCCTCGCGGTCGCGATGGGCGTTTTCTCTCGCGACAACGATCGCGCCGACAGATCCGCTATCATACCAAAGAATCGCCACGCGCGAAAGCTCTCATCCTCGTGCCGTGGGAACGCCCGATCCGATCGCGCGCGGAACTCATCGCCGCGATCGACGCCGCGACCACCGCCGGACTGTCGTCGAAACAGATCGACACGATTCGTCAAGATTTTAAAACCCCGAAACGGCGCCGGCGATGAGCCACCGCGCCCAGATCGCGATCCGGTTCCCGCTACCGCCCGGCGCCACACCGACCCGCGCCTTGATCGATGATCTTATGCGCCGATGGATCGCCGGCCAACCGATCGCGCCCGCGCGCGTCCGCGTCACCGCCTGGATCGGCCGTCCGACCCGTGCCGATCTTGGACGCGATCGGTGGGGCGTCACGGCGGTCCTCAAGCGATCGACGCGCGCGCGCGAAACGTTTGCGGACTACGATCGGCCGCGTCCGCCGTCCGCGATCTTTCTGTGGGCGATCGCGCGCATCGTCGCGATACGTCCGATCTGGATGCGCTACGATCGCACCCGGCGCGGCTGGCACGTGATCATCCTGTGGTCACGACGACTCACCGCCTCGCAGACCGTCGCACTCCAGGCCGTGCTCGGCTCGGACCCGATCCGCGAAGCGTTGAACCTCATGCGCGTGCTGCGGAAACCGCGATCGCGCGACTGGAATCTCCTGTTCGAGAAAAAACTGACATGACCCCCATGACCTTTACCTGTCCATGCGGGTTCGTCGTGAGCGCGCGCTCAGCGGACGCGCTCGCGGACGCGATCCGCGACCACCTGGAGTATCTCGGCCGTGCCCACTAAGTATCGCGACGTCTCGCTCTTCGACGGACTCGACCCGCGCGCGGACGCGATCGCGAAGATTCGCGCGATCCTCCGCGCGAAAAAAGATCTGCGCCTCTGCGATGACTTCGTGGAGATCGCACAAGATCAAACCGTCTGGAGCTATCGCGTCACCCGCGCGGACGCCGACTGGATCGCGGCCCTGCGTGCGAAGTTTTCGATCCACGATCGCGAGTTGCTATGACGTTCCGCGTGGAAGTGCAGTTCATCGTGCCCGGTCCGGCCGCGTTGCTCGCGCGATCGATGCTCTCGACGACGAACGCGATCACGATGCTCATCGCAAAACTCGAAGCCGCCTCGACACTGTTTCCGATCGCGGTCGAACGCGCGCGCGTGTTCGCTGTCACGGACACGGAGATCAAGACGTTGACCGAATGGCGCACGAACACGTGAGGCTCTCATGATGCGCGACACGAACGGTTCCCGTCCGGGCCTTCGCGCGCGCGCGCCCG
>Ga0209342_10005536_pt1 | contig 12918 bp, 9 predicted proteins | sample RifCSP16_2_FD_184023 | JGI IMG/M metagenome (GOLD analysis project Ga0209342, IMG submission 184023) | Soil microbial communities from Rifle, Colorado - Rifle CSP2_sed 16_2 (SPAdes) (version 2) | ecosystem: Environmental > Terrestrial > Deep subsurface > Rock core/Sediment | place: Rifle... | reverse complement strand
AGGCGGACCCCTTCACGAGCTGGGACTGCCCCCGAAACCCTTTTCAGCCCCCCGCGGGATGGGCCCGGCGACGTGCAGCAGCAGGAGATGGTCTACTACGAGGCGCGGCCCACGCGCCTCGCGCGACTCCACGTCTATGCTTCCGGCCTCCTGCTGATGATCTTCGCGGTCCTTCTCTGGCTCATCCGCCCGAACTTCACATCGACGGAGTTGATCCCGGGATTGCTCTCCGTGTCCGGCCTGCTCGCCTGGATCCTCGGGTTTCTCGGGTTCGTCCTCGCGATGCGCGAGGAGTTCCGGCGCCTCGTGACGAAGTACACGATCACGGACATGCGGATCCAGCGGCGGGAAGGGATCCTCCGGAAGACCGTCCAGTACGTGTTGTTCAACAAGATCGAGCGCATCGAGGTGGCCCAAGGCATCATCGGGCGCATCTTCAACTTCGGGGACATCTACCTGGACACGGGGGACGACCACATCGTCCTCTACGGCATCCGTGACCCGAAGAAGGTCGAGATGGGCATTGCGCGGACGCTCTCCACCCGCCGGTAGGTCAGAGCCGCCGCCGCCAGGGGATGGACAGCTGGGCCTCCTTCGGCGTCCCCGTCTCCGCGCCGAGACCGCCGTTGGAGTGGACCGGGACCCAGTAACCGCTGAAGGTCATGTCGTATCCCACGGTGGGGTGGATCCCGACGGTGCACCCGATCTTACGCGCGTACTGCCGCCAGCTCCAGGCCCGCCGGCGCGGCCTCGCGTACTGCCGCTTCCGGATGGACACGAGAACCTCGAGCCAGCGGTCTTCCCAGGGCCGCTCGCGGTGCGCGTGGATCCAGCCCATCTCCTGGCCGATGTATTCCAGGTCACCCGCCGAAAGGGAGGGCGCGCCGTCGACGGTGTGGCTGTGGAAGCCCCCGACGTGGTCCAGGCCCACGTTGAGGCGGCGCATCGTGCGGCGGGCGCGGTCGAAGGCCCGCTCGTTCCCGTGCGCCACGGAGTTCGGCTTGCGGTCCTCCGTCTGGAGCGGGTAGGACGCCTTGAGGACCGTGCAGGGGCGTCGGCCGCGCCGCTCGGGCAGGCCGAGCAGGTAGCCGTTCGTCTCCCGGTTGTACGCCTCGATCGCCGACGCGGCGAGGCCGAGGAAGCAGCCGGGCTCCAAGAGGACTTTCTCCATAGGACTCATTCCCCCGCCGTGGGGGCACGGCGGAAGTTCCATCCCTATTTGAAGATGCGCGGGGCGCCTCATATAACTCGCGCTTTCTGACCATGTTAGCACGGGTCATGGAAAGGCCCGGAAAGACCCCGCCACGAGCGGAACCGCCCTCCCGAAGGGTTGAATACCGCACGGGGGTTGCGAGGCGTCAAGGCCGCCGCCATGGTCCAGATCTTCGCCACGCAGCTCAAAGGGAAGACCGTGATGACCCGGGACGGGCAGATCCTCGGGACGCTCGAGGAGATGCTGGTGGACACGAGGACCGGGCGGCTCCTCAACCTCCTCGTCGCCCCGGCGGAGGACATCGAGGTGCGGCTCTTCGAGACCGACGCGAAGAAACGCATCGTGCTCCCGTTCACCAGCCTGAAGTCCGTGAAGGACGTCATCGTGGCCGACATGGAAGCCCCCTGAGGCGGTCCGCGGTGAAGCTCACCTTCTACGGCGGGGCCGGGGAGATCGGGGGGAACAAGATCCTCCTGGAGGACCGCGATGCGCGGATCTTCCTCGACATGGGCGTGCCGTTCCATTTCGGGGAACGCTACTTCGTGGAGTACCTGAAGTTCCGCGATCGGTTCGGGCTCCGCGACTACTTCGCCCTCGACCTCCTGCCCCGCATCCCGGGGCTGTACTCCCGCGACTGGCTGGACGGGACGGACATGAAGTGGCGGAAGCCGGACTTCACGGGCGTCCTCATCAGCCACGTCCACTGGGACCACACGAACCACCTGCAGTACATCGATCCGGAGATCCCCGTCCACCTCGGCGAGGGGACGCAGCACATCCTCAACTCCTGGCAGGAGACGTCCACCGGCCTGGACCTGGGCGAGCACGACTACCGGACATTCCGGACGGGCAAGCATCTCTCCCTGGACGGCGTCGACGACGATCCCATCCACGTGGACCACAGCGCGCCGGCGGCCTACGGCCACATCCTCCACACCTCGGAGGGCGCCGTCGTCTACACGGGGGACCTGCGCCGCCACGGCCCCCGGGGCGAGTTCACCGACGAGTTCCTCGAGAAGGCGGCGAAGGCGAAGCCCAAGGCGCTCCTCATCGAGGGGACCAAGGTGGCGCCGGGCGCGGCCTCGGAGCGCTCCACAGAGGCGGACGTCCGCACCGGCGTGATCGAGGTCGCCTCGAAGGCCCAGGGGCACCTCGTCGTGGCGACCTTCTACCCGCGAGACGTGGACCGCATGCGGACGTTCCTCGAGGCGGCGAAGCGGACGGGGCGGACGTTCGTGCTCTCCGCCAAGGCGGCACACCTCCTCGGGACGCTAGCCGCGGATCCCCGCATCGACGCGAAGAAGCTGGTCACGGACGACGCGGTCCGCGTCTACTTCCGCGACATGAGCCGGCCGAAGCCGTGGGAGGCCGAGCTCCATGGCCTCCTGAAGGACCGGGCCGTGGATTCCGGCTGGGTGCGGAAGCACCAGGGCGACCTGATCCTCCAGCTGGACTTCGAGCACCTCGCCGAGCTGATCGACATCGCGCCGGAGCCGGGCGCGCAGTTCATCCACAGCAAGAGCGAACCCTTCGAAGAGAAGGAGGTGAACGAGGAGGTCCTCCGCAATTGGCTCGGGACGTTCGGGATGACGCACAACCAACTCCACGCCTCCGGGCACCTGAGCGCCCTGGAGGTGCGGCAGGCCATCGAGCAGATCAACCCGGAGGTGGTGATCCCCATCCACACGGAGCACCCCGAGCTGTTCAAGGACTTCCACCCGCGCGTGAAGCTGCCGCGGAACCGGTCTTCGATCGACCTGTGACGGCGGAGGGACGGCCATGCGCGAGCTCCTCTGGATGGCGGGGGGCCTGGGACTCGTCGCCACCGCAGCGGTCCTCGCGATCCTGGCGGGGGGACCCCAGGAGGACGTCCTCGAGGCCGTCGCCATCGTCCTCGCGCCCCTCGGCGGCTTCCTGGCGGTGGAGGGATACCTGCGCCACCGCCGGCGGGGACTGGCGTAGGGGAACCGCGCCGGATCACGGCGACCAGTACTGGAGGATGGCGCCTTGGATGCCCAGGATAACGAACTGCACCGCCACCGCCGCGAGGAGGAGCCCCATGATCCGCGAGAAGGCGTAGGCCCCCATCCGCCCCATGCGGTGGAAGAGCGGCTCCGCCCGCCGGAGGAGGACCCAGGACAAGGCCATCGTGATGAGGATCGCGGCGACGATGGCGGCGATCTTCCAGGGGTCGAGGGGGACCGTGGCCTCCGCCATGAGGCCGATGACCGTCACGATCGCCCCCGGTCCCGCGAACATGGGGATGCCGAGCGGGACCACGCCGATGGCCTCCTTCTCCAGGGCGTCCGCCTCGTCCTGCGGGCTGACCTGGGTCTTCGAGGGCTCGCCGCGCATCATGGAGTACGCGACGGTGAAGAGGATGATGCCGCCGGCGATGCGGAACGCGGGGATGCTGAGGCCGAAGAAGGAGAAGATCTGGTTGCCCAGGAAGGCGAAGAGGAGGAGGGCACCCGTCGCCACGATGACGACGTTCCGGATCACTCGGCGCTTCTCCTCGGCGGTGTAGTCCGTCGTGAGGGTGACGTAGGTCACGAGGCCGCCGACGGGGTTCACGATGGCGAACACGGCGGCGAGGGCGCTCACCGCGAAGCCGATGGCGTCGAGGATGGCCACAAGACGGGGTATGCCCACCCCTATAAAAGACCGCGTGCTGACTCCGATATCCTACCGAAAGAATGAAGTAGTATGGAAATTCTTACCCACACCATGGACGTGCAGACGGTTCGAGTCTCCGCGAAGGGGCAGATCGCGGTTCCTGCGGGCATGCGTCGGGCCCTGGGTCTGCGCAAGGGCTCCACCCTGCTGCTCGTCGAGAACCGTGGGCGGATCCTAATCACGAAAGCCGACACCATCGGGGCGAGCCTCGCCGACGACTTCAGCGACCTCCTCAAGCACGCGGAGGCCTCGTTCCGGGAGGTTTGGGACAACCGCGCAGACGAGGTGTGGGATGACGTATGATGCAGGGGATATCGTCCTCCTGCCGTTCCCATTCACCGACCTGAGCACCGCGAAGCGCCGTCCCGTCCTGGTGCTGAGCCGCGCTTCCTTCAATACCCAGTCCCCGGACTTCGTCGTGTGCGCCATCACCTCGAACCTGTCGAACACCGCCAACTCCGTGTTAATCGATGGGAAAGACATGGCCCGCGGGCGGCTCCCCACGACGAGCCGGATCAAGGTCGCGAAACTGGCGACCCTGTCCCAGTCCCTGGTGCTCAAGGCTGTTGGGCGGATCACGCCCGTGGTTCTTCAAAGGGTTCGAAAGGAGCTGCTCACGATTCTGTAGCCCGTCAGGCGAGCGTCTCCAAGACCTTCCTCGCGAAGGTCAGGTATCCGGTGTGCCCGAGGGCTGCGAAAGAAGGCCGCACCCCACCCTCGTGGACCTCGATCTCTCGCTCGAGGAGCTCGATCGTCCGTACCTCGACAAAAGGCTTGCCCGCCAGCGCCTTCCGCGTCTCCCGCACCTGCTCCGTGTTCGGCACGAAGGCGCTGAAGTGCCCGCAGGGTCGCAGCGCCTCCCAGGCGGCGGGGACCGCGGCCCACGGGTCCGGGATGTCGAGCAGGACGCAGTCCACCTCACGCTCGGAAATCCCCTCCCGGATGTCCCCGCGCTTCACCGTGACGTTCCCCCAGGCCCCGGACCGCCGGAGGTTCTCCTCGGCGAACGCCGCGAAGTCCTCGCGGATCTCGTAGGTGACCACCCGGCCGCCCGGGGAGACGCCCTGGGCGAGGAGCATCGTCAGCGCCCCGCTGCCCGCCCCGCCCTCGACCACGATGTCCCCGGCGTTGATGTCGCAGTTCAGCAGGATGGACGCCGCGTCCTTGGCGCCGATCGTCTGCGCCCTCCGCGCGGCGGTCTCCATGCGGTCGCGCGCCGTGGGGAGGAGGACGAGGAAGGGTTTCCCGGCGACCCGGGCGACGCCGCCGATGTGGCCCTCCAGCTTCCTCGGGTCGACGACGCCCAGCCCCTCGACGGTCACGGGACCTTCAGACGAGGGGACGAGATGGCGCTTGCCCTGGCGGTCCACGAGGAGCAACGCCTGCATGGCCCCCGGCACGCCCGGCCGGGTTCTTAACCCTGCACCCAGTTCACGCTGCCACCCGTGACGTGGAGCCAGTACACCCGGCCCCAGGTCAGGAACTCGGTGCCGGGCACCACGCGGAGTCCGTAGGGGTCCGCGGGACCAGGATAGGTCTCCATCCGGGCCACTCCCAGCCCCCCGACGCTGGAGGACTGCTGCTCGCTCGTCGGCGTGGCGTAGGTGACCATGTTCCATCCGTTCCGCAAGGGGAACGAGGGGTTGGGCTCCACGAGGCCCGCGACCGTGTACCGGCCGGCACCGCTCATCTCGGCCCAGAAGGCCTCGCCGAACTGGAACGAGGAGAGGTCCCCGGGCTTGATCGCGTAGTAGGCCTTCCACGGGTCGGAGCCGTCGGAGGCGCGGTAGGTCCGGACCACGGTGAGGCTCGGCACCAAGGTCTGGGTGACCGTCGCCGGCGACCAGTCGGCCTGGAGCAACGGGATGGCCAGGAGGTTGCGTCCGGCCGAGACCGCCTGCGTGTACTTGGCGGCGATGATGCCGTCCGGCGAGAAGTTCGTCCCGTTCCGGGCCCGCACCTTCCAGAAGTAGTTGTTGACGTTCCCGTGGCCGCAGCCCGCGCAGACGTAGTTGTAGTTCGGGGCGCCGGTCGCCGCCACGGTGCCGCGGAATGTGTACCCGCTCGCATAGCTGGTGGACTCCCAGATCTCATAGTCCGTCGGCCCGCCGTTCCCGCCCTCGTTGCCCGACGGGTCCCAGTTGATCGTCACATCTGCCCGCGACACACCACTCAGGACCGCCGAGGTCACGAGGGGCGTGTCCGGGGGGGTGATCGCGGTGACGACCTGGAAGGTGACGCAGGTGGGGCTCCCCCAATTGCTCTGGTTGTCCTGGCCGCGAACGCACAGCTGGTGGGCGCCCGGCGAGAGCCCGCCCGAGGACTCCGTGGCGGTGGCGATCTCCGCCGGGGAGTTGAACACGTCCCATGCGGTCATCGGATTCCAGGCCATGGCGTCAATCTGGTACTCCGCCGCCGCGATGGCATTGTTCCCCGTGGCGACGTCATTGATGTTCGCGAGGACGGGGAACGTCGGATTGGCGGAGGTGTTGATCACCGCCGGGACAGGGAAGGCGCTCGTGACGACCGGGCCCTGGTTGTCGGGGGCGGTCTCCCAGCCCTTGGAGTAGATGGCGAGGTACACGTCGTAGTTCACTTCCGAGATCGTCCCCCGGTTCGCGTGCCACACCTCGTAGAGGTAGCCCGTGGAGCCCGAGGTGAGCGTGCTCGTCATCTGATGGCCTTTGCTGAAGGCGTCGGCGGTGATCTTCGTGATCCCGCTCGGGTTGTTGGAGAAGCCCGGGTTGCTGTACCAGGTCCACAGGTTCGGCTCGATGTAGGGGGTCGCCGTCTCCATGACGGGGAGCCAGACATCCGTGCCGCCAGCGTCAGTCGTGGAAACGAGGTTGAGAATTGGGCGGCGGTTGTAGTTCGCGTTGGAGATGGCCGTCCCGAGGCCCCCGGCAGGCCCCGGAGCCGGGTTGAGGAGGGTGAAGTTACTGCTCAGGTCATTGATGTTCGCGTCGCACGTTCCGCTCAAGGAGCCGGCTTGGTCCACGGGTGTCGCCTGGTCGTAGTCGCCGTCCGTGTAGGCAAGGTACAGCCTCAAGTCCGTCCCACAGAGGTCCCGCGTGACCACGAAGTACACGCGATTCCCGGCCGGCCCCTCGTCCGTGCTCAGGACCGCGGGCCACTGGATGTTGTCCGAGGTCTCGTAGACGGTCCAGACCGCGCCGAACTCGTCCAATGGGGTCGCGTCGTTCCATGGGCCATCGTAAAGGCGCGCGTAGAGGTCCCGGTCGTTCCCCGTGGGGGCGCGCATGTAGTAGAAGATCCACATGACGTCGTTCTGGTCGATGACGCCGTGGGGGAAGAAGTGGAAGTTGGTGTTGGCGGGAGTGATGAGGATGCAATTAGTGTTGGTGGCACTGTACGCGCCGCAGGCAGGCCAGGATTCCCCACCGGTCGTGGAACGAATCATCGTCACCTGCACGCGGGTTGGGTTGGTGGCCGTCGCGGACGCGTAGTCCAGGTGCTCCCAGACCCAATACAATTCCCCGGCTGCCCCCCCGATCCTCCGGAACAGGGGGAAGCTGATCCGCGCCGCCCCGTAAGACGTGCCTGCCCCGGTGCTGTGGTAGTTCGTCATGAGGGTGCGGACGCCCCAGGTACCCTGGTAGTACGGGGAGGAACCGGGAGAGAGATAGGCGCTCCGCCCCCAAGAATCCTGATCGGCATTGGTCGCGTTCGGGTCTTCTCCCGTCCACGAGAGGATGATCCGGTTGACATAGGTCCCGGAGGGGATTCGGAGCAAACGAAGGTCATTGGGATTCTCATTCATCCCCGAGACCGCCGTGTGCGTGAAGGGGGAACTGAGGCCGCCGCTCGCGTCAAGCGTGGCGTGCGCGACCCATACGTTGACGCCGCCGAGGTGGTCGTTCGGGGGAGCTTGAACGGGCGTGCTCTTCCGGTAGGCGATGAAGATGTGGCCGCCGCCCACCGCCGCATCCCGGAACACGACGACCGAAGGGTCCAGCTCGTCCACGCTCAGGTTGGTCACCCGGATGGGGGACGGGAGGGGGGCGCTGAGGACCTCGACAGTGAGGGAGAGGAAGTCCACCGCCAGGGGATCGGACTGGCTCGTGGCGGTGATGTCGAAGTGGTAGACTCCCGCAAGCGCCCCGGCGTGGGTGATCACCGCGAAGCCGTCGCTGCTCGCCCCGGAAGCGAGCGCAAAGGAGTTGCCCGGCTGGAAGGCAAGGGAGAGCCCGGCGGGGATGTCATGGGTGAGCGCGATGGTGTCCGAGAGGTTCCCGAAGTTCGAGACCGTGTAGGGGAACACCGTGGAGCCTCCCGGGGCCAAACTCATCGAGGTCGGCTGGTCCGTGCTCAGGTCGACCCGGTAGTCCTCTTGCGGCCCGATGTCGGCCCCGATGACCACCGCGAAGGGGGCCGTCGACGGAATGCTCGCGCCGACGACGACGACGGACCAGAGGCCCGCCTCGGGGGACTGGATCTCCACCTGCTCGACGTTGTTCACAGTGTCGTAGGCCGCTGCGCCCGGAGTGCTCCACCCCGACGTGTACTGGTTCCCATGATACTCCGTGCCGGACGGGGAAACCACCTGCAAGTTGAGGTTCCGGGCCAGAGCGACCCCGGTGGGCTCGAGCCAGACCAGGGTGATCTTGAGCGGCACGGCCGCGCTCACCACATTGGTGTTCAGGGTCCCGGTGAGCAGGCTGCCCCCCGAGCAGGAGCCGGGTAGCCCGATATCGCAGATGCCGTTCGTGGTCATCTGCCCGATCGTGATCTGGTTGGTGCGTGGCGCCGGCGGGAAGAGGGACTGCTGGAGGTCAATGCGACCCCAACCCTGCTCCGGTCCCGGGTAGGCATAGAGGTTCGGATCCATTCGGACAGCCCCGTTGATCATGAGGGCCTTCGCCGCATAGGAGGGCGGGTTGTACCAAGGGGAGGCGCCGTTGTTCTGCCCCTCCACCTCCCGGAGGTACTCCCGGGTGAGCGCGAACATCCCCGAGGCGTGGGGGGTCGCCATGGAAGTCCCCTGCATGTACCGGTAGTCCCCGATGAGGTCGACCCCCGGCCCGGGCAGCGCGTAGTTGTACTTGTCCACGTACATGATGTAGTTCGGCTGAGGGGCCTGGCCATTCGGGGGGTAGAACCACTCCCCGGGCCCGAGGTTCGCGATGACGGAGGTCCCCACGGCGGCCAGATCGGGCTTGATACGGCCGGAGTCCGCCGGACCCCGGCTCGAGAAGTCCGCGATGAGGTTCGGGTTGTCCGACTCGAACTGGTCGGGGCGGTAGTTCTGGGAGGCGGCGATGGCCAAGCCGTTCTTCGCTCGAGCGCTGCTCGAAATCGTGCCCGGATTGGGGCCGTCGTTCCCCGCAGCGAAGACGACCATGCGCTCCGGGTCCGCGTTCATCAGCGTGTCAACGACCCCCGCCCCTCCTGCCGCGTACGGGCACGGAGGAGCGGCGCAATTGACCCCGTAGCTGTTGCTGTAGGTCACGAACCAGCTGCGGCTGGCGGGGTTGGGATTGCCCGCGCTGTAGCCGTCCGCGTATTCATCGTCCCAGTACGCCGCGTCGGAAAGAACTCCGCCGCCGCCGTTGTCAATCCCGTCAATGGAGAGCCGCGCTTCCGGCGCCACTCCCGCCTCCGATTGGTCCCAGAACTTGTCGCCCGTGGAGACGTCGCTTCGGCCCTTGTCCTCGATGAGGTATCGTTCCCACGCGTACCCGTTTGAAGCGAGGATCCCGATGACATGGGTGCCGTGGGCACTCCCGGCGATCTCGCCGTCCCGGTTCGGAGTAGGCAGGACCTGGTCCACGAGCCGAACGACCCGGTCCTCGGCCGCCGAGGGGCACCCGGAGGGCCCGCAGAAGAAGTCCAGGGCTCCAGCATTGGGGTCGCCGAGGTCGAACCCGGTGTCCTGCACGCCGAAGCCCTCGAACTGGTCGTCCGCGGTGTCGTAGAGGTTGTCCGGACCGGGCGAGCGGCCCGTCAGCGAATGGGGGAGCGCGCTCTTCGTGGGGTCCCAGGCCATGTGATACCCGTGGATCTGACCGGCGCGGCTGTCGAAGAGCTCCATCGGAAAGACCTCGTCGAGGAAGAAGACCAGCGGGGAGCGGGCTACCTCCTCCAGCAGGCCCCGTTCGCCCCGGAACTGAACCGTATACCGGTTGGCCTGGGTCACCTCGCCGCCCAGGCTCTCGACGAGGAGGCGGATCTCTCGCGTGGCCACTCCGGGCCAGCCCGTCGCCGAGGCGTGGATGAGCCCCGTGTTGTCGCTGAGGTCTGAGGCGATCTTGTAGGCCGGGTGGTACTCGCCGACCCACTGCACAAACGGCGAATCTCGGACGCCGCGGAGAGCGGAGGCAGGCCCGCGCACGCCGAAAGCGTAGTTCGCGAAGTACTGGCCGACCTCGAACCCGCGGGCCTCGAGGTCGCGGACCCATCCAGGCCGGATCGGACCGATGAACTGGACGATGTACTCCCCGCCGGTCCCCCTGAGGCCCTCGGGGATCAGGGGGGATCCCTTGGCCGTGTCGAAGGTGTAGCCGGACGTGCTGACGCCCAGGAACGTGCGGGACCCGAACGGGTGTTCCGACTCCAAGATCCCGGCGGGCAGCCCGCGCGTGAGGGGATTGGTGCGGATCAGCGCGAAGCCGTTGCCGTAGTCGACGATGACCTCCGCGCCGGTGGTCGTTGGATCCAGGCCCCGCGTCTCCACGAGCAGCAGGCGGCCCACGGACACAGGCTGAAGGAATGCCGCCAACGGCAGCGCCACCGAGGCGGCGATCGCGATGACCAACAGGCTCCTGGCGGTGCGTCCTTTCAACAGTTTCATGAGTCCTCCTCCCGGTGTACAAGCAGAGCACTGTGGCCCACGGTGCAGTGCCTGGGCCACGCAACCGAGGGACGCTATATAATCGTTTGTGGTTCGAAAGTGGAACGGTCCGTGGGCGGGAGTTCGAGGCGTGCACCGCCGAACTTATAAATAGCGTCCGCACGTTGAACGCCGAGACCCGAATCTGGAGGAGGTTGGGCGATGCACACCGGGAGGCCCCTGATTCTCGCAGCGATCGCTTTCGTGCTGGCGTTCCCCGCGGGGGCGGCGTCCTCGCCCGCGGACGTTTCGGCCGGCCCCGCACCGCTCTCGGACGCCCACGCGCTCGACCCGGTGGACACCGCCAAGGCCGCGGAGAAGCCGGTCGCCGCGCCCACGGAGCGCGCCCTGCCCGCCGGATCGGGATCGGGGGAGCCGTCGCCCGCCGGAGCGAACCTCGACGTGGTCCGCGACCGCCACGGCTTCGCCTGGCCTTGGTCGCAAGGCATCCAGGGCGGCGGCGTCAACGTGGCCGTCGTCGAAGATGGCGTGGATATCGCCCACCCGGACCTCTCCGGGAGACAGGCCGTGGTCAACGATCCGACCTCCCCCTACGTCGGCTGGCCGATCGCCCATGACCCGGTCTCCATGTCCCGCTACCTGGCGACGAACGAGACCGCGGGCACGTGGTTCGCGAACACCACGGAATCCGGTCAGGGGCCGTTCGAGGAGCAACATACGATCGTCGTGGACGGCACGAACGACTTCGGCGTCACGGAGCAACGCGGAGTCCCGGACACGCGGGACAACACCGCCGGGAGCCCGGGGGGCAACAAGGAAGACTTCGACGTCACGGACCTGTACGCGACGCGCGACGCGGACAACCTCTATTTCGGCTTCAGCTCCTATCCGGGGGCCCACAACGTCTCCTTCGCCCTTCTGATCGACGTGGACAACGACACGGCGGGGTCGCCGACGCTCCCCGAGGGCAAGCTCGTGGACACGAACACGGCGCACGCCGACGCGGTGAACGATGTCGCCTTCAGCGCAGACGGTTCCAGGGTCGCCACGGCAGGCTCCGACCGCGTTGTCCGCATCTGGTCCACCTCGGGGACGCTCCAGCACACGCTCCTGGGCCATCAGGGCGTCCCGATGTCCGTCGCCTGGTCCCCCAATGGTCAGGTCGTGGCTTCCGCAGACTCGAACAGCCTTCGGCTCTGGGATGCGAACACGGGACAGTCCTTACAGGTCTTCTCCCCGCTGGGGCTGATCCCGGAGAACGGCGTCGTCGAGTTCTCGCCCAACGGAACGTGGGTCGCGGTCAGCCGGAACCTCTACATTCACTTCTTCGACGTCGCCACCCGGACCTTGTTCGGGACGCTCCGCACGACCCCGACGGACGTGAACTCCGTGCGGTTCAGCCCCAACGGATCCTGGATCGCGGCTACGCTGGACAACACGAACGGCATCACGGTCTACAACGCCAGCACCCCGAACATCAGGCCGGGCAGCATGGCCCCTCCCCTCGTTGAGCAGGCCACCCCGTACTTCGCGTTGACGGGCGTCCACTCGGCGGAGGTCTTCGACGCGCGGTGGTCCACAGATGGTCAGCGGCTGGTTTCCGGCGGACGCGACAACCGAGTCGTGGTCTGGGACATCGTCAGCCGGACTCCCCTCTGGCAGAGCGCCTCGCACGGATCCACGGTTCGTGCGGTGGACTTCTCCCCGACCCAGGCCCAGATCGTTTCGGTCTCCGAGGGGGTACCCGGATCGGTGACTCCCACCGCCAAGGTCTGGGACGCCGCGAGCGGCCTGGAACTCTACCCTCTCGACCTCACGAACGCCGGGAACGGCGTGGATTGGTCCACGACAGGAATCGTCATCGGGTCTTCTGACATGACCGCCTGGATCCGCACGCCCATCCTGGCCCCGGTCCGCCCCCTCACGGTCCACAAGAGCGACTACGTCCTCATGGTCCGACAGACGGACGGCGGCGTCGAGAATGCCGTGATGGAGATCGCCACGCTCTACACCTGGAACGCCACGACCTCCGCGTGGGACGGTGCGCCATTGCGCGGCGGTCCGATTGCTGGGGATCAGGCGTCGGAGGTGCTCGGACTGCAGATGTTCACGGAGTTCGCGGTCCCGCGGTCCGTGCTGGGCGACCCCCTCTCCCTCTCCCTGATGCTCCTTTCGACGGGCGACAACGCGTCGCGCGTCCAGGACACGGCCCCACAGG
>Ga0209342_10005534_pt1 | contig 12921 bp, 12 predicted proteins | sample RifCSP16_2_FD_184023 | JGI IMG/M metagenome (GOLD analysis project Ga0209342, IMG submission 184023) | Soil microbial communities from Rifle, Colorado - Rifle CSP2_sed 16_2 (SPAdes) (version 2) | ecosystem: Environmental > Terrestrial > Deep subsurface > Rock core/Sediment | place: Rifle... | reverse complement strand
GGCGTCGCGCCGGGCGTCGCGATCGAAGCGCTCAACGTCTTCCGCGGCGTCAAGCGGCGGATGGAGCTCCGCGGGATTGCCGGCGGCGTCGCCGTCTACGACGACTTCGCGCACCATCCGACGGCGATCGCCACCACGATCGCCGGGCTGCGCCGCAAGGTCGGCGGGGCGCGCATCCTCGCCGTGCTCGAGCCGCGCTCGAACACCATGAAGCTCGGCGTGATGAAGGACGCCCTCACCGCGAGCCTCGCCGGGGCGGACGTCGCCTTCTGCTACACGGCGAACCTCGGCTGGGACGCAGCGGCGGCGCTGGCACCCCTTGGGGCACGCGCCCGCTGCAGCGCCGACCTCGATGCGCTCGTCGCCGCGATCGTCCGCGAGGCGCGCCGCGGCGATTCGGTGGTCGTGATGTCGAACGGGGGCTTCGGGGGCATCCAGGAGAAGCTCATCGGCGCGCTCGCCCCTCCGGCGCGGGAAGCCGCCGGATGAACGACCAGCGCGATCTCACCGTCGTCCTCAAGTCGCGCTTTCCGCTCGTCGTCGTCGAGACGCACGAGGAAGCACGGGTCCTCGCGCTCCTCGAGCGGATCGCGAACCTCGAAAGCTGGGCGCTCTTCGTGTGGAGCGTGGTCGAGGGCCTGAAGCGCGCCGGGCGCACCGACCGGGTGCCGCAGACGAACGATTTCCGCGACTGCCTCCGGCACGTCGAGGCGACGCCGCAGAACGGGATCTATGTCGTGCTCGACGCCCACCGGTTCCTCGAGGATCCGATCAACGTGCGGCTCGTGAAGGAGATCGCGCTCCGCTACCACGAGACCGAGCGCACGCTCGTGTTCGTCAGCCACGAGCTCAAGCTGCCCCCGGAGATCGCCCGGTTCGCCGCGCGCTTCGAGCTGAAGCTCCCGGACCTCGCCGGGATCCGGGCGCTCGTGAAGGAGGAGGTCGAGGCCTGGCAGCACCGCAGCGGCGAGCGCGTTCGCGGACAGCAGGACGCGGTCGACGCCATGCTGCGCCATCTCGTCGGGCTCCCGGTCGAGGACGCGCGCCGGTGCATCCGCCAGGCGCTCGTCGACGACGGCGCGATCACGATGCACGACGTCGACCGCGCTACGCGGCTCAAGCACGCGCTTCTCGGCGCCGAGGGAGCGCTGACCATCGAGCCGGACACGGCGCGCTTCCACGAGGTCGGCGGCCTAGGCGCGCTCAAGCACTGGCTCGAGCGGCGGCGTGGGCCGTTCCTCGACGTCGGCGGCGACACCGGGCTCGACGCGCCGAAAGGCGTGCTGCTCCTCGGCGTGCAAGGCAGCGGCAAGAGCCTCGCCGCGAAAGCGGTCGCGGGCAGCTGGAGCGTTCCGCTGCTGCGGCTCGACTTCGCCACGCTGTACAACAAGTACTACGGCGAGACCGAGCGCAACCTGCGCCAGGCGCTCAAGGCGGCCGAGGCGATGGCCCCCTGCGTGCTGTGGATCGACGAGATCGAGAAGGGGCTCGCCGTCGACGACGGCGCCGACGGCGGGCTGTCGCGGCGCGTGCTCGGGACGCTGCTCACCTGGATGGCCGAGCGCGACGCGCGCGTGTTCCTCGCCGCGACCGCGAACGACGTGAGCCGGTTGCCGCCCGAGCTGCTGCGCAAGGGCCGGTTCGACGAGATCTTCTTCGTCGACCTGCCCGACGCCCCGACGCGCGAGGAGATCTTCCGGATCCACCTCGGCCGCCGGAAGCTCGCGCCCGAGGGCTTCGACGTGCCCGCCCTCGCCGCCGCGGCGGACGGGTTCTCCGGCGCCGAGATCGAGCAGGCGGTCGTTGCGGCGGCCTACGAGGCCCACGCGGCGAAGCGGCCCCTCGACACCGCGCTCGTGGCCGAGGAGCTTGCGCGCACGCGGCCGCTCTCGATCGTGATGGCCGAGCGGGTCGCCGAGCTTCGCGCCTGGGCCGCCGGGCGCACGGTGCCCGCGGCGTGACGATCGGCGGCATGGCGATCATCTATCTCCACGGCTTCAACAGCGGGCCGCAGTCGACCAAGGCGCAGGTGCTCAAGCGCGCCCTGGAAGCGCGCGGACTCGGCGCGCAGTTCGTCTGCCCGCAGCTTCCGCATCGGCCCGACGCGGCGATCGCGCTCGTCGAGCGCGAGATCGCCCGCCACCCGGCGAGCGCGGTGACGCTGGTCGGCAGCTCGCTCGGCGGGTTCTACGCGACCCACCTCGCCGAGAAGCTGGCCCTGCGCGCGGTGCTCATCAACCCCGCGGTGAAGCCGCAGCGCGACCTCGAGAGCTACCTCGGGATCCAGCGCAACCTCTACGGCGGCGAGGAGTACGAGCTCACGCGCGGCCACATCGACGCCTGGCGCCGGCTCGACACGCCGACCATCCATCCCGAGCGATATCTGCTCCTGGTCGAAACCGGCGACGAGGTCCTCGACTACCGGGAGGCGGTGTGGAAGTACGCCGGCTGCCGCCAGATCGTGGTCGAGGGCGGGGACCATTCGCTCGCGAGCTTCCCCGAGCACCTGCCGCTGATCCTCGAGTTCGCCGGTCTCGCACCCGCGTAGCCGGCGGCGGGCCGGCGGATGCGCGTGGATATAATGACGCTTCGCGCATCCTGCAACTTCCGACGCGACGCTCGCGCCGGTTCCCCATGAACGTCCTGTACGAGGAGCACGGCGAGTTCAAGGTCGGCACCGTGCTCACCGAGCACGAGGCGTCGCTCCACGTCGAGGCGCCGCGCGGCAAGCGCACCAAGGTCAAGGCGGTGAACGTGCTGTTGCGGTTTCCCGACGCCGGCCTCGCCGATTTCCTGGACCGCGCCGCGCGCCTCGCGGCGGAGATCGACATCGACTTTCTCTGGGAGGCGTGCGGCGAGCCCGAGTTCGGGTTTGCCGAGCTCGCCGCCGAGTACCACGGCCGCACGCCGACACCGCTCGAGGCGGCGGCGGTCCTCGTCAAGCTGCACGCCGCCCCGGTGTACTTCCACCGCAAGGGGAAGGGGCGGTTCAAGGCGGCTCCGCCCGACACCCTAAAGGCCGCGCTCGCCGGGCTCGAGCGCAAGCGCCAGCAGGCGGAACAAATGGCGGCGTGGGTGGCGCAGCTGAAGCGCTCCGAGATGCCGGAGCCGTTGCGCGCCATCCTCCCGCAGCTCCTCTACCGGCCCGACCGCAATCGCATCGAGACCAAGGCGTTCGAGCAGGCCGGCGAGGAGCTCGGGCTCTCGGCCGCGAAGCTCGCGGAGCGCTGCGGTGCGCTGCCGTCGACCCACGACTACCACCTCGGGCGGTTCCTGTTCGAGCATTACCCGCACGGCGCCGGGTTCCCCGACGTGCCGGCGCCCGAGCGGCCCGCGGGCCTGCCGCGTGCGGATGTCGCCGCGTTCAGCCTCGACGACGCGACCACGACCGAGATCGACGACGCCTTCTCGGTCGCGCGCCGCGACGGCCGCCTCCGCATCGGGGTCCACATCGCGGCGCCCGCGCTCGGCTTCGGGCCCGGGTCGGACATCGACCGCATCGCGCGCGAGCGCCTGTCGACCGCGTACCTGCCGGGCACCAAGATCACGATGCTGCCCCCGGGCGTGATCGAGCGGTTCTCGCTCACCGCCGGCGAGCCGCGCCCGGCGGTGTCGCTCTATCTCGACGTGGACGCCGCGACGCTCGAGGTGCTCGCCACGGAGACCCGGCTCGAGGAGGTCCCGGTCGTGACGAACCTGCGGCATCAGGAGGTGGACGTCCTGAACGCTGGACTCGCGGCCGGTCACGCGGACCGGAGCGTGCCGTTCGCCGGCGAGCTCGAGACGCTGCACCGCCTGGCGCTGGCGCTCGAAGGGCGACGCGGGAAGGGCGGGCGCGAGACCGAGCGCACCGAATACAGCTTCTACGTCGCGGGTGACCGCGTGACGATCACCGAGCGCAAGCGCGGCTCGCCGCTCGACAAGCTCGTCGCCGAGCTCGCGATCCTCGTGAACGAGTCGTGGGGACGGCTGCTCGACGAACGCGGTGCGGCGGCGATCTATCGCGCGCAGGCCGCGGAGGGCAAGGTGCGCATGACCACCGTCGCCGCCGAGCACCAGGGGCTCGGCGTCTCGCACTACGCCTGGTCGAGCTCGCCGCTGCGGCGCTACGTCGACCTCGTGAACCAGTGGCAGCTCGTCGCCGTGCTGCGGGGCGAGCCGCCGCCGTTCGCGAAAGGCGCGGAAGCCCTCCTCGCGGCGCTGCGCGATTTCGAGGCGACCTACGCGGCCTACGACGAGTTCCAGCGCGCCATGGAGCACTACTGGTGCCTTCGCTGGCTCGCGCAGGAACGGGTCGAGGTGGCGCCCGCCGAGGTGGTGCGCGAGAATGTGGTGAAGCTCGCGGGCCTCCCGCTCTATGTCCGCGTGCCGTCGCTGCCGGATCTTCCACCGGGAACCGCGGTCGAAGTCGAGGTCGCCGGGATCGATCTCATTGACACCCACGTCCGGTGCGTCTATAAAAGGCCGCAAGAAAAACGAGAAGTGGCTTGAGAAACCAAGAGTAACGCTCTGATCGATTGAGGTTTTAAGAGGTCGCTTTGCAGGCGGTTCCGCACCTTCCCCGGGGGCTCGTCCCGGTCGCGGCGCCAGCGCTTTCGCCGGCGCTGCGGAGCGCGGTTGTGGCCTCGATCCTCCTCCACGCCGCGGTCCTGTCGGTGCGGTTCGGCCTTCCGGACCCGGCTCGCCTCCGCCCGCTGCCGCAGACGCTCGACGTCGTGCTGGTGAACAGCAAGTCGCAGACGCGGCCGGTCGACGCCGAGGTGGTGGCGCAGGCGAACCTCGATCGGGGTGGCGACACCGACGAGAACCGGCGCGCCGCCACGCCGCTCCCGGTGACGCGCACGGTGGAGCGGGGCGACGACCTCAAGCGCGCGCGCAAGCGCGCGGCGGACCTCGAAGCCAAGCAGCGTCAGCTCATGACGCAGCTGCAGGCCGAGGCCGCGGTGCCCGCGCCGCCCGCGACTCCGGCGCCGGCGAACGAGCCCCAGCCCACGCCGAGCGGCGCGGACCTCATGAACTCGGCGCTCGCGTTGGCCCGCATGGAGGCGCAGATCGCACGCCGCATCGAGGAGTACAACAAGCGGCCGCGCAAGCAGTTCGTCGGCGCGCGCGCCGCGGAGTCGCGGTTCGCGCAGTACGTCGAGGACTGGCGCCTGAAGATCGAGCGCGTCGGCAACCTGAACTACCCCGACGGCGCACGCGGCCGGATGTACGGCAGTCTGCGCCTGACCGTTTCGCTCAAGCCCGATGGCAGCATCGAGGACGTGCAGATCGACCGGCCGTCCGAGTACCGGATCCTGAACGACGCCGCGCTGAAGATCGTGCGGCTCGCCGCGCCGTTCGGCCCGTTCCCGCCGGAGATCCGGAAGGATACCGACCTCCTGGTGATCACCCGCACCTGGACGTTCGCGCCCGGCGACCGGCTGTTCGACAACTAGCCGTCGCGCACGCGGGTCGCGCGCGCACCTTCCGCGCCGTGCTTCCCATCCCCCAGCCCCCCGTTCCCCGTCCCGCGCGGATGACCGACCGCTACGCCATCATCGGCAATCCGATCGCGCATTCGAAATCGCCCGAGATCCACGCCGCGTTCGCGCGCCAGACGGGCGAGGACCTCCGGTACGAGCGGCTGCTCGCGCCGCTCGACGGATTCGGGCCGGCGGTCGCGGCGTTCCGCGCCGCGGGCGGGCGCGGCCTGAACGTGACGGTGCCGTTCAAGGGCGAGGCCTATCGCCTCGCGACCGAGGTCACCCCCCGCGCGCGCGTGGCCGAGGCCGTCAATACCCTCCGGTTCGACGGCGCGGGGGTCTACGGCGACAACACCGACGGCGTCGGCCTCGCGCGCGACCTCGGCGCGAACCTCGGCGTCGGGATCGCGGGGCGCCGCATTCTCATCGTGGGCGCCGGCGGCGCCGCGCGCGGCGTGATCGAAGCGCTCCTCGACGCGCGGCCGGTCGAGCTCGTGATCGTCAATCGCACCGGCGAGCGCGCGGCGGCGCTCGAGCGGCAGTTCACGGGCCGCGTGCACGGAGCGGGCTTCGAGGCGCTGCCTCGCCACGGGTTCGACATCGTGATCAACGCGAGCTCGGCCGGGCTCGCGGGCGAGGCGCCGCCGCTGCCCGGATCCGCGTTCGCGACCGGCGCAACGGCGTACGACATGGTGTACGGCCAGGGCGAGACGCCGTTCCTCGCGTTCGCGCGGCGGAGCGGCGCCGGACGGCTCGCCGACGGCCTCGGCATGCTGGTCGAGCAGGCGGCCGAATCGTTCTTCGTCTGGCGCGGCGTGCGGCCGGCAACCGCTCCGGTATTGGCGATGCTTCGCGCCCGACCGTGAAGGTCCGCCGCCGCATCGCGAAGGGGCTCGCGTATGCCGTCGGTGCGATCGCGGCGATCTTCGTCCTCGCCCAGTCCTGGTTTCTCGCGCACGTGATCTACTGGCGGCACCTCGACCCGGGGACGACGAGCTTCATGGAGCGGCGTCTCGAGGCGCTGCGCGTCAAGAACCCCAAGGCCGCGCTGAAGCACCAATGGGCCGACTACGAGCGCATCTCGGCGCACCTCAAGCGCGCGGTGGTGGCCGCCGAGGACGCTAAGTTCATCGATCACGAGGGCTTCGACTGGGAGGGGATCCAGCGCGCCCTCGAGCGCAACCAGAGCCGCGGCAAGGTCGTCGCCGGCGGCTCGACCATCAGCCAGCAGCTCGCCAAGAACCTGTTCCTGTCGGGCGAGCGGAGCGTGGTCCGCAAGGGGCAGGAGGCGATCATCACGCTGATGCTCGAGACGGTGCTCGGCAAGCGCCGGATCCTGGAGCTGTACCTCAACGTCGCCGAATGGGGCGAGGGCGTGTTCGGCGCCGAGGCCGCGGCGCGCCACTACTTCGGCACCAGCGCGGCCAACCTCACCCCGGCGCAGTCCGCCCGGCTCGCGGCGATGCTGCCCCGCCCGCGGTTCTACGACCGCAACCGCGGCTCGCCGTATCTCGCGACCTACACCGAGCGGATCCTCGCGCGGATGCCGGGGGCGCAGCTGCCGTAGCGCGGCGGCGTCGCCTAAGCCGCGGTGGCGGCCCGGCGCCCCCGCGCCACGTCGATCCCCGCGAGGAGCAGCAGGCCGACGATGAAGAACCCGCTGGTCGCGAGCATCGCGACGCGGTGGTTGCCGGCGGTGGCCCAGCTGATCGCACCGTAGGTCACCGGACCCAGGATCGCGGAGAGCTTCACCGCGAGGCCCCACAGCCCGAAGAACTCGGCGCGCCGGTCCTCCGGCGAGAGATACCCGACGAGCGCCCGGCCGGCCGACTGCGAGGCGCCGAGGGCGCACCCCGCCATATTGGCGGCGACCCAGAACAGCCCCGGGCCGGTCGCTGCCCAGGCGACCAGCGCGGTCGCGATCCAGAGAACGAGCGTCGCCGCGAGCGTCCGGATGTGCCCCAGGCGGTCCTGCACGTGGCCGAACACGAACGCACCGGCCGCCGCGGTCACGTTCACCACCAGGATCATCGCGATTGTCTGCTTGGTCGTGAACTCCAGCGTCGCCTGGGCATAGATCGCGGCGATCACGACCACGGTCTGGATCCCCGCCTGGTAGAACACGATGCAGACGAGGAACCGGGCGAGATCGCGGTAGCGCCGCGCGTGGCGGACGGTCGCCGCCAGCCGGGCGAACGCGCCTGCGACCAGGCCGGCGCCGGGCGGCAGCGGCTGCGGCCGCGCCCGCTCCCGGAGGATCAGGAACGTCGGCAGGCTCGCCGCTGCGAACAGCGCCGCGGTGATGAGCATGGTCACCGGCACGAACTCCGCCGCGCCCTGGCCACGGGCCTCCGCCCAGCCGACGTAGACGAGGCACAAGCCCAGCGCGACGAGGCCGCCCAGGTATCCAAGGCTCCAACCCCAGCCGGAGACCTTCCCGAGCGCCTCGCCGTCCGCCAGCTCCGGCAGGAACGCCGCGACCAGGTTCTCCCCGGTGCCGAAGCAGAAGTTGGACGCGATGATCAGGGCGATCGCGAGGGCGAGGGTGCCGGGGCCGGTGAGGGCGAGCGCGGCGGTGAACACGACGCAGCCGACCGTCGACACCGCGAGCAGGCGCCTCTTCGCCGCGCGCAGGTCGGCGTAGGCGCCCACGAGCGGCGCGGTGAGGAGGACCAGGGCGTAGGAGACGGCGAGCGCCGCCGTCCACGCGAACGTCGCCCATGGGGCCTTGCCCGCGACCATGCCCACGAAGTAGGCGTTGTAGACGGCGGTGATGACCACCGTGGTGTAGCCGGAGTTGGCGAAGTCGTACATGGCCCACGCGACCACCTCGCGCGGCCGGACGCCGGGCGCGAGCACCGGTACGGCGCGGGCCGCGGCGAGCGGTCGGGGAGCGTCCATGTTCCTTCGCAATGAAACCGACGGGCGCTATCCTACCGGCATGCCGGAAACCATCGAGCGCAAGGAACTCGAGGACCTGCAGCAGGACCTGCAAGACGTGCAGGAGCTGCTGCGACGCCAGCGCCTCGTCGAGAGCCTGGTCGAGCGGCAGGCCATGCCGAAGCGCGAGCTCGTGGAGACGTTGGTCCACAAGCAGCACCTCGCGGAGCTCCGCGCGAAGCTCGACCAGATGCATGCCGCCGACATCGCCTACATCCTCGAGGCGCTGCCGATCAACGAGCGGCTGGCGGTCTGGGACCTCGTCAAGGCGGAGCGCGACGGCGAGATCCTGCTCGAGCTCACGGAGCCGGTCCGCGAGTCGCTCATCCGGACGATGGACTCGGAGGAGCTCGTCGCGGCGGTCGAGAGCCTCGACACCAACGAGATCGCCGAGCTCGCACCGGACCTCCCCGACGAGGTCATCCAGGACGTCTTCCAGTCGCTGCCGGTCGGCGAGCGCGAGCAGCTGCGCGCCGCGATGTCCTACCCCGAGGACGCGGTCGGCGCGCTCATGGACTTCGACGTGGTCTCGATTCGCGACGACGTGACCCTGGAGACGGTGACCCGGTACCTGCGCCGCTTCGACGAGCTCCCCGACCACACCGACCAGCTGTTCGTCGTCGACCGCGAGCAGCGGCTGAAGGGCGTCCTGCCGATTGCCAAGCTCGTGGTCACCGACCTCGAGACGCCGGTCGGCGACGTGATGCTCAAGGACTTCGTGACGCTCTATCCGGACGACAAGGCGCAGGAGGCGGCGCAGGCGTTCGAGCGCTACGACCTCGTCTCGGCGGCGGTCATCGACCAGGCGGGCAAGCTCCTCGGCCGGGTGACCGTCGACGCGGTGGTCGACTTCATCCGCGCGAAGAGCGAGAACGAGGCGCTCGCCAAGGGCGGCCTCCGCGAGACCGAGGACGTGTTCGCGCCGGTCTGGCAGTCGCTGAAGAACCGCTGGATGTGGCTCGCGATCAACCTCGTGACCGCGTTCATCGCCTCGCGCGTCATCGGCGCGTTCGAGGGCTCGATCGAGAGGCTCGTGGCGCTCGCGGCGCTGATGCCGATCGTCGCCGGGATCGGCGGCAACTCCGGCAACCAGACGATCACGATGATCGTGCGCGCGCTCGCGCTCGGGGCGATCCAGCCCGACCAGGCGCGCAAGCTCTTTGCGAAGGAGATCGGCGTCGCGCTCGCGAACGGGCTCGTCTGGGGCTCGATCCTCGGCGTGACCGCCGCCGCGCTCTACGACAACGTCAAGCTCGGGCTGGTCATGACGCTCGCCATGACCCTCAACCTGCTGCTCGCCGCGCTCATGGGCGTCGTGATCCCGGTCACCATGGCGAAGCTCGGCCGCGATCCGGCGATCGGCTCGTCGGTGATGATCACCGCCGTCACCGACTCCGGCGGTTTCTTCATCTTCCTCGGGCTGGCGACGCTGTTCCTGCTCTGAGGGTGGACGCCTCGGCGTGACCTAGTTCACACTCCCCCCGCCGCCCAGGCCACCACGTCGAAAGGGAATCCGAGATGTCGATGCTGCGGGAGTTCAAGGAGTTCGCGGTCAAGGGGAACGTGATGGATCTCGCCGTCGGCGTCATCATCGGCGCCGCGTTCGGCAAGATCGTGGATTCGGTGGTGAACGACCTGATCATGCCGATCATCGGCCGGGTCACCGGCGGGCTCGACTTCTCGAGCTACTACATCGCCCTGAAGGGCATTCCGGCCGGCACCCCGCCCACGCTGGAGGCGGTGAAGAAGGCCGGCGTGCCGGTGTTCGCCTACGGCAACTTCATCACCATCGTGCTCTACTTCGTCATCCTCGCCTTCATCATCTTCATGATGGTGAAGTGGATCAACAAGCTGAAGCGCGAGGCCCCGAGCGCACCGCCCGAGCCGCCCGAGGAAGTGAAGCTGCTGCGGGACATCCGCGACTCGCTGAAGAAGTGATCGGCGCCTAGTCCTCTTCTTCCCCCCGCAGGCGCGCGGCGTAGCGCTTCGCCGCCCGGAGCTGCGTCTTCAGCGCGATGTCGTAGAGCGCGACGCGCTCCTGCAGCAGCTCCCGGGCGATCGTCCCCGCGTCGGCGGGCGGCAGCTCGAGGTGCGCGTCGGACTCGCCCGCCTCGGTGACGATGTTCATCCCCGCCTTCCTGGCGATGTGCATCATCGCCTTGTTCTCGGTGAGGCAGTGCATGAAGAGCTGGCGCAGCCCCTGGTTGCGCGCGTAGCCGTGCGCGCGCTCGAACAGCGCGCTGCCGACCCCCTTCCCGCGGCTCTCCGGGACGACCGACACGCCGAGCTCGGCGCCGTCCTCCGTCCGGCCCACGTGCGCGACGCCCGCGAGCCGCAGGTCGTCGTCGAACACGCCGAACCCGGCATCGCGGTCGAAGTCGATCGCCGCGACGTACTCGCGGATCGCGTCCGGGGTCATCGAGCGTCCGAAGCGCAACCGGTGGTCCTCCGGCGCGAGCGCGAGAAAGTGCCGGACGAGCGCCTCGCGGCTGAGCGCGGAGAGCTGCTTGACCGGGATGCTCATCGCACCGTTCGCGCTTACCCGGCGAGCGCGCGCTCGGCGGCACGCAGGGTGTCCGCGATCTCGGCTTCCCCGTGCGCGGCGGACACGAAGCCCGCCTCGTAGGCCGAGGGAGCGAGGTACACGCCCGCCTCGAGCATCGCGTGGAAGAAGCGGTTGAACGCATCCTTGTCGGATTGCATCACTTCGGCATACGACGCCGGCGGCGTCGCCCGGAAGAACACGCCGAACATGCCGCCGACATGCGCCGCGGAGAACGCGACGCCGCGCCGCTTGCCGACTCCGTTCAGGCCCTCCACGAGGCTCGCCGTGCGGGCGGTGAGCCGCTCGAAGAACCCGGGCTCGAGGACCAGCCGGAGGGTCGCGAGCCCCGCCGCGACCGCGACCGGGTTCCCCGACAGCGTTCCCGCCTGGTAGACCGGCCCGAGCGGCGCGATCTTCGCCATGATGTCGCGGCGTCCGCCGAAGGCGCCGACCGGCATCCCCCCGCCGATGACCTTGCCGAGCGTCGTCAGGTCGGGCGTGATGCCGTAGAGCCCCTGCGCGCCGCGCGGGCCGACGCGAAACCCCGTCATCACCTCGTCGAAGATGAGCACCGCGCCGTGCTGCGTGCACAAACGCCGCATCGCGTGCAGGAAGTCGCGCGTTCCGGGGACGAGATTCATGTTGCCCGCGACCGGCTCGACGATCACCGCTGCGATCTCGTCGCCGTGCTTGCGGAACGCCTCCTCGAGCTCGCCGACCGCGTTGAACGCGAGCACCGTCGTGTGGCCGGCGGTCTCCGGCGTCACTCCGGCCGAGCTCGGGTGCCCGAGGGTGAGCGCACCCGATCCCGCTTTCACGAGCAGCGCATCGGCGTGACCGTGGTAGCACCCCTCGAACTTGACGATCCGCGGGCGGCCGGTGAACCCCCGGGCGAGCCGCAGCGCGGTCATCGTCGCCTCGGTCCCGGAGGAGACGAGGCGCACGAGCTCGAGGCTCGGCAGCGCCTGGCAGAGCAATTCCGCCAGCTCGACCTCGAGCTCGGTCGGCGCGCCGAACGACAGGCCGAGCAACGCCGCTTCGCGCACCGCCTCGACCACCTCCGGGTGCGCGTGGCCGAGGATGAGCGGGCCCCAGGAGCCGACGTAGTCGATGTAGCGCTTGCCGTCGGCGTCCCAGACATAGGCGCCCGCGCCGCGAGCGAGGAAGCGCGGCGTGCCGCCCACCGCGCGGAACGCCCGCACCGGCGAGTTCACGCCGCCGGGGATGAGCCGTTGGGCCCTCTCGAACAGCTGGTCGTTGCGGGTCATGCGGCCTCCGTCCTCGCAAAGAGTGCCTTGAAGCCCCGGGCCCGCGCCGCGATGTCGTCGGCCTCGAAGAGCGCGGTGATCACCGCGATCGCGTCCGCGCCGGCCTCGACCACCGCGCGCGCGTTCTCGAGCGTGATGCCGCCGATGGCCACCAGCGGCACCCCGAGCCGTCGCTTCGCCTCGCCGAAGAGCGTGAGCGGCGCGCGCACCGCGGCCGGCTTCGTCGGCGACGCGAACACGCTCCCGAACGCCACGTAATCCGCGCCGGCCGCCACCGCCCGCGCCGCGCGGTCGAGCCGGTCGTAGCACGAGGCGCCGAGGAGCTTCCCGGGCAGAAGGCGCCGGCGGGCCGCGGCGAGATCGCCGTCATCGCGGCCGAGGTGCACCCCGGCGGCGTCGACCTCGAGCGCGAGCTCGACATCGTCGTTCACGATCAGCGGCACGCCGGCCTCACGGCACAGCGCGGCGAGCGCCGCGGCTTGTGCGTGGCGCAGCGCGGCGTCGGCCTCCTTGCTCCGGTATTGAACGGCCGCCGCGCCGCCGGCGATCGCCGCGCGCACGGCGGCGACGAGCGCGCCGGTGTCCGCGTCGTCGGGCGTCAGCGCGTACAGGCCGCGCGGGAATCGTGCCATCAGTCGCCCGTCTCCATGCCCGCGCCGTCCCGCACCGCGAAGAGCCGATCGGGAATCGACTGCCCGGCGCC
>Ga0209342_10005532_pt1 | contig 12924 bp, 12 predicted proteins | sample RifCSP16_2_FD_184023 | JGI IMG/M metagenome (GOLD analysis project Ga0209342, IMG submission 184023) | Soil microbial communities from Rifle, Colorado - Rifle CSP2_sed 16_2 (SPAdes) (version 2) | ecosystem: Environmental > Terrestrial > Deep subsurface > Rock core/Sediment | place: Rifle... | reverse complement strand
CCTCGCGGACGGCTAACTTGGCCCCGAGCACCTCGTCGAACAGAGGGCCGAGCGGTCGCACGAACGGCTCGGCCGCAGCGGTGATCAGGATCGTGCGGTGTCCGGCTGCGCGCTGCTCGCGGATCCGGCGGACGGCCGCCGCCGAGACCTTCTGGAACATGAACTCGGCGACGACCTCCTCGACGAGCCGGTCGATCCCCTCGACGGTCGCTCCCTCGTACCGGCGGAAGAACGTGCGGAGGAACTCGCCGCGGTCGCGCCGGTCCGCCATGAGGTACGACGGGATCCGCGAAAACACGCTGAACAGCTCGTCGGGCCACTGGTCCCACGGCAGGTCTGCCATCCGCGACCAGACGTAGGACTCCACGACGTTGGACGGCAGGATCGTGCCTTCCATGTCGAACAGCGCGAGCACCAGCGCCTCGCGCTCGCGGATGCGGACCCGCGGCTTCACGCGGGAGCCGGAGAGCGCGCGCAGACCGGCGGTCACCGCCGGGCAGTGCACGTCCTGCAGGTAGTAGCGCCAGTCGACCGCGACCGAGTCGAACGGGAACTTCTTCTGGTCGGTCTTCGTGAGCGAGCGGTAGAGCTCGAGCGTCCGGTCGTCGGTGTAGATCACCTCGGCCTCCGTGTAGCCGCCGTACAGGTCCGAGTAGCGCCTGATGAAGTCGACGCGGCCCTTGTCGCGATCCACGCGCGCGACGAGGTCGCGCATCTTCCTGGACTTCGGCAGATGCGTCACGACCTTGTCGGCAAGGTCGACCGCCCGCTCGGCCGTCCGCAGGAGGCGCTCGACGCGAAGGGTGCCGGGGAATGACCACTCGGGCACCTTCACCTCGCCGCGCCCCTGGAGCGGCAGCGGGTCGCGCTCGAAGTACTCCTTCACGTACTCGTACAGACCCTTGTACTGCAACGGATTCCGGGCACCGGAGGAAACATGGTAGTACGACGGCGTCGCTGGCTCGGGTGGGTTGGCGGCCGCGGCGAGGATCGCGTTGACGACGAAATCCCCGGGGATGATGTCCACGATGCCCTCGGGGATCCCCGGGAACTCGGGCAGCGTGCCGCGCCCGTAGGCCAGGATGATCGGCTCGGCCATCTTGAACCCCTCGATCCACCCCGGGTGGGGGTGCGCGTAGGTCGACTCGATGATCGAGGGGCGCACGATCGACAGCGGCGCGCCGTGCTCGGCGGCGAGCTCCTCGACGGCGCGCTCGCCCATCGCCTTCGTGAAGGTGTAGTTGTCCGGCCAGCCGAGCGTCTGCGCCCGCGCACGCCCGTACTGCACGAGGCGCTTGGTGACCCAGGTCTTGCGGCGCTCCTCGGCGTCGTCGGCGACGGACTGGGGGCCCGCGCGTCCGTGCTCGGCCCGCGCCTTGCGCAGGAACGAATCGAGGATCTCAGGCTTGCGGCTCGCGGCCTCGACGTCCTCGCGCGCGCGGAGCGCCAGCTGCGCCTCCGCGGCCCAATCGACGCGGTGATCTAGCGTGGCCTCGGGGATCACGCCCTTGCGTACCCCCGCCACGTAGGCGGTTGAGATGTGTATCAGGTGCGGCGCCGCGTCGTTCGCGAGGATCGACTCATACAAGCGGACGGCGCCGAGCAGGTTCGTCTGGAACCCCTCGTCGATCGGCGGGTCGAAGGACACCGTGGCCGCGCAGTGGATCACCACGTCCAGCCCGCCTGGGAGCTCGAGCCCCTCCTGAGTGAAGTCGCCGTCGATGACCTCGACGCGCTCGTCCAGGGTGGCCATGACGCCGTCGCCGCCCACGCGCTCGCGCAGGGCGTCGAAGACCGGGCGGCCCATCAGCGACTCCACGCGCTGGCGACCGCTCGAGCCGAGCTGGGGGCGGACCAGGAGGGCGACGCGGGTGTCCGGGAAGTCCAGGAGGAGCCGCTCGAAGACGGCCTGGCCCAGGAACCCGGTCACGCCGGTAACCAACACCTTCTTGCCTGCGAGCTTGCGCACGATCGAGGTCGCGCGGGGACTTCTCGGGGCCATCGCCTTGTCTACCACGTGGCAGATTATGCACATCTACCACTTGGTAGACAAGCCCAACCTCAGGCACGGGATAGGCTCCTGGTGATGACCACCGTGGAGCCTGCCCGCGCGGCGGCCCCGCCTCCGTGGCGCGAGGTGTTCGCGGGAGCCCGAGGACGTCTCACGACCGGCTTGTTGTTGCTCGAGGCGCTCGTCGCGATCGAGGCCCTGATCGTCGCGACCATCCTGCCAGCGGTGGAAGATGACCTTGGCGGGCTGGGGCTTTACGGGTGGACGTTCACAGCCTTCACGCTGGCCTCCCTCGGCACAGTTCCGATCGCTGGGCGGATGACCGACCGGCTCGGCCCTCGCAAGGTGCTCGGCGCCACAACAGTGATGTATGTCTCCGGGTTGCTGATCGCGGCGTTCGCCCCGTCGATGCTCGTCCTGGTGCTCGGGCGATTCGTGCAGGGGATCGGCGGCGGAGGCCTGTACGTGGTCTCGCTTGCCACCGTCGCGAAGACGTACCCCGAGCGCATGCGTCCGCGGGTGATGGCGCTGCTGGCGTCTATGTGGATCCTGCCGGGGCTCCTCGGTCCGCTCCTCGGCGGCTGGATCGCCGAGTCCTACGGGTGGCGGTGGGCTTTCCTCGCGCCAGTCCCGGCGATCGGGCTCGGCGTCCTGATGGTCCTGCCCTCGATGCGCGCCGTGGAGGGCATCGCGGACGAGGAGCGCCTGCCGGTCGCCGCTAGCCTCCGGCTGATGCTCGGCGCGGGCCTGTTCCTCGCCGGACTCACCCAGATCGGGTGGTGGACGGCGGCGCTCGTGCCGCTCGGCCTGCTCCTGGGCCTGCCCGCGCTCCGCCGGATCACGCCTCCGGGAACGCTCCGGGCCAGGCCGGGCCTGCCCGCGGCGGCCGCGGCCATGTTCCTGGCCTCGGCCGCGTTCCTGGCGATCGACGGGTTCCTCACGCTGATGCTCGTGAACGTCCGAGGGCTCTCGCTCACGGCCGCCGGCCTGATCGTCACCGGCGCTGCGTTCGCGTGGGCGACGGGCAGCTGGCTCCAGTCCCGCATCGTCCAGCGCGTCGGCGCGCGGTGGCTGACCGCCTTCGGGGCCTCGATGATCGCGCTGGCGGCCGTGCTCGTCTCGACCGGTCTCGTCGCCTCGCTCCCGCTCGCGATCGCCTACGTCGGCTGGGGCTTCGGCGGGTTCGGGATGGGCATCGTGTTCCCCACGATCCCGCTCGCCGTGATGGCCGAGGCCACCGAGGGCCGCGAGGCCGGCGAGCTCTCCTCGACGATCCTCATGGACTTCCTGGGAGTGGGCGTCGGCGCCGGGCTCGGCGGGGCGAGCGTCGCCCTCGCCGACGCCGGCTCCATCTCGCTCGAGGCCGGGATCGCCGGGGCGTTCTCGATCGCGTTCGTGACGGCGGTGGGGCTGGCGTTCGTCGCACGACGGATCCCCGACGCGCGCCACGTAGACTCGACGGCCTGATGGAGATCGCAGAGCTGCAGGAGATCCTGCGCCGCACCTACTACCAGCGCGACGCGAAGCGCGGGCGAGACGCGACGTTCCGCTGGATGACCGAGGAGGTCGGCGAGCTCGCTCGGGCGCTCCGCCACGGCGAGCGCGACGCGCTCGTTCACGAGTTCTCCGACGTGCTCGCGTGGCTGACCTCGCTCGCGAACCTCGCCGGCATCGACCTGGACGACGCGGCGTCCCGCTACGCGGCCGGATGCCCAAGGTGCGGCGTCTCGCCGTGCGCCTGTGCGTTCGAGCGATGACCGAGAGCCGAACCCCGAGCGAGGACGCAACTCCGGCTCGGCCGGGGGCCCAGTTCGCGATCCGAGATGCGGCCGTCGAGGACTGGCCACAGGTGGCCGGGCTCCTCGTCGAGCTCGGGCGCGACGTGTCGCCCTCGGCGGTGTCGAACCCGTCGTACGTGATCCGCTTCGGCGGCCACCTTGCGCTACGCGAATCCCGGACGCTCGTGGCCGAGGGGCCCGGCCGGCGCCTCCTGGGGTTCGTGGACGTGGAGTTCCGTCAGCGCCTCGGCCATCCGCGGCCGCAGGCGTGGGTGAACGACCTCGTCGTCACCGAGCCCATGCGCGGCCACGGCGTAGGCGGCGCTCTGCTCGCACGCGCCGAGGAGCTGGCACTCAAGCGCGGTTGCTTCCGGATGTCCCTCGAGACGGCCGGTTGGCGCGACACGACCCACACCTTCTATACGCGCCAGGGCTGGACCGACAACGGCAAGTGGTTCGTGAAGCTCCTCGACGAGTCCTGGGGCAAGGCCGGCTACGACGAATGAGCGAGATCCCGCCGCAGACGCTCGCCTGGGTCGAGCGCGAGGTGGGATGGGTCCGTGACATCCAGCCGATGCCGGAGGCCTCGCATACCAACCACCGTCTCGTGATCGCGACCTCGGGCGAAGCCGGGCTCGAGGTGGTCATGCGTCGCTACACCGACGCGGAACGACTCGGCACAGACCCCTGGTACACGCCGACGCACGAGGAACTGGCGCTCCGGACGCTCGAGCCGGTCGACCTGCCGGTACCGCGGCTCGTCTGCGTGGACCTCGACCCGACGGAGTGCGACGTGCCGACACTGGTGCTCACCTACTTGCCTGGCTCCTCACCCCGGCGGCCGGACACGCTGGATGCGTTCGTCCGTCAGCTGGCCGAACCGCTCCCCGCGATCCACGGCGCAATCCTTGCGGACGGACTCCCCGCCTACGAGCCGTATTTCGTCTCGGATGGCCTCGTGGCGGGGGATCTGCGACCACCCGATTGGGCTGTCGATCCGAGCGTCTGGGAGCGTGCGTTCGAGGCGGCGGCGGCCGATCCGCCGGCGTCGCAGGCGCGGTTCATCCATCGCGACTACCACCAGGGCAACACGCTGTGGGATGGTCACGAGCTCAGCGGGATCATCGACTGGACGACCGGCTGCATCGGGCCCGTGGGGATCGACCTCGCGCAGATGAGGGTCAATCTCGCGTGGGAGCTCGACCTCGAGACCGTCGACGCGTTCCTGGATGCCTGGCGTTCGCTTACGCCGCGCGACGACTACCACCCCTACTGGGACCTGCTCGACGCCGTGGACTGGCTCGGTGACGGCGAACCCAACGAGCCGGTCCCCGACGGCGGGCTCGAGCGCTACGAGACATTCGTCGGCCGGACGCTCGCGGAGCTCGGCTAGGTCCGGTGGGCGAGGACGCCTTCGGCGATCTGGATCGCGTTGAGGGCGGCGCCCTTGCGCAGGTTGTCGGCGCACGCGAAGAGCAGCAGGGCGTCGTCGTGGCCCTCGGGCTGGCGGATCCGCCCCACGAGGGTGTCGTCGATGCCCGCGGCCTCGAGCGGACTGGGGTAGATGCCGTTGGCGGGGTCGTCGCGAAGCTCTACACCCTCGGCGGCGCCCAGCACCTCGCGGGCCTCGGCGACCGAGATCGGCCGGTCGAACGTGGCGTGCACGCTCACCGAGTGCCCCACGGGCACGGGCACCCGGACGCAGGTCGCGGTGACGTCGAGCTGCGGCAGCGAGAGTATGCGCTTGGCCTCCCGCTGCATCTTGATCTCCTCGAACGTGAACCCGGTCTCCTCGTCGAACACGTCGATCTTGGCGACCACGTTGTAGGCGATCGTCTTGCCGAACACCTCGCCGACGGGCAACGCGTCCAGGTCCGGGCTGCCGAGGTCCTCCTCCATGCCGTGGAGCTTCTCGACCTGCTCGGCGAGCTCGCGCACGCCCTTGGCGCCGGCGCCGGAGACCGACTGGTACGACGACAGGATCAGCGAGCGCAGGCCCGCGGCGCGGTGTAGCGGCGCGACGGCCATGAGCGTGGTGATGATCGTGCAGTTGGGGACCGAGTAGACGTTCGTGCCGGCCTCGAAGGCCTCGGGGTTCACCTCGGGGATCACGAGCTGGGCCCAGGGCTCCATCCGGAAGGCGCTGGAGTTGTCGATGCACACGGTGCCGGCCTCGGCGGCCTGCGGCACCCAGGTCTTGGCGACCGAGCTCCCGCAGGAGGAAAGGGCGACGTCCACACCCTGCAGCGCCTCGAGCGAGAGCACGCCCACCGTGTGCTCCTGCCCACGGAAGCTCAGGCGGGTGCCCGCGGTCCGCTCGGAGGCGAGCGGGATCAACTCGTCGACCGGGAAGTCGCGCTCCTGCAGGATGCGGACCATGTTCCGGCCGACCGCTCCGGTAGCACCGACGACGGCGACACGCATGGTCCGCCCATGGTACCGGCCGGTCACGCGGACTCGAGCTTCTTGGGGCGCCCCGGCTTCCGGGGCCACTCCTCGACGAACCGCTGCAGGTTGAACATCTTCCACACCGGGCCTGCCGCGAGCTCGGCGACGGGTTCGGGGAAGTCGTCCCGTTGGCGAAGCTGCATGACGCGCTGGCGGGAGACGCCGAGCATCTGCGCGACCTCAGTCACCCCGGCGTAGCGCTCGGGCTCCCTCGCGAGCTGTAGCTCTTCGTAGCGCTCCTCTTGCACGTCGACCCGCGCGATGCCCTCGTACGGCAGTCCGAGGTCCGCGCATCCCTGCTCGAACCATCCAACCGCCCGGGCAACCACCTCGCCGAGCGGTTCTGATCGAGGTGAGGCGACCATCATGGACGCGTTGGCTCCGCCGGCCACTCCGCCGGCGCCCACCCCAACCCCCGCCGCGCCGAGCGCCCATAGTGTCGGCGCAAGCTCCGACAGGACGTCGTCGTCGTACGCGTCGACACCTGGGCCCCAGGCCTCGATATCGACCAGCACCATGCGCTCAGCCACGCGGCTCACCTCCTAAACCGGTCGCGAGTCGAACCCCGCCTCCTCCAAACGCCGCACGAACCTGTCGAGCGCATGGGGATCGCTCGACGCATGCGCCCGATGCCAGGTGGCCTTCCCGATCCCGTCCGGCGCGAGGAAACGCTCGCCCTTCGCGATCGGCACCACCCGCCAGTTCTGCTTCAGCGCCGCCTTGCGGACCTTCGGGTAGTCCTTGTTGTCCATCCTCGCAGAACCCTTGTCGTGGGTCAAGGGAAAGGGCGAACGCGAGGAGGACGGTGCGCTTGTAACAGGAGGCGCCGACACTCTCGGCGCGGTGGCTACCGGAAATGCCAGGACTCGAGCATGTCGTCGAAGACGACCGCGCTGGTGTCGAACCCGTCCTGGAGGTCGTTCAACGTGATGCGCCAACCGACGTCGTTCACGACCACGACGACCTCGCGCATGAGGAAGCTCGGGCCGTCCTCGGCCGCCACCGAGACGTCCCACCGCAGGGCGTTCGTCCCGTCGATCGTGGCCTCGCCGGCCGGGCCCGGAATCAGACCCGCCTCCTCGTCGCGCTGGCGGACGAAGTCGGACCATCGTTCGAGCCCCGTGCCGGTCTCGAGGTCCACGGCCTCGACGACCACGGTGGCCGAACCCGTGGGCGGCGCGAACTGATCCAGGGTGACCTGCTCGCCGAACCGTGCGGGGCCGGCCTCCCACCCGTCGGGGACGACGAGACAGTAGCCGAAGCTCTCGGACTCGAAGTTCGTGCCGTCGCACGGATCGGGGCGGAACAGGAGGTACGCGGCCGCCCCGAGGACCACCCCGCCCAGCGCCGCCAGTATCACGACCGCGCGCCACCTGGGAGGGGGCTGGGGCTTGCGGATCTCGATAGGCGGGCGCGCGCCCTCGGTCCGGCGGGGCGGAAGCGCGACCGCGCCCGGCTCGAGCGACGTCCCACACTTCTGACAGACCAGATGGTCCTCGGCGTTGATCTCGCGGCAGGTGGGGCAGACGACCACGGCTACGGTTCCTCAGTCATCGGCGCACCCTCGAGGCCGAAACGACGGTGGATCGTCTGCAGGGCGCGCTCCGCGTCGGCGGAGCGGATGATGCACGAGATCCGGATCGAAGAGGTCGAGATCATCTCGATGTTGATCCCCTCGGCCGCGAGAGCGTCGAACATGTCGGCGGCCACGCCGGGGTTGCTCTTCATCCCCGCGCCAACCAGCGAGAGCTTCGCGATGCGGTCATCGGTCTGGAACCGCATCGCCCCGATATCGGCCACGATGCCCGCGACCACGGCCTCGAGCCGGGGCAGGTCGGCCCGCGGGACCGTGAAGGACAGGTCCGTCCGGCCGTCGTGCGAGACGTTCTGCACGATCATGTCGACGTTGATCCCCTCGGCGGCCACGGCCTTGAAGATCGAGGCGGCCACGCCGGGGCGGTCGGGCACCTCGTCGAGGGTGACCTTGGCCTCCTCGACGTCCAGGGCCACGCCGCGGATCAGGGCGCTCTCGAGCATGTCGTCCTCGTCCTCCACCACCCACGTGCCTGGCTCGTCGCCGAACGAGCTCCGCACGTGGAGCCGCACGCCGTGGCGACGAGCGTACTCCACGGACCGCAGTCCGAGGACCCCGGCCCCGGCCGCCGCGAGCTCCAGCATCTCCTCGTACGAGATGCGATCGATCTTGCGCGCCCCGGGCTCGATGCGGGGATCCGCCGTGAACACGCCGTCGACGTCGGTGTAGATCTCGCACACCTCGGCGTCCAGCGCCCCTGCCATAGCGACCGCCGTCGTGTCGGAGCCCCCACGCCCGAGGGTCGTGATGTCGTACTCGGTGGACAGCCCCTGGAAGCCGGCGAGGATCACCACGTTGCCGGCCTGCAGCGACTCGAGGATCCGCTTGGGGCGGACCTCGACGATCCTGGCCCTGCCGTGTTGCGTGTCCGTGATGATCCCGGCCTGCGAGCCCGTGTAGGAGGCCGCCCGGCAACCTCGAGCGTTCACGGCGATCGCGAGCAGCGACATCGCGATGCGCTCGCCCGCCGTGAGCAACATGTCGAGCTCTCGCGGCTCGGGGACCGGGGTGATGTCGGCGGCCATCTCCAGCAGCTCGTCGGTGTGGTCTCCCATCGCCGAGACCACGGCCACCACGTCGTTGCCGGCCTCGCGGGCGCGCACGATGCGGTCCGCCACGCCGCGGATCCGCTCGGTCGTCCCGACCGAGGTCCCGCCGTATTTCTGCACCACGATGGGCATGCGAGCAGGGTAGCAGCGGGGTTCGGGACGGCCGGGAGCTACGAGCTGAGCGTGCGCCGCAGGAAGTCGAGCTGGACCCGCAGGAGGTTCTCGGTCACCGCCGTCGAGCGCGTGAGGTGCGTGGCGCCCGGGATCAGGACGAGCTCGTGGCGACGGCCGGCCTCGAACAAGGCGGCCGAGAACCGCAGCGTGTTCGCGACGAACACGTTGTCGTCGGCCAGGCCGTGGATCAGCAGGACCGGGCGCTGCAGCGAGGCGGCCTCGAGGAGCGGCGAGCTGCGGTCGTAGGCCTCTGGGTGCTCGTCGGGGTGTCCGAGGTATCGCTCCGTGTAGTACGTGTCGTACAGCCGCTGGTCGGTGACGGGCGCGCCGATCACCGCCGCATGGAACATGTCCGGGCGGCGGAGCACGGCCATCGCCGAGAGGAGCCCTCCGAAGGACCACCCGCGGATCCCCACGCGGGACAGGTCCAGGAACCCGAGGGTCTCCGCCGCGGCCTGCAGCGCGTCGACCTGGTCCTCCACGGTGATGCCGAAGTCGAACTTCACCTCCCGGTCCCAGGCCGGACCGCGGCCGTCCACTCCGCGGCCGTCGACGACCAGGACGGCGAACCCATGGTCGGCGAGCCACTGCGAGGTCAGGAACATCCCGGCGCTCTTCAGCACTCGCGCGCCGTGCGGTCCGCCGTAGGGATCCATCAGGACCGGGAGGAGCTCGTCGGGCTCGCGGCCGCCGGGGAGCAGGATGGCCGCGCGAAGCTCGCGCTCGCCGAGCGAGAGGAACCGCGGGAGCGGCTGCACCACCGGGGTCTCGGCCACCCGGTTAACCGAGAAGGTCGTGAGGTCCTCGCGGACCACGCTCGCGGTCGGCAGCGGATCCTCGAGCGTGGCCGAGACCACCACGCTGGTCCCGCCGCCGGTCGTGCCCGCGTGCACGCCGGGCGCCTCGGTCAGGCGGAGCGGATCGGCGTCCGGGACCAGGCGCCACAGGTGGATCTCGGTTGGGTCCTCCGAGGCGCGGAACAGGACCTCGTCGCCCGCGTGTGGGACACCGCGCACCTGCAGGCCGCTCGGGGTCACGAGCGCACTTGCGATCTCGAGCCGGTTCGTGTCCGTCTCGCGATCCGATGTCGCCGTGACGATCCTGCCGTCGGACAGGCGGAGAGGCGTCTCGAGCACGAGGTCCACCCACTCGGGATCGGTCTCCTCGCGCACGAGGCTGGTCGCGCCGGTGGCGGGGTCGACCTCGAGGATCCGCGCGGTGCGCTGGTCGCGCGCGACGACCTCGACGACCGGTGGACCGCCCTCGCTCCAGTGGAAACGCCCGAGGTATGGGAAGGCCGCCGCGTCCCAGGACACCTCGGTAGGCGCGCCTGAGGCGACATCGAACAGATGAAGCGTGACGACCGCGTTCTCGGTCCCGGCCTGCGGGTAGCGGACCGCTCGAGGCGCAGCGGCGGGGTCGGTCTGGTCCGCGATGTACCAGGTGAGGACCATCCGCTCGTCCACGCGCGCCGCGGCGAGCATCGAGCCGTCGGGCGACCACCAGTGGCCGCGCCGGCGGTACATCTCCTCGGCCGCGGCGAACTCGGCCAGACCCCAGGTGACGTCGGGCTCGTCCTCGGACGCCAGGACCGCCTCGCCGCCCTCGATCTCGCGGACGTGGAGCGCGCCGTCGATCACGTACGAGATCCGTTCGCCCGTCGGGTCCAGGCGCGGGTCGTCGACCGGACCCGGCACCGAGAGCTCGCGCGCGGTCGCCTCCGCGAGGTCGGCCAGGAACAGCCGACCCGACATCGCGAACACTGCGCGCCGGACGTCGCGGTCCGTGGCGTACTCGGTCACCCCGGTCGAGCGCTCGCGCGCGCGCTCGCGCCGGGCGCGCTCGGCGGGCGTCATCGAGGCCTCCTCCTCCTCGGCGCCGGTCGACCGGGGATCGAACACGGGACGCTCGACCCCGCTCGCCACGTCCAGCGCCCACAGGCACGAGACCGGGTCGTCGCCGGCGGTCGTCCGAAGGAACACCACCCGCTCACCGTCGGGCGAGACCGTGAACGCGCGCGGGATCCCGAGGGAGAACCCCCGCGTCCGCGCCACCTGCCGCGGGAACTCATCGAGGGGGTCGGGCGTCTCGGGCATATAGCGGCGAGCCTACCCAAGCGACCGTGTCACGGACCGGCCGCGTAAAGGCATAGGGGTAGAACGGCTCCGAGGGAGCAGCGTGTACGAGGATCTCGACGACGTCGGCCTGATCGTCCGCTCGCGGCACGAGCCGGAAGTCTTCGGCGCGCTGTTCGAACGGCACGCCGAGGCGATGCTCGCCTTCTTCGCCCGGCGCACGCTCGACGCGGAGTCGGCGGCCGAGCTGGTCGCCGAGACGTTCGCGGAGGCGTTCTCCTCCCGCGATCGGTTCCGCGACCAGGGTGTCGACGGGGCCGCATGGCTGTACGGGATCGGCCGGCACCTGCTCTCGCGCTACTTCCGCAGCGGTGCGGTCGACGCGCGAGCCCGCGGGAGGCTCGGGATGCCCGAGCGGAACGTCACGGAGAGCGACTACGAACGGATCGAAGAGTTGATCGACTTCGAGGGCATCGGCCTACAGCTCCGCGGGGCGATGGCGACCCTCGGCGAGAACGAGCGCGAGACGGTGACGCTTCGCGTGATCGACGGGCACAGCTACCGGGAGATCGCCGACGTACTCGGGTGCACCGAGCCGACGGCGAGGGCACGCGTAAGCCGTGGCCTCAGACGGATCGCGTCTCGCCTCGAGACGGACGAGGCCGACACACCTATCGAACTGGAGAAGCAGCGATGGAAACGGCGATCGACTACCTGAACCAGGTCCACGAAGATCTCGTCGACGCGGCCAGGCGCGAGCGCGCCGACCTGCACCCGGTCCAGGGACGGCCTCCCCGGCGCATGCCCGCTATGGGTCTGGTCGCAGCGGTGGTCTCGGTGCTCGTCGTGGCCGGCCTGATCGGCTCCGGCATCTTCGGCGGTACCGAGGCCGAACGTGGCAGCGCCGTCCCCGCGGATGGGGGCGCTTCGACGGGCGCGACCGGCGCGACGGGCGGCGCCGAGGCCGGTGCCGACGAGGATGCTGCCACCGCCCCGGCCCCGACGCCGGGCGAGATCGCGGACCTGTCGGAAGGTGGGGGGCGCGAGGCACCCTCCGCCGACCTCACGCGGGTCATCCGCACTGCCGAGATCTCCATCGTCATCCCGCGCGATACGTTCGACGAGCGGTTCGGGCAGGCCGTCGACGCGGGCGAGGCAAGCGGCGGGTTCGTCGCCGATTCGCGGAGCCAGAGCCGCTCGGGAAGCCTCACGCTCCGGGTCCCGGCCGAGAGCTTCGACGAGACGCTGCGCGCGCTCCGGGCGCTCGGCACGGTCCAGGTCGAGTCCGTCCACGGCAAGGACGTCACGGCCGATTACGTCGACCTGCGGGCGCGGCTGCGGATCGCGAAGTCACGGCGGGAGGTGCTCCTCGGTCTCATGCAGGAAGCCACCACGATCGAGCAGACTATCCGCGTCCAGAACGCGCTCGACGAGACGCAGCTCCGCATCGAGCAGATCCAGGGCGAGCTGCGGCTGCTCGATGACCGGACTTCGCTCGCGACGATCAACATCGACATGCGCGAGCAGGGGGTGGAGCGCGAGGCGGAGGTGGACACCCCGAGCATCCCGAACGCTTTCGAGCGCGCGACCGCGGGTGCCGTCGGCGTCGTTGCCGCGATCGTGATCGGGCTCGGCTACCTGCTGCCGATCCTCGTCCTGGGGCTCCTCGCCTGGTTCGTCGTCTCGCGCATCCGGCACCGACGTCGCGCCTGACTCACATCTCCCTCCGGCCCTCGAGGGCCTGGGAGAGAGTCACCTCGTCCGCGTACTCGAGGTCGCCGCCGACCGGCAGGCC
>Ga0209342_10005531_pt1 | contig 12928 bp, 14 predicted proteins | sample RifCSP16_2_FD_184023 | JGI IMG/M metagenome (GOLD analysis project Ga0209342, IMG submission 184023) | Soil microbial communities from Rifle, Colorado - Rifle CSP2_sed 16_2 (SPAdes) (version 2) | ecosystem: Environmental > Terrestrial > Deep subsurface > Rock core/Sediment | place: Rifle... | reverse complement strand
GCAGCCTAAGCCGCAGCCTACCTCGCCATCGCTAACACGAACGATGGCAGGGACCTAAAGCTCTACGTGGAGACGCGCTAGGTGCCCTGGAGAGCGAAGGATGCGAAGCGACACAAGAAGGGACTGTCGCGTAGTGGAGCCTCAAAGTGGGCGAAGATTGCAGACGCGGCGCGAGTTCACTACCTGGCGCAGGGAATGAGCGAGAAGAAGGCAGACGAGTTGGCGATTCGTACAGCAAATAGCCGAACGAAAAGGCAGTAGGAGATACTCCCCTGGCGCACGAAGGCACAATCGTACCGGAGACCGAGCTTCCGAAGCGGGATGACACTGTCGGACTCGGCGATGACTACCGAAAAGACTGGCCGAAGGTCGAGGTACAGCCGGGGCAGAAGGCAATCGACCTGCTCAAGCCGGGCTCAAAGGCACACCAGCGCGTCCTAGAGTACCTTCTCAAGCGTCTGAACGACTCAGAACGGACGATGAGCAACTTCTGGCCCCGTTGGCGCTACAACGAGATGCGTCTCCAGGCCTTTATCGAGCTCCCGAAGTACGAGAAGGCGATCAAGGACGCAAATCAAAACGCAGGGAAGCCTCCGAAGCCCGTCTCCATCATCATTCCTACGACTCAGGCAGTAGTCTCGACTATCACCACCTACATGACGCACACTTTCACGGGTCAGCACCCGATTATGACGGTCGGCTCGTACAAGGATGAGACAATCGACCGGGCGAGAAACATGGAGATGGTGCTGCAGTACAATGCAGACCACGTTCGTCTCATCCGCTGGTGGGCACAGGGGTTTCAGGACTGGCAGACGTATGGCTTCGCCGCTTGGCGGGTCGGCTGGAAGGATGATTACAGAATCCGAACCAGGAAAGTGCAGAAGGAGCGGTATTCTGACCTCGGAGTGCCGGAAGTCACGGAAGAACGAGTACGACAGCGGGTGAAGATCTACGAGGGGAACACCTGCGTATCGCAGGACCCTGCGATGTTCTTTCCTGATCCGACGGTTCCTCTCTGTGAGGCGGCGGAGAAGGGAGAGTACGTCTTCTGGAGGACGTTCGAAGGCCGCCACAGCCTGCTGCACGATGAGGCGGAGGGAGTACTGAAGTGGGTACAGGCGATTCCAACGGAACCGCTCCAGTACGCCTCTGATCTCTCCGTCGCCGACCCCGATCTCATCCGAGGGGAGAACCCTGGTGGATCTGCCTTCCCCGGCGTGCGCTACCGCACCGGGACGCAGCTCCGCGGACGGACTCGTATCGACCAGGGTACTTGTATAGTCATTCCGCGGGAGCTGGGTATCGGGGAATCTGAGCGGCCGGAGATGTGGCTCTTCACCATCGGCAACGCGGCACAGATTATCCAGGCGGAGCCGGTGGAGTGTGACCACGGGTACCATCCAGTCTCCGTAACGGAACCGCTCGGGATGGGGTATTCGTTCGGCTCCGCGGGAATGGTGGACTTCATCAGCCCCCTGCAGGATGCAATCTCCTGGCTGTACAACAGCCATCAGGCAAACGTCAGGAAGTCCATCAACAACGACCTAATCATCGACCCGTCTCTCATCGTGATGAAGGATTTAAAAACGCCAGATGACGGTGGCGCGCGGTTGATCCGGCTGAAGCAGAGTGCAATCGGGACTGACGTTCGGAACGCCATTCAGCAACTTCCGGTTCAGGACGTAACCCGCGGGCACATCACTGACATGCAGGTACTGTTTGAGATCATCCAACGGATCTCCGGTGCGAGTGATAACTTCCAGGGAGTACAGGACTCCGGAGGACGGAAGACGGCGACGGAGATTCGGACTGCGATGGCAGCAGCGGCATCCCGCCTAGCATATCTCGTCCGCATCGTCTCAGCGCAGGCGATTGTACCGCAGACGGAGATGATGGCACTGAACAACATGCAGTACCTGTCGGATGAGTTCTATCTCATGCTGACGGGAAGGGATGGGGCGAAGGCTCCAGTTCGGTTGACGCCAGATGACATAAGTGGTGATTTTTACTTTCCCGTCCACGATGGTACACTTCCAATCGACCGGGTTGCCTTGGTAGACGTTTGGAAGGAAGTACTGCGATTGCTCCTTGAGTCCGATGGGCTCGGAGGGAAGTACGACGTAGGCAAGGTGTTCGAGTACACGGCGGAGCTCGCAGGCGCGAAGAACATCGAGAACATGCGAGTGCAACAGGTACCGGACGAGCAGGTTCAAGATCAAGCACAGGCAGGAAATCTCGTCCCGCTCGACGGTGGGATGATGTCCCCAGGAGGGATGATGTCTCAACTCTCTGGTGCCCTTGGAGCGCAGAACTCGCCGATTGCAGCGGAAAGAGGTCGGTATGGCTGAGTTTCAGAAGCTCCTCGATGACCTTCCTGCTCTCCTGTCGAGCAAGTTCGACATAGCGGACAGGGAGGCGGTGAGCTCGATACTCAAGACTGCCGCTATTCGCCGTGCGCTGGCTCTCGTCCTGTTCGAGAGGTCGCAGATTGCGGCCAGCATGATTAACGTGGATCTGTCCTCGGAGCAGGGACGGCTAAATGCAACGCGGGAGCAGGGTCGCGCCCGTGGAATCCAGTGGGCAATCGAAAAACTGTTTGACATGACAGAAGAAGAGGAGAACACAGATGACGATGCCGAGTGATGTACCCGTTCCCGGAGCGACTCCGGAACCCCAGGCGGCAGAACCCACACAGACTTTGCCGGAGACGCCTCAGCCGGTCCCCGGTGGACTGGAAGATGCTCCACACGCAACTGCGGAGGATGTGTTCCACTTCGATCCGTTTGCAGAAGGAGGAGGAGATGCCGAAGGGCAAGTACAAGGGCAAGCCCAAAGGGAAACCCCCGAAGCGGTAGCCCCAGGGGCGAGGGGAGGACAGGCGGCGGAGCCTACTCCTCTCGCTCCAGCATCTCCAGCCCCAACACAGCCGGGTATCGAGCAGCTCGTCAGGACTCTCGCTGATAACCAGCAGGCGCTCATGACACTGCTGGGAAGGGGAGCTCAGGCTGCAGGAGCAGCACAGGCAGCCGCCACGCCCGCGCCGCGGCCGGAGGATCAGCTTCCGCAGTACGAGTTCTCCATGCCGCCCGAGATGATCGCGCTGTTGCAGAGCGAGAACATCGAAGATCGCGTCAAGGCACTGCTGATGATGGGGACCGGCGTGGCACAGTCGGTACACCGGAGGCTTCGGGAAGAGTACCGAGGCCACATGTCGGAAGGGCTGAAGACCTACGAGTCGCAGTTCAACAACCGGATTCAGCAGGTCCAGTCGGCGCAGCGGATCTACAACGATTTCTACGGGACGTATCCGCAGCTCCAACGGAGTGAGCTTATTCCGGTGGTGCAGCGGGTGACGGACTCAGTGACAGCGGAGCTGGGGAACAACTGGGGTCCTCAGATCCGAGATGAGATCGCGAGGAGAGTCTTCGCGGTCATCGCCAGCGTCCAGATGCCGGGAGCCGAGCCGGCGGGGGCGACACAGCAGCAACCGAGACTCGCTGCTGTTCCTACCCCCCGTCCCGCGGCGACACCGCCTCCCCGACCCCCCGCTATGCGGGGAACGGGAGCGCGTGTCCCGCCTGCAGCTCCGCCTCCGGCAGGGTCTCAAGAGCAGCACATCGAGGATGTGTTGTTCGCTGGCTTCGAATCATCGTAGGGATGTAATACATCCACGAGGTACTGATACATGGCTATTCAAGGCCTACGGGCCACTGACAACTGGCAAGCTGACCAGAGGCCGAAGGATTGGAACGAGGCGATCCTTCTGCTGTTTCCGAACGGGATGGCTCCTCTGACGGCTCTGCGCTCGATGATGAAGAAGAAGTCCACGATCGACCCGGAGTTCAGCTGGTTCGAGAAGAGGTTCGACGATCAGCGGCTCGCTCTCAACGGGAACCTGGACGCAACGGGAGGCACAGATACGATTACGGTCGTGACTGGAGCCTCTGGGCTGAAGAAGGATCATCTGCTGTACGTGGAGCAGACAGGTGAGTTGCTCCTCGTCAACACCGATCCGACTTCGGAGACGAGCATCTCCGTAACCCGCGGTGCAGCGGGTACGACCGTCACGGCTGTGACCTTCAACGGTGCGGGTGTCAACCCGAACCTGGTCGTGGCTGGTACGGCTCACATGGAAGGCAGTCTGGCTCCGACGGCTATCAGTCGGAACCCGTCGAAGCTGCGGAACTACACGCAGATCTTCCGAAACAGCCTCTCCATGACCCGAACGGCACAGCAGACGAGGCTGCGGACGGGCAAGCAGATCGCGGAGAGCAAGCGGGAAGCGCTGGAATATCACACGGTGGAGATGGAGCGGGCAGCGCTCTTCGGGGTCGCCTTCGAAGACCTGACGGGAGGCTCGGAGCCCCGACGGTACTCGCAGGGCATCTTCAACTTCATCGACGTGAACAGCCCGGCCGAGAACAAGATCAACTTCCAGGCTCATACGGCCAAGGATCTCCAGGATCTTCTGAATGATCTGGAGATTCTGTTCAGGTGGGGGAGTCAGGAGAAGGTGGGTTTCTGCGGGAACGCCGCCCTCCTGAATCTCAACCGGCTGATTCTCGCTCATCCTGGGACGTCGATCATCGTGGGACCGGAGACGAAGGAATACGGCATGACAGTCCACAAGGTCATGACGCCCTTCGGAACGCTGGTGCTCAAGTCGCATCCGCTCTTCAACCGGATCACCTCCGGTGTGACGGCGGGTACGGCGTATCGAGCGATGGATGCGGCAATCCTCGTCATGGACATGGAGAACATCAGGTATCGCTACCTCGATGGGAGTGATACGCAGTTCAAGTCCAACCAGGAGACGCCTGGTCAGGACGCGATGGTCTCCGGGTACCTGACCGAGTGCGGGTACGAGTGGCATCACGCGGAGACGTTCGGCTACATCAAGGGCTTCAGCGCCTAGTGGGATTGGGCTGGTGGTGGTGTTACGAAATCGTAAGGCCGCCACCAGCCCCCGTCTCCATCGGTACTCTACATGAACCTCGAAGAGTTCCACACTCAAATCAACCTGATGGCATCCGAGGGCGGCGCCTCTGACGCCCTCATCCCGATTGCTGTCAGGCACGCAGTCCAGTTTCTGGAGCGAAACTGGTCCTTCAAGTATATGCAGGGAGAGGCTACGCTCGCGTATCTCGCGGCGGCCGCGTTCCCTGTCTCACTCGCGTTTGGCCTTCCGAGGCGGAAGACTGTTCTGTCTGGAGAGACTCGAGCTCCTGCTGGCGTAGACGGTGTGAACGAGATTTCGATTGTAGGGACGCCGCATGTGACGCTGGATGACATGGAGTTTGAGGATAAGCTCCCCGTCTACGTGTATACGGACGCGACTGGCGAGACGTATGCGAGACCCCTCCTGCGGACTACGGGGGACGTAGATCTGCACTTCGTAGTGTTGAACTACACCACCTGGCCCATCTCCGCCTACGATGCCTTCACACACGTACTGATCGACCGCGCGGAGGACATTCTCGCATCACAGTCTCTCCTCGCCCTCTCTGCGATGAACCGGGATGAGGGAATGGCTCAGTTTTACAGTCCGAAGAGAGCGGAGGAGCTCAAGTCCCTCCTCCGTGCAGATCTACTCTTCGAAGACGGAATGGAGATCAAATGACAGAATACAGGAAGATGGCGCTTCTCTACGGTCCCGAGGGAGCTCAACGTGGAGCCCCGATCGAGTTCGTCAACCGTATCCGCAGGGATATGACGTGGATTGAGTTCGACGACAACAAAGACGCTGTCACCGATGGTACAGGCATCTGGAAGGTAACTAACATCGGAAGTCCTACGGCTCCAGGCATCGCAGTCGGATTCAACGGTGACTTCCTCATGCCAGGTTCTATCGGCTTCTTCGATCCTGGTTCCGCGGCGGCCGGCTCGGGAGCTCAGTTCAGCTCGTATAGCGCCATCCTGCCCACTGCTGGTAAGAACTTCGAGTTTGGGTTCTACGCACTCTATTGTGTCGGGACAGTTCCCAATCTACACTCCTTCGTTGGGTTGTCATCTGTAGATGCAGCACCTGTTGGCCCCACAGGCGCATTCGTAGCCTCCAGCATCTCCGCTGGCTTCCTGTTGTCCACAGCCCGAGAGTTGCGCCTTCGCTCCGGTACCGTATTCGGAGCACAAAACGTACTCATCAAATCGGGTGTACTGGACGGAGAGTTCCTCGAACTCGAGCTGCACGGAACTCTGTCTGTCACTGCCGCCGGAATCATGACTGGACGGTTGGAGGCATACTTCAATGGACGGCCGGTAGGCTCCCCGTTCAACCTCACTACAGTTGACGTATCTCTCATACCTGTATCGCTCGCAGTGAACGTCGTCCGTCTTGCAGGTGCGTCCAGTGTACTGAAGGCAGACTGCATCGGTACTTGGTCCTCAAGGAGGTAATAGTATGTGGAAGGCAATCCTATCTGCCCTGCTGCTCCTACTGCCTTTGTCTGCACATGGGGGCAGCTGGGATAGAAGGACACTCTCTCCCGGCGGCACGTCTACGTTCTCCTGGCTAGCTGGAGACTCGGGAGATCAGCTCGCGCTGGACGTGAGTGACTGTACCGAGATTGCGTACAGCTCCATTACGGGAGTAAGTAGCGGCGCGGACATTAGACTGTATCTCGTACCAGAACCAAGCAGCGATACGAGTGTCTCTGGCGTCACTATCGGCAATGTAGTACAGACGAACCTTCGTCTCTCCAGCATCATATCGGTTGGTCCCTACTACATCAGGCCGAATGTAGTGGCATCTGGAGGTGAAGTTGGTACAATCTCCATCCGCTGCATGACCGCTCCGAGCTGGAGCATGTTCAATGACTCTCCTCTCGCCGTCCTCCCGGCTGTCACATCAGATGTACAGTATAGAGCACTCGCAGCTGCCAACCCGATCGTCAACCTTGGTGCACTCTTCCCGGGTTACCTGTGGATTGGGCAGAACTCGGAGGGCGACTATCTCCCTTTTGGTGCTACCGCTACGGCGGCCGCGACTACTGGTACCTGTGCCGCGATACCCGCTACGTGTGGGTCGGAGGGGGCGCTGTATGTAGCAAACGATGTGTTGAACATTCTGACGACACCGTGTACAGGTGGTGGCACGCAGCGCGTTCTGTATCAGTGTGATACGAATGGAGCCGCCACAGATACGTGGAAGCGAGTTTGGGACAGTCCGCACCTGTGGGAGCAGGCGCAGTCTGGGACCGTCGGTACGATCCGACACACGCTGGAGGAGCCGGAGATACACAGGTTTGGGCACGCGATTCGGATGGAGCTGACGGGAAACAATGCCTGTCTGCAGAGCACGTATAAGGGTGGAAGGCTTAAGCAGCCGATTCATACGGGAGACAGCGTATCGTACATTCCGATGGGAGGGATGATCGGGAGGCTACCGGAGGGAGGAACACAAGACTTCGATACTACCGATTTCGCCGTCGGTCTGATCCAGCGAGGTAACGGGACGGCTGTTATCTTGAACCCAGCGGCGGCCACCGTTGCAACAGCACTCAACGTCGCCGACATCGACTCTGGTGTCGGAGTGCTGATGTACAAAGGAGACTGGTTCGGGTGGATTGTCCGAACAGGGGTGGCACAGCTTGTACAGTTCCCCTGCACTGGGAGCTACGAGACAACTGCCTGCTATGGAACCGACAACACCCAAGGTGGGTGGTTTAATGCCTGGAACGTGGTTGTGAGAATGTTCTCTCCGAAGCCTAGTCAGGATGATTTTGCTGAGACTAGTACAGCCTTTGCCCTTAAGGTAGGCCCTCCCGGCTACGTGTTGGAGCCTATCCAGGGAGACAACCTCGGAGCACAGAACCCGTGGATGTATGCTGGATCGATTCCAGAGGTACCGGACGTAGCAACCTACACGCCGGTCGTGGTGCTGTGTCAACACACAGGCGGAGCCATGAATCCCTTTGCTAGGCTGGAGCGATTTGGCTTCATACACAACGCGCATGATTGGCACTAGGAGCTGTAGTGGCTGTGCGGGCCTTCGGATGGAATGCTATAGTTCACTCCGTCACCAGTGGACTCGCATTGATGGCCTTCGGCGGTTGGCTCTCAACACGAGACGCCGCACGAGACGCCTATAACATGGCTCAAGACAACGCGAAACGAATCAACGCTCTCGAGGGTAGAGTAGAAGCAAACTATAAGGTCTACGCAGTAGTTCCAAGTCTCCAGGACGATGTTAAAGAACTTCGGACATCACAACGCTGGCTCGTCGGAGTAATCTACGACCTAGCGCGAGCGATAGATCCAAAGTTGCCGATCAAACCACCTCCGGATACTCCGGATAGCTAGGAGATAGGAATGGAAGGCTCTAAGTTCATGCTCAAGTCGATGGCAGTCCTGGGTTCTCTCGCTACGATCTTCTCCGCAGGGTACCTCGTAGCGACAGGACAGCCGCCCGGGCCAGAAGACGTGGCAGCGGTCGGAGAGCTTGCCTCGAAGGCTGGCGAACAAGTCGCCGGTGTCGTGGCACTCCTCGGCGGTATCACCGCTCTCATCGGGCGCTTGCGGGCCAAGAAGCAAGTGACCCTTCTCCCCGGTGCCTAGTTTCCACGGATTCAGCGGGGTGCCGCGGGTTCAACCTGTGGCACCCCGCCTAGTGGAGACTCTGGATTCGTTACTGTACATCGACGCTTCCAGGCATCTTTCAATACTGGTACAACGGGGGTTCCGTTCCGATGGAGCTAGCGTACCGCGGGCAGGTTGGCTGGGGATTCGAAGTAACTGGTTAGAGCTACTCTCCTACGGCCTACTGCATGACTACCTGTACCGAGAAGATGCCCACGTTATAGTGTTCGGAAAAGCTCAGCTGGTACCTAGTCGAAACTGGGCAGACGTGACAGGAAGGCGTGCGCTACTCTCGCAAGACGGAAACCCCAGACGAGACGCAAACAGGATTTACCTGGGGACGCGACTTGCTGGCAAGGCTTACTGGCATAAGCGAACTGTAGGTTGGAGAGGCTAGACTGTGCTACGTTTTAAGGATACCGTCCGCACAGGAGAGCACTTCACCTCACAGACCCTCCTCGCGATGGTCGTTGCGGATCAACTGTTGAAGGATCTCGGAGCAGAGTGCTGGATCACGTCACTGGATGATAGTCAGCACAGAGACGGTAGTAAGCACTACACCGGGAGAGCGGTAGACATTCGGACAAAGAATCTCGATGAGGAGCAGAAGACAGCATTCCTCGTCAAGTTGAAGGGAAGGCTCGTGCCGCTCGGCTACGACGTAATCTTCGAAGCGAGGAATACGGAGAACGAGCACATGCACGTAGAGTGGGACCCGAAGTGAAGTCTGAACTTCGTCTACGCGGTCGATATGATCTCAAGCTCTTCAATGGGATATATCTCTGCGAACGCCAGTACGGCGATAACCTCATCGTCAACACTGGGCTGAATAACATCGCGGAGATCTTCCTGGCGAACAGTGGCACGCCTGCTCGGGCGACTCACATCGCCTTTGGTACAGATGCGACGCCTGCGGCTGCTGGACAGACGGCGCTCTTTGCAGAGGTGTTGACGCGAGGGGGCTGGTTCTCTGCGGCCCGCGCTTCTAACGTGTTGACCTTCATAGCCATCTACACGAATATATCTGGAACGAGTCCAACGATCCAGGAGATTGGTATTTTCAACGCTGCGGCGGGTGGTGCCATGTATTCGAGAATCGTTCCACAGAAGTTTGTGTTTTCGGATGGCTACGCGGTCGGGTTTACCTGGACCGTAGAGTTCGGAGTTTAACATGGCTGTCACACAGGTAACGATCGGCCTCAACAAGCAGGACCAAGGGGATAACAACTGGCATACTGCGCTGAATAGCGGCATAGATGATGCGAACTTCCGACTGACGAGAAACGGTACCGATGCAAACCCGAATGGTATCATTGTTGGTTACTGGAAGGGAATGCGCTTCTTTGATACGCTTCGCGTAGCGACCTGGGTGTTTAATGGAGCTCTTGGAGCGAATACTGGCTGGGTCCGGGAGATTGCTCAGGGTTCCGTCATGATGTGGTCTGGTGCCGTCGGTAGCATTCCCTCCGGGTGGGTGCTCTGCGATGGCGTTCTGCACGCACCAACGGGTTATACTCCTCCGGATCTGAGAGGTAGATTCATCGTTGGGTACGATCCTGCAGATGCAGAATATGATGCCATTGGAGATGTAGGTGGAGAGAAGACTCACGTACTGTCTGTCTCCGAGATGCCGAGTCACAATCACGGTGGAGTTACAGGCTCGGGAGCGAGTGCTGATGCTATCTCTGGTATAAATGATGGAGGTCAGTTCGGAAAAGCTACTGACACCTCACACGTCCACTCGATTCCCTCCCAGGGTGGTGGAGCAGCACACGAGAACAGGCCTCCGTATTATACGCTCGCATACATCGCGAAACTGTAGGGAGTACCTTGCAGAAGATCGCCAGGATTGAAGCTCCTCTCCTTTTGTCTGGGATCAACCCCGGACTGGAGAATGACTCCGCACCTCTCTGGGTAAATGGGGAGAATGTCGTCTTCCGTGACGGCGCGATCCGGCCGGAGCCGGGACAGCTCCTCATCTACAACCGAGTGAACTCGAACGTGCGTGTGCTTGGGATTGGAGAGTCGGAGAGGGAGGGACACCCGATTCTCTGGTGGGCGGACAAGAACAAAATCTTCCGAGCGGACATGACAGTGACGCCCTTCACGAGCCAGGTAACACAGCAGTATGCCAGCTTCGCTGGCAGAGAGGATGAGAGTAAAGATGGAATCGCGACGACTGTATCTCTCGCCGCCTGGGGAGAGTGGATGGTCGCAGCGAACGGTATCGACGAGATGGTGTATCGCGATACTGCTGGTCTCCCCGGCGGCTCTTTTGCCCTGATCTCGGCAATAGCTGGCTTCACACAGCCGGATGGCGTTCCGGTCGGAGTGAAGTTCCGACCGCACTTCCTCGTCCGTGCCGGCTCACACATGATGGCTAACATGCACCACAGGCACACAGGATCACCTCCACACAACGAGGTGCCGGAGGGGGAGCAGACGGTCTGGTGGTGCTCACAGAACGACCTTGCAGCCTGGAAGGCGACGAGAGCAAATAGTGCGGGTTCCTTTATCCTACGGGATGCGACGGGACCGTTTACTGCTGCTATTCCATTCCTCGATGGAGAGATTGTATCGACGCTGAACAGTATTCACGTTATTCGCTTCATCGGCGATCCGCTCTGGTTCGGTGTCGCGCGGTCTCTCTTCGGAATCGGCTCCGTATCCGCAAAGGGGATGGTAAATCACGGCTCCATCATATACGGGATGGGACCGCAGGGGTTCTGGAGAACGGATGGGGCTCAGTTCGAGTTCATCGACACTCCCTACATCCGCGACTACGTATACAAGAACTTTAACGACGGTCAGAAGTCGAAGGTTGTTGCGTGGCTGGATGCGTCAGAGGAGCGGATCGTCTGGTTCCTTCCCTTCCTCCCGAACACGGAGCTGTCACACGCGGTAGGATACTCCCTCAAAGATGGAACCTGGCACCTTCCAGGATACATCCGAACGGCGGCAAGCCCTGGTGGTCCCTTTGGCTTCGGTATCACCGGAGATGACATAGGAAGTATCTACAGGCAGACGTACCAGTCAACTGGAGTCGCCTCCTCCGGAGACATCTTCAAGCTAGCCGAGGGTCTCCTGTTTTTCTCTGGATATGGCTTTGGCGGCTACGGGTACCTCGGCTACGGAGGCAAGTACCAGATTCCCATTGTGCAGGGAACTGGGTTGTACGAGGGTTCGATTCAGCTGTATCTCCAGTCTCCCACAGGATCCATCATCAACCTCGGTATCTCCGCGGATACGAGCACGCTCTTCCTGGAGTCGAAGGACTTGAATCTGGGCGACTCGGATGTAGCGAAGATCCTCCGCGCCGCGCGGCTCGAGCTGCAGCCCATCGGCGCGTCTGGACTCCTGTTTAAGATCTACAGTCGAGATAATCTCGACGATCCACTGGTGCTGGAAGGCACCTTCGCGTCAGGTGCCTCAGACGAGATACTGCATATGAGGACTAACGGGAGACGATACTTCCGGTTTCGCCTGGAAGATACCGGCTCCTTCGAGCGGTGGAAGATTACAGCGATCGAGCTCTTCGGAGTTATCGGAAGGAAGCGTCTTGACTAGTGCGTGCTTCGAGCAGGTAGAACGGGACAAGCTGAGTACTGACGAGGTACAGATGCTACTGCGCGCCGCACGGTGCTTCGCGGACGATGCGAGTCCTGAGGGTATCCTGAAGAACGAAGACGCGGCGTTCTTCCGAATGACGTATGAGCACATGGAGATCATCGCAGCCTTCCTCATCTCGGATACAGAGCTCCTCCTGTGGCTCGTTGGCGGGAAACCTCGTAGCTTTCCCCTCGTCGATCCCTTCCTGCGTGCAGTTGAGAAGCTCGCGAGGGAGCAGGGCTGTAAGAAGATCCGTTCCGTATCAAGACCTGGAGCTATGCGTATGCTCCAGAAGGCAAACTACCGCTGCGTAGGCTACGCAATGGTGAAGGAGATCTAGATGGGTGACAGCGGCTCGTCGAGGACTTCGACCAAGTTCAAGGTTCCGAAGGACTTTAGGGCTGCGTTTGAGCCCTTTCGGGACTACGCGATTGGTGCCTTCAACCAAGCTCAGGCTATTGGTCCCTACGGGGGACCTTGGGTCGCTCCAGTAGAGCCCAAGCAGCGTGAGGCACTCGGCGGTCTGACGGATCTTGCACGGTCCCGCGCGACGACAGACTTTGCACGGCCAGTGATTGGGCTTGGGGAGCGAATGCTTGCGCCCGGCTATACTGATGTTGGCTCCGACCCGATCGTACAGAATGCCATCCGTGCCTCCGTCGCCCCGATTCGAGAGTCGGAGATGGATGCTCTAAATCGAGCACGAGCTATCGCTGGCGGTGCTGGTGTAGATCTCGGT
>Ga0209342_10005530_pt1 | contig 12934 bp, 15 predicted proteins | sample RifCSP16_2_FD_184023 | JGI IMG/M metagenome (GOLD analysis project Ga0209342, IMG submission 184023) | Soil microbial communities from Rifle, Colorado - Rifle CSP2_sed 16_2 (SPAdes) (version 2) | ecosystem: Environmental > Terrestrial > Deep subsurface > Rock core/Sediment | place: Rifle... | reverse complement strand
TTGACCAAGCCCTATCCCTGCCCCGGCAAGTGCATCTTCTGCCCGACCGATGTGCGCATGCCTAAATCCTACCTGCCGGATGAACCCGGCGCGGCGCGCGCCTTCCAAAACGATTTTGACCCCTATGCCCAGGTGCGCTCGCGCCTGGATTCCTACCTGGCGAACGGCCACCCGATCGACAAGATTGAACTGCTGATTCTTGGCGGTACCTGGTCCTCTTACCGCCGCGACTACCAGGAATGGTTCGTCCTGCGCTGTTTCGACGCCATGAACGAGGTCGATTCGGCCAGCCTGACCGACGCGCAACAGTTGAACGAAACCGCTGCCCACCGCAACGTCGGCCTGGTGATCGAAACCCGCCCCGACGAGATCACGCCCAAAGAGCTGGCCTGGCTGCGCTACCTGGGGGTCACCAAGGTCCAGATGGGTGCGCAGTCGCTGGATGACCGTATTTTGGAACTCAATCAGCGCGGGCACACGGTAGCCGAGACCCTTCAGGCCACAGCGCTGCTGCGTGCCGGCGGCTTCAAGGTGGTGTTGCATTGGATGCCCAATTTGCTGGGCGCCACCCCTGAATCGGACCGCGAGGATTTCGTAAAGTTGTGGCAGGGGTACTGCCCTGACGAGATCAAAATTTATCCGTGCCAGCTGCTCGAGAATTCTGACCTGTATGCGTACTGGCAGCGCGGCGAGTACCATCCCTACACCACCGAACAGTTGGTGCAGCTGATCGCCGACGTAAAGCTCTCCATCCCGGCTTACTGCCGCGTCAACCGTGTCATTCGTGACATCCCGTCCACCCACGTGGTGGAGGGCAATCGCCGTACCAGCCTGCGTCAGGACGCGCTGGCCGAGTTGGCTGCCCGCGGGCAGTCCTGCGGCTGCATCCGCTGCCGCGAGGTGCGCGGCGAAAAAGTCGATACGGATACGCTGCGCATGGAGGATCTGACATACCCGGCTGCGTACGCCGAGGAGCATTTCCTGCATTATTTGACCCCCGAAAGCCAAATCGCCGGCTACCTGCGCTTATCGCTGCCCCAACCCGGTGCGCCCGAGACAGGAATGCCAGACCTGACCGGGGCAGCTTTGATCCGCGAGGTGCACGTCTACGGGCAATCGCTGCCGGTAGGCGGCGGGCAGGAAGGCGCGGCGCAGCATGTTGGTTTGGGTACCCGCCTGCTGGAAGAAGCCGAACGCATCGCCAAAGAACACGGTTTTGGGCGTATGGCGGTCATTGCCGCCATCGGCACCCGCCGTTACTACCAGGCGCGCGGCTTTGACTGCGGCGAGCTGTATTTAGTGAAGAGCCTGTAAAATATCCGTGCGTTGCACCTTAGGGTGCAGTCTGTTTGCAAATAACTAATCCAGCAACTTCTTTATTTTCTCTGATAGCTCTGGCAAATCATGAGTCACGGTTCGCCAAATAATTGGCAGACTTACGCCAAAATACTCATGGATCATGATGTTCCGCATTCCCCGCATTTCTAACCAACCCAGATCGGGGTAACGTTCCTGGATAGACTCGGGAATGTATCCGGCCGCTTCGCCGATAACTTCAAAATTTCGAATTACCGCATCCACCGTCTTGGCATCATTTTTGAATGCTTCATATGTCATCCCAGCGGTGAATTCCTCTATTTTTTCAATGCACGTCAGAATATCAGAAACTCTTAATTTCCAATCCCGACCTGCAGATTTAGCGGACATAGATGACTTCCTTGAGAATTCGTTCTCGCAGGGCTGGATGAAGCGCATCGGGCGTGACTAAATCAACAGGGCAGCCAATCCATTTTTCGAGGATTAGCTTTATACGCACAAATTCGAACAGCCCTATTGGACGATCGAACTCAACCAGGATGTCTATATCACTGAATTCAGTGGATTCGCCACGGGCAACTGAACCGAAAACCGCCAAGTCTTTGACGCCGCGGTTCTCGCAACTCAAGCTGGTGGGTAGCAAGGATGCTTAAAACTAATTCTCGCTTCATTGCACACTTTTCCTGCGTTGAGTATAGCTGATTTTTCGCCTGCAAGGTTTGCACAACCTATGCCGGTTGGTACACCGCGTCTCGCTTCGCTATGACCGGTAAATTTATCCCGCCCCTGACACCTAAACCGGGTCACTAGACACGCGCTCCCTTACCGGCGTAAAGCTGAAGCGGTGCATTGCGCACGGTCCGATCTCGTCCAACCCGGCGCGGTGAATAGCCGTCCCGTAGCCTTTGTTCAAGGCAAACCCATAACCCGGGAAGGTTTCTTCCATCTCGATCATCACCGCATCCCGCGCTGTTTTTGCCAGCACGCTGGCTGCCGCGATGCTCAATGATCTGGCATCCCCTTTGATCAACGCCTGCTGAGGAATATCCACCCCCGGCAGCCGAACTGCATCCACCAGCAGGTGCTGCGCCGGGCTGTTGCAGGCGGTCAGCGCCCGTTCCATCGCCAGACGCGTGGCTGGCACAATTCCCAAAGCATCCACCTCGTGTGACTCGGCGAAGCCTCCCGCCGCGACTGGTCCGGCCCAGGCGCCGCGCCCGGCTTCGTCCAGTCCGGCTACCGCAGACAGCCCGCTTTCCCACACCTGGACCTCAAAACGCAGGTCCGGGTGCTTCGGGACCTCAACCTTTGGCAGGCGCCGCATCGTAGACTCCGCGCCGTGCATTTCGGCGGATGCGCACCAAATCCTGAAACATCACCCAGGCGTCCTGTGCCATACGTACTTTGGAATCAGCGTTGTAATACCACGGCACACCGATTTCAGTGATCGTATATCCATGCACGCGCGCGATGTACAACACCTCTACATCGAACGTCCAGCCAAAGATCGTCTGGCGTCGGAAAACCGTTTCGGCTGCGTCGTCGCGGAACAACTTAAAGCCGCATTGGGTATCCTGCAGCCCCGGCAGAGCGATCCAGCGCACCAGGGTATTAAATATCCGCCCCGAAAGGTGCCGCATTTCCGGTTCGCCGTAACGCACTGCGCCCGGCACTTCCCTTGAAGCAATCACCACCTGCGGGTCTGGCACCTGAGGCGGCAGGAAACGGTTGATTTCGCTAATGGGCATCGAAAGGTCGGCGTCGCCGAAGAACCGGTATTTTCCCTGTGCCGCCAGCATACCGGTTCGTACCGCCCGCCCTTTGCCGCGCTGATCTTCATGCAGCGCTCGAATCGCCGGATTGCGGCTGGCGAAGTTCTGGGCAATTTCCAGAGTGCGGTCGCTGCTGCCATTTTCGACCACCAGCACCTCGGCTGAGTAGTTTTGCTGACTCAAAAAACCCTGGATGGTCTCCAGGGTACCCGGCAGGCGGGTTTCTTCGTTGTAAGCGGGAATGATGATGGAAAGCAGCGGAGAGGTCAATGCTCGACCATTTCTTGCTCTAAGTGGGATCAGCCCGCGATTACAGCGGTCAGAATAGAGGCGCTTCTTGGAGTTCGATTTTTGAATCCGGACTTGTACTGGTGACCAGCTTTTCTTTGCCGCCATTGCTCGTCAGCTGCACCCTGGAAAACACATCAAAGGTGCCGCCCAGGTAAGCCAGGCGCTCGCCGATCACAAATTTTTCGCCTTTTTTAACACGCTTGACCAGGTCGTCACGCTTGATCAACATGTGATCGGACCAGGTTGGACCGTGCCGTTCGAAGAAACGCGCGATCTCGATTTCCCCGTCGGCGCTCCGGCGCACGGCTTCGATCATTCCGTCATATTTCTTGGATTCGGCTGCGGCGTTCTTTTGGCGTGAGAAAAATCCCATTTTGATGCACCGTCGACTTTGAGAATTTGTCTGGATTCCCCAATAATAGTCGGGGTGGGCGGACTCGAACCGCCGACCCCCGCGTCCCAAACGCGGTGCGCTGCCAGTTCCGATTATACTCGTGTCTGCGCTACACCCCGGCAGACACGAGTATAATCGGAACAATGGAGAGACGTCAAGCCAAATGGCGGGGGCGCTGCTGCCAGGGGGTATGCTTCAGCTTCCTATTATTAATACTGACAGCCTGTACCCCGTGGGTGCCGTTGGCGGCGCCCGTCGAAGCATTGCCGCAGCCAACCGGCACAGCCTACCAACCGGTAACTGCCACACCCAGCCCGCTGCCAACCCTCCCCCCAACCGCAACGACTGACCCCGGCTGCACCGATACCCAGGGCACACTGATTGACCAGTCCATTGAATCAGAATCGGTCGGAAAAGCCGTACCGTTTATCGTGTATACACCGCCTTGTTATGATCCACAGGCCCAAATCCGTTATCCAGTAGTATACATGTTCCACGGACAAAGTTACACCCAGGATCAAATTCACCGCCTTGTTATGATCCACAGGCCCAAATCCGTTATCCGGTCGTGTACATGTTCCACGGACAAAGTTACACCCAGGATCAATGGGTGCGGCTGGGAATGCCCGCCGCTGCGGACAGGCTGATCACCGCCGGCGAGCTGCCGCCGTTCCTGATCGTCATGCCGTACGAAGAATTCAACCTGCACAACCCCTTTGAAAAGGGCTTTGAAAAAGCAGTCATCGAGGAAATCATCCCCTGGGTGGATGCCAACTTTGCCACCTGCACCCAGCGTCCCTGCCGCGCCATTGGCGGGCTCTCGCGCGGCGGCTCCTGGGCGCTGTATCTGGGCATCGCCCACTGGGAGATGTTTGGCTCGATTGGCGCCCATTCCACTGCCCCGTTTTTTGGCATGGACGGTTGGCTCTCCTACTACCTTGGCAAAATGGGTAAGGAAAATTTTCCGCGCCTGTATGTCGACTTTGGCGAAACGGATTCGCTGCTTTCCTACATGACCGAGTTCCAAAAAAAGCTGGACGGTTATAAATTGGATTACGAATTCCATCTACGCCCTGGCAACCACACCGAGGAGTATTGGTCGGCGAACGTGGAGGAATACCTGCGCTGGTATTGGAAGTTGTGGAGTCCGGCAGAAGAATGAACCTCTGGCTTTACAAAACAATCCAATAGCGCCGAACCAGCTGACCGCCCTCATCTGCCACCACTTTATTGATTAGCTTTCCGCCGTTCTTCTCAATCACCCGCGCCGACGCGATATTGGTTTCGTCGCAGGTGACCAGCACCCCGGTCAAGCCCAGCCCGCGCGCTTCTTCCAGCGTCAGATTCAACAGCAAAGTGGCATAACCTTTACAACGCTGCGATGGGCGAATGTCGTAGCCAATGTGACCGCCCTCATTTTCCAACATGGGCGTCAGGGAGTGCCTTAACCGGCTCGAGCCAATCAGATAACCACCGTCACGCACCAGGAAAAACACTGACTGCGGCACCCTCCCGGGCAGCAATCCCTCGCCCAGCAATTCCGCCTGTTGCTTGTGCAGCATAGCCGCAAATTCTTCCCAGGTCATCTCTGGAGTGATATGCGCGTAGCGCGGCTCGCCGGCGGCGCTAAATTCAGCCGCATAATCGATCAGCGCATCGCGCATATCGGGACGCAAGGTGGTTAATGTCAGGATGGAATCGTCCATAGCCTTCAATACAACCTGGCAGGGAAGGGAATCGTTCAACTTGCTTCCGCTAAAGGGATAGTCAATTGTATCAGGGCATCGCCGGAGATAAAGCCCAGCCGTGAGCTCTGATATAATGCCACCAGGCTTTACACGGCTATTTCTGATGATCTATTCCCCCCTGCAAACCGCAAATTTCAGCCTGGCAGCCCTGTTGATTCTGCTGCTGCCCGGCCTTGCCTGGCTCGTCTGGTCGCGTACCCGCCGCGGATTTTTAGCCTTGCTGGCCGACGCGGTCGGGATTTCTGTTTCATTGACCGCGCTGACCGCTTTGGCTGGTTTCTACCTGGATAGCCGCTTTACCCGCCCGCTGTTGATCGGGCTGTACGGGCTGTGTGCCTTGGTGCTTCTTATAGGGCTCGTCTGGCGGGCGACCCGTGCACAGGCTCTTCGTCCTATTCACTGGAAAGGGCTGCTGCTCGGTTTATTAGGCGCTGCTGGCGTCCTGGGCATCATCATCTGGCGTTTGTATCAGGCGCGCACGCTGATTCTGCCGGCCTGGGTCGATTCGGTTCATCACACCCTCATCGTGCGCACCCTCATGGAAAACGGCGGGCTGCCTGCTACGCTGCAGCCTTATCTTCCGGCTGAATTTAGCTACCATTTTGGGTTCCATGGTTTGGCGGCTTTATTTGCCGGCATCACCGGCAGCGAGCCGGCGACCACGCTGCTGTGGTTTGGTCAGCTGCTGAATGCGCTGATCGCATTGTCGGTTTTCCGTTTGGCAACGGAAATTTGGGGTGACTGGCGCCGTGCCATCCTGGCAGCTTTATTGGTCGGGTTTGGGCTGCATATGCCAGCCTACTACCTGACCTGGGGACGCTACACATTAATCACCGGTTTGCTGCTGCTGCCACTGGCCATGGCAGCCTTGCTGCGCATCTCCCGCCAACCCCATGACCGGTCCGCGATAATTATCGCTATTCTGCTAACCACGGGGACGGCGCTCAGCCATTACACCGCCTTGCTCCTGCTGGGTTTCTTCACACTGATTCTGGTGGTTGTCAGCCTGCTGCAACCACCCATCCATGAAAACAATCAGCGCTTGCCGCGCTGGTCATCCGTTTGGCAAGTGGTGCTGGCTGCGGGGATTGGCGTACTGCTGGCTTCTCCGTGGTTGCTGCGCACCTGGCAGCAATTAGGCAGCCAGGCAACCGTTGGCGTGGTATCGCCCCTCGATTCCGGCCAGGCTGGCTACTTTGACTATATCCTGTATCTGCTAGGACCGACCCATAATGTCGTTTGGCTGCTCATCGCCGCGGCCGGGTTGCTTTGGGCGCTGCTGCGAAAACCCGCCAGCCTGCTGGCCTGGTGGGGGTTGCTGCTGTCCTTGCTCACTTTGCCGTGGGGCTTGCGCCTGGGTCCCTGGCGCCCGGATCACATGGCTATCGTGCTGTTCCTGCCCGCCTCACTCCTGGCTGCTGACCTGGTTTTTATTTTGGTGGCATGGGTTGGGCGGCTGCGCTGGGCTTGGCCAAAACGACTCGTTCAGGCAGTAATCTTGTTGGCTGTTGGTGCTGGTATGATCTGGAGCGCCTGGCAAACACGCAGTATTCTCAACCCGGATACAGTGTTTATCGATCCGGCAGATCTGGACGCCTTGAACTGGGTGCGGGAAACCACTCCACCGGATGCCCGCTTCATCATCAACACCACCCCCTGGATGGGCAGTATGTATCGCGGTATCGATGGCGGTTATTGGCTGCTTCCTTATGCTGGCCGCCAGACCATTTTACCGCCCGTGATGTATACTTATGCTGAACCGGAATACGTCGCGCAAGTTGAACAGCGGGCTGAAAAAACCAGTGAATTGACTTCCTGTGATGCCGGTTTTTGGACCCTGGTTGAAGATTTTAAAGCCAATTATGTCTATGTGCGCGGTGATCGGGGAAGTATGCGGTCCGACGCTCTCGCCAGCTGCGCGCAGTTGGTAAATGTGTACCGGCAAGGTGGTGTATCGATCTACGAAATTGTCAGATAATGTTGTTCGGACAAATTTACCCTATTTTGTGAAATTTACCACCAAGGGCAGGATTATGATATACTTGCCCAAATAAGACAATCCCCGTAAAAATTGAAAGGATGGCGATGGCTCAGCAATATCTGCCAATATTGGTCATCTTTGCGGTCGGTACGCTGATCGCCTTAATTGCACTCGCGCTGGGAATGATCTTTGGGCCACGCCGGCCCACAGCCCGAAAATCCGCCCCTTATGAATCGGGCATGGTTCCTTATGGTCCTGGCCGCCGCCGCATATCGGTCCGCTATTACTTGATCGCCGTCCTCTTCATCCTCTTCGATATCGAAGTGGTTTTTGTCGTTTCCTGGGCAGTTGTGCTGCGCAAGCTGGGAACATACGGCTTGATCGCGATGCTCATCTTTCTACTCGTTTTAGAGGTAGCTCATTTATATGCCTGGAAGAAGGGAGCATTGGAATGGGATTAGAGGCGAAGACTGGCAATATGGGCGTTGTGACCACTACGCTTGAAAATGTGGTTAATTGGTCGCGCACCAATTCAATGTGGCCGTTGCTTTTCGGCCTGGCTTGCTGCGCCATTGAGATGATGGGTGCCCAGGCCAGCAGCTACGATCTTAGCCGCTTCGGCATGGAACTCAACCGCGCCAGCCCGCGGCAGTCAGATTTGATGATTGTGGCCGGGCGCGTCTCGCGTAAAATGGCGCCGGTGCTGCGCCAACTGTACGATCAGATGCCGGACCCAAAGTGGGTGCTGGCTATGGGTGATTGCGCTTCCTGTGGCGGTGTTTTTAACAATTACGCGGTTGTCCAGGGAGTAGATGAGGTGGTACCGGTGGACGTATATGTTTCCGGTTGCCCGCCGCGTCCCGAAGGTCTGATTCACGGACTATTGACCCTGCACGAAAAAGTTAAAAAAGAAAAAATCACTCACTGGGCTTAAAGTCTGAGCCCGCGCACGGCCTGGCGAAGGATAATGCCGGGCAAAGTAATTCTTACCTGACGGGATAGGCTGAAGCCAATGAATGAGACGCTTGAGCGAATTTCAAAAGACATGCAGGAACGTTTCGCGGCGGAAATTTCCGAATACGCCGGCGATTCCACTGTGATTTTAACGCCGGAATATGTGTTGGATGCGGTTCAAACCCTGCGCGACGAGTACCACTTCAATATGCTGGTCGATATCACTGCCGTCGATTACTGGCCGGATCAGGAATCGCGCTTCCATATGGTTTATCACCTGTATTCGATGCTGAACAATCTGTTCATCAGGTTGCGCGTGCCGCTGAATGGCAATGCACCGCATCTGCCCACTGTCGAAAAGCTGTATCCAGCCGCCAACTGGAAGGAGCGCGAGGTCTGGGACATGTTTGGCATCACTTTTGACGGGCATTCCGACCCGCGCCGCATTGTAATGCCGTACGACTGGCAGGGGCACCCGCTGCGTAAAGATTATCCGCTGGGCTACGAAGAAGTGCAGTTCACTTTTAACGCCGCGGAAATAGACAAGCGCAAGCCCTACGCCAAAGAATAACAGCCGAGGCCGCCATTATGACGAATATCCGTGAAGTAACCGTTGATGAGCTGCGCCACCTGGTATCCGACCGGGCGATGACCGGCGAAACCATGCTGCTGAATATGGGCCCTCAGCATCCCAGCACCCACGGCGTGCTGCGTCTGCTGCTGGAGTTGGACGGCGAAATCGTGGTTAACTGCATCCCCGACATTGGCTTCCTGCACACCGGCGTCGAGAAGAACATGGAGTCCAAGACCTACCTGAAGGCCGAAGTGATGACCGACCGGTTGGATTATCTGAACTCGATTGGCAACAACCTCACATACTGCCTGGCGGTAGAAAAGCTGGTCGATCTGGACGTACCGGTTCGCGCCCAGGTGCTGCGTGTCATTCTTTCTGAGTTGCAGCGTATTTCGTCGCACCTGCTGTGGCTGGGTACCAGCTGCCTGGATCTGGCTGCCATGTCTGTCTTTCTGTACGCCATGCGCGAACGCGAGATGATCCTGGACGTGATGGAAATGATCTCCGGTCAGCGCATGATGACCACCTACATCCGCCCCGGCGGTGTTTGGCGCGATGTTCCGCCCGAATTTGTCCCAGCCGTGCAAAAAATTGTGGACGTAATGCCGGGCCGTGTCGCGGAATACGAATCGATGCTCACCAACAACCTGCTTTTCACGGAACGCACCCAGGGCATTGGTGTGGTTTCCGCTGAGGATTGTGCCCGCTACGGGCTCAGCGGCCCAGTCATCCGCGGTTCAGGCGTGGCCTTCGATCTGCGCAAAGCCCAGCCTTACAGCGGCTACGATCAGTATGATTTTGAGGTGCCGACCTACGACACCGGTGATATCTACGGACGTTACATGGTACGTATGGAAGAGATGCGCCAGTCGGTTCGTATCGTGCGCCAGGCGCTGTCCAGACTTCCCGCCGGACCGGTGCAGAGTTCCAACCGTAAATTCGTCCCCCCGCCGCGCTCGGAAATTGGCACCAGCATGGAAGCGCTCATTCACCACTTCAAACTGTGGACGGAAGGCTTCCCGGCGCCGAAACAATCCGTCTTTGCCACCACTGAAAGCCCGCGAGGCATCCTGGGCGTATTTTTGGAAGGCGACGGCGGTCCAAAGCCGTATCGCGTCCATTATGTGACCCCTTCATTTATCAACCTTCAATCCATGCCGCTGCTCACCCGCGGCCACTTTGTGGCGGATGTGGTTGGCGTCATCGGCAGCATTGATATTGTTCTGGGAGATGCAGACCGTTGAACGAACTGCTTGCCAAATACCCCAAAGAAATCGATAGCTTGCCAAATACCCCAAAGAAATCGATACGATTCTGGCCAAGTATCCGCCAGAATACAAACGTTCGGCGGTCATGCCGCTGCTGCACCTGGCTCAGGCCGACCCCGGCTATGTGACCATCCAGGCGCTGCAGGATATTGCCGAAATTTGCGAAATTTCGATCACCGAGGTCGGTTCGATCGTTGGCTTCTACACCCTGTATTACGATAAACCACTCGGGCGGTACCACATTCAAGTCTGTACTGATCTTCCCTGCGCACTGCGCGGCGCCGATAAATTCCTCAAGGAATTATGCGAGCGCTTGGGCGTGAAGGTCGGCGAACCAACGTCTGACGGTCTGTTCGTCATCGACGAGGTAATGTGCCTGGCAGCCTGTCACCGGGCGCCCATGTTCCAGGTGCAAGGCGGCGGTGATCTGGTGTACCACGAATCTACCACGAATCACAGACCGTCGAAACCGCCCTGGCAGTACTGGACACGCTGCGCACGCAGGCAGCCGCGGAGCAGGAGGACAAGGCATGAGCGAACATATGCTTCTGCGCCACCGCGACTTCCCTGACCTGGATCAGTTGAAGGTTTACACCGATAATGGCGGCTTCGACGCCTGGAAAAAAGTTGTTACCAGTATGGAGCCGGCAGAATTAATTCAATTGGTCAAAGATTCTGGATTGCGCGGACGCGGCGGCGCTGGCTTTCCCACTGGCATGAAGTGGTCCTTCGTGCCAAACAATTTATGGCCGCATTATGTGGTCGCCAATGCCGACGAATCGGAACCCGGCACCTTCAAAGACCGCGAGATCATGGAAAGCAACCCCTTCCAATTCCTGGAAGGACTGATGATTGCCTCCTTCGCCGTTCAGGCCAACGTTTCCTATGCTTACCTGCGCGGCGAGTTCTGGCAGATCGGGCAGATGCTGGAAGAGAAGATCGCGGAACTGGAAAAAGCCGGTTTCCTGGGTGACCAACTGTTTGACACCAAATATTCGCTGCGGCTCCACGTTCATATGGGCGCCGGTGCTTACATCTGCGGCGAGGAAACCGCCTTGCTCGAGTCGATCGAAGGCAAGTTGGGCCAGCCGCGGCTGCGTCCGCCCTTCCCGGCGGTTGCCGGCCTGTACGCCAGCCCGACGGTGATCAACAATGTCGAAACCCTCACTAACCTGCCGCCCATCGTTCAGCAAGGCGTCCGACGGTGATCAACAACGTCGAAACCCTCACTAACCTGCCGCCCATCGTTCAGCAAGGCGTAACCTGGTTTCGCGAACACGGCACTGAAAAATCGCCCGGCGTAAAGATCTTCAGCCTTTCGGGTTGCATCAACAACCCTGGCAACTACGAGCTGCCGCTCGGCGCCACCTTCCGACAGTTGATCTATGATCTCGGCGGCGGCATTCCGGAAGGCCGCGCTATCAAAGCCATCATGGCTGCCGGCGCTTCCTCAGCTTTGATCCCTGCCACTGACGCCGCCCTGGATACCCCCATGGACTACGAATCGGTGGCCAATTTAGGCGCCAGTCTGGGTTCAGCTTCGGTGATCGTGCTGGATGAAACCGTCAGCATGTCCTGGTTGGCTCAAAAGACCACCCATTTCTTCAAACACGAATCCTGCGGCAAATGTACTCCCTGCCGCGAAGGGACTTACTGGATGGCGCATATCCTCGACCGAATCGAAGACGGGCAGGCCAGCGCCAATGACGTCGATTTGCTGTTCACCGTGGCGCGCCAGATGCAGAATAAATGCCTGTGCGCGTTGGGTGAATTCTCGACGATGCCGGTCGTTTCGAGCATAGAAAAATTCCGCGGTGACTTTTTAGCGAGAGTGGATGGGCAAACCCGCTAGCTTCAGCGCGTTCTGCTCTCGATGAGGTGCTTATGGCAAAAATGGTAACGTTGACGATTGATAACCAGCCGGTGACCGTTCCGCAGGGGACGGTGGTGGTGGATGCTGCCAAAAAGATTGGGAACGACATCCCGGTCTTCTGCTACCATCCCAAAATGGAACCGGTCGGCATGTGCCGCGTGTGCCTGGTGGAAATTGGGCGCCCGATGGTCGATCGCGCCACCGGTCAACCTCTGATGAACGAGGATGGCACGGTGAAAGTGCAGTTTGGCCCCAAGCTGGAAACCGGCTGCACCACCCCGGTCTCGGAAGGCATGGTGGTTCACACCCAGACCGACGGCGTCACCGCGGCACGCAAGGACAGGTCAACCTCTGATGAATGAGGATGGCACGGTGAAAGTGCAGTTTGGCCCCAAGCTGGAAACCGGCTGCACCACCCCCGTCTCGGAAGGCATGGTAGTTCACACCCAGACCGACGGCGTCACCGCGGCACGCAAGGACATCCTCGAATTTTTGCTGACCTCTCATCCGCTCGACTGCCCGATTTGCGACAAAGGCGGCGAGTGCCCGCTGCAGAATTTGACCATGCGTCACGGCCCCGGTAATTCGCGCTTCCTGTTCGACGAGAAGCAGCATCTGGCGAAGAACGTCCCGCTAGGCGAGTTGATCTACCTGGATCGCGAGCGCTGCATTCAATGCGGGCGCTGCGTCCGCTTCCAGAGCGAAGTGGTGGACGAGCCGGTGATCGGTTTCTACAACCGCGGTCGCAAGCTGGAAATCATG
>Ga0209342_10005526_pt1 | contig 12935 bp, 11 predicted proteins | sample RifCSP16_2_FD_184023 | JGI IMG/M metagenome (GOLD analysis project Ga0209342, IMG submission 184023) | Soil microbial communities from Rifle, Colorado - Rifle CSP2_sed 16_2 (SPAdes) (version 2) | ecosystem: Environmental > Terrestrial > Deep subsurface > Rock core/Sediment | place: Rifle... | reverse complement strand
CCGGCTCGTCGGGCTGGATCCAGGCGAGGATGTCCATCCCAAGCACCCCGACGTCGAGCAGGCGGATGCCCTCCGGCAGGTCGGATACGGTGGCGAGCCCCTCGATGGCCCGGACACCCACCCCGTCGTCCCCGGCGAGGGGGTTGCCGACTCCCAGGATCAGGACGGATCGGCCCACGGCTCCCCCCTCGTCGCACGCCGGCCCGCCACGCCCCGGGCGAGGGGCGCGGCGGACCGACGCCTTGTGCAAGCTCAGCGCGCGAGAGCCGGCTCGGGCACCATCAGCTTGCGGGCCTCGGCGATCGACTCGGAGCAGAGCCTAATCGAGGCCTCGAGCATCGCCTTCTCGTCGGGCGCGAGCTCGACCTCCAGCACCTTCTCGACACCGCGGGCCCCGAGCATCACCGGGACGCCCAGGTACAGGTCGTGGACGCCGTACTCGCCCGAAAGCAGCGCCGAGCACGGCAGCACGCGCTTCTCGTCGAGGAGCACGGCCTGCACCATGTCCGCCACCGCCGCCGCCGGCGAGAAGTAGGCGCTGAAGCCGAGCAGCTTCACGATCTCGCCGCCGGCGCCGCGCGTGCGCTTGACGATCGCGTCGATGCGGTCCTTCGGCAGCAGCTTCTCGATCGGGATGCCGCCGACCGAGGCGTAGCGCACGACCGGCACCATCTCGTCGCCGTGTCCGCCCAGCACGAAGGCGTTCACGTCCTTCACCGAGCAGCCGAGCTCCATCGCGATGAAGGTCCGAAGCCGCGCGGTGTCGAGCACTCCGGCCATGCCGAAGACGCGCTCGCGCGGCCAGCCGGTGACGCTGCGGGCGACCCAGGTCATGGTGTCGAGCGGGTTGGCGACCATGATCAGGATCGCGTCGGGCGAGGTGCGCTTGATCTCCTCCGCGACCGGCTTGACGATCGCGATGTTCTTGCGCAGCAGGTCCTCGCGCGACTCGCCGGGCTTGCGCGGCATGCCCGAGGTCACCACCACCACGTCGGAGCCGCGCGTCGCCTCGAAGCCGGTGGTGCCGGTGATGCTGACGTCCGCTCCGGCGAGCGGGCGCAGCTGCATCAGGTCGAGCGCCTTGCCCTCAGCGAGGTTGGGCACGACGTCGACCAGCACGAAGTCGCCGAGCGCACGGTCGGCGAGGATGTGCGCCGTCGTCTCGCCGACGCGTCCGGCGCCGACGATCGTGATCTTCTTGCGCATTGGCTTCCCCTTCTCAGGAACGCTTGATCATCGGCACGTACGGGCGCTCGTCCGCACCCAGGTAGACCTGGCGCGGCCGCGCGATCTTCTGCTCCTTGTCGTCCACCATCTCCTGCCACTGGGCGAGCCAGCCGGACATGCGCCCGATCGCGAACAGCACCGGGAACATGTCGACCGGGAAGCCCATCGCCTGGTAGATGAGGCCCGAGTAGAAGTCGACGTTGGGATACAGCTTGCGCTTCACGAAGTACTCGTCGGAGAGTGCGATCCGCTCGAGCTCGAGCGCGATGTCGAGCAGCGGGTTGCGGCCCGTGACCTCGAACACCTTGTCGGCCATCTGCTTGATGACCTTGGCGCGCGGGTCGTAGTTCTTGTAGACCCGGTGGCCGAAGCCCATCAGCTTCACCTCGCCGCCCGACTCCTTCACTTCCTTCACGAACGCCGGCACCTTGTCCTTCGAGCCGATCTCCGCGAGCATCCGCAGCACCTGCTCGTTGGCGCCGCCGTGCAGCGGCCCGTAGAGAGCGCCGATCGCGGCCGCCGCGGCCGAGTAGGGGTCCACGTAGGAGGAGCCCACGCCCCGCATGGCGGACGTGGAGCAGTTCTGCTCGTGGTCCGCGTGCAGGATGAACAGCACGTCGAAGGCGCGCTCCAGCACCGGGTTGACGTGGTAGCGCAGCTCCGTGGCCTTGAACATCATGTTGAGGAAGTTGCCGCAGAAGCTCAGGTCGTTGTCCGGGTAGACGTAGGGCATGCCCTTCGAGTGGCGGTAGGCGAAGGCGGCGAGCGTCGGGATCTTGGCGATCAGCCGCTGGATCTGCTTCTCGCGCACCAGCGGGTCGTGGACCTCCTTCGCTTCGGGGTAGAAGGTGCTGAGCGCGCCCACGGTCGAAAGCAGCATCCCCATCGGGTGGGCGTCGTAGCGGAAGCCCATCATCAGGTCCTTGACGTTCTCGTGGACCATCGTGTGGTGCGTGACGTTCCACACCCACTTGTCGTACTGCGGCTTCGTGGGCAGCTCGCCGTTCAGGATCAGGTAGGCCGTCTCCAGGTAGTTGCTGCTCTCCGCGAGCTCGTCGATCGGGTAGCCGCGGTAGCGGAGGATGCCCTTGTCGCCGTCGATGTACGTGATGCGGCTGGTGCACGAGGCGGTATTCATGAATGCGGGGTCGTAGGACATCAGGCCGAAGTCGTCCGCGGACACGCGGATCTGCCGCAGGTCCATCGCCCGCGTCGTCCCGTTGGTGATCGGCAGCTCGTAGGTCTTGCCCGTGCGGTTGTCGATCACCGTGAGCGAGTCCTTCTTGGTGGCGGTGCTCGACCGCGCCACCCCCGGCTCGGAAACGGTCGCCTGGCTCATCTCGTGTCTCCTTGGCTCTTGCGGCGAGTGCAGCCGCTCACGCGTAAGTGCGCACCAATCGACCGAGCCTGCCAATAGAACCGATGGACCATCGAAGCGTTTTCGGGCGCCGGGGTGCGTTTCGGGCCCGCGGCTTCGGGCAGTTTCGGCTGGTTCATCCGGATCAACCGAAATGGTCCATATGGCGGGTGGTGCTCGACCTGCGACACGGCGCATCCTGTGGGCTGCAGGTCAACCGACGCGGAGAGTCCCTTTGGCCACCGCCCTGGAGTCGGGCCCGCTCGTAGCGGGTCGCCGCATCGAGGTCCGCGGAATCGTCCAGGGCGTCGGCTTTCGCCCCTGGGTCTACCGCCTGGCGCACGAGGAGGGCATTCGTGGCCGCGTCCGCAACGACGGCGCGGGGGTGACGATCGAGGCGTTCGGCAGCCCGTCGGCGCTCAGTCGCTTCGTGAAGCGCATCGGGGAGGAGGCGCCGCCCGCCGCCCGCGTCCTCGAGCTTCGGGAGCGGGGCATCGGCGTCGAGCCGGTCCCGGACTTCGCGATCGCCGGTAGCAGGGACGACGGCGCGCGCCGCGTCTCGATCCCGCCCGAGCTCGCGACCTGCCCGGACTGTCTCGCCGAGGTCTTCGACCCCGCCGACCGCCGCTACCTCTATCCCTTCACCAACTGCACGAACTGCGGGCCGCGCTACACGATTGCGCGTGACACTCCCTACGACCGGCCTGCCACCACCATGGCGGCGTTCTCCATGTGCGCCGAGTGCCGACGCGAGTACGACGACCCGCTCGACCGCCGCTTCCATGCCCAGCCGAACGCCTGCCCCGCGTGCGGCCCACGGGTTCGGCTCCTGGACCGTCTCGGCAACACCGCTCCCGGCGACCCCATCCCCGAGGCCGCGCGCGCCCTGCGCGACGGGCGGATCGTCGCGGTCAAGGGCCTGGGTGGCTACCACCTCGCCTGCGACGCGACCTCGTCCGACGCGGTCTTGTGCTTGCGCGAGCGCAAGCAGCGCGACGAGAAGCCGTTCGCGGTGATGGTGCGCGGGCTCGACGAGGCGCGCGCGCTGGCGCGGATCCTCCCCGCCGAAGAAAGCCTGCTCACGTCCGTGGCGCGGCCGATCGTGCTGGTGCGCCAGTGGCAGGAGAGCGGACTGGCACCCGAGCTGGCTCCGGGCAACCCGCTCGTGGGCCTGATGCTCGCGTACACGCCGCTGCACCACCTGCTGCTGGCCGAGGCCGGCCGGCCGCTCGTGATGACCTCGGGGAATCTCTCGGACGAGCCGATGGCCGCGGCGGACGCCGAGGCGCTCGAGCGCCTCTCTGGGATTGCCGACCTGTTCCTGGCTCACGACCGCGAGATTGAGAACCGCTGCGACGACTCGGTGGCCCGCGTGATCGCCGACAGCCCGACGATCCTGCGCCGCTCGCGCGGCTACGTGCCCCGGCCCGTGGCGCTCGCCCGGCCGTTGCGGCGCCCGGTGCTCGCCTGCGGCGCCCAGCTCAAGAACACCTTCTGTCTGGCCGCGGGCCGCGAGGCGTGGCTCGGCCCGCACATCGGCGACCTCGACAACCTCGAGGCGACCCGGGCCTTCGAGGAGCAGGTGGAGCGCCTGCAGCGTTTCCTCGGGATCCGGCCCGAGGTGATCGCCCACGACCTGCACCCGGACTACGCCTCGACCCGCTATGCCCAGAAGCGCCCCGAGTCGCTGCGGATCGCGGTGCAGCATCACCACGCCCACGTCGCGAGCGCGATGGCGGAGCACGGCCTCGAGGGCCCGGTGCTGGGGCTCGCCTGGGACGGCACCGGCTACGGCACCGACGGGACGGCGTGGGGCGGGGAGCTGTTGCGGGTGACTCCGGGCTCCTGCGAGCGGCTCGCGACGCTGCGCCCGCTGCGGCTCGCCGGCGGCGACGAGGCGATCCGCCAGGTCTGGCGCATAGCACTCGCCGTCCTCGACGACGCCTTCGACGGCCGCCCGCCGCTCGAGCGATTGCACCTGTTCGACGCGCTGCCCACCCGTGACGTATCCGTCGTGCGTCGCATGCTGCAGACGGGACTGCGTTCGCCGCTCGCGCACGGCGCGGGGCGCTACTTCGACGCGCTTGGCGCGATCGGCCTCGGCCGCGCGCGCGCGAGCTACGAAGGCCAGGTGGCGCTCGAATGGAACCTGGCGGCCGCCGACGGCGCGGTGCGCGCGTATCCGTTCGAGCTCGGCGTCGCGAACGGACTCGTCGAGGCCGACCTGCGCCCGCTCGTCCGAGCGGCCGTGACCGACGTCGTCGACGGCGTTACGCCGGCGCGCGTCTCCGCGGCGTTTCACGAGGCGCTCTGCGACGTCGCGGCAGCGCAGGTCCGGGGAGCGGCCGCGCACTGCGGACGGCTGCCCGTCGTGCTGTCCGGCGGCTGCTTCCAGAACGCCCGCCTCGCCGAGGGGGTGCGCTGTCGCCTCGCGGGCGACTTCTGTGTGTTCATGCACGGCGAGGTGCCGCCGGGGGACGGTGGGATAGCGCTCGGCCAGGCGCTCGTGGCGGACGCAGTGGTCGAAGACCGAGGGGGGCTCTGAGCATGTGCCTGGCAGTACCCGGGAAGGTGGTCGAGATCACCGGCGACGGCGAGCTGCGCATGGGCCGCGTGGACTTCTCCGGCGTGACGCGGCAGGCCTGCCTCGCCTACGTGCCGGAGGTGCGGGTCGGCGACTACGTGCTGGTTCACGTCGGCTTCGCGCTGTCGCGCATCGACGAGCAGACCGCCATGGAGACCCTGGCGGCGCTCGCCGAGATCGACGCGCTGGACCCCGCGACCGAGGGTGAGTCGTGATGCGCCACGTCGACGAGTACCGCGACGCGCAGAGAGTCGCCGCGGTCGTGAGGCGGATCCGCGAGACCGCGCGCCGCCGCTGGGCGCTCATGGAAGTCTGCGGCGGCCAGACCCACTCGATCCTCAAGTTCGGGATGGACGAGCTGCTGCCGGAGACCGTCGAGCTGATCCACGGTCCGGGCTGCCCCGTGTGCGTCACGCCGCTCGAGCTGATAGACCGCGCGATCGCGATCGCGTCCCGGCCCGAGGTGACCTTCTGCTCCTTCGGCGACATGCTGCGGGTGCCCGGCTCGGACGATGACCTGCTCAAGGTCAAGGCGCGCGGCGGGGACGTGCGCATCGTCTACTCGCCGCTCGACGCTCTGCGCATCGCGAGGCAGCAGCCCGATCGCAAGGTGGTGTTCTTCGCGGTCGGCTTCGAGACGACGGCCCCGGCCAACGCCATGGCCGTGCACCGCGCCAAGGCCGAGGGTCTCTCCAACTTCTCCGTCCTGGTGGCGCACGTGCTGGTGCCGCCGGCGCTCGAGGCGCTGCTCGGCTGCGAGGACGCCCGCATTGACGGGCTGCTGGCACCGGGCCACGTGTGCACGGTGACGGGCTACCGCGACTACGAAGCGCTCGCCGCCCGCCACCGCATTCCGATCGTCGTGACCGGGTTCGAGCCGCTCGACCTGCTGAGCGGCATCCTGGCGGCCGTGACCCAGCTGGAGCGGGGCGAGGCGCGCGTCGAGAACGAGTACGCGCGCGCGGTGACGCGCGACGGCAACCCGGGGGCGCGCGCCATGGTCGAGGACGTGTTCGTCGTCTCGGACCGGACCTGGCGCGGGCTGGGGCCGATCCCGAGGAGCGGCTACGCGCTCGCGCCCCGGTATGCGGGCTTCGACGCCGAGCAGGTATTCGACGTAGGCGCGATTGCCGTCCGCGAGCCCGAAGAGTGCCGGGCCGGCCTCGTGCTGCAGGGACGCCTGCGACCCACGGACTGCCCGGCCTTCGGCACGCGCTGCACGCCCGAGCACCCGCTCGGCGCCACCATGGTCTCGACCGAGGGTGCCTGCGCCGCCTACTTCCACTACCGCCGCGCCCCGCGGGCGGTGGCGAGCTAACGCCATGTCCCGCACGCTCGAATCGATGCTGGTCTGCCCGGCGCCGCGCAGCCATGGCGACGTGGTGGAGCTGGCCCACGGGGGTGGCGGGAAGAAGACCTCGCAGCTCGTCGAAACGCTCTTCGCTCCCGCGTTCCGCAACCCGCAGCTCGAGCCGCTCGGCGACGGCGCGATCGTTGAGGTGGGCCGCGAGCGGCTGGCGTTCACGACCGACAGCTTCGTCGTGAAGCCGGCCTTCTTCCCGGGCGGCGACATCGGCTCGCTGGCGGTTCACGGGACCGTGAACGACCTCGCCATGTGCGGCGCCGAGCCGCTGTTCCTGAGCGCAGGCTACCTGCTCGAAGAAGGCTTCCCGATGCGCGATCTCGAGCGGGTGGTGGCCTCGATGGCCGAGGCCTGCTCGCGGGCCGGGGTGCTGCTGGTCACCGGCGACACCAAGGTCGTCGACCGCGGCAAGGGCGACGGCATCTACGTCAACACCTCCGGGATCGGCCGCGTCCGCGACGGCGTGAGCGTCGGCCCGGGTCGCGCCGCGCCCGGCGACGTCGTGATCGTGTCGGGACCGATCGGCGACCACGGCATCGCGGTGATGGCGGCCCGCGAGGGGATCGACTTCGAAACGGCGCTCGTCTCGGACTCGGCGCCCGTCATCGCCCCGGTGCGGGCGCTGCTCGACGCGGTGCCCGCCACCCACGTGCTGCGCGACCCGACGCGAGGCGGCCTCGCGACCGCTCTGTGCGAGATCGCGCTGGCTTCGAAGGTCGGGATCCGCCTCGACGAGACCGAGGTGCCGGTGCGCGAGGAGGTGCGCGGCGCCTGCGAGCTGCTGGGCTTCGACCCGCTCTACGTGGCGTGTGAGGGCCGCTTCCTCGCGATCGTGCCGGGGCCGAGCGCCGAGGCCGCGCTCGCGGCGATTCGGTCGCAACCGGGCGGGGAAGGGGCACGCGCGGTCGGGACGGTGGCGAGCGAGGATCCGGGCCGCGTGGTGCTGCGGACGCAGATCGGCAGCCACCGGCTGCTGGAGCGGCTCTCGGGCGAGCAGCTGCCGAGGATCTGCTGATACATGCACGAGTACTCGCTCGTGAGCGCGCTGGTGCAGAGGGCCGAAGCGGAGGCCCGCACGCGCCGCGCCACCGCCGTCACGCGCCTGCGCGTCCGGATCGGTGCCCTCGCCGGCGTCGAGCCCGAGCTGCTCGCCTCGGCCTTCACGCTGTGCCGGGAGGGTCTGCTGAGAGACGCGTCGCTCGAGATCGAGACCGCGGAGGCGGTCTGGGCCTGCCCGAGCTGCGACACAGCGCTTGCGGCGGGCGCGGTCCTGCGCTGCCCCGGGTGCGGGCTGCCGGCGCGTCTGGTCTCGGGCGACGAGCTGATGCTCGAGCAGATCGAGATGGAGGTGCCCTGATGTGCGACAGCTGCGGCTGCGGCGATCCCCACAAGGTCTCGCTCGACGTGCAGGAGCGGATCCTGTCCGTGAACGACCGCGCGGCGCGTCACAACCGCGAGCACTTCGCCGCGGCCGGCGTGCTGGCGGTCAACCTGATGGGCTCGCCGGGCGCCGGCAAGACCGCGTTACTCGAGGCGACGGCCGCGCGCCTCGCGGATCGGCGCCGGCTGGGGGCGATCGCGGGCGACCTCGAGACGGAGCGCGACGCCGAGCGGCTGCGCGCGGCCCGGGTGCCCACCGCCGCTATCACCACCGGCTCAGCGTGCCACCTCGACGCCGAGATGGTCCACGCGGCGCTCGACCGCGTCGCCTGGCGCGAGCTCGACTACCTGTTCGTCGAGAACGTCGGCAACCTGGTGTGCCCGGCGGTGTACGACCTGGGGCAGGCCGTGAACGTCGTGGCGCTCTCGTTGACCGAGGGCGAAGACAAGCCGCTCAAGTACCCGGTGATGTTCCGCAAGGCCGACCTGGTGCTGCTCACGAAGCTGGACCTGCTGCCCCACCTGGACGTGCGGGTCGAGGCCGTGAAGGACGCGCTCGCGCGGGTGATGCCCGACCTCGCGCTCGTCCCGATCTCCGCCCGCTCCGGCGTCGGGATGGCGGAGTGGATCGCGTGGCTCGAGGCCCGTCGCGCAGGCCTCGAACGGGGCGCCGCCGCCCACGGGCAGCTTCACGCGCACCCCCACGCCTGACCTGCGGCCGCGGGGCCGCGGGCCGGGGTAGACTAGTCCCTCACGGAGACTGGTATGGCGAGCGCAACCCTCGACGCCGGCCGTTTCGACGTGGTGACGCGGGACCTGACCCGGCAGGGCACGTGGCTGGTGAGCCGCGGCTACGACCTGGCGTTCATCATCCTGTCTGCCGCATTCGTGGTCTTCCCGCACCTGTCGTACGCCGTGCTGGGGAAGAACATCTACGTCGACCTGACGGTGACGCTGCTGATCGGCGGCCCCCATCTCTTCGCCACCTACACCATGACCTTCATGGAGCCCCGCTTCCGCGAGCGCTGGCCGCGCTACACGCTCGGGGCGCTGCTGCTGCCCCCGCTGATCGTGACGCTCGCGATCACCAACCTGACGCTGCTGGTGACGATCTTCTTCCTGTGGGCGTCCGTGCACGTGATCCACCAGGTGGCCTACGTCACCGATGCCTACCGCATGAAGGACCCGCACGGCTGGGAATGGAGTGGCCGGATCATCGACTACGGCCTGCTCGCCACCGCCATGTACCCGATCGCGACCGAGAAGTTCATCAGGGGCGAGTTCCAGACCGGCGGCCGCACGCTGCTCTTCCCCGAGTTCCTGAAGCAGCCGTGGGTGGCCTGGCCCGTGTGGGCCGCGTTCTTTGGCTTCGCGCTGGCGTTCGCCTGGAAGTCGGCGAGCGAGTGGCGCGAGGGCCGCCTGCACCCGGGCAAGACCATGCTGATCGTGACCGCGGCGGTGCTCTTCTTCCTGACGCCGATGCTCGCCAACCTGGACGTGGCCTTCCAGGGGCTCAACACCTGGCACAGCTTCCAGTACCTCGCGATCGTGCTCTACCTGAATCGCTACCGCGCCGCGAAAGGCCTGATCGGCTCGCAGTTCGTGACGCGCGTCTCGCGCCGCGGCACGACGCTCTACGCGATGTGCCTGGCGTTCACGCTGGTCACCGCGGCGCTCTACTTCCTGGTGCTCGGCCTGGCGGTCAACCTGCATCTGTTCGAGACCGGCGGCCCGTTCCGGATGTTCCTGTTCGGCCAGATCCACGCCGGTCAGCACTTCTTCGCCTTCTACAGCGTGATGCTGTCGTTCCTGCTGATCCACTACTACTTCGACCACTTCATCTTCCTGCAGCGGGACAAAGTCATCACACCGAGCTTCGCGCGCGCGTGAGCGACCCGAAGGTCGATCCGCGGGCTCAGCTGCGGCACGACCTCCGGACCCCGCTGCACCAGATCATCGGCTACGCGGAGCTGCTCGAGGACGAGGTCAAGGACGCCGGCCAGGAGAAGTACGTGGCCGACCTGCAGAAGGTGCGGGCCGCTGCACGGCGCGCGCTCGAGCTGGTAGACGCGGCCTTCCCGCCTGGAGGCGAAACCCCGGAGCCCGTGGTGTTCCGCGAGCCGGGCGACGACCCGCCCCCGCGCCAGGCCGAGCGCGAGCTTCCCGCGCTGCCGCCGCTGCGGCCCCCTTCGGAGCCGATCGTGCCCGGCAGCGTCAGCCTACTGGTGGTGGACGACAACGAGCTCAACCGCGACATGCTCTCGCGCCGCCTGGGCAGCCGCGGCTTCAAGGTCGCGGTGGCCGAGGACGGTGCGAGCGCCCTCGCCATGATCGAGAAGCAGGAGTTCGACCTGGTGCTGCTCGACGTGATGATGCCGGGGATGTCCGGCATCGACGTGCTGAAGCACCTGCGCGAGCGCTGGCCGGAGTCCGACCTGCCGGTGGTGATGGCCACGGCGCGCGATGCTACCGAAGACGTGGTCGAGGCGCTGCGGCTCGGGGCGAACGACTACGTCACCAAGCCGCTCGACTTCGCGGTGGTGCTGGCGCGCGTCGAGACGCAGCTGTCGCTGCGGCGGCAGAAGCAGCAGATCAGGCGCCTGGCCCAGGACCTGGAGCTGCGCAACCGCTTCATCCAGACGCTGTTCGGGCGCTACCTGAGCGACGAGGTGGTGGCCGATCTGCTGTCCTCGCCGGAGGGGCCCAAGATCGGCGGCGAGCAGCGGCGCGTGACGCTGCTGATGTCCGACCTGCGCGGCTTCACGCCGCTCACCGAGGGCCTGGCGCCGCAGCAGGTGCTGCGGCTGCTCAACAGCTACCTGGGCACGATGGCCGACGTGGTGCTGGCGCACCAGGGAACGGTGGACGAGTTCGTGGGCGACGCGATCCTCGCGATCTTCGGCGCCCCGGTGTCACGCCCCGACGACGCGCACCGCGCGGTCGCCTGCGCCGTGGCGATGCAGGGAGCGCTCGCCGCGCTCAACCGCGCCAACGAGCCCGCTGGCCTGCCCCGACTCGAGATGGGCATCGCCGTCCACACCGGCGAGGTGATCGTCGGGAACATCGGCTCCGAGCGGCGCACCAAGTACGGGGTCGTGGGCAGCGCGGTCAACCACGCCGGACGCATCGAGTCCTTCACCGTCGGCGGGCAGGTGCTGATCTCCGACGCGACGCTGCGCGAAGCGGGCGAGGGAGTGCGGGTGGGAGAGCGCCTCGCGGTCGACGCCAAGGGCACGCGCGAGCCCATCGTCGTCTACGACCTGCAGGGCGTGGGCAACGCCGACGTGCCCGGCGGTCCGGAGGGCCTGCTCCCGCTCAGCGTCCCGCTCAACGTGCTGTGCCACGTGGTCGTGGGCAAGCGCGTTCAGTCCGAGGCCTTCGGCGGCCGCCTGGTGGAGCTGTCGGTGCGCAGCGGCTCGCTGATCACGCCGCGGCGGCTGCGCGCGCTTTCGAACTTGAAGCTCGAGTTGCGCCCGCCCGACCACCCCCCGCTCGAGATCTACGCCAAGGTGGTGCATGTGTCGCCCGACGGCGCGGTGGCCCTGCGCTTCACCCCGCTTCGCTCCGACACCGAGGCGTGGGTGAGCGAGCTGCTCGCGGACGTGCGCGGGAGCGACGCCTAGTCGTCGCGGGCGGCGGCCCGGCGCAGCCGGTCCATGATCGCGTAGCCGAGGCCCTGCTCCTCGCACGGCTCGGCGAGGATCCGGTCGAGCCCCAGGCCGTCGAGACGCCGTAGCGCCGCGAACAGGCGGGCCGCGGCCGTCTCCAGGGCACCATCCGGCGCCAGTACCTCGACGGCCGCGAAGCCCGCCGCGCGCGTCGGACGCTGCGCCAGCAGGCCGACCCGTCCCGGGCCGGGAGGCGCCGCCCGCGCGGGCTTGGCCAGGATCACGAGCGGGGTGCGGGTCGCGTAGTGCCGCTGGAGCTGGCCGGGAGCGAGCGGCCGCTCGCTCGGGCCGGCGACCGGCAGCGCCATCCCGAGCGCCTCCTCGAGCGCCTCGCGCGGCAGCCCGCCGGGCCGCAGGATCACGGGCTCACCCGCCAGCGACAGGATCGTGGACTCGAGGCCGACGCGGCAGGGACCGCCGTCGAGGACCAGGTCGACCGCGTCGCCGAGCAGCTCCGCCACGTGCGCGGCGGTCGTGGGGCTCACGTAGCCGAACGGGTTGGCGCTCGGCGCGGCGAGCGGCGTGCCGGCCGCGGCGATCAAGGCTCGCGCGGCGGCATGCGCCGGGACGCGGACGCCGACCGTATCGAGCCCCGACGTGACGATGTCGGGCAGCTCGGGTCGCCGCTTCAGCACCAGCGTCAGCGGTCCGGGCCAGAAGCGCGCGGCCAGATCCGTGGCTCGCGGGTCGTCGGCGACCGCCACCCAGTCGAGCGATGCCGCCTCCGCCAGGTGGACGATCAGGGGATCGAAGGACGGCCGCGCTTTCACCTCGAAGATGCGCGCGACCGCGCGGGGATTGAAAGCGTCGGCGCCGAGCCCGTAGACCGTCTCGGTGGGGAAGGCGACGAGCCCGCCGCGCTGCAGCACCGCGGCCGCGTCGGCCAGCGCCAGGAGATCGGTCGCGGGGAGGACGCGCGCGCTCATGGCACGGGTGCCAGGGGCGCGTGCGCGACACCGCCGCGCGCCCGCGAGGCCAGCAGGCCGCAGGCGGCGTCGATGTCCGGGCCTCCGGAATAGCGGCGGACGAAGCCGAGGCCGTTGTCGGACAGCGCCTGCAGGAAGCCGCCCCGCTCGGCGTCGCTCGCGCGTACGAAGCGGCCCTCGGGATCGTTGACGTCGATGACCGAGACGCGGACGCGAACGCCGCGGAAAAGCCGCGCCAGCTCGCGGGCCTCCTCGGGGCCGGTGTTGTAGCCCGAGATCAGCACCCACGCGAGGTGGACCGGTCCGCCCTGCGAGGCCGCGAGCCGGCGCATCACGCTCGCGAGCTCCTCCACCCCGTAGCGCGCCGTGATCGGGACGAGCCGCTCGCGCTTGTCGGAGAAGGCCGAGCTCAACGACAGGATAGATCGGA